>SMEK01000092.1_pt1 | contig 35502 bp, 32 predicted proteins | sample 2456371 | NCBI WGS metagenome assembly SMEK01 (sample SAMN10132590, study PRJNA489261) | soil metagenome | isolation source: day1 antibiotic-loamy sand soil ammended with composted manure from dairy... | place: USA | collected 2015-04-01
TGAACCGTATCATAAGTAAATACTTTTTTAATAGAATATAATTTGGCCTATTCAAAGTATCATCTTGAATAGGCTTTATAATCTCTAGTGATAATATCTTTCACGTTCACTAATTTTGGCTTTTGCTGGATTAAATATTGTAAGGATTACAATAACGAATAATCCCGTGAACACACCATAAATAATTGGTAGAGTAGAGGTAATCCCATAAATAACAAACGTAATAAATATGACCATTGTACTAGCAATAATGGCATAAAAGGCCGCTTTACTCGTTGTACGTTTCCAAAACAACCCTATGATTAGCGGTACAAAAATAGCACCTGATAATATCGCATAAGCCATATCTAATGCCACTAGAATATTTTGAATCCATGCAGAGAAAATAATCGCTATTACACCTAATACAAGGGTTACGATACGTGATGTTTGAATTATAGCTTTATCATTCATATCTTTTTTTAAATAGACTTTAATGATATCATTTGTGATTAAGGTTGCAGAAGCAAATAATGCTCCTGAAGCATTTGACATTAATGCTGCACAAACAGCGGCTAACACTAACCCTAACGTTCCTGGCGGTAAAATGGTTAAAGCTAAGCTTGTAAATGCAGATTGTGAATCCTCTAAATTTGGAAGAACAATGAATGCACACATCCCTACAATGCTAAGTGTCAGACCATAAAGAAAGCTATATACGCCGGCTGAAATGGCACTTCTTTTCATAACTTTTTCATTTTTAGCAGTAAATACACGTTGCCATATGTCTTGGGAAACCATTAATCCAAACGTATATAAAAGAAAATATTGGAAAATTTTATCGCCACCAATGTTTGTTAAGTTAAGATGACTCTCCGGTACACTAGTAAACACAGTGGCTAATCCACCTGCACTATTCACGCTATAAGGGAACATGATAAAAAACACACCAACTGTCATCACTATGAATTGAATAATGTCTGTTAGGGTTATACTCCACATGCCACCTAAAACTGTATAAAAGAGAACAATTCCACCACCAATAAACATCGATGTTAAAACTGGCCAACCTAGTAAAACGTGGATGACACTTCCCATTCCGATCACTTGTGTCACGACGATCATAAGTGTATAGATGGCTGTAACAATGGCACTAATTAGCTGAGTACCTTCACCGTAACGTTTCCCAAGGAGCTGGCTAATTGTAAAAACTTCATAGACTGAAATTTTTTTAACAAGAAATAACCCTAAACTGGCAATACCTATTCCCATCATTGTTACAAACCAAAAGCCAGAAACACCAAATTCATAGCCTAATGTTGTTGAACCCATTGTCGCAGCACCGCCAATAATAACAGCAGCTAAACAACCTACATGTGTAAAGTAACCGATGCGACTTCCAGCTAATATAAAATCTTTTTCTGATTTAGCTTTATTTATCCCAATAATTCCTACTATGATTAATGCACCAAAATAGAGAATCAGTACAGTTGTATCAAGAATGTTCATTTATCTACCTCCGAATTCCAAGCTCTAATTCATATTCTGTAATCGCTTCCTCAAGTATTGAAATTCCTTGATTTAAATGTTTTTTATCGACATTTAAAGGCGGCATCATTCTGATTACCTCACCTGTATTACCACTTAAATATAGGATAAGCCCCTTCTTTAGACACTTCTCAAGAATGTTCATTAATCCTTCTCCGTTTGGTTGACCAGTTTCTGGATGAATAATTTCAATACCTATCATTAACCCGATCCCTCGTACATTCCCAACTACAGGATGTCCTTCTTTAATATCTAATAATTGATTTAATGCATATTCACCAAGGACACGGGCGTTTTCAACTAATCCTTCTTCTTTTAAAACATCAATTGTGGCACAAGCCGCAGCACATGCTAGAGGATTACCTCCGAATGTTGTACTATGACTCCCCACTGTCCATTGTTCCATCAATTCTCTTGAAGCTACAGTTGCACTGAGTGGCAATCCGCTGGCGATTCCTTTAGCAATGGCCATTATATCTGGAGTTACATTAAATCGATTGGCTGCAAACCAGTCTCCAGTTCGTCCAAATCCGGTCTGTACTTCATCAAAAATTAACAGGATTCCATGTTGATCACAAATTTCCCTTATTTTTTGTAACCAAGCTTTTGGCGGGACTACATATCCGCCTTCACCAAGTACCGGTTCTAATATGACGGCTGCCACTTCCTCAGGGGCTACTTGATGATTGAATAGTCTATTAAAATCCTTTTCAACTTGCTGGGACCAATAGATTTGCGGATCAAGTCCTTCAGGTGTCTCAGTCGGCTTTGCATACGGCAGTTGATACGTCATTCCCGCACCAACAGGTAAATTTTTCCTATACTTACTTTTAGACGTCGTTAAGCTTAAGGCTCCCATCGTTCTTCCGTGAAACCCACCGAAGAAAGAAATGATATAATTTCTTTTAGTCACATGCCGGGCGAGCTTGATTGCACCCTCAATCGCTTCTGCCCCACTATTTCCAAAGAAAAAGCAATTGAGGGATTCAGGTAAAATAGTTCTTAGCTTTTTTGCCAATAACATAATGGATTCGTAATTGATAATGCCAATCGGACCATGAACTAAATGTTTTAGCTGTTCTTTAATGGCTTCTACAACTTTTGGATGTCTATGTCCGGTATTCTCTGTAGCAATTCCTGATGTAAAATCAAGATATTTTTTCCCGTTAACGCCAATGTAAAATAATCCTTCTGATTTTACGACTGGCAGATTGGGAAAATCTTTTGCCATTGTTGGTGCTAAAAAGCCTTCGCCATTAATCGTATGCCAATCTATCATACTTATCTCTCCTAATATAATATTTTTATTAATATGAATTTTTTCACAACATAGATAACTGGTCAAATATGAACGATAGGAATTCTTAATAGTTGAAAAAGCGAAAATGTACAGGGTGCAATCGTTTCGATAAAAGAGTGCCTATAATCCTATTTTTGAATCAAAAATAGATGGAGAGAGAGAAGTATAGATATTTGGTCGTGAAACCGAAAAAAATGAAGCTACTTAACTATTGAAAAAATTTATATATTATTATTAAAATAATCATAATTGTCTATAAAATATAAATCATTATTGATACTTGATTTCATTAGATAATTTATTGCAATGTTATAATTAAGATAACTTACATTCTTCCGAAGAGGGGTTTTTTAAGAAAGAGGTAGTGGAATGGAACTACGACATTTAAAAACCTTCAAAGTTGTTGCAGAGGAATTGAATTTATCCAAGGCAGCAAACAAATTAGGCTACACACAACCCACCATTACGTTACAAATACAATCTCTTGAAAAAGAGCTTAATCATACCCTTTTTACAAGAATTGGAAAAAGGACAGTATTAACGACTGCTGGAAAACAGCTAAAGGTTCACGTTGATCAGATATTTTCACTTATTGCCCAAATGGAAAAAGAAATGGAAGAATTGCATGGACCTAAAGGAATTTTAACAATAGCAGCATCTGAATACTACTGTACAAGGCGGTTATCACACATTATAAAACATTATAAGGAATTGTATCCGAACGTTCGGGTGAATCTTCTACCGTTAAATAGTGCACATGCCATTCAAAGTGTGAAGGACCATGTTGCAGATATTGCAATCATTGCTGGTAATTTTCATGAAATAGATATGAGACAAATCTTTTTAGAGGAAGAAAAAACTTTTTTGGTTGTGTCCTCACAAATTAGCAAAGATCGTAGTTTGGAAGATATCTTTGGTCTGTATCCATTTATCTCTTACGATAAAAATTGTAGTTTCAGTAGTATTATTAACCGCTATTTCAAAACAAGCAAGTTGCAGCCTCAATCTATGATTGTGGTTGGTGGCAGCGATGAAACGGTTAAAAGTGCTGTATTAAATGGAACCGGATATGCCATATTAGGAGAAAATATTATAAAAAAAGAGTTGGAGGAGGGCTCTATCACCATCCTTCAACCTGTATCCGAACCGATTACTACGTTTTGTATTAACTTAAAGGTTCGCTCAGAAGAACCTAATATTCAAACATTTTGTAGTGTTTTACAAAGGGTATGGTGAAATAAAAGAATTAACCTATGGAAGATTGTATTGACTTTACTGAAAAGTGTGTGTAAAGTGATAATTAAATGAATAGGAATGTATAGGAAGACACTAGGGGAGCCTTTCGGCTGAGACGGGAAGTATCCCGGACCCTTTGAACCTGATCTAGTTCATACTAGCGTAGGGAAGTGGAGTCCGTGCAAGAGTATATTTAAAAGTATTCTGCCGCTCCATTTTGGTGCGGTTTTTTTATGTCTTTATTCTGCATTGCTTCCTAACTAGCGTCTTCCACTATAACTAATAAGGAGGCATAAATAAACATGAGTTTTTCTGCAGAACTGAGAAAAGAAGCAGATCCGATTTTTAATGCTATTTTTGAGCATCCATTTGTACAGGGAATAGCAAAAGGAGATTTAAAGAAGGAACAACTAATTCATTATGTAAAGCAAGACTTTGAGTATTTAAATGCCTTTATACGAATCTATGGAATGGCAATTTCAAAGTGTAAAGATCGTAAGGATATGGAAATGTTTAATAAGCAAATTTCTTTTATTTTGAATAGTGAAACACATCCACATCATAACTTTTGTCAGGTTGCAGATGTCAAATACGAAGAATTACAAGGGTACCCATTGTCTCCAACCGCACATCAATACATACGGCATATGCTGACGGTTGCTCATGAAGGGACATTGGGTGAAATTATTGCAGTTTTATTGCCGTGCCCGTGGACTTACTGGGAAATTGGAAAACGATTATTAACAGAAGTGAACCCAGACCGTTCACATCCATTTTATGAATGGATCCATTTCTATGGCAATCGGACCGATTCGATCACAACAAAGTTTTGTGCACGGCTTGATGAACTGGTAAAGGAAGCGACAAACATAGAAAAAGAAAAAATGAAGGAACATTTCTTACTTAGCTGTCAGCTTGAATATATGTTTTGGGATATGGCTTATAAACTTGAAGATTGGCCTGTAAAAATGGAGGTAATACAATCTTGACTTGGAAAATGAAAGAAATCGTCTTAGCGGTTATTTTATCAGTAATTTGTGGTGTGATCTATTTAGGCTGGTCTACACTTTGGATTCCGATTTCTGCTGTAATTGGGCCAGTCGGTGCCAGTTTTATGTTTGGCATTTGGGTGATCGCTAGTCCTATTGTTGCCTATATCATTCGTAAACCAGGTGCGGCATTTGTTGCAGAAGTTACGGCTGCAGCAGTGGAATTATTTACAGGAAGTCATTTTGGATTAGCTGCCTTATTAGTAGGACTATTTCAAGGGATTGGTTCTGAAATTGCTTTTGCCATATTCAGATACAAGCGATATAACCTTTTTACTTTAATGCTTTCTGGTGCTTTGGCGGCCATTTTTGGAATGATTTATAATTTGTTGGCAAAAGGTTTTGGATATTACTCGACAGAGGTATTATTAACTACGTTAGGTATTCATATTATCAGCGGTATGATTCTTGGCGGTTGGTTAGCAAAAGTAGTAGTAGATACATTGGCAAAAACAGGTGTGTTAGAACAATATGCAATTATGAAAGAAAAAAGAAAAAAGGAAGATGCCAATGGACATGTTTCTGGGCTGTAATGATCTTTCTGTCCGTTATTATAACCGTTCAGAACACATATTGAAAAATATTACGCTATCTATTAATAAAGGAGAAAAGGTATTGATACTTGGACCAAGCGGAGGTGGGAAATCAACTTTGATTTCCACTCTCGCTGGGATCATTCCAGAGTATATAGAAGCAGAAGTAACAGGACAAGTATTTCTGAGAGATAATGTGGGAATTATGTTTCAGGATCCTGACTCTCAATTTTGTATGTTGCATGTGGATGAAGAGATTGCATTTAGCCTTGAGAACCGATCCGTTCCTCAAACCGAAATGGACAATATTATCTCTAATTTAATGAATCAAGTCGGTTTAAAAGTAGATAAGAAAACCCCTATCGATACATTATCAGGCGGAATGAAACAAAGACTAGCTTTAGCTTGTTTACTAGCCTTGGAGCCAGAGGTGCTGTTCTTTGATGAACCAACTGCTCAGTTAGATCCAGCTGGCAGGAAAGAAATACTTGAAATATTACACCGACTATCTCAAAAAACAAATCAAACAATGATTTTTGTTGAACATATGTTAGACGGCTGTATTGAGTGGATGGATCGGATTATTATGTTAAATGAGGGCGGAAATGTGATTGGAGATGGAGAGCCCGAGGACATTATCCATCATTTTACTAATGAAATGAAAGAAGCGGGAATTTGGCGTCCGAAACTTTATCCAAGCAAGTGGATTGAGGTTATTGAAAATCCTTCTCATCCATTATCCATCAAATTATCGAAACAATTTAAATCAAAGTGTCAGACTGCAATAAAAGATTATAAAATTGAAAATCCGATCATTTCGGCAGAAAATGTGACAATTGGATACGGAAGGAAGTCTATTGTAAAAGAAATTAATCTAGCAATAGACAAAGGAGAATGGATCTCCATTGTTGGAGAAAATGGAAGTGGAAAAAGCACTTTACTGAAAAGTCTTATCCGCTTGGAACCAATAAAAAAAGGAAACATATTTATTCATGGTAAGGAACTAACGAATTGGTCAGATCGTGAATTGTATGAACAAGTAGGTTTTGTCTTTCAAAATCCGGAACATCAATTTATAGCTGACACAGTATTTGAAGAAATTGCTTTTGGAGGAAGCCAGAGAAATTGGCCAGAAGAATTAATATATGCCAAAACAAAGAGGCTGATACAAGAGTTCGGGTTGGAAGACCATGAGAACGAACATCCTTTTATACTTAGTTTTGGGCAAAAGCGGAGGTTAAGTGTAGCAACTATGTTATTGTTTGATCAAGCATTATTATTGCTTGATGAGCCAACATTTGGTCAAGACGAAAAAACGACATATAAACTGATGAAACAATTAAAAGAAAGACAGAAACAAGGAACAACAATTATTATGGTAACCCACGATATGGATCTGGTAGATCAATATTCAGATCGAGTCTTGCTTTTGAATAAAGGGAAAATGGCCTATCAAGGAACGCCATTTGGTTTATTTAGTAACCAGGATATATTACAAAAAACGAAAATCATACCACCTCTTCATTATCAGTTGATGCATGAACGAAGGGAAGAGATTTTAGTATGAAGGTAAATCATTCATTCTTAGCTACTATAAATCCCTCGTGCAAGCTATTTTCCCATGTACTTGTGATGTTACTATTAATGGTCATTACCGATGTTAAAGTGACGTTCTTAATATGGTTTCTAGCCGTCCTTATCGGTCTTTTTTTAGGAGGATGGACAATTTCGTATTTATTAAAAAGGTTATGTCCCTTTTTTTGGATTTTTATTTTAATTTTTTGGATGATGGCAGCCTTTGGAAAAGGGCAGGAAACGATTTGGCAATGGGCGTGGTTTCATGTGACACAAGAAAGTATAAATCATGGTTTGACGATCGCTTTTCGTATGTTAGCTTTTGTCACGTATGGATTATTATTTACCTCTACAACCGACTTGACATTGTTTATTATGAGTCTCATCCATCAATGTAAACTTTCACCGAAGTGGGCATATGGACTATTAGCAGGGATTCGTTTAATCCCCTTATTCCAATCGGAATTAAATCAGCTGAAAATGGCTCATAAAGTGAGAGGATATAAAGAAAAAAATGGTTGGAAAATGTTTTTAAGTTATGCTGTCCCGATGTTTACACAAGGAATTAGGAAATCTGAACGCATTGCGATTGCAATGGAAGCCCGTGGATTTAGCAGAGCAAAAAACAGAACCTATTATCGAACAACAAAAGTGGCATTAAGAGATGGGGGTTATTTAGTTTCTATATTAGCGATTGTAATAGTAATGATCATTATTTTTCATTAAGATTTCATATCTTTTTGAAAAAGAAGTCTTAAATTTTTTATGTTTTTTGAATTCTAGTGGGGCTGTCCAAAAAGTCAAAAGTAGTAGATGTTCAAGTAGATATAGCGACGACATACATAGTCCCTGCTTGTGTAGAACCGACGAAGCATATTCAGTACAGCAGGAACAGGAAAAGCTCTTGTGGAGAAAGCGTAAGTGTTCTGCCCAAAAGTCTATAAACGTGTGTCCGCGTCGAGAAGGCGGGTGCTGTGCTCTCGATGATCGCGTCAATGAAACAAAAAAATCTACTAGATACTTAATTTCTGGACAGCCCCTACTATTTTTTACTTGCTCCATGCTTTCCGTAATGTTAAACTGACTAATGACCAATTACGTATTTTAGTCGAAAAACGGAGGTTCAATAAGGATGAATGACAAAAAGTTAAAAATCATTAATGCCGCAAAGACATCCTTTAGTCACTTTGGTTATAAAGCAACAACGATGGATCAAATTGCAAAAATTGCACAAGTAGGTAAGGGAACAATTTATACATATTTTTCTTCTAAAGAAGAAATGCTAAAAGCAATTATAGATTTATTTGTCGTTGAAATGAGAGATGTTGCAGAAAGTGCAATTCCACGAAGACAGCCGTTTATTAAAAGCTTTAATGAAGTTCTACATACTATAACTAAATTTCAATCAGAACATGAATTAATGATTAAACTTTCTCAAGAGGTAAAGGAAATCGGAACTCCTGAAGTCATTGCAGCAATGAAATCTGTAGAAGATGAAATTTGTGAATTTATTGAAGTAAAAATCGAAACCGCGATTGAACGTGGAGAATTACGGAAATGTGATCCAAAAATAACATCCTTTTTAATGTTTAAAATGTACGTAAACCTGGTTAATGACTGGAAAGAACGTCATGAACCATTAGATAAAGATCAAATTGCAGAACTTATCAATACATATTTTATTGAGGGAATTGGAATGAAAAATGAAGACTATTAACAATTGGCATAGTTCTTGCTAAATGAGGGAATATCGAAATATGATCTATATTTTTTAAATAAATTGACCAAAGAACTATTCTAGTCATATTCATAGTTTTATTGGAGGATGCTATGAGGAATGTTATCAATATCTTTAAGCAGGATTTAAGAAATATAAAAAGAGTTCCATTGTTTGCTTTAATTTTATTAGCAATTGCTGTATTACCTGCCCTTTATGCGTGGTTTAACTTAGAGTCTACATGGGACCCCTATGCAAATACGAAGGGGATTCAAATAGCCGTTGTTAATGAAGATGAGGGAGTGGAAATAGAGGGAGAATCCATTAACATTGGTGAAGAGATTGTTCATAGTTTGAAAGAGAATCAAGATTTCGGATGGAATTTTATTTCGAAACGTGAAGCAGAAAAAGGTGTAAAATTAGGGAATTTGTATGCTGCCATTTATATTGATAAAAACTTTTCTAGTAATTTAGTTAAGGTTCTTGATGGGAATCCGACGCAAGCGGAAATAGTATATCAAGTGAATGAAAAAATGAATGCAATTGCTCCTAAGATGACGTCGGCTGGAGCAAATGCGGTTGTTTCAAAAATAAATGACAAATTGATTGAAGAAACGTCAAAGGCTCTTCTTGAGCAACTAGATAAGCTTGGTATCAAGATGGAAGAAGAACTTCCAACAATGCGTAAAATAAAAAGAATAGTCGATGAAATACACAAAAGCTTCCCTGAAATTAATCATTTTGCAGAAAGTTTAATGGAAATAGAAGAAAACTGGGATAAGATTGATAATCGTATAGAACAATTTATTGGATTACAAGATTATTTTCCTCAGATAGACAAAGGTGCGGAATACATTTTCCGTCTAGAAGAGCAATTGCCGAAGATAAACCAGATAGGAAATGAAGTCTTAAAGATCGAACAGTCTATACCAGAACTGGAAAAAGCAGTTGAAAAACTAACGATTTTTCGAGATCGCTTTACTGAAGTGGGAGAGCAATTAAAAGATGGTCTAGAAAAAGCAAATGTAGCAAAAGAGAAGATTGCACAAATGCAAAATTTGATTCCTGTTTTAGAGGAAAACAGAGAGTATGCAGAGGAATTTTTGCAAATTGTTGAATCACTAAAGGAACAAGCTGCTAAAACAGACTCGACAATGAGCGAAATTTTCCTTCAGCAAATCCAGTTTATCAGTGAAACCGCAACATTGACAGATCAAGTTATTGAAGAGTTTTATAATAAAGATTCGCTTGAAGAGGCCACGAAATATGTTACAAATTTAAATGAACAATTAACAAATCAAATTGCAGTGATTGATCAAATCATAAAGTACTATGAGCTTATGAATCAAAAACAGCAAAATGAACAAATCCAAGATATGATAGATAAGCTAACTGTTTTACGTAACAAAATGGAGACTCTTCAACAATCAGTTAATTCACTGCAAAATGAAATCAATAACGGAAACTTTAACTCAGAAAAATTAAAAGAAATTCGTGAAAAGAACCAGGCTGTGAAAGAAGCTTCTACAACATTGATGAACATGTTAAACAGCGAACAAGGAAAAAACCTGACTACAGCTTTTATGGATCTAATGGAGCGGATTGAACAGTCAAATAGTGGATTAGAAAATTTGTATTCTGAATTAGAATCATTGGGGAATGTATTAAATTTATCTAACGATATCGTAAATAAAAGCGGAGAAACGATTGAAAGACTCATTAATGAACTCCCAGATGTGGAAGCTAAAGTAAATAAACTCGTAGATATAACAGAGGAAGAACTTCCAAAAGTGGTCAATACTATTGAAAATTTGGCTAAATTTGTGAATGAAAAATTGCCTTCCTTTGAAAAGCTTGTTCATAATGTAGCACATATGATGAAGACTGATTATCCAAAAATGAAAGAGAAGTATAAAAATATTGCGACATTATTAACAGAAAAGGCTCCTAAAGTGAAAAATTCATTACATGATATAAATAGGTATAGTCGTGAGTATTTACCTGAATTTGAACATGTAATAGATGAGTTAGCCGATCGCTTTAAGAAAATTGAAGAAGAGGACCAAATAAATAAGTTGATTGTCTTATTACGAAATGATCTTGATAAAGAAAGTGAATTTTTTGCCAATCCAGTTGACTTAAAAGAAGAACACTTATTTGAAATACCGAATTATGGATCAGCGAATGCACCATTTTATACGACATTAAGTATTTGGGTAGGAGCGTTATTATTATCAAATTTAATTTCCACTAACGTGCACCCTATAGATATGCGAAAGGAATATACATTACGTCATGTATATTTTGGAAAGCTAATTATTTTCTTGATTATTGGAATTTTACAAAGCCTTATTGTTAGTGTAGGAAATTTACTTTTACTTGGGGTTTACACAAAGCATCCAGTTTTCTTTGTTGTGTTTTCCATGTTAATCTCTATAGTATTAATGACAATCGTTTATACACTCGTATCTATTTTCGGAAATATTGGTAAAGGGCTTGCGATTATCCTTCTCGTGCTGCAATTATCGAGTAGCGGAGGCACCTTCCCAATTGATGTTACGCCACCATTTTTCCAAGCAATTCATCCTTTCTTACCATTTACTTACGCGATAAATTTGTTACGAGAAGCCGTTGCTGGAGCTATTCCTGTTCTTGTGGTGAAATATATAAGCATATTACTCATTTTTATGGTTCTTGCACTTCTTGTTGGGGCACTCTTAAAACCATTACTTGCTGAACGTATTGAAGCTGCATATGAAAAAACGAAAGCTAGCAGGATGTTGGAGTAAGAGGGGGATTTTACAAGTCCCTCTTTCTTTTGGTTGGTGACATATTTTACTGGCTGAGAGATCTTACCCCTTATATTTAAAGGGATTGTTATTCATTTAAACCCCATATATATAAGACGACGGTACCTTTTTTCTGGTCAAAATATAATCGTGATTTGTCTTTCTTATAAAAGCTTGTATTATAGTAATGAATACATCTTTTAAAAGGAGAAAATGATAGAATGAGTAATTTACCAAATTGTCCAAAATGTCATTCTGAATATACATATGAGGACGGGAACCTTTTAGTTTGTCCAATGTGTGCTTATGAGTGGACGTTAAATCAAGAAGAGGAAACTAATGACGATAAACAAATTGTAAAGGATGCTCACGGAAATATTTTAAATGATGGGGATACAGTTGTCATTATTAAAGACTTAAAGGTAAAAGGAAGTTCATCTGTATTAAAACAAGGAACGAAGGTGAAAAATATTCGTTTAGTTGATGGGGATCATGATATTGATTGCAAAATTTCTGGATTTGGGCCAATGCAATTAAAATCTCAATTTGTGAAGAAAGTATAAAATTTTTTTATGGGGGGACAGGGATTGTGATAAGTGATATCGATTTACAGCACTTGCGTCGTTGTGTTGAACTCGCCAAAACGGCACTGGAAAAAGGTGATGAACCCTTTGGATCCGTTCTTGTCTCAGCAGATGGAGAGGTGCTTTTTGAAGATCATAATCATGTAGCAAGCGGGGACCATACGCAACATCCTGAGTTTGCTATAGCGCGATGGGCTGCTAATCACATGACAGCTGAAGAAAGAATGAAAGCCACGGTATATACTTCTGGTGAACATTGTCCGATGTGTGCAGCAGCCCACGGTTGGGTTGGCTTAGGGAGGATTGTTTATGCAAGTTCTTCTAAACAGTTAGCCCAATGGTTGAATAAAATGGGGGTAGCTCCATCACGGGTTCGCAATCTTCCGATTCAAGATGTCATTCGGGATGTCGTAGTAGATGGCCCTGTACCTGAATTAGCAGAACAAGTACACCAACTCCACCGTCAGTTTTATGCAATGAAACGTTAATTTAATGCAGTTATAACTGATTACCTAGAATATCGATTTGCTAGATCGTTTTGTTACTTTTGAATATAAGGGACTGACCTTTTACAGCCCCTTTTTTCTTTCACTTAATGCAAAGGATTATTTTCCATTCTTCATTACAGATGACTCATCTATATTTTTTAAAGCATTTATGATAAAAACGATAACTCCTAACCCAAATGCGCCTCCACCGAGATAAGTTAGAATATGTGCAGTGTCAAGCATACCTGGTACTTGAACGAGAAAAACACTGAGCAAAAATACAGGTACCCCTAAGTGATGAAGCCAAAAATGTACCTTCCCTAAGGAATTTTTTGAGGCGCTTGGATAAATGCTATAAATAATGCCGAATATTGCAGTGGTTGCAAATCCTACTAAGTTTACATGGGCATGTGCAGATCCCCAATTTAGCTTTAGTGTCAATGACATAAATAAACCAACACCAATCCCAAAAACTAAATAAAGAACAGAAAGTTTAATCCATTTTGCTCCCATAAAACCTCCCTGTGTTGATGACATTCCATTTTTTTATCTCCCCCCTCTTCGCCTTAATTAATATTAATAAAGCTTAATGTAAAATATGCCTGTTTTGGTTTAGTATCGATTAAAGCTAATAACATCATTATTTTTTAGCATCGGAACAGAATTAAGATAAAATGATAAAAAGTAACATACGAATAGAATAAATAGTCTAATATCTATAGTAGAAAAATCTACATGCTGGAGGTTAATATGTTTAAAAAAATATCACTCATAATCTTATTCATTTTAGTTCTTTTGACAGTCATATACTTAATTTTTTGGAAAGATGAACCAGGACAAAACCAATCCCCTTCAACAAATGAAGAAGCGCAAAATACAGACGAGGGTGAAAACTCGGAAGAAACTTATACTATTGACGAGATATTTTCAAAAGCAAAAGACGGCATGATTATTGATACTCCCTTTGTAGCTGGGCAAACGGAAAAAAATGAGGTTATCGAAGCTTTTGGTGAACCAGAACAACTTGATCGAACTACAGTGGCTGATTATGCTAATTACCCGAACAAGGATGTTACGATTGGTTATCAGAATTCCATTATTGTAGATTTGCGTTCATATCATGAAAAATTACAAAAAATCCATTATGAGCAGATATTGGATAGCCTAGGTGAACCGCAGGAAGTTAAATATTATCAAGATCAAGATTATGACCAAATCATATTAATTTATAAAGTAAATGAAGCGTTTCAACTTAAGTGGGTACTGGATAAACCGACAGATGATAAACCTAATCCTAACGTACATCATATTTCAGTTGTAGCCATGAAAACACGTGAAGAAAACAAGGAAACGGACGTAACAGAACAACTTGAGCATATGAGCTTGGATGAAAAATTGGGACAGCTTATTTTTGCCGGTGTTTCTGGGACAGAATTAAGTGATGAAGAAAAACAGTTAATCCATGATTATAAAGTTGGAGGTATTATTTTTAATATACATAATATTACTAGTCCTTCTCAAACGGTGAATTACATTAATCAGCTTAAAGCGGAAAATACCGATAACATTCCTTTATTTTTTGGAATTGATCAAGAAGGAGGACGAGTTGCCAAGATACCTGGTGATTTAAAAGCTTTACCTACGAATTTAGAAATTGGAGAAATAAATAATTCTGATTTTTCATTTGAATATGGGAATATCTTAGGAAAATTAGTAAGGTCTTTTGGATTTAATGTGAATTTTGCTCCTGTGCTTGATATTAATAGCAATCCAAACAATCCTGTTATTGGTGATCGATCATTTGGAAATAATCCTGATCTCGTTAGCAAGTTAGGCATTCAAACGATGAAAGGCATTCAGGATGAAAATATTATACCTACAATAAAACATTTTCCTGGTCATGGCGATACGTCCGTAGATTCACATTTGGAACTTCCTGTTGTTAATAAAACATTAGAAGAGCTGGAAGCACTTGAGTTAATTCCCTTTGAAAATGCAATTAATGAAGGTGCAGATATGGTTATGATTGCTCATATTCTACTACCAAAATTGGATGAAAAATTTCCTTCCTCGATGTCAAAAGTAGTCATTACCGAACTTTTAAGAGAAAAATTAGGATTTTCAGGAGTCGTGATTACAGACGATATGACGATGGAAGCCATAACAGATCATTATGATATTGGTGATGCAAGCGTTGAGTCCATTAAAGCTGGAACTGATATTATTATGGTTGCCCATCATTATGAAAATATCATAAAGGTGATCTCATCATTGAAAACCGCAGTTGAAGCGGGAGAAATATCAGAGGAAAGAATTGATGAGAGTGTGACAAGAATCCTTAAATTAAAAAGGAAGTATAAAATTGATAATTCCTCTGTTCATGAAGTAGACATTCATGATCTTAATCAACAGATTGAAAATGTTTTAAATAAATATATGAATTAATCAGTTACAAAAAAGTGACCGAAAAATCGGTCACTTTTTATAATAATTTATTACATTGGAATTAAGTAGGATCACTTCAAGAAATGGATTTAAAAGTATAATAATTACGATGATAATGGAATACCAAAATCCGTTCAATTTTTGTACTTGCTTTAGAGTATGAAAATTAACCTCAATATGCAGCACAAGTTGTGGTAATGTCGTCAATCTTTAGTGTAATAATAGTCACAACGGTCATCTATTTATCAAAGATATGGTTTTATATGGATAGAATCAATATGATTGTTGTTTATTTTACCATCTCCAAATGCAAAGTAAGATGGCGTATAGCGATGGTTTATTAATCGTGTTATGATAAAGACAACATCATGTAAGGAGACTGAATAATGAAAATATCTATATTATATGAGGATAATCATCTGTTAGTAGTGGAAAAGCCAATGAATGTGCCGGTGCAGGAAGATAACAGTGGTGATCCAGATTTATTAACCATTTTAAAAGAAGATATAAAAATTCGTTACAAGAAACCTGGTAATGTTTACTTAGGGCTCGTTCATCGCTTAGATCGTCCTGTTGGCGGTGCGCTCGTATTTGCAAAAACGTCCAAGGCGGCTTCAAGATTATCGGATATGCTTCGTAGAAATGTAATTGAACGAAAGTATTTAGCAGTCGTTCATGGAACACCAGATCAAGAAAAAGGACAACTTGTACATTATCTCTTGAAGGATAAACGGAGAAATAAAGTTTCGGTTGTCTCACGTGATCATCCAAAGGGGAAAAAAGCAGTGCTCGATTATGAAGTATTAGATACGAAAGAAGGATTATCTCTTTTATCCGTAAAATTACATACTGGTCGACCACATCAAATTCGTGTGCAACTGTCTCATATTGGACACCCAATATTTGGTGACCAAAAATATGGTCAACATTTAACAAAACCTGGCCAGCAAATAGCATTATGGTCCTATTCACTTGAACTTGAACATCCGGTGAGAAAAGAACCGCTTCGGACAATTAGTACCCCACCTAAAAGAAAACCTTGGGATATGTGGGAATTTGTATAAATATATATCCATATCCTTTTACGAAAGGGCAACATATAGGAAACCCTGTACTATCCTATATCATGTTGAATGGGGAATTATAAAAAAGGTACCTCTTTATTATGATTGAGGTACCTTTTGTAAGATTATTTCGTATAATTATCAAAATAGCCTTGAATATAAATAATCGGTGTTCCTTTATCTCCACTACCTGAAGTTAGATCGGACAAAGATCCAATTAAATCTGTTAAACGCCGTGGAGTTGTTCCTTGTGATTCCATTGAACCAGCAAGGTCTTCTTTTTTATTTTGAATGTATTTGGCAATTGCTTTTTGCAGCTCTTCCCCTTTTAAATGAGGGAAATTATTATCTGCTAAATATTTTAATTTAATTTCATTTGGGGTGCCTTCAAGACCAGAAGTATATGCAGGAGATACGACAGGGTCAGCCAGTTCCCAAATTTTACCTGCAGGATCTTTAAAAGCCCCGTCTCCATAAACCATTACTTCAACCGTCTTACCAGTGGCAGTTTTTAACTTTTGTTGAATATCTTCAACAATCGGTTGACAATTGTTTGGAAAAAGTTTAATTGTTTTCTCTGTTGCTTTATTAGAACCAAGTAGGCCATAGGCTTCGTTAAATCCACTACCATTAACCGGTTTATTTAAAAGATCATCTAAACCATAAACTGTTTCGGCTCCACTATTTTTCAAGATCCGTTTCGTACGATGACGAGAATGGATGTCGCATGCTAGCACGTGTTTTGTAAATTGTAAAACTGTCTTAGCATTATTAGAGAAAATAATTTCGCATGTTGCCCCTTCTTCTTCAATAATACTACGATAATATTCAATATAGTCTACACCTGTAAATGGATGTTTTTGATAACCAAAGTGTGCACGGAATTCTTTTTCTGTTAAAACATCTGTCCACGGATTAATACCTTTCTCATCAAGTGCATCAATGCTAACTAAATGGTTACCAACTTCATCTGATGGGTAACTTAACATTAAAACAATTTTTTTAGCGCCTTTCGCAATTCCTTTTAAGATTAACGAGAAACGGTTACGACTAAGAATAGGGAAAATAACACCTATTGTTTTATCTCCATATTTTGCTTTTATATCTGTAGCAATATCATCCACAGAAGCATAATTTCCTTGAGCACGAGCAACGATAGACTCAGTGATCGTTACGATATCCCGATCGTTAATTGAAAATCCTTCAGTTTTAGCTGCATTTAAAACAGTATCAACAACAACTTGTTCAATGTCGTCACCTTGATTAATGATGGGTGCACGTAAACCACGTACTACGGTTCCAACTGCTCTTTCCAAATGAATCGCTCCTTGAATTTAATTATAGTTTTTAACATTAACATCAAGAAAGTTTTTAACTAATGAACATAGTTTATCCTTTCTTATGTTTTGTAATGTTTTCTTACAATACTTACTATACTTTGAAAACGGATATTAGTAAAATTAATAATAGTAATATCAGATATAAGGGGGACTTATATGTTAGGGAAATTAGATTTGTATCGAATTTTTAACACTGTCAGTAGATGTAAGAGTTTCTCCGAAGCTGCAAGAGAATTGTATATGACCCAATCTGCTGTAAGTCAAGCAATCTTTAAATTAGAAAAGGAACTCGAAATACAACTTTTCCATCGTACTCCTAGAGGAATTGAACTTACAAATGAAGGAAAGTTATTACAAGAACATGTCCATTCTGCTTTAGCCATCATTGATGTTGCGGAAGACAAACTTCTTGAATTTAAACGTCTAAAAACCGGTGAATTGCGTATTGCTGTTGGCGATACAATTTCACGTTACTATTTATTGCCATATTTAGAGGAGTTTCATTTTAAATATCCTGGATTAAAACTAACCATTATTAATGGAACAACATCAGAAATTTGTACATTTATTAAATCTGGACAAGCGGATTTAGGCATTTGTAATTTACCGATTAACGATGATCAGCTTGAAATTATCCCTTGTAAAGAAATTCAAGATATTTTTGTTTGTGGAGAAAAATATAAACGACTAGCAGAACATACAATCAGTTATGAGGAATTGATGAAATTACCACTTATTTTTTTAGAGAAAAATTCAAACTCGCGTATGTATGTTGAAAACTTTTTTAAAAAGCAAGGTTTGCAAATCTCCCCTTCTTTTGAATTAGGATCTTATGATTTACTTCTTGAATTTACCAAAATTAATTTAGGTATCGCTTGCGTTATTAAGGAATTCTCCAAACGTTATTTGGATAAAGGTGAATTATATGAGTTGAGACTCGAAAAAGATATCCCGAAACGGAGCATCGGTATTTGTTATTTAAAAAATGTTCCCCTATCGCATGCAGCTAAACGTTTTGTCAAAAGACTCAAACAAATATAATTGAAAAGGGGATTTTAAAAGCTCGTTTTGAGACTATGTTAAAATACTATCAAGATTGTTCACTCTAGATTGAGTATTAAAGAGGAATAGTTCATATTTTAAAGAATAAAAATGCTAATATACAGATGATTAGACACGGAAAAAATAAAATTTGAATTGGGTTAGAAAGAAGACGTACGATTTTTCTACTTAAATTACAAATTTTTATTGCTTTTTCCTCATTTTTCACAAAAACTTCATAAAACTTTCAAAAAGGAGAAAACTATTTTATAATTATAGTAAAAATATTTTAGTATATAAATATTTTAATATTTAAACAGTAGTGTTACACTAAAAACTGTGAGTTGAAAGTCGCACTAATAAGGTTTGACAAAGGTTTATCTTATTTAAAGTCATTTATTCTTACATTCTATTTATTAAAGTTTATTTTTGTACGTCTTTGTTATAGCGCTTACATTTTTTGAAAATCTTAGGGGATAAGGGGAACGATAAAATGAGTGATACACAATCGAAGTCAGATGTTATTTTGATTGGCGCCGGTATCATGAGTGCAACATTGGGGACATTTTTTAAGGAATTAGCACCGGACTGGAGTATTAAAGTTTTTGAAAAACTAGATAAACCTGGTAAAGAAAGTTCGAACGTTTGGAACAATGCTGGAACAGGGCATGCCGCGTTATGCGAATTAAATTATACTCCGCAGAAACCGGACGGTTCAATTGATATTACAAAAGCAATTAATATAAACCAACAATTTGAAGTTTCGAAACAATTTTGGTCTTATTTAGTGAAAAATAACTTAATCCAAAATCCGCAAGATTTTATTCGTCCGTTGCCACATATGAGTTTAGTGCATGGCGAGAGTAATGTGCAATTTTTAAAGAAACGATTTGAACTATTATCTAAGAATCCTTTATTTGCAGGAATGGAGTTTTCAGATGATCCGAAAAAGATAAAAGAATGGGTTCCGCTTATTATGGAGGGACGCACGGACAATGAACCGATAGCAGCAACGAAAATTGACTCAGGTACTGATGTAAACTTTGGTGCTTTGACAGAATTCTTAATTCAAAATATACAAAGTCAAGGTGCAGAAGTACATTACAATCATCATGTGAGCAATATTAAACGCTTAAGTGACGGTTCTTGGGAACTAAAAGTGAAAAATCTTACAAATGGTGATGTCGAATACCATCAGGCGAACTTTGTATTTATTGGAGCTGGTGGTGCAAGTATTCATTTGTTACAAAAGTCAGGAATTCCAGAAGGCAAAGGGATTGGAGGCTTCCCGGTTAGTGGACTATTTTTAGTTTGTAAAAATCAAGAGATTGTTGAACAACATCATGCTAAAGTGTACGGAAAGGCAAAAGTTGGTGCTCCACCAATGTCAGTTCCACACTTAGATACACGTTATATTGATGGTAAAAAAGCATTGTTGTTTGGACCGTTTGCTGGATTCTCACCAAGATTCTTAAAAACAGGCTCATTATTTGATTTACTTGCATCGGTGAAGCCACATAACTTCTTAACATTATTAGCATCTGCCGGAAAAAACTTTGCATTAGTTAAATATTTAATACAACAATTATTGTTAACGAAAGAAAAACGGATTGAGGAATTGCGCGAATTTATTCCTGTAGCAAAATCTGAGGATTGGGATATTGTGATTGCTGGTCAACGTGTGCAAATTATTAAAGATACAGAAGCCGGTGGAAAAGGTACGTTACAATTTGGTACGGAAGTTATTAGCGCAGCTGACGGATCGATTGCTGCACTATTAGGAGCTTCTCCAGGTGCTTCGACAGCTGTTCACATTATGCTTCAAGTGATAGAAAAATGTTTCCCACAATATTTAAACGAATGGGAACCAAAAATAAAAGAAATGATCCCTTCTTATGGCGCATCATTAATTGATAATCTTGATCTTTTACGTGAAGTTCAACAGTTAACAAATGAAGTACTACGGTTAACGGATGTTGATGTGGATAAAGTGAAAGTGACGGAACACGGTGATAAACAACCAGCTTTTAATTAATATTTTCTTTGGGAATGATAAATGAGCTGCTGTGGGCAGCTCTATATTTTATTCATTATAATAAAGAGGCTAGCATGTATTGCTAGCCGATTTCTGTCTGACATGAATAGTTTATTCAAAAATATAACTAATTACATCTAGTGCTTGATCGATTGTTTCCACTGTTACATTTGCTTTGTTAGAAAGCTCTTTTAATGGGTGAATTAAAGATTCTGGTCGTATAATAATTGTTGGTTTGTTTAACGCAATGGCAGTACTTGCATCCATTGCTGTGTTCCATTGTTTATATTTTTCACCAAATAAGGCAATAACAATATCTGCTTTGTTCATTAGCACTTGTGTTCTAAAGTTATTAATGTCCGATGCCGCATCGTCCTTATAAAGTTTCCCTGGTTGTTCCCCAAAAATTTCATTTCCAATATTATCTGAACGGTCATGGTCGGTTTGTGGCCCAACAAATGTAAGTGGTAAATTTCGTTCTTGTGCCTTTTGTTTTACTTCCTCACGCCAACTATCATGAATCTGTCCAGCCAAATAAACCACGAACTTCATATATACCCCTCCTATTGTTTTGACTCTAATTTAATCATATTAAAATTTAGCTAGCATAGCAAAGAGATAGTTTTACGTAATATATGAAAGTTTTGAAGATTGAGGGATTACTATATTATGAACATTTAAAGATAATATACTGAGAGAATGTTAGAAAATTGTCTTTGGTGGGAAAAATTAAGAGATGATTTTAGAGAGAATCTCGGTAACATAACAGCCTAAAATGTCTATGAGAGATCGATTGCGACTAAAATGAGTAAGATTGAACACCCGAGAAGGGTTGTCGTGGCTAAAAACGAGCAAGAAAGGCTCTGTTATTGGTTTACTAACGAAAACTTTACAGCGCATTTCATATTACCTTAAAAAAATAGAATTTGACAGGACATTTAAAGCCATAGTATGTTATTACCATAAGATAAAATACTATTTCGTATATCGCTAATTCAAAATAAATATATAAAATAAAGGAGTTAACAAAATGAGTATATTTCACCAACCGCCAGCTATATATGTTAATGAAGTAAATATTAAAGTAAGCAATTTACTGAATTCTATTCAGTTTTATAAAGATATAATTGGTTTAAAAGTTCTGGCTCAAACAGAGACAACCGCAAAATTATCAGCTGATGGAAAGACTACGCTTGTATCATTAAAACAAATTGAACATGCACAACCGAAGTCAAGGACTGCAGGATTATATCACTTTGCCCTTCTTCTCCCCTCTCGTAAGAGTTTATCAGTCTTTTTAAGACATCTTGTTCAAACGGGTTATCCTTTCGGTGCAGGAGACCATTTAGTAAGTGAAGCATTATATCTTGATGACCCAGATGGAAATGGAATTGAAGTTTACAGTGATCGCCCCGAAAGCAAATGGGTTTGGAAAGAAGACCTCGTCGTAATGTCTACCGAACACATTGATGCGAGAGGAATTCTTCAAGAAAGTCAATCACCTTGGGAGGGTTTACCAGCAGAGACAATTATGGGTCATATTCATCTTCATGTTTCCAATTTAAACGAAGCTAAAGAATTTTATACAAAAGGTCTCGGTTTTGATGTTGTAAGCCATTATCCACAAGCGATTTTCATGTCTTCAGAAAAATATCATCACCACATTGCAATTAATACTTGGACGGGAATTGGTGTTCCCCCTACTCCGGAAAATGGTGTTGGATTAAATTGGTACGAAATTGTATACCCGAATGAAACTGAAAGAAAAGATATGATTCATCGATTACAATCGTTAGGCTATAATGTTTTGAAAGAATCCAACTACTATGTAACGAAAGATCCTTCGGGAAATCAAATTCGACTAACGATCTAAACAAAGGAATCCGTTAATAAATGGGTTCTTTTTTTAAAAAAAGTATAGAAACAAATCAAAAAGTTATTCTCCTTAAAAAATATCCAGATCAAAAAATTTCGCTGTCTATCTTAAATAGCAACTTTAAATACTGAGTTTTCAAAAAATTAATACAAATTTTTAGCCATTTTAACCCATTTATGACATAATAGTAAGAGTAAGGAAACTGTTTTCTCAACTAAATTCGATAATTTTCCCTAATTGAGAATCAAAAACATCATATTTGAAACTCAAGCCGTTTTATATTCAAATTACCTCTTTTATTTACAAAATAGTGGTTTCAGAGACTGTAATATTGGTATAAAACTAGAAAGTAAGTTATAATGATTGCTAAATAATAATAAGTGTGATATTGTAATAATTACAGAAAAGCTTACAGGCAATTTATTGCCAATAAAGAATGAGGAATATTTGGAGGTGCTCTGTAAATGACTGAAAAGAAAAGATTAACTACTGCGTTTGGTAATCCTGTTCCTAATGATAATGATTCTAAAACGGCTGGCCCTCGTGGCGGATTATTAATGGAGGACTATTGGTTCCTAGAAAAAATGGCCCACTTTGATCGTGAAGTTATTCCTGAACGTCGTATGCATGCAAAAGGTTCTGGTGCATATGGTACATTCACGGTAACGAACGATATTACGAAATATACAAAAGCAAACCTTTTCTCTGAAGTTGGTAAAAAAACAGACGTATTTATTCGTTTTTCAACAGTAGCAGGAGAACGTGGTGCAGCAGATGCAGAACGTGATATTCGTGGTACAGCTATAAAATTTTATACAGAAGAGGGAAACTGGGATTTAGTAGGTAACAACACACCTGTATTCTTTATAAGAGATCCAAAACGTTTCCCAGACTTAAACCATGTTGTTAAACGTAATCCACGGACAAATATGAGAGATCCCCAAGCAAATTGGGACTTCTGGACAAGTTTACCAGAAGCACTACATCAAGTAACAATTGTAATGAGTGACCGTGGTATCCCAGCAAGCTATCGTCATATGCATATGTTTGGTAGCCACACGTATTCAATGTTCAACGATAAAAATGAGCGTGTTTGGGTCAAATTCCATTTCAAAACACAGCAAGGGATTAAAAACTTAACAGATCAAGAGGCTGCAGAGCTAATTGGGAAAGATCGCGAAAGTCACCAACGTGATTTATATGAGGCCATTGAACGTGGTGATTATCCAAAATGGAAAATGTATATACAAGTAATGACAGAAGAAGAAGCTCGTAAATTACCATACAACCCATTCGACTTAACAAAAGTGTGGTATAAAAAAGACTTCCCACTTATTGAAGTTGGAGAAATTGAATTAAACCGAAATCCTGATAACTATCATGCCGAAGTAGAACAAGCAGCGTTTGCACCTACAAACATCGTACCTGGAATTGGTTTTTCTCCAGATAAAATGTTACAAGGTCGCTTATTCTCGTATGGAGATACACAACGTTACCGATTAGGTGTAAACTATTGGCAAATTCCAGTAAACTATCCGAAAAATGCGAAAAACTTCAATCCTTACCATCGTGATGGGGCTATGAGAATTTTAAATCCTGTTGTAGGTAATGATGTGACTTACAGTCCGAACTCATATGATGAATGGCAAGATAGTAAAGAGCATCAAGAACCAGCGTTAGATATATTTGGAAATGCTGATTACCACAATTTCCGTGAAGACGATGATAATTACTATGAACAACCAGGAAAACTATTCCGTCTAATGAGTGCAGATGAACAACAGAGATTGTTTGAAAATACGGCTCGTAATATGCAAGGAACAACAAAAGAAGTGCAATTACGTCATATTTCTAACTGCTATAAAGCAGATCCAGCTTATGGAGAAGGTGTGGCAAAAGCACTTGGTATTCCTATGAGTGAAGTAGAAGCAGCTGTTGCTAAAAAATAATAAAAAGAATTTAAGCTAAAGAGGCAAGTGGATTTTTCCACTTGCCTCTTTTTGTGTTAATGGTACAACTCTTTATAGGAAATAATTTGCTATAAAAAAAGTAAAATTATATATTTAATGTAGTCACAACAACTGTTTGCAACAATAAGGAAGGATTGCTGAAAAACAAGAAGGGAGTGAAATTATGGTAGGAGATAGGGAAAAAATTTACTTAATACACTATGATATTTTACCAGAGGCAATTCAAAAAACGATAGAAGCAAAAAGACTCATAGAAACTGGTGAAGTGAAGACGATTAATGAAGCAGTACAACGCGTCGATTTAAGCAGAAGTGCTTATTATAAGTATAAAGATAAAATTTTTCCATTTAATGAAGCAACCAGCCAAAAAATTATTACCGTATCGTTAATATTGGAACATCGTCCTGGTGTTTTATCCAATGTCCTAAATTTCGTTGCCAATCATCAAGGGAATATTTTGACGATCAATCAAAGTATTCCTCTTCAAGGAATCGCTAATGTTGTTTATTCGATTGATACGTCCATGCTTAATACGACAACGACGAAATTTATTGAAAAACTTCAACAAGTGGATGGAGTTAGAAAGGTGGTTATTGTCGGTCAAGGTTAAAAATATATACGCCAATATTTAAAAATGAAGAGCGAAGAAAGTTATAATACCGTTCGCTCTTTTTTCTTCTTCGAATTCCTATACTTCTATAGTGAATAATAGATTACAAGCAATAGCAAAAGGACAATATTTAAAGCAACCGTTTGAATTTTTAATACTTCATATAATCGCAAGTTAATATTTTCAGAAGGTAGAGGCTTCTCTTTCCACTCCTCTAAAACATCATTTTTATGAAACATGATGTTTTTAAATCTTCGAAAACCAAAGATAAGCCCGTCAAAAAACCCCCCTTTAGCCACGAAATGAAATAAAAATACTGTAGTATATAAGAGAGCAAAATAAAAAAGTATATTAATAAACTGAACGAATAACTGATCGGGGGTTAAAAAAAGTACGATTGTGAAGATAATTATAATATTTACTATAAAAAGTAAAAAATGAGTTTTGTAATTCATATGAGCTCACCTAAAAAGAGTTGCTTTCAAAACATTATAACATGTTATGAAACAAATAGTAAAAATTATTTTCTAAAGTTATATTTTACAAAAAATTACATTTAATTATGTTAAAATAATATTATGTATTCTTAAATAATGTAAAACTTGATCGAGATAAAGTGTTAAAGCGAAAATAAAGTTAATTTTTAATAAATTCTTATAATTCGAACTATATAAATATAACTTTCTATTAGATTATTTCTTTACAAACATAATATTCTAATGTATACTCTTAAATATACATTCTTTCAATAAGTTTGATGAAGGATAATTTTCAGAAAATTAAAATTTATATTATTTTAGGGGGGTAAATTTTATGCGAACGAAAAAATGGTCAATATTGCTAGTTGCAGTATTGGTTGTAAGTATGGTTCTAGCTGCTTGCGGTGGCGGAAAGGACGAGGGTTCAACGAAAAACTCTTCAGGTGAAGATGCTGCTAAAGCAGAAGAACAAGTATTAAATTTTATAAACGGTGATTACATACCATCTATGGATCCATCCAAAGTAACCGATGAATATGGTTTCCAATTTGTCGGTGCGACAATGGAAGGGCTTTACCGCTTAGGCGAAGATGGTGAAATTAAAGAAGGAATCGCAAAAGGTGAGCCTGAAGTTTCTGAAGATGGCTTAACTTGGACATTCAAACTTCGCGAAGATGCAAAATGGTCAAACGGTGACCCTGTTACAGCTCACGATTTTGTTTATTCATGGCAACGTGCTGTTAAGCCGGAAACAAAATCGGAATATGGTCCATACATGATGGCTGGGGTCATTAAAAACGCAGATGAAATTAGTAAAGGAGAACTTCCTGTAGAAGAATTAGGTGTAAAAGCGATTGACGATTACACACTAGAAGTTCAACTTGCTAACCCAACACCATATTTTGAATCGTTAACAACATTCGGTACATTTATGCCACTTAACCAAAAATTTGTTGAAGAACATGGTGAAAACTTTGCAACTTCAGAAGCGACACTTTTATTCAACGGTCCATTTAAATTAGATATTAAAGATGATAATCAAAATATTACACAGGCAAATGAATGGAAATTAGTAAAAAATGAAGATTATTGGGATGCAGATACAGTACAATTAGAGGAAATCAACTTTGTTGTTTCCAAAGATCCACAAACGAACGTGAATCTTTATAATGAAGGCGACATTGATCGAGCAGATCTTTCTGCAGACCTAGTTGACCAGTACATCTCTCATGATGACTACCGTATTGTACCACAAGCTTCCGTATTCTATTTGAAAATGAACCAAGAACGTAAAGGTGAACAAACACCATTAGCAAACAAAAATATTCGTAATGCTATCAACAATGCAATTGATAGAGAAGCTCTAGTGAATGTTTTAAATAACGGCTCAATTGCTGCAACAGGATTAATTCCAAAAGACTTCGTGACAGTCCCTGGTGGCGGTGATTTCCGTGAAGAAAATGGCGATTTTGCAGCATATGACAAAGATACAGCACTTGAAGCATGGAATAAAGGTTTAGAAGAACTAGGTGTAGATTCTATTGAACTAGAATTACTTACAGATGACGCGGAAGGTGCTACAAAAACATTCAACGAAAACCTTGCTCATCAATTAGAAACAAATCTACCTGGATTAAAAGTAAATATTAAACCAGTACCATTCAAAAACCGTCTTCAATTAGACACAGATCAAGATTATGAATTACAAGTTGCTGGATGGGGTCCGGACTATCTAGATCCATTTACATTCTTAAGCTTGTTTGTGACAGACGGTGGAAATAACAAAATGGGTTACTCAAATGCAGAGTATGACCAATTAATTAGTGAAACACAAACTACTACTGACCAAGAACAACGTTATCAAAAATTCTTAGAAGCTGAAAAGATTCTATTAGAAGAATCCGGAATTGCTCCACTTTACCAACGAGCAAGATCTCAACTTCATTCACCGAAAATTCAAGGAGAAGTTATTAATAAATTCGGTGCAACTTACGAATGGAAATGGGCATATGTAGCTGAATAAATTGATTTCTACTAACTATAGACTATAGGGTAAAAATTAAGAGAGTGTATGTCCGATAGTACGGCATATACTCTCTTTAGTCTTGTAATTGAAGATGCTATTTTACTAACCATTTAATTTTTATAGGAGGTGGCATAATGGCACGATATATTTTACGCAGAATTGTCTATATGGTAATTACGTTATTTATCATTGCTTCTGTTACATTTTTCCTTATGAAAATGTTGCCGGGAAGTCCTTTAAAGGCAGAAGACAAATTAACGGAAGAACAAAAACAACTCGTCTTAGAAAGTTATGGGCTAAATGACCCCGTACCAGTTCAATACGTACGATATCTTGGAAACCTCCTGAAAGGTGATTTAGGAATTTCCTACAATTTTGATAATACTCCTGTATCTGATATTTTAATAGATAGACTTGGTCCATCTATGCAATTAGGTCTTTATGCTGTTTTGGTGGGTACATTTTTTGGAATAATCCTCGGTTTAATCGCAGCCATTTTCCACAATGGATTTTGGGATTACACGTCAACGATAATTGCAGTATTAGGTACGTCAATCCCATCCTTCGTTTTTGCAGGTTTACTACAATATATATTTGCTGTTGAATTAGGATGGTTTCCTGTTGCCTTATGGGGAGAACCGAAACATATGATTCTACCAATTATTGCATTAGCGATTGGTCCTATGGCCACAGCAGCAAGGTTTGTCCGAACAGAAATGATTGAAGTGAAAGGGTCAAATTATATCATTACTGCTAAAGCAAAAGGGTTAAGTAATTTAGAAAGAGTATGGAAACATGGATTCCGGAACGCACTCATACCTTTAGTAACCGTTATGGGACCAATGATGATTAATTTAATGACAGGATCGATGGTGATTGAAAAAATCTTTGCGATTCCAGGAATTGGTGAACAATTCGTTACATCGGTAGTCGTAAACGATTATCCGACAATTATGGGGACTACGCTTATTTATGCTTTTGGATTTATCCTCATTTTGTTAGTCATCGACCTCCTTTACGGATTAATTGATCCGAGAATTCGTGTAACTGGAGGTGGCAAATAGTGGATCAAAAAAATGTAAATAATTTGCCAAAAGAACTTTTTAAACCTCTAGTCAGAAAAGAAGATACGAGTGAAAAAATATCTCGACCTAGTCGTACATTTGGTCAAAATGCTCGACGGACTTTATTTAAGAACATCCCAGCGATGATTAGTCTAGTTGTATTAATTTTAATCATTATCATGAGTATTATTGGACCATTTATGAATAAATATGGCTCGAATGATCAAAATTTAGATCATGCAAAAATGCCGCCTCGTGTCCCTGGATTAGAGAAAGTATCTTGGTTAGGTTTTGACGGAACATTATCTGATGAATTGACAGGTGCAACAGTCGAACAAGCAACTCAAAAAGCATATATGCGATTTAATAACGAAGAAGACTATATTGATATTAAAGTCATTTCTGATGGCGACGGTTCACCAAACTCCGCGGAAATAAAAGCAACCTATCATATATATAAAGCAAAAGGTTTAGAAGATACGTACTATTGGTTAGGAACTGACCAGTTAGGTCGGGACCAGTGGACCCGCTTGTGGGAAGGAACTCGTGTTTCATTAATCATTGCCTTTGTTGCGGCACTTCTTGACCTTGTGATCGGTGTGGCCTATGGTGGTATATCTGGTTATTACGGTGGTCGAGTTGATAATGTCATGCAACGGATCATTGAAATTTTATCAGGCATACCAAGTCTAGTTGTGATTTTATTAATGATGTTAATTTTAAAACCAGGTATGACGTCAATCATTATTGCGTTAGTTATTACCGGTTGGACAGGCATGGCTCGGATCGTTCGTGGTGAAGTTCTAAAACTAAAAAGCCAAGAATTTGTTTTAGCAGCGAAAACACTTGGTACATCCGACGGGAAAATTATTCGGAAACATTTAATTCCAAATATAAGCGGGATCATTATTGTGAATACGATGTTCACGATTCCAAGTGCTGTCTTCTTTGAAGCATTTTTAAGCTTTATTGGTTTAGGGATTGCGCCACCTAAAGCATCCCTTGGTTCACTAATCGATATCGGATTTGATAATATGCAAATTTATCCGTATATGCTCGTATTCCCTGCAGCATTATTATCGATTATTATGATTGCATTCAACATTTTAGGTGACGGCTTGCGCGATGCATTTGACCCTAAAATGCATAAATAGAAGGTAGGTGTTATTAAATGAGTAAACTATTAGAAGTGAAAGATTTACAAATATCATTTAACACCTACGGCGGTGAAGTACAAGCTGTTCGAGGTGTTAGTTTCGACTTAAATAAGGGAGAAACGTTGGCCATTGTCGGAGAGTCAGGATCAGGAAAATCTGTTACTACTTCTGCGATAATGGGTCTTCTCCCAAAATCAAATACACAAATTAAAAATGGTGAAATTCTCTATAAAGGGAAGGATATCCTAAAATTTTCTGAAAAAGAAATGCAAAAAATTCGTGGTAAAGAAATTTCAATGGTATTCCAAGACCCGATGTCATCTTTAAACCCAACAATGAAAGTTGGAAATCAAATTGCCGAAGGCTTAATTAAACACCGTGGTTTAAGTAAAGCAGAAGCAAAAGAAAAAGCCATTGAATTACTTAGAAAAGTTGGTATACCAAAACCAGAATTGCGGGTTAAACAATATCCTCACCAATTTTCAGGTGGTATGCGCCAACGGGTTGTCATTGCAATTGCTCTTGCTTGTAATCCAGAGATTATTATTGCTGACGAACCGACCACGGCTTTAGATGTTACAATACAAGCCCAAATATTAGAATTAATGAAAGAAATGCAAAAAGATACAGGATGTTCAATTATATTTATTACCCACGATTTAGGTGTTGTAGCAAATGTGGCGGATCGGGTCGCGGTAATGTATGCCGGTAAAATTGTTGAAGTTGGAACGGTAGATGATATCTTCTACAATCCAAAACATCCATATACATGGGGGTTACTAGGATCAATGCCTACATTGGATGATAATGAGTCTGAAGAGTTATATACGATTCCAGGTACACCTCCTGATTTGACAAATCCACCTAAAGGGGATGCTTTTGCGCCGAGAAATAAATATGCTCTTGAAATAGATACCATGTATGAGCCTCCAATGTTTAAAGTTTCAGATACACATTACGCAGCAACTTGGCTCTTACATGAAAATGCACCGAAAGTTGAACTCCCAGATGCCATTAAGAAAAGAATTGATAGTTTCTTAACTAAGCAGCAAGGGGGGAACAAGCAATGAAGACGGAAGAAAAAATACTAGAAGTAAAAAATTTGAAAAAGTATTTTCCAGCTGGCCGAGGAAAAGTAGTCAAAGCGGTAGACGATATTAGTTTTGATATTTATAAAGGTGAAACCTTTGGGCTTGTTGGTGAATCAGGTAGTGGAAAATCAACAGCTGGAAGAACGATTATTCGGTTGTACGACGCAACAGATGGGGAAGTTTTATTTAAAGGAAAAAATGTTCATGCAAAACTTTCAAAATCAGAACAATTAAAATTTAATCGACAAATGCAAATGATATTTCAAGATCCGTCTTCTTCTTTAAATCCGAGAATGACAGTCATGGATATTATTGCCGAAGGACTTGACGTTCATCATTTAGTGAAAAATGAAAAAGAAAGAAAAAAGAGAGTGGAAGAACTTCTAGAAGCTGTTGGTTTAAATAAGGAGCATGCCAGCCGTTTTCCACATGAATTTAGTGGTGGACAAAGACAACGGATTGGGATTGCACGTGCTCTTGCTGTAGAGCCAGAATTAATTATTTGTGATGAGCCGATTTCTGCATTGGACGTATCGATCCAAGCGCAAGTTGTTAACTTGCTAAAAAGATTGCAGAAGGAACGGGGCCTAACTTATTTATTTATTGCCCATGACCTTTCTATGGTTAAATATATTAGTGATCGTATTGGCGTTATGCACTTAGGCCATATGGTTGAGCTTGCTGATAGTGATGAACTATATAAGAACCCTATACATCCTTATACAAAATCACTTCTTTCAGCAGTTCCACTTCCCGACCCGAATTATGAACGCAATCGTATCCGTCAAGTGTATGACCCATCTCAGCTAGACACAAGTGAACAACCACAATTCAGAGAAATCCGCCCAAGACACTGGGTTCGTTGTACAACAAAAGAATTTGAAAAGTATAAACGGGAACTAGAAGGTAAATAATAGAAAACAAGGTTCTATGTTAAGTTTGTTCCTTGGTGAAACATTTGTGACCATTCATTATAGTTCCCCCTAGTGAGAAGGTTGACCCAAAGTGGGTCAACTTTTTTTCGTAAGTAGTCATTTAAACACATTATAAGTGTCAATTAGAAAGATTAATAGATTAAAATGTAAATTTTATAAGTATCGTTAAAAGTTTTATTTGTTATTTTTGAATTTATATGTTTCACTTGTTACACTAGAACAGTAATGAAATGGAGGCGGGATCGTTGAGTAAGGTCTTAGCGGTGCAAAAGTATATGGTAGTAAAACGTGAACTTGATTTTATGGACTTTAAACAGAAGATAATTAAAGAAGAACGAAACATGTACTTATATCATGATAAAATAACGACGAAATATCATGAATTCCCATTAAAAACGGTTTTTGATATCTCTTATAAACCCTTAGGTAAAGATGGAGGTATATTGTATTTACATACAAATAAAGGGGTATTCTCTTATCACGTTGATTCGGATGCGTTAACGTTTATTAAAATATTTAAACAATACCAAATAAAATAAAGGAGCTATTTCCAAAAGCCCCTTTAAAATTAACAAAATAAATTGTAAAGAACATTTACATCCATCGATCTAATCCAACTTTTTTTCTTTTAAAAAGTCTAAAAAGTACAGGATATAGAATAGCAAAAAACACCATATTTCCAATAGCATGGCTCATATCAAAAGGAAGTCCAGCTAAATAATAGACCCAAAAGTCCATTTCCATAATAAAGGACATCGCAATAGACATAATAAATCCGTAAAATAAACCACAAAATCCCGCATACATAACAAGAATGGGTAGCGGTATTTTAGTATGGACTCTACCTAATAAACCACTTATAAGTCCAATCATTGCCCAAATCAATACTTGCCATATTGCCCATGGCCCCATCCCTAAGTATAAATTTGATAGAATTGTACTTAATACAGCAATGACAATCGCCTCCATAGGACTGACAAGAAAAGAGGCGATAATAATAATGGTTGTCATCGGTTGTACGTTCGGGATGAAGGTAAAGATAATTCGTCCGACAACGGCGATGGTGATCAACATTGCTAATAAACTAATTCGTTTGGCATTCATCTTAAATATTACTCCCAAACTTCAAGGCTTAAAGACACTACGTCACCATCTTCAATTATTAAATCATTGGCACCGACAGCAGCTAATTCGCCATTCACTTTAATAGCAATATATTGTTTTTCATCACTATTGGCACGTAATTCACCAACACCATTGATAAATCCATTGGTTTCATCAACTTCAAAATTCTCTTTTAATACTTCCATTAAAGATTGTTTGTCTTTCAATTCAACGGTTTTTGATTCAACCTTCTTGTCTTCCAAGTCAAATATTTCAATTGTTGCTGTAATTTCTTGAACTTCTTCCTGTTTGGTCTCATTTCCTTGACTTGCAGGGGTGGAATTCTCAGTTGTTGTATCTTTGGCCCCATTTTGACAACCAACTAAAATAAGTAAGATCGAGAAAAGGAAAGCAGCGAGTAATTTTTTTTGATTCATACGAATATCCTCCTTTGAGATTTTTTGCCATAAAAAAAACATCCCATGGAGGAGATGTATTTGCGCACGAAAGAACAAAAAATTCTTTCCAGCAGACACACCTCCCTAAATCCACGTAGGGTTATGGCGTTAGAAAATAGGCAGGTCTCCTGGCTCATGATCATCATTCTCTATTTCCTTCCCATCTATAAAGACAGTGGAAAATAATAGAGAACTCCCATTCACAGTGGCGGGACCGCGTCGGATTTACACCGAACTTCCCTTTTAATGACTTTTTCAAGTCAACCTATTTCTTCTTATGAAATTTTCTTATAAAAATAATAATACGAAATTTTAAGTCTGTCAAACTTTGAAAGTATGATAAAGAAAACATATAGACAGAAGGACTTTACATCTATATATAATTATTAATATTTGGAACAATATTTATTATAATAAAATTTAAAGGGGGAGATAGTATGAAAGAATTTATTGAAAAAGCTGTTCAGGATTATTACAGGGACGAGATTGCTTGGTGTTATGGTTGTGGTAGATTACATAAAGATGGTCACCATTTTCGGACTGGTTGGTTAAACAACACGAATCAGACTGTTACATACTATAGACCAACGAAAGATCAAATAGGCATTCCTGGTTTTATTTACGGTGGATTAATTGCGTCTTTAATCGATTGTCATAGCATGGGTTCAGCGGCCCTTGTCCTTCATCGGAAAAATGGCCACGAAATTGGCGATGGGACAGAACCTCCACGTTTTGTCACAGCTTCTTTACATATAGATTATCTGAAACCTACGCCAGAAGGGGCACTTTTAAAAGCAGTTGGTACAGTAGAAGAGATCCATCCGAAAAAATGGAAGGTAGTGACGGAGATGTTTGCAGACGATATCTTTTGTGCTAAAGGAGAGGTGATTGCCGCTGTCATGCCTGATACATTTAAGAAAAAATAGGAAGATACTGTACAAATTAGAGAAATACATGCAATATCAAAAGATTAAAAGATAGCCATTGAAATCTATATCAAAATCATTTAATCTTTAATCAAGAGCTACATTGTACGTAATGTTAATAAAGTTTTAACCTAAATAATAAATCGGGAGTTTAAGAGATGAAGCGGGAATGACAAATCTTCGTCTAAAAGACTTGAAGGGCATGCAGGAACGCTTCTGCAAACACCCACTTGTAAGAGTGGTGGTTTATAAACTTCATTATCAAATACGGCAAAAGTGGCCTTAACCAGTTTCTTCGGAGACTGGTTTTTTTTATTATAAAGTCGTTTAAACGTGAAAGTTTCGAAAGTAATTCTTTATAGTTGTCGAATATTTTCCCTTGTATTAAAATGTTTACCAAGGGAAACTTTTTGTTTTTCCATATATTTTTAAACATTGGAACATATGTTAAATATAGGGAACACTATAAGAACATATATTTAGTTTGGAAAGGAAGAATAGCGGATGACAGAAAATGTATTAATCGCATTCACTTTAACCTTAATAGCCGGCTTGGCAACAGGAATTGGTAGCTTACTTGCCTTTTTTACATCGAGGACAAATACGAAATTCCTTTCCTTTGCTTTAGGGTTTTCAGCGGGAGTCATGATTTATATATCCTTTGTCGAAATATTTATGAAAGCGGAAGAGGCCTTGGTAAATGAACTTGGAGTAATGAACGGAAAATGGGTAACCGTTATAGGTTTCTTTGGTGGAATGATACTCATCGCATTAATTGATAAGTTTATTCCAAAACAAACGAATCCCCATGAGTTAAAAAAGATAGAAGATATGGCTGATCCGATTCCAAGACAAAATGATTTAATGAAAGTGGGGGTTTTTGCCGCTTTAGCAATAGGGATACACAATTTTCCTGAGGGAATTGCAACATTTGTTTCTGCTCTAAATGACCCAGCATTAGGAGTTTCTATTGCTGTTGCGATTGCGATCCATAATATTCCAGAAGGGATTGCTGTATCTGTTCCGATTTATTATGCGACTGGTAGTCGTAGAAAAGCGTTTAATTTATCCTTTTTGTCTGGA
>SMEK01000093.1_pt1 | contig 35493 bp, 32 predicted proteins | sample 2456371 | NCBI WGS metagenome assembly SMEK01 (sample SAMN10132590, study PRJNA489261) | soil metagenome | isolation source: day1 antibiotic-loamy sand soil ammended with composted manure from dairy... | place: USA | collected 2015-04-01
GGAAAGATCAAAAAGATCTTGATTACGGGAGGTACTGGAAGCCTTATGCGGCCTGATCTTTTGGAGGCCGACAACTTAGTCAGGACTTTACAGCTTTTTGGGGTCCCTGAAGAAGACATGATCATCGAAAATCAATCGAGGAATACTTACGAGAATGCCAAGTTTACCGCTACAATCCTTCGAGAAAGATACCCCGAAGGCCGATTCTTATTAATCACCTCTGCTTTTCACCTCCGCAGAGCTAAAGGCTGCTTTGATAAGCAAAACATAGCCACAGATATGTTCAGTACGGATTTCTATACCCATCCTATCACCTTCACCCCCGACTCATGGCTCATACCTAATGAAAATGCTTTTAAAAAATGGGCTATACTGGAAAGGGAGATAGTTGGGATATTGATGTATAAGTTAGCCGGGTATATCTAGAAATGAAGTTATAAATTTTGAATTGTGGCTGCAGTTGGCAGCTGGAACTTGTAATTGTGATGTAGCAACCACCACCCTATTCTATCCCATCATTCTCTAATTCAATTGCCAGCCCTCGGTTTGTCATCCTGATGGGCGTTTGATTAGTAAACAAAGTAAATGGTGCCCCAATTACTCTATCCCCAAATTTTTCCCTCCAGCTACCCATATCGTTTTTTGATTGACGAACTCGCGGATGCCGAGGTGGGAAAGTTCCCGTCCATAGCCTGACTTTTTGACGCCACCGAAAGGAACATATGGGCTGGAGGCGACCATTTGGTTGATATATACAGCACCAGACTCGATCTTTCGTGCCAACTGCTGGGCCTTTTCTATATTTTTTGTCCAGATAGATGCGCCCAGCCCATATCGGGAGCTATTGGCTTCCGCTACTGCCTCCTCTGCATCTGCCACTGCAAAGACTGTGGCAACCGGCCCAAAGAGCTCTTCCTCAAACGCACGCATACCGGGCTTAAGGTTGGTGATAATGGTAGGATTGAAAAATGCTCCCTCTCTATCTGGCCGATCTCCTCCTAAAATAATATCGGCACCTTTACTTTCGGCGTCTCTTACTTGTTCCAAAAGTTCATTAGCAAGGTCTTCCCGCGCCATAACACTGTAATCGGCAGCTTCATCAAAAGGGCTTCCTGGTTTTAATGCCTCCATTTTGGATTTTAACTTCTGTAAAAACCCCTCGGCGATGGCTTTATCGACGATGAAGCGTTTGGCGGCAATACAGCTTTGGCCACAATTGATCATCCTAGACTTGACAGCAATGTCCGTGGCTTCCTCCAAATCTGCATCCCTAAGCACGATAAAAGGATCACTTCCACCGAGCTCCAGCACTGTCTTTTTGATATTTCGTCCAGCCTGTTCAGCAATCTTGCTTCCAGCACCCTCGCTCCCCGTAAGCGTGACTGCCATGATGCGATCGTCCTCAATGATAGCTTCCACTTTGTCGGATCCCACAAGTAAAGTACTGAAAACGCCAGAAGGAAAACCCGCCTTTTTGAAAACTCGCTCGATGGCCAAGGCACACTGAGGCACATTGGAGGCATGCTTAAGGATACCGACATTACCTGCCATAAGCGTAGGTGAAGCAAATCTAAAAACCTGCCAGAAGGGGAAGTTCCATGGCATGACTGCCAGAATCACGCCCAAAGGGTCGTAGGCAATATAGCTTTCGCCCTTATCGACTTTTAATGGCTCATTGGCCAAGAACTTAGCAGCATTTTCGGCATAGTAATCGCAGACCCAAGCGCATTTCTCTACCTCGGCAATTGCCTCAGAAAACCGTTTGCCCATCTCCAGGCTCATAATTTCTGCATATTCCTTCTGGTCTTCCCTTAGCACTTGAGCACAATTGGACATCAGCTCGGCACGGTGGGCAAAATCTATATGCTTCCACTCGTTGAAAGCGGCATCGGCTTCTTGTATCGTGCTTTCTATCTCTGCTTGGCTGTATTCCTCAAAAGTCTTTAGGACTTGGTTGTTGTAGGGATTAATGGATTTCATGAGATTCACAATAATGAGTATGAGTAACGCTGCGATATGTTAAAAAAAACGTTGTAAATCTTAGAAAGTTTTGGGCAAAAGCCAAATAAGGACTTCGGAGGGTGGACTGTCATCTATATTGACGAGAAAGGGATAAGGACTGGGATCGTTCCTAACATCTTTAAATTAAAGATGATAGAACCCTTTAAATCTTCAATGCTGAATGATGGTAGAAAAGTCTCAGGGCCTGGCTAGGCAGGGAAAAAGAATAAGCAGGACTCATGACGAACCCTGCTTTATATTAAATAACAAGTATGATGAAAATCAAGACACCGAATATCTGGTGTATTAGTTGAGGTTATTGGTGTTGAGATGCTTTAAGTAAGGATTGAACTGGTTGCCCCTTAGATAGTTGATCTTAGTGATTGTTTCTTGAACAGGCTCAAACCAAATTTCTACAGGCTCACCATTGATCCTATAAAGGGAAATCTCTAACTGGTGGAATTCAGCTTTTGAAATGTAAACACCTTCATTCACTATATATTTAGCTGCCTCTTCTAGCTTTAAGTTATTCAGTTCGTGGTTCGACATGGCTACCTCCTTTTTAATGATTAAAGAACTCTACAAAGGAGCCAAATAAATAAAATTAATTCAGGCAAATACCAGCCAATAAGACAGCTATGTAAGTATTTTATTTTTTGTTCTAATATTTCGATTCAAGATTTATAAAAACTCAAAATAATTGCCTTCTAAGCCTGAATATTAATATATTGTGATAAAAATAGATAGGTATTTCTCTTTATATAGTATCAAGCCAACACAAAAGACATAGTTTAGGTGTTTTATTTTTTAATGGTTTTATATATAACTTACGACCTTGTTACTAGTAACATTTTTTGCAGGATGGTCAGTTAAGATGTGGATTGAAGTAAAAAGCCGACCCATCAAGAACAATTGACCTATAGATGGTTGGACTTCAAGCGAATAGATAATCAATAAAATTAGCAAACTCAACAAGAATAAACATGAATGGATTGAACAAGCGACAGTTTTCGAGCAGGATGGAGGTAATGCGCTATTTAGAAAGTTTTGTCGATGAGGTAATTGATAAGTATCTGAAGCCTGTGGAAACTATGTGGCAGCCGGCGGACTTACTACCGGATTCCCGACAAGAGAATTTTTTTGAAAAGGTAAAAGAGCTTCAAGAAAGTGCAAAAGAGCTTGCTTATGACTTTTGGGCTGTCTTGATTGGGGACACTATTACAGAAGAGGCCCTGCCTACTTATGAATCGTGGTTGGTGGGGATGGAAGGTGTGAACCAAGAGGAAAACACAGGATGGACAAGGTGGATAAGAGGATGGACAGCCGAGGAAAACCGTCATGGTGACCTCTTGAACAAATACTTGTACCTGTCAGGAAGGATTAATATGCGGGAACTTGAGATCTCAACCCAGTACCTTATTGCCGACGGATTTGACATTCAGACGGGTGCAGACCCTTACCGCAACTTTGTTTATACCAGCTTTCAGGAAATCGCTACCAATATTTCTCATGGAAGGGTTTCGGCGCTCGCCAAAAAAGCCGACAACATCGAGCTAGCGAAGATATGCGGCGTTATAGCCGGGGATGAAATGCGCCATGCCCGAGCTTACAAAGCCTTTGTGGAAAAGATATTTGAGGTTGACCCAAGCGAAATGATGCTAGCCCTAGAAGATATGATGAGGAAGAAGATTGTGATGCCTGCCCACTATCTTCGCGAAACAGGAGTAAAGATTGGGCTTACATTCGAGCACTTTTCTAATGCGGCTCAGAGGCTTGGCGTATATACGGCGCAAGATTATGTGCAGATATTGAGCAGCTTGCTAAGAGACTGGAAGGTAGAGTCAGTTACTGGCTTGAATGAAGCTGGCGAAAAAGCAAGGGACTACTTGCTTGCGCTTCCCGATAGACTAAAAAGGGTGTCAGACAGATTAAAGACCCCTACCTTGGAATATGAATTTAGCTGGATCGGAAAAAGACATCATCACTAAATAATACCGGGCTGACCACACTTGTAAATCTTATGCCCTTGGACAGCACCACTTAAGCGCTTCCAAGGGCTAATAATTTTCAATATTATACGAGAAAATACGTTATTGTCCTGATTCCTGATATTATCAGTAACTGGCTGTCGAGGAATGTCGGCAAAGTTGTTTATCCAAATTATAGCATGCATAATTACTTTCTGAATTTTTTGCTCATTCTTATGCTGAGTACAGGTTCTGTTGCTTTAAAAGCCCAGGACATGGACATATTGCTGAGCAATATGAATGTTCAGATGGATGCTACACAAGCTGTCAACGACATGTACAATTTCAAGTTCGGGAAAGCCGAGCAACAGTTTAGGTGGATTAAGCAACAGTACCCCAACCACCCTTTGCCCTATTTTCTTATGGGACTGAGCCAATGGTGGAAGATCGCTCCCAACGTAGATGAAAAGCGTTACGACGAGAGCTTGATTGCCTATATGGACACGGTGATCCTGCTAGCGGAGAAAATATACACAGAAAAAGATGGTAACGTTGAAGCGGCTTTCTTTTTATCGGCGGCAAACGCTTTTAAAGGAAGATTGTATGCCGAAAGAAGGGAATGGACCAAAGCGGCCGTTGTAGGCAAGAATGCGCTTAAATACCTGGAAGACAGTAGGGGCCAGCACGATTTGAGTCCAGAGTTCTTGTTTGGAGATGCCCTTTATAATTACTACTCAGTATGGATTCCAGAAAATTATCCACTACTAAAGCCGATTTTATGGTTTTTCACAAAGGGCGACAAAGTGCTTGGCATTAAACAGCTACAGGAAGTATCTCGCAATGCTTTTTATACCCGCACCGAAGCGCAGATGTTCCTGATGCGAATCTTGGCCATCGAAGAGGGAAAACCATATGAAGCGCTCCAAGTTTCAGAATACTTGGCCGAAACCTTTCCTGACAACCCTTATTTTCAACGGTTCTATGCACGACTCTTGTACTCCACAGGCAAACTAACCAAAACAGAAGAGGTATCACTAGACATATTAGCCAAAATAGATAGCGGCATGGTGGGATATGAAGCTACTTCCGGACGGTACGCCGCATTCTTCTTGGGAGAAGTGTACAGTAGGAGGATGATGATGGATAAAGCCAAAACTTACTACCAAAGGGCGGTTCAATTTGGCGAAGAAGCAGAAGCAGAAGAGTCGGGGTATTATCTTTACTCTTTGCTAAACCTAGCGGAGATAGCAGAAAAAGAGGGAGAGAAGAAACTGGCCAAAAGCTATTATAGGCAAGTGAAAAAATATGCTAAAAGAAGCCACCCTGCTCATCAAGAGGCCAGAAGAAGACAATAGCGTAATTAAACTCAATTCTTTTCTATAATTGTGGGAAAGAGCTAATTTAGGTTTTTAAATCGCTACTTTCCTTATGAATGTTATGCCATGCATAGCCTATAGTTCAAGCATCCTACACTTATCCCTATGACACTACAGGATTTTGTCATTACGCCCTTATACCTGATAGTGATCTACCTCGTGGCCTATTTCATTCGAGGCTTGGTTGCTGACGCCAACACTAAACGCTATTTTATTCCTGCACTTACCGTCAAAATAATTGGTGCGATCTCGGTAGGGCTCATCTATCAGTTCTATTACGGGGGAGGCGACACTTTCAACTATTTCAATAATAGCAAGCATATTTGGGAAGCATTTAAAGAATCTCCCTTACTAGGATTGTCCTTAATATTTTCAAAGAACCAATACACCTCTGATAACTTCCAGTTTGCTTCTCTTATGTATTTTTTTCATGATTCTTCATCTTATTTTGTTGTTAGGGTGGCTGGTTTATTTGACATCTTCACTTTTCACACCTATTCGGCTACGGCTATACTTTTTGCTTTATTTAGTTTTAGTGGCTTATGGGTTATGTACAAAGGCATTTATGATTTGCATAAACAGCTCCACTTTGAGTTTGCGTTAGCCATTTTTTTTATTCCTTCTGTCTTTTTCTGGGGTTCGGGACTACTCAAAGACACGCTCACACTTGGGGCTCTTGGTTGGGCTACATATGCCACTATAAGGATATTTTTTTGTCGAAAGCGCTCTATAATACCGTATGTTATCGTATTAATGTTGTCGTGTTATGCCGTTTACCTCATCAAGATTTATATTTTGCTCTGTTTTTCCCCTGCCATTATCCTGTGGATATTTCTCTATTGGAGAAGAAGCATTCCTTCGGCAATGATGCGCATACTCCTGACCCCAATCATGATTGCTCTAGCTTTGGTCCTGGGTTACTTTGCTTTAGTTGCGGTTGGGGAAGACAACCAACGCTATTCACTTGAGTCGCTGGGAAAGACTGCTGAAATTACTGCCACCTACCTCTACTATGTCAGTGAAAAACAAGGCGGATCAAGTTACACATTAGGTGACTTTGACTATAGCGTTTCTGGTATGATCAAGAAACTGCCATTGGCCATAAACGTTACGCTTTTCCGACCATACTTATGGGAAGCTAAAAACCCCATCATGTTGCTGTCTGCCCTAGAGAGCTTCGCACTGCTTATCTTTACAATAGTGATAACCGTGCGCACCAGGCTTTTGACTACGCTCAAAAGCATAGATCCTACCATTACATTTTGTCTTGTTTTTGCTTTGAGTTTCGCTTTTGCTGTGGGTTTTTCTACTTACAATTTTGGATCGCTGGTACGTTACAAAATCCCCTTAATTCCCTTTTATCTCATCGGATTATTTACTTTGAATCACTATTCAAAAAAGGATAAAAAATTGTCAGCATTAGATAGGACAGAATAATTTTCAATCACCTTTTTTCTGGCGCTCTTCCCTAAGGATTTTCTCAGTGGAGTGTCTAGAATCAACATTTCCAGTTTGTTGTACCAATCTTGTTGATCTTGACATATATACCCATTGACACCATCATCCACAATTTCAACATTCACCCCTACAGGAGATACAATTGCAGGAATTCCCAAGGCCATGTATTGTAAAGCCTTAAAACCACACTTTCCTTTTGCCCAAGCATCATCAGTCAAGGGCATTATCCCTATGTCGAGTGCCATCAAGTCGCGGATCTCATGATTCTTATCCCATGGTAAGAATTGAAGACTCTTACAATTTATTCGAGGAGCCTTATCTGCTATGACCAAAAAGACAAACTCATACTGTTTCTCAAGTTCTTGTATCACAGGCGCTATTTGGTCGAGGTACATCAAGGTAGAATGTGACCCCGTCCACCCAACAATCAACTTTCCCTCTACTTTAGGAACTTGATACAGATCTGGATTATGGACGTTCTCTGTATCGATCGTCGTTGGGTTGAGGACTACATCAGGGTTAAACTGTCTGGCATAAGCGCAGAGATAATCATTCCCGCAACTAATTTTGTAGCTCAACTGGCAGATTGGCGCAGTTTTACTATGCCACTTCAATTTAGCTGCCAACAGATTCTCTTTTGAGGTATTGGGCAGCCATATAGCATCATCAAAATCATAAATGATCTTTTTCTGGAATACCTTGCCTATGATCCATTCAAAAACAGGAGGTCCAACAGGAGCGGCTTCGCGATGGATAAAGACGAAGTCAAAACGGTAAAGCCTGAAAAGTAAAAAGATACGTTTCAAAAACCCTTTGAATATCCCAAGAGCTTTAGCCACATGTTTTCCATTCTGGTACAGCACATGCCAAGTTTTATCGTCTATAAAGGGGGCAAATTCCACAGAATGTCCACGTTTATTAAGCAGTTCGGTATATTGCTCAAACCTGAACCTCTGAGAGGGAGCCTTTCCTAATGGATAGGGTATAATAAAGATAATGCGCATTAACCGATAGTTATAAGTTCAAATATATAAAAAGGTTGGAGCCACTTGGTAACGCAACCCCTTATTTTATGGCGACATCGGTTATGCATTCACAAAACATTACTTTTTTGGGAAAAATCATTTACTTTTGACTTATTAAAGAACCGCGGATGAGTAGACTAATTGTCGATGCAGGGAAAAAAGGTATTCAATTAAATCTCAGAGAGCTTTACCAATATAAAGACCTATTCCTTATCCTTGCTTATAGGGACTTGAGGGTTCGATACGCCCAGACCTTTCTAGGGCTCTTGTGGGCCATACTCCAACCCTTGGCTACATTGATTATTTTTACGGTAGTTTTTGGAAGGGTAGCCAAAGTAGATACTGAAGGCGTTCCCTATCCTTTATTTGCCGTATGCGGCATGGCTGCCTGGGCTTACTTTGCTTTTGTGCTGAATCAATCCGGAAATTCCATTATAGGAGCTCAGGAAATGGTCAAAAAAATTTATTTCCCAAGGCTCGTGATCCCATTGTCAAAAGCAGTAGTAGGGTTTGTTGATTTCCTTATTGCCTTTGTTTTTATTGTAATCTTATTACTCTACTATGGCGTAACACCTTCAGGAAATGTTATTTTCCTTCCTCTGTTCATATTGCTTACCATTGTGTCGTCATTAGCAGCAGGCATTTGGCTCAGTGCCCTTACCATCCGCTATCGTGATTTTCAGCATGTGGTGCCTTTTATTGTTCAGTTTGGCCTGTACGCAACGCCTGTAGGCTACCAATCCAAAGATGTAGTAGACAACTTACCGGCCTGGGGCAGCTTTCTATTTTATGCCAATCCTATGGCGGGCATTGTAGAGGGTTTTCGATGGAGTATTCTAGGAGGTAGCCCGCCCAGTCCTTATGCTTACATTTCCTTTTGTATAATAATAATTATGTTTTTATCAGGGCTTCTTTATTTCCAGAAGGTTGAAAGGGTAATGGCCGACATTGTCTAAAGTAGCCCAGTACGAAGGCTTAATCCTAGTAGATAAGCCCGAATATACAGGAGGTCGTATAAATTGTTGAAGATGGGGAACTTTTGCCTTAACTTTGTCTACTTTTATTAACCTTCAACCACTAGAAGAAATAGGATTGAGGTTCTTAGGAGCTTTAATTCATCGTTTAACATCAACACAACCAATCATGATCGACACGCAGTTGAACTACAAAGTAAAAGATATTTCCCTTGCAGAATGGGGGAGAAAAGAAATTAGATTGGCCGAGGCTGAGATGCCAGGCTTAATGGCTTTGAGAGAAGAGTTTGGCAAAGACAAACCTCTCAAAGGAGCAAGAATTGCCGGTTGCTTACACATGACCATCCAAACAGCTGTGCTCATTGAAACTTTGGTCGCACTTGGTGCCGAGGTTACTTGGTCTTCGTGCAATATATTCTCTACACAAGACCATGCTGCCGCAGCAATTGCCAAAGCAGGCATTCCAGTGTTTGCGTGGAAAGGTATGACTGAAGAAGAGTACGAATGGTGCATCGAGCAAACCTTATTCTTTGGAGAAGACAGAAAGCCCCTCAACATGATCTTGGATGATGGTGGTGACCTTACCAACTTGGTTCTGGATAAATACCCTGAACTGGCAAAAGGCGTACGAGGTATCTCAGAAGAAACTACCACAGGAGTCCTTAGATTATACGAAAGAGTGAAAAAAGGAACCTTGCCTGTCCCTGCGATCAACGTGAACGACTCCGTAACAAAATCGAAATTCGACAACAAGTATGGTTGTAAAGAATCGCTAGTAGATGCGATAAGAAGAGCCACTGACGTGATGCTGGCTGGCAAAGTAGCTGTAGTGGCGGGTTACGGTGATGTTGGAAAAGGTTCTGCACAGTCACTCCGTGGAGCAGGTGTGAGAGTCATTGTTACAGAAATCGATCCTATATGTGCACTGCAAGCTGCTATGGACGGGTTTGAGGTGAAAAAGATGGACAATGCCATATCCCGAGCTGATATTGTTGTGACTGCTACGGGGAACAAAGACATCATTGTGGGTCGTCACTTCCAAGCCATGAAGGACAAAACTATTGTTTGTAATATTGGCCACTTTGACAATGAGATTGATGTAGCTTGGCTAAATCAAAACTATGGCCATACCAAAGACACGATCAAGCCTCAGGTAGATCTTTACAACATCGATGGCAATGATATCATATTGCTTGCAGAAGGCAGGTTGGTAAACCTGGGCTGTGCTACTGGCCACCCTTCATTCGTAATGTCCAATTCCTTCACTAATCAAACTTTGGCACAGATCGAGCTTTGGAACTACCCTGAAAAATACGAAAACAAAGTTTATACCTTGCCTAAGCATCTGGATGAGAAAGTTGCAGCACTCCATTTGGAAAAAATCGGAGTGGAGCTTGACGAACTCACTCCTGACCAAGCTGCTTATATTGGCGTAGAGGTGCAAGGACCATTCAAGCCCGATTATTATAGGTATTAAGAATTTGACTGAATGTTTAAAAAGCACCCTGTGTAAAGGGTGCTTTTTTTGTATGTCTAGCTTTTATCAGCCAATATTTCACGGTAAACTGCTAATGTCTTTTCAGCGGTTTTCTCCTTAGAAAAGCCTTGCACGAATTCATAAGCATTTATTATCAATCGTTCTTTTAGTTCAGGTTCGTTCAAAATTCGATTGACATTTTCTGCCAGTTTCTCATGATCTTTTACCGGCGCAATTAGGCCAGTTTCTTCATGCTTAACCAGCTCAGGAATACCTCCAGCATTAGTGGCTACTACAGGAACCTTGCTAGCAAATGCATCGAGGATAACAGAACCTAGTCCTTCTTCTATTGAAGTCAATAATAGGACATTCAATTCTGGCAACAATTCATAAACATTCTTTCTGAACCCAATAAAATGAACAATATCTTTTAGATTATTCTTTTCAACTTCCTCTTTGAGTTGATTTTCCAATGGCCCTTCTCCGACAATAACGTAGTGAAGATTTTTATTATCTCTTAACATAGCTGCCATTCTTAAGAAAGTAAAATGATCTTTTTCGGGAGACAATGCAGCCACAATACCTATTAACCTAACATTTGGGGACAACCCAAGTTCTTCTCTAATAGTGTCACTTGGCTGAAAACCGTAGTTATTTAAATCTATACTACTATAAACTGTTTCTATCTTATCTGACTCCTTTATAACTTCCCTTAGCAAATCTGCTATCCTATTGGATATTGCGATTATCTTCTTTATCGAATGGTGATTATATTTCAATAGGGTTAAAGCATTTTTTTTAATCTTGAAGGAAGTCCTTTTGGTAAACACAATGGGAACATTCAGTCCTAAAAAAGATGAAGCAATGACACTTAAAGTTTTAGCTTTAGGGGTATGGACATGAATCAAATCATACTGGTAGGTCCTCACAAGTTTTCGAATCATCATTATCGTTCCCACATCAAAGGCATTACGAAAGGACGCCGTGTAATGAGGCAATTCCCTTTCTATACAATAATGGTGGAGCTTAGAGTTTTTTTTACACAAGATAGCGCAGCCGACACCTACCGCTAATATTTCTTCAACAAGATATACAATTTGCCTCTCTCCACCTCTCCAACCTGTTTCTGAGTTAATATGCAAGACATTCATTTACTTTTATTTAATTCTCTTAGTTTGGCATACTTCAAGAATTTTCCAAAAGCAGAAATAATACAAATTGTAAAACCTGTCCATCCGCCTGTAAAACCTCTTTGAAAAAAGTATTTTTTTACAAAAACAAACCAAGGGTTAATGATTATATCGATGAAGGAAGCTGTCATTCCCCTTTTAGAAGCTTCTTTTGCCGCCAGATCCGAAAAGGAGTTGGTTTTTGAAATATATTGTGCAATTGAATAATAGGAATAATGCAACAGATCTCCTTTTAAAGTACCTACAGAAGAGTCCTTTCCCATAATTAGTTTTTCATGAAGGCTTATTCCCTCCCATTTTCCTTTTCCTTTTTTCCATAACCTTATTTTTGCATCAGGGTACCATCCTGCATATTTCACCCATTTTCCACAATAATTGGTGAGCCTGTTGAATCTATAGCCATCATAACGCCAATCATTCTTAACTTGCAATATAGACTCTCGTAATTCCTCGGAAATGGCCTCATCCGCATCAATTGACAATATGTGATCATAAGACGCCAAGTCAAGCACATAGTTTTTCTGTCGAACATATCCTTCAAATGGATGTAAAACAAAATTCACCTCAAATCTTTTGCATATTTCAGCAGTTTTGTCCGTTGAATAAGAATCCACCACAATTATTTCATCGGCAATACCTTGCAATGATTTTAGACATCGTTCGATGTTTTTTTCCTCGTTATATGTAATAATTACCGCAGAAATCTTTACTGGGTGGTGTTCCATTATGCTTTTGGTTTCCAAATCTTAAAATAGCGCTATTACCCCACAGCCTGCTCATATCCTTCGTCAATGAGCAGGTTGCTGCCTAGGGCGCTCCTGACTGCCAGTTCATCACAACGCTCGTTTTCTACATGTCCTGCATGACCTTTCACCCACTTTAGGGTTACATTGTGCTTTTTATATACTTCCACAAATCTCCGCCAAAGGTCTGCGTTCTTTTTCCCCTGAAAGCCTTTTTTCATCCATCCCCACACCCAGCCACGTTCTACGGCATCTACCACGTATTTGGAGTCGGAATATACTGTCACATTGCTGCCTTCTTTCTTTAGTGCTTCAAGCCCTTTGATTACCGCCAGCAGTTCCATCCGATTATTGGTCGTTTTTCGGAAACCTTCAGACAGTTCTTTCCGGTATTGATTGTACACCAGGATGGTAGCGTACCCTCCAGGTCCTGGATTTCCGCGAGATGCACCGTCTGTATAGATTGTGATCATACCAAGTTCGATTTAAAGAGCTTGATGGCAATGGATAAGAGAATGATCCCAAAAACCTTTCGCAAGATATCGAATCCAGCAGGGCCAATCTTCCTTTCAAGCCAACCGGACGTTTTAAGCACGATATATACAAACACCAGGTTTAGGACAATCCCTATCAATATATTGTTTTGAGCATACTCTGCCTTTAGGGTAATGATGGTCGTCATAGTTCCTGCTCCCGCAATAAGAGGGAAGGCCAAGGGCACAATGGAGCCTGAACCAGGTACACTGGCATCAGACTTAAAAAGGCTTATCCCTAAGGTCATTTCCATACCAATCAAAAATAAAATAAGCGCACCGGCTATAGCAAATGAAGCTACATCTATTCCGAACAAATCCAAAATGGAGCTTCCCAAAAACAAAAAAATAATCATGATGACACCTGCTATCAACGTGGCTTTCTCAGACTGCACCACCCCTTCTCTTTTGCGAATATCAATGATAATGGGAATGGATCCCACAATGTCTATTACAGAGAACAATATCAAGGAAACTGAAATGATTTCTTTAAAATTCAGCATATCCAAAAGTTATATGAACATATCCAGCATAGCACATTAACGTAAATGTTCATTAAAAAACTCCATCAATAATTTTATCTCCTTGGTTTTAATTGCTGGAAAGTTAGCAATCCTGAAGGTCGTAGACTTAAGCTCACCATAACCGCTGCCCAATACAATACCTGCCCTTCTTGCGGTTTCCTTTATTTCATTTACTTTATCTGAAGAAGCAACAAGTGCCAACACTGTCCTTGACCTTATCCACTCATTTTCTATGAGCAATTCTACTGAAGATATAGACCTAAAAAAGTTTACCCAGTCTGTATAGCGCGCTATGGTCTTGGCTTCTGTTTCCACAATAGATGGTGCATTTTCCATCACCCGCATGAGCATATAGATATTGAGCACATTGGGCGTATAAGTGGTCTGGTTGAGCTGCATTTTCTCGACCATAAATAAAAAGCTATTGTAATGGCGGTTTTCGTTGATCTGCGCAGCCCGCTCTAGCGCACGTGGCGAACACACCATCACGGCCAAACCTGCCGGAAGGCCAAAGCACTTCTGTACTGAGGCATACCAGATATCCGCAAGATCAAAGTCTAACCGAACGCCAGCCATAGATGACGTAGCATCTACTGCTATCAACTGGTTGGGATATATCTTGCGCAGCTTGGCCAAGGTATGATAGTTTAGCGCTGTACCATTGGAGGTTTCATTATGAGTGATGGCAATTAACTCCGCAGGATGAGGCACCTCCAACGCATCTACATCAAGCTCGGTTTGCATGTCGAAATGCGTACCCTTAGCGGCTGGTTTTAGCTTCTTGGTATATTCGTACCACTTTTCACCAAAAGCCCCATTATAAATATGGTAGCTTTCTTGCTCTATCAGTGACTGTGCTATGATTTCCCAGCACTCTGTGGCAGAAGAGGCAAACATCACCACATAATCTTCCGGAATTAGCAGTTTCTCTTTCAGCGATGTCACGCAGTCTTTATAGATTTGCTCAAACTCCGGACTTCTATGGTTTATGCTCAAAACACCATCGAGAAACGCATCTCTCATATAATTGAGCACTTTATTATTCACCTTTGAGGGACCGGGATAAAAAGTGATCATGGCATATCGATAAGGTATTGAACAGCCAATCTGTAGCCTTCGAGGCCGAAACCTGAGATGATACCCAAACAGTTTTTGCTCAATAAGCTTTTGTGTCTATAATCTTCCCTAGAGTAAATATTGGAAATGTGTACCTCTACTACAGGCGTATTTATGGCCGCTATGGCATCCGAAAGAGCTACTGAAGTATGTGTATAGCCACCTGCATTCAACACTATGCCACCCCCATCAAAACCAATGGCGTGTAACTTGTCGATAAGCTCACCTTCTATATTGGACTGATAATAGGAGAAATTTGCTTGAGGAAATGCCTTTTTCAATGACTCAAAATACCCTTCAAAGCCTTGGTCGCCATAGATGCTTTTTTCTCTAACGCCAAGAAGGTTGAGATTGGGGCCGTTGATGATGGTAATATTCATGGTAATATATTTTCGTTAATTTGGTTTTTATATGTCATCCCAAACTTAACAACATTGAAGATCATTTTTGTTAATATTGCCACATGAGTTGGGATGATCATATCAAACAATTTGAGCATTACTTAAAACTTGAAAAATCCTTGGCCGAAAATTCTGTCCAAGCCTACCGTCAAGATATTGTAAAACTAAAACAGTTTATAGAAATCTACAATGCTAAAATTGCTCCCACACAAGTATCTAGCACTGACCTAGCCGCTTTTGTTCATTATATTAATGAATTTGATATAAGCCCTCATACTCAAGCAAGGATAATATCAGGCATTAAAGCTTTTTACCGCTTCATGTTGTATGAAGATCTGATACAAACCGACCCCACTAGTCTTATTGAAGCTCCCAAACTTGGACGTAAGCTACCAGACACGTTGGCCTATCATGAGATCATCCAAATCATAGATGCCATAGACCTTTCAAAGCCAGAAGGTGCCAGGAATAAAGCTATGCTGGAAACACTGTACAGCTCAGGACTAAGAGTATCTGAACTCACGAACTTGAAACTTGGCCATATTTATTCGGACATAGGATTTCTGAAGATTCTAGGCAAAGGAAACAAAGAAAGGCTGGTACCGATAGGCAGGGATGCGCTAAAGTACATAAAGATATATGTGGAAGAAGTCCGGTGCCATATTGATATAAAACCTGGTTTTGACCAACATGTATTCCTGAACAACCGTGGGAGGTCACTTACAAGAGTTATGGTGTTTACTATCATTAAACGGTTGACGGAAAAAGCTGGGATCCGGAAGAAAGTAAGCCCGCACACCTTCCGGCATTCTTTTGCCACCCACCTCATTGAAGGAGGCGCAGACCTGCGGGCTGTACAGCAAATGTTGGGACATGAATCAATCACTACTACAGAAATTTACACTCATCTTGACAATGATTACCTCAAGCAAGTTGTGATTGATTTTCACCCAAGAAGCAGGAATTAGACGCAAGATTTTAGACAACAGACACTAGATGTTACTTCGCTCTGTCATCCTGTAAGGAACTTGTTGGCTAATGGCAGAAGAGTAGGCAGTGGGCAATTGATGGGGACAAGTATAATCACTTGTGACTTTTATGGCCGACTTCCAGCCCTATACAACCAAAAGTGCCGCTCCTTTCAGGGGCGGCACCTCCCATTACGCAAAACTAAACAAACACTTATTTATAATATACTTCGTTCCAGCGCAACTCACTCTTGAGTTCACGCAGTTTTGTATCCTTATTGATCAATACACATTCTATCTGTGCCATTTCTGCGAAATCATGAAGATGTTCCGACGTGAGGTTTTGACTGTAGCATGTATGGTGCGCTCCACCTGCTAGAATCCATGCAGCACATCCTGTATTCATATCAGGGTATGGCTTCCAAAGCACACGCGCTACTGGTAGTTTTGGCAGATCATGCAATGGATCAAGCGCCTCTACCTCATTTACGATCAAGCGGAAACGGTTGCCCATGTCGACTACTGATGCGTTCAAAGCTGGACCTCCGGCCACATTAAATACCAATCGCACAGGGTCTTCCTTACCGCCTATACCTAAAGGATGGATCTCGCAAGAAGGTTTACCATTGGCCAAAGACTCATCAATTTCAAGCATATGAGATCCTAATACTAATGAGTTCTTTGGATCAAAATGATAGGTATAATCTTCCATAAAAGCATTGCCTCCTTTTAGGCCACTACCCATCACTTTCATAGCACGTACTAATGCTGCGGTTTTCCAATCTCCTTCACCAGCAAAACCATATCCATCGGCCATCAATCTCTGAACTGCAATACCTGGAAGCTGCTTCATGCCATGGAGATCCTCAAAAGTATCCGAGAAGCCTTTGAAACCACCATCTTCTAGAAAGTGTCGGATACCGATTTCAATTTTAGCAGCCTCCTGCAAAGCACTATGCTTGGCACCGCCTCGCCTCAAAGCCTCCATCAAAGTATAGCGGTCTTCATATTCTTTGATTAGCTGCTCTATTTCATTATCGCTCACCTGATTGATTACCTGCACGAGATCCCCAATACCATGGGTGTTTACCGAGAAGCCGAACTTCATTTCCGCTTCGACTTTATCTCCTTCCGTAACGGCCACATTCCGCATGTTGTCGCCAAATCGGACAAATTTCGCCCCTTGCCAATCATTCCATCCACACGCGGCCCTGCTCCACACATCTATCTGGTCCAAAACATCTGGATCTTGCCAATGACCGGCCACTACTTTTCTTTCCAAACGCATCCTAGACATCATGAATCCAAACTCTCTATCTCCATGAGCACTTTGGTTCAAGTTCATAAAGTCCATATCGATAGAGTTCCATGGAATATCTCTATTGAACTGGGTATGCAAATGCAGCAACGGCTTTTGCATTGCATTCAATCCGCGGATCCACATCTTGGCCGGAGAGAAAGTATGCATCCAAGCGATTACTCCCACGCAATTACTGTCAACATTTGCTTCCCTAAGAACAGCGTATATTTCTTCTGTTGTCTTTACAACAGGTTTAAAAACTACTTTTACAGGTACTTGAGGCGCCTGGTCTAATCCTCTAGCGATCTCCTGAGCATGAATGGCAACTTGTTTTAAAGTTTCCTCTCCATATAAATGCTGGCTGCCTGTAACAAACCAAACTTCGAAATTTTTAAGATTTATCAATTTTCTATTTCCCGTTAAATGAAACCATTACATAAATTACAATTCCTATAATAATGAGCGAAGTCACTATATCCACCCAATTGTAGCTATTCTTATTAGCAGCTTTTTGCTCATCGGTTAGTGTACCAAACGTCAGGCCTGCCAGCTGCTCTTCTGAAGCTGGTTTGGTCATCAAACTTACTCCTACGGCCACCACAATACACGCTAAGAAAAAGTATGCACCAAAAGTGAGGAAGTTCATATCGCCCATTATGTACAAGAAACTATCCGGACTCATCGAATCTTTCACCAGCTCGAGCACAATTCGGATTGCTCCAACTACAAAGCCAAATATCAATGTTGCCAAGGCCCCTTTGGCGTTGATTCGCTTATAGAATATACCTAAAAGGAACACAGCAGTAATTGGAGGGGCGATGTAGGATTGAACACTTTGTAGATATTCATAAAGCACACCAGATATGTTGGCCATAATTGGAATCCATAGTATACCTAAAAGTACCACTATCACTGTAGCAATACGACCGATATTCAAAAGCTTCTTTTCAGGAGTATCGGGCTTTAGTTTTTTGTATATATCTACTGTGAAAAGGGTAGAGCACGAGTTAAAAACAGAGGCCAATGAGCTCATAAGTGCCGCCATAAGTCCAGCCGCCACTAGACCTCTCAATCCAGAAGGCAATAGGTTGCTCATCAATACTGGGAAAGCTTGATCAGGAGTGTCCCAAGCCAATTTTCCTTGTTGTTTCAATGCCAATGCTACCACACCAGGGATAAGGAAAAGGAAAACAGGCAATAACTTAAGGAACCCTCCAAAGATAGTACCGCGACGGCCTTCTGTGATATTTCTTGCAGTAAGTGTTCGTTGTACAATGTACTGGTCTGTACACCAGTACCAGATTCCTACTATAGTACTGGTAATAAATAGGCTAGGCCATGGAAAGTCGGGATCGGTAGCTGGCCTCCACATATTGAAATACTCCGGACCTACTTCTGTCTTCAAAGCTGTCCATCCGCCTACGGCATCAAGCCCGATGAAGGTAAGAGCAGCAGCTCCCAAAATGAGTACTATTGTCTGAACCGCCTCAGTGTAGAGCACCGCTTTCATTCCTCCCAATACGGTATAAATTCCAGTCAGCACCACAGTAGCCAAAGCCCCAACCCAGAAATTGATGCCAAGCAAAGCTGCCACTACTACACCTCCAGCATAAATAGTTACAGAAACTTTAGTAAGGACATAGGCGACAAGAGAAAAAACAGAAAGCACCCAACGGGCCTCTGAATTAAACCTTTTCTCCAGGAATTCGGGCATAGTAAATACGCCACTACGGGCGTAGAAAGGTAAGAACACCCATCCTAGCATCAATACGATCCAAGCTTGGATCTCATATATCAACATGGGCATCTTATCTCCTGCTCCGGCACCAGCAAGGCCTACGACGTGCTCGGACCCGATGTTAGATGCAAATATAGAGGCTCCTACGATGAACCAACCAGCATTGCGGCCCGCAAGGAAATAATCTTTAGTATCTTTTTGTTTTTGAAGGATAGTCCATAAGGCCACCAAGGCTAGCACGCCAAAGTAAAGGCCAATGACAATCCAATCCAATGAGTCGAGACTTTTCATTCGCTATTTTAAGGTTATGTTAGGTTTTAAATAAAAATTTATTCATAGTGATTCAATGCATTCTGCATCAATTTATACAATCTTACAGGGAATCGTTCAAAAGCTGATTAAGCCTGACCATAATAAGAGTCCGGCCCATGTTTTCTTTCAAAATGTTTCGTTATAAGCGCATCTTTCAAACGCGGGGCATCCTTTCTGATTTGCTCGGTGAGATAGGCCATCTTTGCCACCTCTTCTAGTACTGCGCTGTTATACACAGCTTTATCAGCATTTTTACCCCATGTAAAAGGGGCATGATTACCTACCAGAATCATTTCAATCTCCTCATAAGACATCCCCTTTTGTTTCAAGCAATCCATGATTTGAAACCCAGTCTCATATTCATAATCACCTTTTATCATCTCATCGCTCATAGGAGGTGCGCATGGAATGTCCACAGTGTTATGATCCGCATGAGTAGTGCCAAAAATCGGAATGTCTCTTTGGGACTGTGCCCAAGCTGTGGCATAGGTAGAATGCGTGTGTACTATACCGCCAATATTTTCCCAATGCTTATACAAAACCGCATGTGTTTTGGTATCAGAAGAAGGCCTTAGGTTTCCTTCAACAGTTTTTCCATCAAAATCCACGATCACCATTTTATCAGGCGACAGGTCCTTGTACGGCACGCCACTAGGCTTAATGGCAAATACGCCCATTCCTCTATCGGCAGCACTTACATTACCAAAAGTAAAAAGCACTAACCCTAACTCAGGCAATTGCATATTGGCCTCATAGGCCATATCTCTTATTTCTTGATATTTTGACATTAGGAGTTCTAATTTTTTCAGTTTACAGATGAAGTTTCTCCTTCGATATATTCCCCAAACCTTATGTACTGTTCATAGCGCTTGGCATAAACGGCTGCTCGGTCTTCATTGGGGTGATATTCTGCATCGAAACCTTGGCCCATGGCTGCCATGGCATCTTCTACTTTAGGATAAATTCCGGCTGCGGTTGCAGCAAACATGGCTGCTCCAATGGCACAAGTCTGTTCAGATTTATGGATACGAATAGGCATTTGCATAACGTCTGCCATCATCTGCATAATAAATGGAGACTTCTTTGCTACTCCTCCCAGGCCTATCAAACCTCTTACAGGTACACCTTGCTCCACAAATCTGTCCACAATCTTTTTGGCACCAAAACAAGTAGCTTCTGCCAAAGCCCTGAAAACCCTAGCAGCATCAGTACCAAGACCCAAGCCTGCCATTGCACCTTTCAATAACTGGTTGGCATCAGGTGTGCGGCGTCCATTAAACCAGTCTACAGCATATTCGCTAGTTTCTGTCACCGGAATCTGTGCCGCCTCCTGGCTCAAGGTTGGAATAAGCTGTTTAGACAATTCATCCATCAGCCTACCTCCTGTTTCTTTATCCAAGACTTTTGAAGTCTCAAGCAATTTTGCCACGGGGTTTAAGATAATTTTCTGAAACCATGCGTAAGTATCGCCAAAAGCGGACTGTCCAGCTTCCATACCAATCATACCAGGGATAATAGAACCATGAACTTGCCCGCAAATACCACCTACAAGTGTATCTGCCACTTCTTCAATAGGTGCTACCAACATGTCGCAGGTAGAGGTACCCATCACTTTACTTAGATAATATGGCTCAATTTGACCTCCCACAGCTCCCATATGCGCATCGAAAGCGCCTACGCCAATCACCACATCTGAAGGAAGACCCAAACGCTCAGCCCACTCATGGCTGATCGTTCCAGCAGCTTGGTCAGATGAATAAGTATCCTTGAACAGTCTAGCTGTAAAGCCTTGCAAGAGCGGATCAAGAGAAGCAAAAAAATCGTCAGGGGGCAAACCACCGAAAGCTTCTGACCAAAGCGCCTTATGCCCAGCAGCACAACGACTACGCTTCATTTCCATGACATCTTTCCCTCCTGTGAGCAAGAAAGGAATCCAGTCGCAATGTTCTACCCAAGAATAACAAGCCTCACGAACTTTCGGATCTACTCTAAGAACATGAAGCAATTTGGCCCAAAACCACTCTGAAGAATATATTCCACCTACATATTGCAAGTAGTTAGTTTGGAAATCGTTTGCATGTTGATTGATCTCCGCAGCCTCTTTTACTGAGGTATGGTCCTTCCAAAGGACAAACATCGCATTGGGATTCTCCCTAAACTCTGGCAAAAGCGCTAAAGGCACGCCTTCTTTATTTACCGCCACAGGAGTAGATCCCGTAGTATCAATGGCTATGCCCCTAACAGACTTTGCTATATCCTTTCCGGCTTGTTCCAAACATTCCTTTATCGTCTTTTCTAAGCCTTCAACATAGTCCAAAGGATGCTGCCTAAATTGGTTCTTTGGGGCATCGCAATACATTCCTTCTTTCCATCTTGGATAGTAAAAAACAGATGCACTTATTTCTTCTCCATTTCTGGCGTTGGCTAATACGGAACGGACCGAATCTGTACCGTAATCCACGCCTATTACATATAACTCTTTATCCACAGTAATATTGATTGTTTTTTTATGGTGTCAAATTAACACTTATATAATTGAAACAAAAAATTATTCAGCATATTTTTTTGTGACCACCTTAGAAAAACAATCCCAATCCTTTTATCTAGTAAATATTGTTAGATGACTTCAAAATCAGGCGGAGTATTAGGACTGGATATAGTGTAGTATCCATTACACTAAATAAAAAAAGCAGGTTGTTCTGGCCTGCTTTATGATGCATATTTTGAGTAGCAACTAGGTATTAACCCAATCAATTCAATAACTTATCCGGCTTGGGAATAAAGTTTAGGAAGGCCTGAAAGTCTTCTGAGAACTTACTCTGATCCAAGGCGTAGTAAAAGGCACCTTTTCGTGAGTTCTCTTTATCTTTTTCTTTCAGCTTAATCAAGAGGCCAGTAGACTGAAGCTTTCTTATGAAGTTGCGCTTGTCGAAAGTTGTGTCGTACAAACCTTCGTACAAAGCCTGAAGATGGGGGATCGTGAATTTATCAGGAAGCAGTTTAAATAATATGGGATGAGAAGCTGCCTTATACCGCAACCTTGCCAAGGCCATTTCTACCATTTCTCCATGGTCAAATATAAGTTGGGGCATTTCTTTTATCGGAAACCATTCTGGGTGATAATCGACGCTCAGCTGCTTTTCATACTTTTGAATGTCTATCAAAGCAAAGTAAGCTATGCCCACAGTCCTTTCAACCGGATCCCTTTCAGGCTCGCTAAAAGCATATAACTGCTCCATATACACCTCCTCAAGGCCCGTCAGTTGCTTAAGCACTCGATTAGCAGCCTCTTCCAAGCTCTCTTCAGCCTGGAGAAATCCGCCCATCAAGCTCCATTTATCTTTTTCAGGAGAAAAACCCCTTTTGATCAGCAATATTTTATAATCTTCCCCGTCAAACCCAAATATAACACAGTCAACAGCTACCAGAACCCGCTTCTGTCCAGAATATTTATTCATATACTTAATAGCTCGCAGGGAGCTTGGCTAAATTGAACAAAACCAACCTCTATATCTCTAATTTTATAGACGCCCGTACTTTTTACAAGAATCTCAAATATACATGTTTAAATGTATTAGATACAATTATAATTCTTAGTGGTCTTGATCATTGCAATTTTTGTGATCTAAGTTCCAACAAGGTCCCTATGTCCGAAGTATAGTTTAGTTCATAATTTTCAATATTCACAAGCTAGGTGGGAAATCTTATGACCAGGAGACAGCTGGTTTACTGGACGAGATAATATCTTAACAACCCTTATCAAGGGGGCAATCCATTAGCTGTCAAAATATTACCAGATCTACATTTCTATTCATTTTACAGGGGATTTTCCAATTGCTTCTCATACTCACCAATGCAATGAATTCGACAAATAAAAACAAAACAATAATTATAATCGTTTGATCTTTCCTTTTTAATAGCAATATGTGCTAAATCATTAAAACAAACTGTCTATACAACATTTACCAGCACACTTTCAATTTTTAGTTATGGAAAAATTTTACAACATCTTAATAATTGACGACGATCAAGTTAACAATTTTCTGTTTTCGAGAATGGTACAAGCAGTGGGGATTTCGGAGAAAGCGGAGGCGGTAACAAGCGGTAAACAAGGCTTAGTTTTATTGGAAGAAAAGATCGCATCAGGTGAGCCACTCCCCCAGGTAATTTTTCTGGACATAAACATGCCTTTAATGAACGGTTGGGAATTTTTGGAAAAGTACAACAAGATGCCTTCTTCTATTCGAAGTCAAATCGATCTTTATATGCTATCCTCGTCCGTATATCCCGAGGACATCAACAAAGCCAAAAGCCATGAAGATGTGGTCGATTATATCACCAAGCCCCTTACGAAAGAAATACTACTCAAGATCCATCAAGAACATCGACAAAAGTACAATTAGCTCGTAGTAATGCGGCCTAAACCGACTCTAAAAGAATAGAAGCCTCTTCAATGACAAATTATCGGCTAAATTGTCCATATTTGCATAAGACGGCCTATCCCGTTTATATTAAAATCTTTGCCCATGAGAGTCGTTGAAGAAATTGTTCACCCCTCTTGTAAAGTCACCATTTTCAGCTGGAATGAAAAGTACCTCATCAAGTTCGAGCAAGATGTACTGGAGCAGACCTACAAAGTAAGCGAGATGGACATTACAGGATTGGAAGATGTCCGCACCTTTGCCCAATCGCCATTTATAGATAAGGTTCTGACCCGGTTCGATGCCATGCGGCAGGATCTATACGAAACGCTTGAAGCCCTCTATTGAATGCACTTATGTCTTCTTCTCATCATCAGTCGGTAGCGGTTTATTATTTCGGACGTGAGAATGACAACAACAATCGGTGTTTGTTAACAGAAACAACTTTATTCATTACCCGGAAAGGCAAAACCACCCAATATCCCCTATCGGAAATCAGGCTGCTCTCTATCAATCGCCGCAAAATGATGCTGCCGTTGATTGCAGGAGGCATTTTCGCACCACTAAGTGTAATTGCCATTGCTAAGAACCTTTTCGTCCCCTGGGCCATACTCTCCTGGTTACTCTTGAACCTACTTCTATTATATTTCGGTTGGCAAGGCTATAGCGTGCTCACGGTTGAGTTGCACGGCACACATCATGACTTCCCTATTAAATTTCGGGGCAGCAACCTATATGCTTTCGCTGATTTTGTGAATGAGTATGTCCGGCAGCCACCAGGTAAAAGCCGGCAAGTAAGCGATCTTTACCATATTATGCCTTTGAAGGAATGGACTTCAGCCCAAAAAGAGAAGCATTACGCTCCTACATCGTTATCTAAAGAAGGCTTTATCCACTTGAGCACACGAGAACAGCTTCCTTTAGTATTAGAAAGATATTTTAAAGGCCAAACAGATCTGGTACTGCTTCACATCGACCCTTTAAAAGTTACAGCCGCCCTCAAGTTTGAATCGGTATACCCTCACCAGGCTCCCTACCCTCATCTTTATGGCCCTTTGAATTTGGATGCTATCATAAAGGCTGAACGTATCGCCTCAACTTAATACAATTCGATCGTTAAATGGTAAAATGCTAGGTCGGCAGGAACTCAAACAGGAAATATTGTAGGTTTCTGTTTGGAATTATAATTTTCATACTTACTTTTGCGACCACATTTGGAAACCCCAATGATGGTCCCGTAGCTCAGCTGGATAGAGCAACTGCCTTCTAAGCAGTAGGTCTTTGGTTCGAATCCAAACGGGATCACTTGAAAAGTCAAGCCTAGAAACGCCACAGCCGTTTTAGGCTTTTTTTATTGCTTGTCCTTTCCTGAACTTCTATAGAAGTATCTCACAATCCTTTTATAACAATCTCATCTTGTGTACATTGTAGCGACAACACGCTAGTTTTATTATATCTATCACCTTAGACCAAACAAAGCAAACAAGTCGTTTTATATCATGCAATCCACAACAAAAGCACTCATAATGACAAGAAACAGTCGGAAATGGATAAATTATAGGTCAATTATCCCTTCTTAATTGAGTACCTTTAACTTGTAATCGAATTATAACATGGCAAATAATGCCACTAAATAAAATAGAATGGCTTTAAATGTAAAACTTGGTGTAAGTACTTGGTTATGGGTGTCGCCTTTCAGGACTCAGAACGCCCCGGAGCTTTTCTCAAAAATCAAAAACTTGGGCTATGACAAAGTCGAAATTGCCATAGAAGATCCAAAAGAGATCGACACAAAGGCAATAAAGGAACAGTTGGACAGTTTTGATTTGGAAGCCCTTGTTTGTGGTGCATTTGGCCCTACGCGAGACCTGACCAGCGACGATGCGAAATTACGTGAGACAGGTATAGCCTATATAGAGACATGCTTGGACATTGCCAAAGAACTTGGCGCCAGCTTCTTTGCTGGCCCTATGTATTCAGCTGTGGGCAAGGCACGTATGGTATCTCCTGAACAGAAAAGGAAAGAATGGGAAAGGGCAGCGGAAGGATTGAGAATGGCATGCGAACTGGCCTCAGCGAGAGGTTTGGACATTGCCCTAGAGCCTCTCAACCGCTTCGAATCGGACCTTATTAATAATGTGGACGACGTACTCCGGTTGATCAAAGATATCGACCACCCTTCTGCAAAGGTTTGCTTAGATATGTTCCATATGAATATCGAAGAACCTGATCCTGAAGATGCTATAGTAAAGGCTGGGGATAAACTCATCCATCTACAGGTGTCTGAGAACTATAGGGGGACACCCGGCACCGGTAGTACCAATTGGCAAGCCTATTACTCAGGTTTAAAAAAGATCAACTATCAAGGCACTGTATCGATCGAAAGCTTTACGCCGGAAAATAAAGAACTAGCTGCCGCCGTATGTATTTGGAGAAATCTGGCTAAAGACCAGGACTCTTTTGCCCGAGAAGGGCATGATTTCCTGAGAAGCTGGGCCTCAGGGGAATAATCGATGTCAGAAAAACAATATTGTTAAACTATAATAAAAAAACCACCATGCAAAAAGATGTTATAAACGTAGCGATCATAGGATTAGGATTTGGTGCGGAATTTATTCCGATATATCAAAGGCACCCAAATGCTAATATGTATGCCATATGTCAACGGAACGAAGAAAAGCTTAATGCCATTGGCGATCAGTTTGGTATTGAGAAGCGCTATACCGACTATGACGAACTGTTAAAAGACGAGAACATTGATGCTGTTCATATTAATACGCCTATTCCCAACCATGCCGAACAATCGCTGAAGGCATTGAGAGCGGGCAAACATGTAGCCTGTACGGTACCTATGGCCACTACGGTGGAAGAATGTAGGCAAATCGTGGAAGCAGTTAAAGAAACTGGAAAAAGCTACATGATGATGGAAACGGTAATCTACGCCAGGGAATTTTTGTTCATGAAAGAGTTGTACGAAAAGGGAGAGCTAGGCAAGATCCAATTTCTAAAAGCCAGCCACCAGCAAGATATGGAAGGATGGCCCAACTACTGGCCTGGATTGCCTCCCATGCACTATGCAACGCATTGCGTAGGGCCTGTACTGGCTTTGACACGCGATGAGGCAGAATATGTTTCATGCTTCGGATCTGGAACAATCGACCCTTCTTTGCACCACCATTACAATTCTCCTTATGCTGTAGAAACCGCTCATATAAAGTTCCGAGACTCTGACTTGAGCGCCCATGTATATAGATCGTTGTTCGATACAGCAAGACAGTATAGGGAAAGCTTTGAGGTTTACGGATCTAAAAAGTCGGTGGAATGGCCACTCATTGAAGGGAATCCACTGGTTGTGCATACAGCCAAAAAACCGGAACCCGAAATTCCAGAGGAAGTAGTTTGTCCTGATTATGCACATCTCTTACCAAAAGAGATTCAGCGCTTTACTACTGCCGGAGTGTATGACGAAGACGATAATCAGCACTTATCCTTTACTCAAGGTGCTGGCCACGGAGGCTCACACCCTCACCTAGTGCATGAATTCCTCAGTGCATTGGTAGAAGGCAGAGAGCCTTTCCCCAATGCTCGCCAGTCTGCGAACATCACTGCTGTCGGCATTCTTGCACACGAGTCCGCACTCAAGGGAGGTGAGCTTATCAAATTGCCCGATTTCACCTTATCATAATCTTGAATGGCCGTTTAGCCTTCCGTGGCTGAACGGCATTCCCTATTTAATTTATATCAAAACACTAGTTGTATGAAGTTCAAACTTTCATTTATTTTAATCGCTTCTCTGTTCATTTTCTCGTGTCAGGACAATTCGCCGAAAAGGTTGGAATTGTTCTTTCTAGGACACGATAGCAAACATCATGATTCAGAAAAGCTAGCTGACATCTTAGCACAGGAGTACTTCAAGGACGGCTTCAACATTACCTACTCAACCAATCCAGAAGACTTGACTTCTGATATGTTGAAGCGGTATGATGGCCTTATCCTGTATGCCAACCACGACACCATTTCGTCTGAGCAAGCTAAAGCATTGTTAGACTATGTAGCATCAGGAAAAGGTTTTATTCCTATCCACTCTGCCTCCTTCTGTTTTCGAAATTCAGACGAGGTTGTCAAGCTTATTGGTGGCCAGTTTAAGAGCCACGAAAGCGGCTCATTCTCGGCAGAAATTATCAAGCCAGATCATCCTGCTCTTAAAGATGTGACGGAATTCACTACAGAGTGGGACGAAACCTATGTCCATGACAAAATCGCGGACGACATAGAAGTGCTCATGGAGCGGGTTGAGAATGGCCATAGAGAGCCCTATACTTGGGTAAAGAATCATGGAAAGGGAAGGGTGTTTTATACAGCCTTTGGACATGACGAACGCACCTTCCGCAATCCAGGCTTTTTGCAGCTCATCAAAAGCGGTATTCTTTGGGCTGTAGGCGAAGAAGCAGCAGATCGCCTGAATAGGTTCACCATAGCAGAGCCTACATATGAAGAGGCCAACGTGCCTAACTATGAGCGTAGAGATCCTCCGCCAAAATATCAACTTCCGCTTTCCCCTGAAGAATCACAAACACTTATTCAGGTTCCAGTAGGCTTTAAATTGGAATTGTTTGCAAGCGAGCCGGATGTGAGAAACCCCATCGCTATGGATTGGGATGAGAAAGGAAGGCTTTGGGTGATTGAGACAGTGGACTATCCCAACACCGTAAGAGATGACAAAGGTGAAGGTGACGACAGAATCTTGATTCTAGAAGACACCAACAATGACGGTAAGGCGGATAAAGTGACCGTGTTTGCTGATAAATTGAACATCCCTACAGGGTTTGCTTTTGCCAATGGCGGGATTGTCGTTGCACAAGCTCCTCATTTCCTATTCTTGAAAGATGAGGACGGTGATGACAAAGCGGACGTAAGAAGAGTGCTTATAGACGGATGGGGCACATTTGATACGCATGCGGGGCCATCCAACTTAAGATATGGACTGGATAACAAAATTTGGGGTACAGTAGGTTATTCAGGATTTGACGGCACCATTGCTGGACAAACATTGAAGTTCAGCTCTGGGGTGTACAAGTTCAGCCCCAATGCTAGTGAATTTGAATATCTCTCCAACATGAGCAACAACACATGGGGGTTAGGATTCTCCGAAGATTTCGATGTTTTCATCTCGACTGCCAACAACGAACATAGTAACTTCTTTGCGATCCCCAACAAATATTACGAGAAAGTACAGATAAATGAGCGTGGCAACCAGAAAATCGATAGCCATTATGGCATGCACGTAGTGACTAAAAACCTTCGTCAGGTAGATGTTCATGGAGGTTTTACGGCAGCTGCAGGTCACAGCTTATATACAGCACGTTCTTTCCCTAAGGAGTTCTGGAACAGGGTAGCCTTTATTACTGAGCCAACTGGTCGCGTTGTTCATAAGCACGTCCTCAGACAAGAGGGTGCGGGATTTGTTGAGGCGCAAGATGGCTGGAACGTTGTAGCCAGTGCCGACGAATGGTTTGGGCCTGTGGAAGCCAAAGTTGGGCCAGATGGCGCATTGTGGGTATTGGACTGGTACAACTTTATTATCCAGCACAACCCTACTCCTCAAGGCTTCGACAATGGAGAAGGGAATGCCTATATCGACCCTCTGAGAGATAACAAAAGGGGTAGGATATATCGTTTGGTGCACGAAGACGCTAAACCTTCAAAAGGTTACAACTTAGACAGAAGTAAGCCCAATACGTTGATCAGTGCACTTAAGAGCGACAATATGTTCTGGAGAACTACAGCACAGCGCTTGTTGGTAGAATTAGGAGATAAGTCTGTCGCCAACGACCTTTATGCCTTGGTCAAAGACAGGTCTGTCGATCAAGTGGGCGTCAATGGCGGTGCTATTCATGCCCTTTGGACCATGCACGGACTAGGGCTGCTGGACGGCTCCAACCAAGAAGCTGTAGACGTGGCATTAGGAGCACTGAATCACCCAGCATCAGGAGTGAGAAGAGCAGCCGTACAAGTATTGCCTAGCGATAACGAAAATGTGGTCAACGGCTTACTTAGCTCAAACGCACTCCAAGACGAAGATTTCCGAGTGAGATTGGCGACATTGCTCAAGTTGGCAGATGCTCAGCCTTCTCCGGCTATCGGAAAGGCAATATATGAAGCTGTACAAGTTGAGGAAAATATCCAGGACAAGTGGTTGTCTCATGGGCTACTGATTGCGGGTATGCTGAACAAGGCTTCTTTCACGGAAGAATTCAGCAAAAACAATGCGGCCTTAGACCTTAGCAATGTGAATGGCAGCCTACTGGAGCGCATCATTGCAGGAGACAACATGGCAGTGTTCCCGCTTGAACGACGTGGCGGCATGTGGAGCCCACGCCAAGTACCCGACTATGCCGAGCAAGAGCTTTCTGTCATTACCGATGTAAAAATGCCTCGAAACCCTGCTAAACGCCAAGGGGTGTTGATCACACAAGGTGATGATAAAGATGGGTTCTCGCTTTTCATAAAAGATGACAAGGTACACTTCCAAATCAACCAAAAGGGAAAGAAAACTGTGATCAGTTCTTCTGCCTCATTGCCTCAAGCCTTTAGTGCAAAGGGACAATTATTGGAAGGCGGGGTAATGCGACTCTATATCGACAATGAAAAGGTAGCGGAAGGCTCTACCACCGGATTGTTTGCGCAAAATCCAAATGGCTTCCTGAAACTTGGCCATAACCGCCCTGACTACCGTCGAAATGACGACACTACGCCAATAGCAAAACAGGTAGGCGATTATCCAGAGAACTTTGCCTTTGAAGGTGAGCTGGAAAACGCCAAGATGGTAGTGGTAAACCTAAAAGCGAAAGAAGCAGCTATTGCTGCAGAGCCTGATGAGGTGATCCGTATAGGGGTAGTGATAGGCGAAATGAAGTTTGACAAGACGGCCTTTAAAGTTAAGGCGGGAAGCCTTATCAAGATCGTTTTGGAAAATCCAGATTTCATGCAGCACAACCTCTTGATCATCAAGCCGGGATCATTAGAGCGTGTTGGACAAGCCGCCGACGAGATGGCCAAATCGCCCACCGGAAGCGAGCAACAGTATATCCCGAACATGGGCGAAGTGCTATTCTCTACGCCATTAGTAGATCCAGAATCAACTTATGAGCTTACGATAAAAGTACCAGACACACCTGGAGACTATCCATTCGTGTGTACTTTCCCAGGCCACTGGAGGATCATGAACGGCGTAATGACCATAGTGAAGTAAAGATTAGCATTAGCATTATTGTAGAAACGGCTGCCCTGAAAGGCAGCCGTTTTTGTTTGTACCTGAGTTCGACTTTGATTTTTCTTTCGAATGGGTAATCTTCGGAGCTCAGGTTAGTGATAGACACCTATTTTTACTTTCTTTTGTCTTGAAACAAAAGAAACAAAAGTTCAAGACTGTATTTATTTCTTAACGTCATTCTGCTTTCTAATTGGGAAATAAAAAGCCTGCATCAAACTTGATTTGAAGAACTCACACGCCGAAAAAGGCGGTCCCCATACGGGCAGGTCAAACAGGTTCTATTTCTGATCCAATGAAAAATGAAATGACTAAAATAAATAAGGTCGAGGGACAGGCATAAAAAACGAGAACAATTGACAATACTGCTAATTGATAATCGAACTCAGCTTTATAATAATCCACGGTCACAGTATGGAGCTGGCTCTTACCATAACTTTTCTTTGCAGTTGTTCGTGTCCTCATGAGCCGCACCACTCTGTGTAACCTGCAATTAATGTGGTTCTATAAAAATATATCGGCTTAATAAGAAAATTTTTGACCAGTCCAACCCGTAGTAACAAGAAACTGTTCCCAATTAAGCGTGGCGGGATTTGTCTGCCTACTCCATTGTAGGTCTCGGCATTGCTTGTAATATCCAAATTCAACAGTGTATTCAGCCATTCCCATAATCTCCCTTACCAAATCATCATTTGAACTAAATTCTGGAAAATGTTTGAGCATTTTCTCCCGTGAATACGCAGAACTATATTCAGCCTTTTTTCCTGTAACTCTTGTAAATGTATCAACTATCTCCTGTGGAGAAATAACATCACCAATGACAGGCAAAGACTTTCCCGAATATTTATCGGGATTAGAAAGTATTTCCAAAACGGCAGGTCCTGTTGCAGTAATCGGGTCAACAAAAGGCGCAGGGAAATCTTGAGGTAAATAAATCGGGAATACAAGTGTGTTACCTTTTAATTTGGGTGTGTAAAATTCAATCAGGTTAGTGAAAAAGAAAGCCATATATATAAACGAACTTTCAACTGGCAGGGAGCGAATGTACCCTTCCACTTTGGCTTTCTCCGTGAAATGAGGAGCAAACAATTTCCCTCCTGTTATTTTTTCCACGTTTTCCAGACTGCTGAAAACGATATGTCGTACACCTGCTTCTACCGCTGCATCTGCCAATTGTTTGCCTAATTCAAATTCATGGGAAGCTGGCGGAGCAATGTTCGGTGTCATTAAGAAAACACCATCCGAGCCTCTAAATGCTTCAACAAATTTTTTCTTATGCCCGATATCAAGTGGCAAACTGACGAGTTCTGCACCCTCCCCTACTAATTTCATCGCTTTGGGTGAATTAACTCTACGAGTTATACCACGTACCCGATACCGTCCGCTTTCCAACAATGTATTTGCGACACTAAATCCCTGTTTTCCCAAAATCCCAACAATGGTAATGAGTGGTTTATTTTGAGGTTCAAATGCTTTTATCGTCATTTTGTTTTATTTTAAAATGATACTATAATTATTATAGTTACAAAACTATAATGAGTGATATATATTTGCAATAACTATTAAAGAAGATAGGTTAATAAAGATTTAGAATGAAAACAGAATGCTTTAGCGATTATGTGAAACTAAAAGGGAAAATTTATCCTTGCACAGTTAGTCTTACTATGGATATGGTTGGTGGAAAATGGAAAGCGGTTATACTCTACCATTTAAAAGACGCTCCAAAAAGATACAACGAACTCCGGAAGGAAATGCCGTCCGTTACTGAAATGACATTGAGTTTGCAGTTGAAGAAGTTAGAGAAAGACGGTTTGGTATCAAGAAAAGTCTATGGCAAGAAACCGCCAATTAAAGTTATCTATGCTCTAACCGATCTAGGCAAAAGTTTTGTCCCGATTTTGGAAGCAATTACTGAATGGGGCAATCAAGTTGTCAGCGAAAGGGGTGAGTTCATTAGTGGATAATTTGTCTGACAATGTGTCGTTCATAAAATCGACCGACCATGCCTCATTTATAATCTCTTCCGTCAATCCTTTAAAAATGGAAATACTGTCTCACCAATTCCATAATACTTTGTAGATAAATAGGGTCTGCTGATAAAATAAAAGTCTTTGTTTAGATGCACAATAAGTGTTTTTTTCAGAACTTGTCTAAAACCAAGTGCAAGGAAAAATGCGAAAGTCCTCAAAAAAGCGTGCACCCCGCAGAGAATATGTCAGCCAGAACCAGCTTACCCTAACAGGTTTTGAGTCGCCGTTCTATGAGCAGCTGGACCCGGGCAACCGATGGGTCCGGTTGTCGGAGCAGATCCCCTGGGACAGCCTGGTGTCCCTTTATCAGAAAAGGAACGCCCCAAAGGCGACGGGCCGCCCATCGCTCAACCCCAGGGTGGCCATTGGTGCCGTTATCATCAAGCACCTGTGCAATCTAGACGACAGGGAGACGGTGTCCCAGATCACGGAGAACATGTACATGCAGTATTTCCTGGGCTACAGTTCCTACAGCCCGGAGCCCCCCTTTGACGCATCGCTCTTTGTGGAGATCAGGAAACGTATGGGGGACGAGCTTATCGGGGAAATGAACGATAAGATTTATGGTTTTTCCAGGTCACCTTCCCCTAAAGATGGGAACGGAAAAGGAGGTGAGGACATAGGAGGGAAGGACGATGGGGCATAAACAAAGGAGAGCTTATCGTGGACGCGACCGTCTGCCCCCAGGACATCGCCTACCCGACCGACCTAAACCTTCTTGACGAATCCAGGATGATGGCAGAGTCGATAATCGACAAGCTCCACAAACTTGGAGATGGTGGGACCAAACCACGGACCTACCGCAAAAAAGCACGCAGGGATTACCTCAAAGTTGCCCAGAACCGCAACCCTGGCCGAAAGGCCATCCGCAAAGGGGTCAAGGCACAGCTCCAGTACCTGAGGCGGGACCTGAAGATCATAGAAAAACAACTCGACAACTTTGATGGGTTTCCCTTAAAACATAAATGGCAAAGATATTTATGGGTCATCCAAACCCTTTATCTCCAACAAAAGGAGATGATGGATAAAAAGGCCCACAGTGTGGACCACAGGATAGTGAGCATCCACCAGCCCCATGTGAGGCCGATAGTGAGGGGCAAGGCAAGGAACAGGACGGAATTTGGGGCAAAGATCCACTTATCCTTGGTAGATGGGTATTCCTTTCTGGACACCATATCATGGGATGCCTACAACGAAGGGGCCCATCTGCAGGAATATGTCGGGAACTACCGAGCCCGGTTCGGGTTCTATCCTGCCAAGGTACTTGCGGACAGATTGTACTGCAGCAGGGAGAACCGGAAATGGCTCAAGGAACGGAACATCAGGCTGGCGGCCAAACCCCTGGGCAGGCCTCCGGCAAAGGCAGTGGCAGACCACGTAAGGCCGGGGGAACGGAATCCGATAGAAGGCAAAGTTGGGCAGGCCAAGAACGGTTATGGGATGAACCGGATCAGGCCAGGCTCAGGACGACAAGCCAATCATGGATCGCCTCCATCATCCTGGTGCTCAACCTGGTCAAATTGGCCGGGGCGGCACTGCTGTGCCCGGGTTTTTCAGCATGGAAAGGCGTTGAAAAACAGGTTATGCTCCTTTTTAAAGCAATGGCAAGTATACCTAAAATTCAAAACCGCCCTGACTTCAAAATCAGACCGGTTTTTGATGAGCTTTACCGCTGAGTTTTTAAGCAGACCCTAATTAAATTAGATTCTTCAAAGGAATTTTTTGATGAGATTCTTGATAGAGCTGTTCTACGTAAAAAGCCATTCTCCGACAACCGAAGTGAGTTTAAGGATGCTGTTATTTGGATGACATATTACAAATATGCCAAAGAAAACCAACTTGATGAATGCCATTTGCTCACTAACAATGTAAAAGATTTTACAGCATCCGAAAATAAAAAGGAACTTCACAATGAATTGAAAAAGGATTATGGCAAGTTCTCCATTCATTTGACCCTTAATGACTTTTACAAAGAGAATAAAGAGTATATTGATAAACCAATACTTGAATTTACCAATTGGATTAACAAGGAGAATATTAATGAAGAGTATGTCTTTGACTTACTGTTTCAATCAGAACATCAATCAGTTTATGATGAAATCAGAAGAAAATTTGAAAACATTGATCCAAGCAACTTTTCAGACGAAGACTTCTTTGTACCTTTAGGTGGATACATAGATGTGGGAGAAATCGAATGGTACTCTTGTGAGGATATTGACATAGATATAATAAAGGATTATTCAATTATCTCAGGAACGTTACACCTTAATGCAGAACTGGAATTTTATGGATATAATTCAGTAAGAGACACAGGAGATGAAAAATTCCCATACTGTGGAAGCAAGGAAGCTGAAGTTAAAGTGCTATTCAATTTTGTCTTTAGTAAAACCGAAAAAATAGAAAACTTCGAAATAACTGATGTAATAAAAAAAAATCTGTAACCCTGGGTAAAATGCATTGCAATGCATTTTACAATAAACGTTGTGCATCAGAACTAACATCACAAAGGAATATTATTATGGCAATAGTCAGCACTTACTTATCTTTTAATGGGGACTGTGAAAAAGCATTTGCGTTTTATAAATCCGTTTTTGAGAAAGAATTCAAATATATCGGACGCTATAAAGATGTTCCCGAAGCTGCAAGACAGTATTTTCCAAATTGTGAAG
>SMEK01000094.1_pt1 | contig 35392 bp, 28 predicted proteins | sample 2456371 | NCBI WGS metagenome assembly SMEK01 (sample SAMN10132590, study PRJNA489261) | soil metagenome | isolation source: day1 antibiotic-loamy sand soil ammended with composted manure from dairy... | place: USA | collected 2015-04-01
CTGCGGCGCGACGCGGCGGCGGGCCGGGATTCCCGCTCGATGGCATCCATCACGCCCGCGGCAAAGCCGGCTGCCGCCAACGTCGGCAATTGGCGGCGCAGGCCATCGCGGGCGACGTGGTAACGGCCCCAGGCTTCCTGCAAGTCGGCATCATGATCGAGCCGGCGCAGCAGGAAGCGCAGTTGCTCCGACGACAGCTCGCCGTCCATGCCCGCGGAAAGGCTTTCCCGGGTGTCCTGGTTGATGCCTGACTGATTCATGTCTGATCCTCGCGGTCCGACAACAGTGGCCGCAGTTTTTCGTCGATTGCCTCGCGTGCCCGAAAGATGCGTGAACGCACCGTTCCGATCGGACAGCCCATCGCTTCGGCAATTTCGTCATAGCTCAGACCATCCACTTCGCGAAGCGTAATGGCGGTCCGCAGCTCCTCGGGCAACGCTTGGACAGTGGAATACACGGATTGTTCAATTTCCTGCCGCATCAGTTCACGCTCGGGGGTGGCGCTGTCATGCATGCGTTCGCCGCCACTCATGAACTCGGCATCGTCGGCATCGATGTCACCGGCGGGCGGGCGGCGGCCCATCGCCACCAGGTGATTCTTGGCCGTGTTCACCGCGATCTTGTACAGCCAGGTGTAGAAGGCGCTGTCGCCGCGGAACGAACCGATCGCACGCCATGCGCGGATGAACGACTCCTGGGCGATGTCCTCGCACTCGGCATGGCTGCGCACGTAGCGCGAAATCAGCCCGATCAGTTTGTGCTGGTATTTGCGCACCAACAGGTCGAAGGCTCGCTTGTCACCCTTCTGGACCCGCTCGACCAGTGCACGGTCCAGCTCGTTTTCACCCATCCGGGCCGTATCCGTCGTCAATGCCGTCATCCGCTGCGGAGCTTGTTTTGGAACTGGACGCGGCGCTCAGACCACAACCTGGCGGCCGAGTTCAGCGCGTACGGGATATTGCCTCAACCGGGACACGCTGTCTGTCACGCGGTCGAGGCACGGGTCTTGCAGACTTGAACCCCGAATCAGTATGGGGGTATTCCGCCACGCCTCAAGCCGGCTCGGCCACCCGCGAGTCGAGCAGGCGCTGGCGTTCGGCCAGCAGGTTGTCGAAGCTGACAGGCTGCAGCGGGCGACAGAACAGGTAGCCCTGCAGTTCGTCACATCCATGCTGGCGCAGGAACTGCAGATGCTGCTCGATCTCCACGCCTTCGGCCACCACGGCCCGGTTCAGCCGGTGCGCCATCTCGATGGTGGCGCGCACGATCGCCTCGTCGTCGGGATCCACGCCGATATTGCGCACGAAGCTCTGGTCGATCTTGATCCGGTCGGCCGGCAGCCGTCGCAGGTAATCCAGCGACGCGGCGCCGGTACCGAAGTCGTCGATGGCGATATGGCAGCCCAGTCGATGCAGGCCATGCAGGTTCTCGACCAGGTTGGGGGCGGCCTTGATGCTGATGCTTTCGGTGACCTCCAGTTCCAGCAAGGTGGGATCCAGACCGGTTTCCCGAAGTACCGTGGCCACGGTTTCCAGCAACTGGGGCTCCATCAACTGCATGGCGGACAGGTTCACGCCAAGGCGCAGGCGCAGGCCATGGCGCTGCTCCCATTCCTTCGCCTGGCGGCAGGCCGTGCGCATCACCCACTCGCCGATCGAGATGATCAGGCCGGTTTCCTCGGCGAGCGGGATGAAAACCGCCGGGCTGATCATGCCCAGTTCGGGATGTTCCCAGCGCACCAGCGCCTCCATCCCCACGATGTCCTCGGTTTCGGTGTTGACCTGCGGCTGGTAGACCACGCGCAGCTCGCCATTGCCCTCGGCATGGCGCAGGCGCGAGCGCAGCGCCGTGCCGTGTTGCTGGGCGTACTCCGGACTTACCTCGTAGATCTGGAACGTATTGCGCCCCTGGTGCTTGGCGGCATACATCGCCTCGTCTGCATGCTTGAGCAGGGTCTGCGCATCGCCCGCATCGTCTGGGAAGAAGCTCAACCCCATCGACGCGGTCACTTGCAGTTCGGTACCGTCATCGAGGTAAAGAGGCGTCTCCATCACCTGCACGATCTTCTCGGCGACACGCAACACGTCGTCATTCTTCACGATGTGCCGCAAGACGATGGTGAATTCGTCGCCTGCATAGCGCGCCACCGTGTCGGAGGCTCGGATGCTGCCGCACAGGCGCTGGGTAACCACGCGCAGCACCTGGTCGCCGGCAGCATGACCATGGGTATCGTTGACCGCCTTGAAGCGATCGAGATCGACGAACAGCACGGCGAAGCATTCGCCGTTGCGGCCTGCCTCGCGAATGATCGTGTCCAGCCGGTCGTTGAACAGCAGCCGGTTCGGCAAGCCGGTCAACGCATCGACCAGACCCTCGGCTCGCCCTTGCTCCCTGGTACGACCCAACTCCAGTATCTGTGCAAAACGGGCGGCGGCACAGCGCAACACCGGTTCGGTGATATCCATCCCGCCAAAGCCCCGACGACTGCCGGCCAGCATCGCGCCGAGCACGGTATGGCGTTCGTCGTACAACGGCAGTCCGGCGAATCCGGCCAGATCGAGCTGTTGCAGCAGGGGATCGATCGGCGCCAGCCGCCGCGCATCGGTCCGGTACAGGATCGACTTGCCACCGAGCACCAGTTGCAACGAACTCTGCAGCGCCGCGGCGGGCCACTCGGGCTCTTCGCCACTCCACAGCTGCAAAAGCTGCACCTGCGCGTCGACGCTGTCGCTCCGCGCCGACCACACCGTCAGGTAATCCAGGCCCAGCTCATCGAACAACAGGCGGCCGGCAGCACCTTGCGCATCCACCCCGCTGGTCGAGGCAAAGATGCGTGACAGCAGCGACAACGCCGCCTCCGCGCGCAAGTCCGCACGGTCGCTGCGAAACATCAAGGCGAACGCGTCGCGGCCACCGTGACGTATGCGCCGTGCGCTGGCCTGGCCGGTATCGCCGCCCTGCGCCGATTTGCGCTGGCAGGGATACCAGCGGCGGTCGGCATCGGCCAGCACCTGCTCGAGCGCGATGCCCTCGAAACGCAATACCTCGCCCAGCGGCAATCCTTCCCATTGTCCGACGGACATGCGGCTATGTCGTGCCACCGTCGAGCTGACCTCGAGCAGCCGCCCGGTTCCCGCATCGACGATCAGCCATTCACTGTCGCTGTCTTCGAAAGCGTAGCGATAGTCCTCGTGCGAAGCTTCGGGTGACACGACCGCCCGCCCCGGAACCGCCACCTGCGCGCGGCGCCAGCGTGCCACCAGTTCGCTGGATATCTGTTCGGCAAACAGCCAGTCGGCTATCCCGGACGGCAACCCGGCCGGATCCGGCGAAGCGTCCCCATCCAGCACCGCGATCAGCGGGGTGTCGGCGCATCCCGGCAATTGCCGCAACTGCTGGCAGGCGTTTCGTGCCTGTTGCTCATCACCATCCAGCACCACCACCATCAGTTGCAGCGGAGGCAACGGGGGCCTTCCTTCGAGCAGGATGGCCGCATGCGACACATCGCGGGCACTGTGAATCAGCGGATAGCCCGTTTGATCAAGGGCGTCGAACAGGTTCCGGCGCAACTCGCGTCGGGCAGCGATTACTAGGATGCCGGAGTTCATTCGCATCCCAGCCTTGGCAGAGGTTTCATCATCATCCTCAAACCAGCCAGCGACCATCGCGCAGGCGCAAACGCCGCGACTGGCAGCCCTCGCTGCTGAGGTGCGTCGCCAGTTCGCCCAGATGCTCAACCAATGCCGGCGGTACGTCGATCACCACCACGCGGCGCAGGTACTCCTTTGGCGCCCGGGCGAGCTGGCGCAGCAGCGCGGCATCCATCGCCGACAAGGGCAACTCCAGCCCAAGCAGGAAGTACACGCCGAAATGCATGCTTTGCTGCATGTAGCGCAGGGCATTTCCCAGCCGCTGGCAATCGGGCACCCGCACGTGCGCATCGCGCAGGCTGCCCAGACCGGTATCGGGTTGCCACAAATAGACCGCCTGACCGGTGTGCCGGGCGATCGCACGAAACTGCTCGATCAGGCTGTGCACATCCGAGCTGTCCAGCACCACCAGCCCGCTGGGAGCGGCCAGGATCCGTTCGAACACTTCGGCACCGGCTTGCGGCGGGGCGGAGGCCATTGCGGAGGTCATTGAATCCCCAGTCGTCGATGGCATCGCTGAATGCCAAGGTGAAATCGGTGCATCAGCCGTCGACCGCGCGAACGACCGGATGTCGACCGTCGCGCATGGCCATTGAGCATGATGGACGGACCTGTTGTCTGCCCCCGACGATCCAGGCACGGCGACAGGCGTCTGACCCGGCCTCTACAGACCGGTTCCCCCCGCCGACGCCGATTTCACACCGCAGCCGGCACACGGTCAAGCGAGCCTGTCACATCTCGCAATCAAGCCGGCAGAACGGTATGGTTCAGACCTTCTCCCTCATCTCCGTAGCCCTCATGTTCGAAGGATTGCGCTTCAACCACTGGAAAACCGACGAAGGCGACGACGGTATCGTCACGCTGACCCTCGACCGTGCCGACAGCCGCGTCAACGCGATTTCCCGCGCCGTGCTGGACGAACTGGAGCAGATCGTCGAGCGCCTGGCCATCGACAAACCGGCGGGCGTCATCATCCATTCGGTGAAATCCTCCGGATTTGCGGTAGGCGCCGACATCAAGGAATTCGTCGAATACGCGAAGCACGGCACTGTGCTGGAAAACATCGAGCACGGTCAGCGCGTTTACGAATCGCTGGCGCGGCTGCCCTGCCCCACGGTGGCCGCCGTGCATGGCGCCTGCATGGGCGGCGGCACCGAGCTGATCCTGGCCTGCCGCCAGCGCATCGCCGCCGATGACGACAAGACCCGCATCGCGCTGCCCGAGGTCATGCTCGGCATCCATCCCGGCTGGGGTGGCACCGCACGCCTGCCCCGACTCATCGGAGCGACCGAGGCGCTACCCGTCATGTTGACCGGCAAGGCACTGTCGGCCAAACGCGCGCTCGCCCTGGGCGTGGTCGACCGGCTGGCGCGCCCGGAAGAACTGTTGAACGAAGCACGCATGCTGCTGCGACGCGCTCCGGCACGCCCGTTCGCGCGGCGAGCCAAGGCATGGGCCAGCAACACCTGGCTGGCCCGGCAGATCCTCGCGCCGGTGGTGCTCAAGCAGACCGTCGCGAAAGTGCGCAAGGACCATTACCCCGCCCCATTCGCCATGATCGAGGTATGGAAACGGGGCGGGTCCGATATCCGGCAGCGTCTGAAAGTCGAGGCGCGTTCGGTGGCGAAGCTGGCCGCTACGCCCACCGCGGAAAACCTGATTCGCGTTTTCTTCCTGCAGGAACGGCTGAAAGGCCAGGGCAACGGCGTCGATCCCGCGATTAGCCACGTGCACGTGGTAGGTGCCGGCGTGATGGGTGGCGATATCGCCGCCTGGGCCGCCTTCAAGGGGTTCGAGGTGACCCTGCAGGACCGCGAAATGAAATTCATCCAGCCGGCGCTGGATCGCGCACGCCAGCTGTACGAGAAAAAACTGAAAGCGCCGGACAAGGTGCAGCAGGCCATGGGACGCCTGCGTGCGGACGTCGACGGCAGTGGCGTGGCCTCAGCCGATCTGGCGATCGAGGCGATCTACGAAAATGCGCCAGCGAAAGGGGCGCTTTACGCCGTCATCGAGCCAGCGTTGCAGGCCGACGGCATCCTCGCCAGCAACACATCCAGTATCCCGCTGGACGAATTGCGCAAAAACCTGCAAGCACCGCAGCGCTTTCTCGGCCTGCATTTCTTCAACCCCGTGGCGCAGATGCCGCTGGTTGAAGTGGTTCGCCACGACCGCCTCGATCCGGCGATCGAGAAACGTGCGCTGGCGTTCTGCAAGGCCATTGGCAAACTGCCGGTCGCCGTCAAGGGCACCCCGGGATTCCTGGTCAACCGCATCCTGATGCCCTACCTGCTGGAGGCCATGCGGCTTTACAGCGAAGGCGTACCCGGCCCGGTACTGGATCGCGAAGCGAAGAAGTTCGGCATGCCGATGGGCCCGATCGAACTGGCCGACACGGTGGGCCTGGACGTTTGCGCATCGGTCGGCAAGGAACTGGCGCCGTTCCTTGGCCTGGAGGTGCCGCCGGGGCTCGATGAAAAGCTCGAGGCCGGCAAACGCGGCAAGAAGGACGGCCAGGGCCTCTACGTGTGGCAGGACGGCAAGCCGCAGAAGCCCGAGGTGGACAAGGATTACGTGGCGCCGCCGGACCTGATCGAGCGGATGATCCTGCCAATGATCAACGAAGCCATCGCCTGCCTTGACGACGGCGTGGTCGACGACGCCGACCTGCTCGACGCAGGCGTGATTTTCGGCACCGGCTTCGCTCCGTTCCGTGGCGGCCCGATCCGCTACGCGCGCAGCGAAGGCGTCGACAAGCTCAAGGCGAAACTCGAACAGCTGGCGCAGCGTTACGGTGATCGCTTCAAGCCGAAGAATGGCTGGGACAATCCGGCGCTGACGCAAGACAATCCTGCATCAGGCTGATCAATACCCTATTCGGCACAAGCAAACGCCCGGCGATGCCGGGCGTTTTTAATCATTCGTCATATTGGTTCGATGCCCTACCACATCAGATCGTCGGGCACCCCGTCATCACCCATCGCAGCAGTGTCCGGATCGACCAGCAGCGCCAGTTGGTGCGGATCGATGTGCCGCACCTGTTCGGCAATCTCCCGGCTGACCAGCAGATAGCGACCGGCTTGCTGCACCACGCCCAGCTCCCCGGCATTGAGGGCCGCCAGTTGCGCAGCATCCACGTGCACGCGACGAATCTTGCCGCCGTACTCGAAATTGCGCGGCTGGTCGGCTTCGGGCTTGTTCAACGCCTTGCCGTCAAGCAATTGCTGGATCTTCAGCTTGCGTTCCCGGCGCAACCTGGCCTGTTCGGCCGCTTCCTGTTCGACCCGCTTGCGCTCGCGCGCTTCGGTCTGCGCACGCAACGCATAAGCCTTGGCCAGGTCGATGTCCTCTTGGCTCTGACCGCGCGTACGCGCTGGCGAGGAAGGCTGTGACTTGCCGTCCTTGCGCGCGGATTTTCCCGAAGACGGCGGCGTCGGCCGCTTCGGCTCGCGTTGGACCTGTTTGACGATGCCGCTCTTGAGCAGCTGATCGCGCAGGGAATCGGCCATGCTGGGGTTCCGTGGTAAATAACCGGGTCAGTAATGCGGCGGTGGTGGTTCGTTGTGCGGATCGTCGCCCTGGGCAATGCGCATCGACGCCATCTCACCACGCAAATCGTGCAACGCACGTTCCAGCGAGGCAATACGTTGCGACTGGTCAGCATCCGCCGTCGTCAATGCCTGCACAGCCTCGTCGATGAAGGTCAACTTGACCTCCATCTCGTCGAGCCGCCTCGAAAGCGTGTCGTCCGCGCTGTTCATCGGCGCACCAGACTGCGGCCACGGCCGATACCGTAGTAGGCCAGGCCGGCCTCCTCCACAACCGCCGGATCATACAGATTGCGACCGTCGAAAATCGCCGGCTCGGCCAATGCGCCACGAACGGCAGCGAAATCAGGGCTGCGAAACGCTTTCCATTCGGTGACCACGGCGAGCACGTCGGCGCCGCGCAACGTGTCATCGACGTTATCGCACAACACCAGATCCTTGCGATTGCCGTACAGCCGTCGTGTTTCCTCCGCCGCTTCGGGATCGAACGCGCGCACCGCCGCACCCGCCTGCCACAGCGATTCCATCAAGCGACGGCTGGGCGCCTCGCGCATATCGTCGGTATTCGGCTTGAATGCCAATCCCCACAACGCGATCGTCTTGCCGGCCAGCTCACCATTGAAGTGGCGGGAAATCAGCTCGAACAGCTTGTCTTTCTGCTGCCGGTTGACCGCCTCGACGGCACCGAGCAGGCGCGCCTCGTAACCATGCCCATGCGCCGTTCGCTCCAGCGCCTGTACGTCCTTGGGGAAGCAGGAGCCGCCATAACCTGCGCCCGGATAAATGAAGTGGTAGCCGATGCGCGGATCCGAGCCGATGCCTTGGCGTACCAGCTCCACGTCGGCGCCGACTCGCTCGGCGATGTTCGCGATCTCGTTCATGAAACTGATCTTGGTCGCCAGCATCGCGTTGGCGGCGTATTTGGTCAGCTCGGCGGAGCGCTCGTCCATTACCACCATGCGCTCGTGATTGCGATTGAACGGCGCATACAGCTTGCGCAACACCGCCACGGCCCGCTCGCTGGACGATCCCACGATGATCCGATCCGGCCGCAGGCAGTCGTCCACAGCTGCCCCTTCCTTCAGGAACTCCGGATTGGACACCACGTCGAACGCAACCTCGGCGCCACGCTGGCCCAGCTCCGCCGCCACCGCTTCGCGTACCCGATCCGCCGTGCCCACCGGCACCGTCGACTTGTTCACCACCACCGCATAACGATCAAGGTATCGGCCGATGCTGCGGCCCACCGCCAGCACGTACTGCAGATCGGCGCTGCCATCCTCGTCGGGAGGCGTGCCGACAGCGATGAAGATCACCTCGCCATGAGCGATCGCCGGTGCGGCTTCCGTGGTGAAATCAAGCCGTCCACCGTCATGATTGCGCCTGACAATCGATTCCAGGCCAGGTTCATAAATGGGGATGTCACCGCCTTTCAGTCGCTCGACCTTGGTTGCATCGATATCGACACAGACCACGTGATTACCCATCTCGGCCAGGCAGGCACCGGTGACCAGGCCGACATAGCCGGTGCCAAAAATGGTGATTCTCATCATCGTCGTGACGATTCCCGTAAATGTGAGCCGGCTATTCTAACCGCCCGGCAACGGCAACACTGCACCGCGGCCCCACAAAAAGAGAAAGGGCGCGAATTGCTTCGCGCCCTTTCGGCATGCCGCGGTGCGAAACCGCGACCGGTCGGCGATTACTTGCCGCCCGGTGCCGCGCCGGCCGGGGTCGGGCCGGTCTTGACCAAGGTCACGTCGAAGATCAGCGTCGCGTTCGGCGGCATCGGCGGCTGCGGCTCAGCGCCGTAAGCCAGCGACGAAGGAATGAACAACTTGTAATGGCCGCCCGTCTGCATCAGCTGCAGGCCTTCGCGGAAGCCCGGGATCACGCCAGCCAGCGGAATCGACGCCGGACCACCACCCTGGTGCTTGGACGAATCATCAAACACCTGGCCATCAACGAAGGTGCCGGTGTAGTTGATCTCGACGGTGTCGTTGGGGCCCGGGCGAGCGCCGCTGCCCTGGGTGATCACCTGGTACTGCAGGCCCGAAGCGGTCGTCTTCACGCCCGGCGCGGTCTTGTTCTTGGCCAGGAAAGCGTCACCCTCGGCCTTGTTCTTGGCGCCGAGCTTGGTCATTTCCGCCTTGTACTTGGCCTGGATCTTGGCCATGAAAGCTTCATGAACCGTCTTGGCCTCGGCATCAGTCATGGTCGGCTTCTGGCCGGACAGGGCTGCCTTGACCGCATTGGCCACGGCATTCGGATCCAGCTCGTCACGCATGATCGGCGGTACCTGGGAAGCAATTTCCCAACCCACGACATAGCTCGCCTTGGCCTTGTCGACGGTACCGGCAGCGCCGGCGGTCTGAGCGGTTGCGCCAGCCGTCATGCCCAGTGCGACGGCCATTGCAACCGCCGTCAGCGTGGGACGCAGAAAATGCTTCATTCGTAACTCCCTCGTAAAAGAATATGCCGGCGTCGCCGGCCGGGCCCCCCCGATGGAGGCAGGCTCCGCATTGTGCGTTGCCGTCCCGGTCTTGGCAACGATTCGGGGCTCTGACCTTCAATCTTCAGAAAGGTTCACTGCTGCGGACAGATCACACCGATCCACCGGCGGAGGGGCCTGGTTTGTCCAGGGTTTCCTTGAGCGCCGCCTGCAAGCGCGCGTGCATCTTCACCAGGCCGCGCCACAACACCACCGCCAGCACCAGGCCCGCCACAATCAGCGATACCGCGATTCCGCGCGGCGGCAGGATGGTGGATCCCAGTGCGCCAACCAGCACGGCCAGCGCCAGCAACGTGGCAAGCGGAATGATCCTGGCCAGCACGCTGCGGATGGTGTGCGTGTAGGCACCGGCAAATCGCTCGCGAATGCCGATCTCCGCCAGCAGCATGCCCAGCGCCTCCGCCTTGCGGTACACCGCGATCAGCATCGGCAGTGACAGGAACAATGCGCACGCCCAGATCAGCGTGTGACGGAGGTCGCGATTGATGCCCCACATCGAGAACCACGTCCAGTTATGCGCATTCACATACGCGCCAATCATGAACAAGGCCACCACCAGCAATACATTGATCCCGATATGCCACAGCAGGCGCCGGAAGATGGCGGCAATCGCCGCGTTCTCGTTGACCGGCTTGAGGTTTTCCAGCCAGCCGCTGTAGCTCGCCGCGAGCAAATGCACCGAACGGGGAGTCATGCGCCCCAGGCCACTGGCCAGACCGTCGGCGGAGCGCGACAGATACGGCGATATCGCCATGCAGACGACGGAAACCGCCACCGCGATGGGGTAGATGAAGTCGCTGATCACGCCCAGCGAAAGCCCGAGCGTGGCGATCACGAAAGAGAACTCGCCGATCTGTGCCATGCCCAGTCCCGAGCGCAATGCCGTTCGGGCGTCATGTCCGACAACGAAAACCCCCAGGCTGCATGCCAGGGTCTTGCCGACGATCACTGCCCCGGCAATCAGCAGCGCCGGCAACGCATATTCCAGCAGCATCGCCGGGTCGATGCGCAGGCCGATGGCCACGAAGAAAAGGGCGGCAAACATGTCGCGAAGTGGCTCTACCAGGTGCAGCACCCTGCCCACGCTGCGCGACTCGGCCACCACCGCCCCGGCGAGGAAAGCGCCCAGCGCCACGCTGAACCCCATCCACGCAGCCAGAAGGCTCGCCCCGAAACAGATGCCGAGCACGGCAACCAGGATCGTCTCGTCGCGACCGAATCCCGCGACATAGTCCACCAGTCGTGGCAACAGCAACAACCCCAGGACCATGCCCACGATCACGAACAGACCGAGATGGCCGATCAGTGAGAAAGCCGCCTCGGCCTGCACCGAACCACCAATGGCGACGGCCGTGAGCAGGGTCAGCATGATGATGGTCAGCATGTCCTCGGCCACCAGCAGGCCCACGACCAGTTGCGCGAAAGGCTGGTAGCGCTGGCCCGATTCGGACAGCGTGCGGGTGGCCACCATCGTCGACGACAGCGAAATGATCGCACCCATGAAAAGCGCGTCCATGCCGCTCCAGCCGAACAGGCTGCCAATGCCGTAACCGATCCACAGCATCATGCCCACTTCGACGACCGCGACCAGCAGCACGCCGATACCGACCTCGCGCAACTTGCGCACGCTGAACTCCAGGCCCAGCGTGAACATCAGCAGCACCACGCCAAGATTGGAGATGTCATCGATCGCGCGGGGATCAGCCACCAGCGTGCCCGGCGTGTGCGGGCCGATCAGCACGCCAGCGAGGATGTAACCGAGCAGCACCGGCTGGCGCAGCCGCTGGAACAGGATCGTGGTGGCACCGGCCACCAGCATGACCACCGCGAGATCCCGAATAAAACCGATGTCGTGCATGCCTCGACTCTTTCTGCTGCCCAAGTGCTTCAGCTTAAACGAACCGCAGGCGACATCCGTTCGCCGCGACCAACGAAATGCATTTTTATTGCGGGGAATTCACAAAAAACGCTTGACGAACATTCCGACCGCACCTATTCTTCTCGGCTTCCAGCGGCGGGGCCATAGCTCAGCTGGGAGAGCGCCTGCATGGCATGCAGGAGGTCGGCGGTTCGATCCCGCCTGGCTCCACCAACTTAATCTGTCCCCATCGTCTAGAGGCCTAGGACATCACCCTTTCACGGTGGCGACCGGGGTTCGAATCCCCGTGGGGACGCCAAGTTGGCTCGCAAAGCTGGAAGATGTTGCAAAATGCGGAGTGGTAGTTCAGTTGGTTAGAATGCTGGCCTGTCACGCCGGAGGTCGCGGGTTCGAGTCCCGTCCACTCCGCCACTATTCAAGCAAAAAGCCCGCCTCGTGCGGGCTTTTTGCTGGCTGCGATCTAACCGGCAGCCGATCCGTCGTCGCGCGTCAGCGTCTCCACTGCATGCCCCTGTTCGGCCAAGTACTCGAGCCAGCGCGTGAGAAAGCCGTTCATGCGCAAGCGATGCTGGAACACGGTATGCGCTGGCGGGAATGGCCCCAGCACCTGCCACAGATGACGCCCCGGATGGCAGTGTATGGCCTCGGCCACGTGCGCATCCGTATACACGCGCAGCTGCGCCGACGGCGCGCGCTGGCCGGTGTGCGCATCGACGAAGTCGTAGGTCAGCTCGAGCTCCAGCGTGTACGGATGGCATTCCTGCACATGAAGATGCACATCGAGCCCGTCACCCGCACGCGAGACATAGCGCCCCGGCGCGAGCTGCTGCGGTGCGAACAGCCGGGTCAGCCGGTGAAAGTTCTCCGCATACATGCCCATCAGGAACTCGAAACGCCCCGGCAGCAACTTGTGTGGATGATCCAGTACGACGCTCATGGGAATACGCGAACACTCCGGGATTGAAGAATCAGAACATGGTCCGCTCGATGCCGAAGCGGTCGAAAATCTTGCTGGCGATTTCCTCGATCGACACATGCGTGGTGTTGAGGCTGGGAATGTTGGATTGACGCATCAGGCGGTCGGCCTGTTCCAGCTCCCAGCGGCATTGCTTCAGCGTGGCGTATTGACTGCCTGCGCGACGTTGCTCACGAATCTGCGCCAGCCGTAACGGGTCGATGGTCAATCCGTGCAGCCGATCGCGATAAGGCCGCAGGCGCGCGGGCAGCTCAAGCTTCTCGAGGTCTTCGTCGGTAAGCGGATAGTTGGCGGCGCGGACACCGTAATGCAAGGCCATGTACAGGCAGGTCGGCGTCTTGCCGGAGCGCGACACCCCGACCAGGATCAGGTCAGCCTCGGCGTAGTCGACGTCGATCCCGTCGTCGTGCGCGAGCGCGTAGTTGGTCGCGTTGATGCGCGCCTCGTACTTGTCGAAGTCGACCATGCCATGCGACCGGTTGACCGCGCCGGAACGCTTGGTGCCCAGTTCGTCCTCCAGCGGGCCGATGAACGGCGCGAACACATCCAGCATCAACGCGCCGCTGGCCGCGACGATTTCGCACAGCATGCGGTCGGCCATGGTATTGACCACGATCGGGCGCTGCCCGCTTTGTGCGTAGTTGGTCTTGATCCGCAGCGCGGCGGTTTCCGCCTTGTGCGCATTGTCGGTGAACGGCAACCGATGCTTGTCGAACTGGACGCCTTCGAATTGCGCCAGGATGCTGTTGCCAATGGTCTCCGCGGTAATACCAGTGGAGTCGGAGATGAAAAAAACCGTTCGCCGCATGCGTGGATCCCGTTGGGTCGGCCAATGCCGGTCAGGCACATTAGCGCATGCGCAAAACGCTGTCGCCAGCGGCAAGCCGGTTGAGCGCAAGCTGACTGGTATGCAGTTGGAACGGCAATCGGCGGCAATGGTCTCCTTGTGCTGCGCACCATCCGCAGCGGACAATACCAGTTCTTTGCGGCCCGCTTTCGTCGGAAGCGACCGTCATTCCGGACACCCCCTCGAGGAGACTCTCTTGAACGACCTGGTGCTGTGGCTCGACCAACTGCGCATGACCGATCTTGGCAAGGTTGGCGGCAAGAATGCCTCGCTCGGCGAAATGATCGGCAACCTCGCCAAGCTTGGCGTCTCCGTACCCGGTGGTTTCGCCACTACGGCCGACGCGTTCCAGCAGTACCTGGAAAAGAGCGGACTGGCTAGGCGAATCCAGGATCGTCTCGCCTCGCTCGACGTTGATGACGTCGACACGCTGGTCGCCGCCGGCAAGGAAATCCGCGGCTGGATCGTCGATACCGCCCTGCCCGCCGAACTCGAGCAGGCCATTCGCGCTGCCTACATCAAGCTGTGCAAGGACGCCGGTTCCGACGACATCGCCGTGGCGGTGCGCTCGTCGGCCACCGCCGAGGACTTGCCCGACGCCTCGTTCGCCGGCCAGCAGGAGACCTTCCTGAACGTGGTCGGCATCGACGACGTGCTGCACAAGGTCAAGGAAGTCTTCGCCTCGCTGTACAACGATCGCGCCATCGCCTATCGCGTACACCAGGGCTTCAAGCACGAGGACGTGTTCCTCTCCGCCGGCGTGCAACTCATGGTGCGTTCGGATGTCGGCGCCTCCGGCGTGCTGTTCACGCTGGACACCGAGTCGGGTTTCCGCGACGTGGTGTTCGTCACCGGTTCGTATGGTCTGGGCGAGATGGTCGTGCAGGGTGCGGTCAACCCGGACGAGTTCTATGTGTTCAAGCCGACCCTGCGCGAAGGCAAGCCGGCCGTGCTGCGCCGCAATCTCGGCGCCAAGCAGTTGCGCATGGTCTATTCCGACGCGCCCGGCGAACGCGTGAAAACCGAAGACACCCCGGCCGACATGCGCAACAAGTTCTGCATCAACGACGATGACGTGCAGGAACTCGCCCGCCAGTCGCTGATCATCGAGAAGCATTACGACCGCCCGATGGACATCGAGTGGGCGAAGGACGGCCACACCGGCAAGATCTACATCGTGCAGGCGCGCCCCGAAACGGTGAAATCGCGCTCGCACGCCACCCAGCTCGAGCGCTTCCACCTCGGCAAGAAGGGCAAGGTATTGGCCGAAGGCCGTTCGATCGGCCAGAAGATCGGCGCCGGCAAGGCCCGCGTGATCCGCTCGCTGGCGGACATGAACAAGGTGCAGGCCGGCGACGTGCTGATCGCCGACATGACCGATCCCGACTGGGAGCCGGTCATGAAGCGCGCCTCGGCGATCGTCACCAATCGTGGCGGCCGCACCTGCCATGCGGCGATCATCGCCCGCGAGCTGGGCGTGCCGGCCGTGGTCGGTACCGGCAACGCGCTGGAGCTGATCCCCGATGGCGCCGACGTCACCGTGTCCTGCGCCGAAGGCGACACCGGCACGATCTATGAAGGCATCCTCGAATTCGAGCGGATCACCGCCGACCTGGGCGACATGCCCGAGGCGCCGCTGAAGATCATGATGAACGTGGCCAACCCCGAGCGAGCATTCGACTTCGGCCAATTGCCGAACGCCGGCATCGGCCTGGCACGCCTGGAAATGATCATCGCCAGCCACATCGGCGTGCACCCGAAAGCCCTGCTCGAATACGCCAAGCAGGACGCCGAAACCAAGGCGAAGATCGACGAGCGCATCGCCGGCTACGCCGGTCCGGTCGAATTCTATGTCGACCGTCTGGCCGAGGGCATCGCCACCATCGCCGCCTCGGTCTATCCGAAACCGGTGATCGTGCGCCTGTCGGACTTCAAGTCGAATGAGTACGCCGGCCTGCTCGGCGGCTCGCGCTACGAGCCGCATGAAGAAAACCCCATGATCGGTTTCCGCGGCGCCAGCCGCTACGTCGATCCGAGTTTCGAGCAAGCCTTCGGCCTGGAGTGCACGGCGGTCAAGCGCGTGCGCGAAGTGATGGGCCTCACCAACGTGTGGGTGATGATCCCGTTCGTGCGCACGCTCGGCGAAGGCCGCAAGGTCATCGAGGTGCTGGCGAAGAATGGCCTCAAGCAAGGCGAACATGATCTCAAGGTCATCATGATGTGCGAGGTTCCCTCGAACGCCCTGCTGGCCGACGAGTTCCTCGACATCTTCGACGGTTTCTCGATCGGCTCCAACGACCTCACCCAGCTCACCCTGGGCCTCGATCGCGACTCCAGCATCGTCGCCAGCCTGTTCGACGAACGCGACCCGGCCGTGAAGAAACTGCTGGCGATGGCGATCAAGACCGCGCGCGCCAAAGGCAAGTACATCGGCATCTGCGGCCAGGGCCCATCCGATCACGCCGACCTGGCCGAGTGGTTGATGGAACAAGGCATCGAATCGCTGTCGCTGAACCCCGACACCGTGGTCGACACCTGGCTGCGGCTGGCCAAGAAAAAGGGCAACTGAGGCCAGCAGGCGGCCTTCAACTGTCGTATTGAAGCCGCTTGTTTCTGCCCGATCTACCGCGTAAACTTGCCGGCTCGCGCGGACCACGCGCACCCCTCCGGAGAGGTGGCAGAGTGGTCGAATGTACCTGACTCGAAATCAGGCGTACGTGTAAGCGTACCGTGGGTTCGAATCCCACCCTCTCCGCCAGAAACGCAAAGCGCCCCCGCAAGGGGCGTTTTGCGTTTCTGGCGGAGGTGGCGTGGACGAACCCTCTCGGTTCGACAAAATTGTCTGGAACAATTTTGGACGCCGAAGGCTGGCCCCGTAGTGCGCAGCACGCAGGGGTTCGGCCATGGATGGGCCGAACAATTCCCGCAAACCTCCAGGCACCCAAGACCCTGTCGAGACGGCATCTGCATTTGCATTTGCACCCAAAAATGCTTTTGCACCCACCCCCCACATCCGGCATGCTGCACGCATTCGCCCTACCAGACCCACCATGATCGAATTCGGACACGGCACGCACGTCGGCCTGCGCCGCACGCGCAACGAGGACACCTACTATGCCGATGCCTCGCTGGGGCTGTTTCTCGTGGCTGATGGCATGGGCGGGCATCAACATGGTGAGGTAGCTTCGGCGCTGGTGCGCGACGCGGTGGTCACCCTGGTGACCCGGGGTCAGGGGTTGGTCGAAGCCGTGCAAGGCGCCGCCACCGAATTGCTGGCGCACACCCGGCAGCACAACGTCGACATCCTGCCGATGGGAACGACGATCGCCGCCCTGCGAATAACCGCCGAAGGCTACGAAGTCGCCTGGGTGGGTGACAGCCGTATCTACATGTGGAAAAAGGAACTGCGGCAGATCAGCCACGATCATTCGCTGGTACAGATGCTGATCGAGTCAGGGCAGTTGAATCCTAAGCTGGCCTCGCAGCACCCCAGGCGCAATGTGCTTACCCAGGCGCTGGGTGTGACTGCAGTCGAGCAGTTGCACATCGGCGTAGCTCGCGGCGAACTGGAAACCGGAACCGCCTTCCTGCTTTGCAGCGACGGGCTGACCGAAGGCGTCAACGACAGCATGATCGCGCGCACGGCATCGCGCACGGATCTTTCCACCCAGGAGTGCGTCGATCAGTTGCTGCTGGATGCACTGGACGGCGGCGGCAGTGACAACATCACCGCGATCCTGATGCGCGCCTGCTGAGCGGGCCCGGCCAACCTGCGAAGATCACCCTGGCCGGCGCCAAATGCTCTGCCCGCCGGCACTGCTTTTGTCCAGCATGTCGAGGCGCTGCTCGTGGCGCAGCACTTCGTTCGGCGACGCACGCAGCACGATCGGGCGCACCTGCAATACGATCGGTGCGATCACCACGGTGTCATTCTGTTCGGCGGCTCCCTCGAAACCGAGATTGAAGGCTTCCTGCCCCGACGTCATCGCCAGATAGACGTCGGCCAGCAACTGGGCATCGATCAGGCCGCCGTGCAGGTCGCGCCGCGAGTTGTCCACGCCCAGGCGCTTGCACAACGCGTCCAGGCTGTTGCGCTGGCCGGGATAACGCTCGCGTGCCATCGCCAGCGTATCGAGCACGCCGCAGCGATCGCTGATGCGACCCAACCCGTTATCCAGCCTGGCCAGTTCGGCGTCCAGAAACCCGATGTCGAAACTGGCGTTGTGAATGACCAGTTCCGCCCCGTCGATGAATGCGAGGAAATCTTCCACCACCTCGTTGAAACGCGGCTTGTCGAGCAGGAAGTCGTCCTCGATGCCGGTGACCAGCCGTGCGCCTTCGTCGATCGCCCGATCCGGATTGAGATAGGTCTGGTAATGCCGGCCGGTGAGTCGGCGCTCGACCATCTCGACGCAGGCAATTTCCACGAGGCGATGGCCCTGGCGCACCTCAAGGCCCGTGGTTTCGGTATCGAGAACGATTTGCCTCACGCCCTGCCCCTCAACAATTCGGCCTGTTCGCGCGCGGCCTGGTCGACCCGCTCGTTCTCGATGTGCCCGTTGTGCCCCTTCACCCATTGCCAGCGCACCTGGTGGGTGCCTACTGCATCGGACAGGCGCTGCCAAAGATCCTGGTTCTTCACCGGCTTCCCGTCCGCGGTGCGCCAGCCATTGGCACGCCACTTCGGCATCCATTGCTCGATGCCCTGCATGACATAGCGCGAATCGGTGGTGAGGGTTACCCGGCACGGGCGCTTCAGCGCCTCCAGCGCGCCGATCGCAGCCATCAACTCCATCCGGTTGTTGGTGGTACCAGGGTCACCCCCGGCGACCATGCGTTCGTTGCCTCCGGCGCGCAACAAGGCCGCCCAGCCGCCCGGGCCCGGATTGCCCAGGCAGGCACCGTCGGTAAATGCTTCCACTTCGCTCATTGCTGTCCACGCATGTCATTGAAATCACGATACCGCGCCGCGCCGGATTCCCGGCGACAGTCGGCTGTTTACCGGTACACGCATCGGCTTCGACCTGATCCGCAACGGCGTGATCATGCGTTTCCGCTTACGTGCAACCAACACATACCCTCCCCCGAACATGCTGGTCGGCGCTCGTCTGGCTGCCGCCAGACCCGGCCACAGATTGCCCACCCGCTGCACCCGATCGACCTCCAGCCCGGCACGACGCAGCGCACGAACGAGCTGCGAGGGCATCTGCAGAAGCCGGTGTGAACCTCGCTCACGCCAATAAAACCAGAGTGCCCAGCCACTGAGCGGATGCAAACCCGTCAGTGCAAGCGTGCCTCCCGGCGCCAGCACCCGAACAGCTTCGTCGAGCAGGGCCGGGGCATGCGGCACGGTTTCCAGTGCGTGGCGCAACACCACCAGATCGAACGCCTCATCGACGAACGGCAGGGGCTCGTCCACCGCCGCCCGCACATCGCCCGTGTGACGACCATTCACCACTCGCAACACCGTCCAGTTGCCGATCATGGGCAAGGCCGGCGGCACGGCGTTGCTCCCCACACCCAGCAGCAGCGCGTGCGTACCGAAACATCGTTGCAGCCCGGCCATGAGCGCATGCACCTGCTGATCCATCAATCGACGCAATGGCGCGCTGTCATGGATGTTGTCGCGGTGTTGTTGCATTCAGCCGGCTCGATCTACGTCTATGTCCCTGAGTGTAGCGGCTGGCAGTCCGCACAGCAGGTCATCGAAACGCGGAACTGCCGCACGTTGCTGAATCGCTGCCACGGATGTTAACGCCATGCTAACGAGTACGTGGCAAGCGCCTTCTATAGTCCATCGCTCCACGCGCATCGATAGCGCACGCCGGATGGGTCTGTCGTCCTGCCTCTTCACCCACGCCATCGGAGCCGTTCTTGCATCTGATACCGCTACCGGCCCTTGCCGACAACTATATCTGGCTGTTGCACGACGACGAAGGCGACGCCATCGTTACCGACCCCGGCGATGCCGCCGTGGTGGAGCACGCATTGCGAACTCGCAAGCTGCGGCTTCGCGCCATTCTGTTGACCCACCACCATCATGATCACATCGGTGGTGCGCTCACGCTGCGTGAGCGCCACGGCGTGCCGGTCTACGCACCGGTGGACGAACGCATCGATGCGGCCACCGACCAGGTCCGCAACGGTGACCACATCCAGCTGGCGCAGCCAGCGGTCGATTTCGACGTGCTGGCAATTCCCGGTCATACGCTCAGCCATGTCGCCTACGTCGGTGCCGGGTTGATGTTGTGCGGCGACACCCTTTTCAGCCTGGGTTGCGGCCGATTGTTCGAAGGCACGCCCGAGCAGATGCTGGCATCGCTCGATCGACTGTCGGCGCTGCCACCCGAAACCCTGGTCTGTGGTGGACACGAATACACCGCGGCCAATGGGCGATTCGCGCACACCGTCGAACCGGACAGCCCCGACCTGCAAAAGCGGTTGCGCGAAGTGGCCGAACTACGCGATGCCCAGTTGCCCACGCTGCCGGTTTCGCTGGCAAGCGAGCTGGCGACCAACCCCTTCCTGCGCATTGACACCGAAGCCGTCGCCGCATGGTGCCGGCAGCAAGACTTCGACACCAAACACAGGGTCACGCGATTTGCCGCCGTCCGCAGCGCCAAGGATGGATTTCGCGGATGATCATGCGCGTCAGGACCCTGCCGCTGGCCGTATCGGTACTGTTGAGCGCGTGCACCGGCATACCACCCAAGACACCGCCAGTCCTCGCCGCCCCCCCGCCCGCGGCGGTGGTCATTACACCGACACCGCCACCTCCTGCCGATGAACCGGAAACATCGCCAACGACGGATGTCTGGGACAGATTGCGTGACAGTTTCGCCATGGCCGACTGCGATGCCGACCCTGCAGTCATGCGCTGGGCATCGCGTTACACGCGCCACCCGAAACAATTCGAGAGTCAGCTGCAAGCAGTGCTCCCGCGCCTGGTCTACGTGCAGCAGATTGCTTCCCAATACGACGTCGCGGGCGAGTTTGTCCTGCTTCCCTGGGTGGAAAGTCATTTCCAGCCGGTTGCCGCCCGCAAAGGTCGCCCTGCCGGCATGTGGCAGATCATGCCGGTGACCGCTGGAGCGATGGGACTGCGGGTTGATGGCCACTATGACGGGCGCCTCGACCTGCCTGCTGCAGCCCATGCCGTCATGAGACTCATGCGGCAATATCACGAGCAGTTCCACGACTGGCGGGTGGCGGATTACGCGTACAACGCGGGCGAGTTCACGGTACGCAAGATGATCCGCAAACACGGCATGCCAGCGGAACAGCCCACGGTTCCGGACTGGCCCGTGCGCAAAGTGACGCGGAATCATCTGGTCAAGCTGCTGGCGATAGCCTGCGTAGTGCGCGAGCCGGAGCGTTTCAACGTCAGCCTGCCCACCCTTCCCGACGAACGACACCTGGTCAAGACCACCGTCCACCACTCGATGCCGCTCGCCCGGGCGGCAGACCATGCGGGCATGTCGGTGGACGCGTTGAAACATTTCAATGCGGCATTCCGCAATGGCATGGTCGATGCCGATGCCGCTTCGTACTTGCTCATGCCGGCAAAGCACGCTCTTCAATTCCAGGATGCGCTGGCCGGACAGTCCCACGGTGTGCAGCGCCTTGCGGCGAACGCGAGTGCCGTCACGACAGCGCCGCGCAAGACTTATACCGTCAAGGCCGGCGACAGCCTGTGGTCAATCGCCCGCCGCCACTCGTTGAGCGTTAACAAACTGCAGCAATGGAACGCCATGCGCGGACACACGATCAAGCCCGGGCTGGTGTTGAACCTGAGCGCTCCGGACTGAGCGTGGGATGGTCACAAGCAATGCTGCTACAACCTTGCGGCGAGCAACAAGGAAAGGGGCGACCGGTGGCCGCCCCTTTTTCCCGTGATGTCGTCCGACCTTGCGCAGCAGGCCGGGCAGCACAACGGGTTTACATCAGCTGTTTGTTGATCTTGATCTTGGTCTTGCTGCGGAGCACGTCGAGCAACTCGCGTGTCGTCTCGAAACCGTAAGCCTGTGCCATCTGCTGACGCATGATGTCGCGCTGCCCGGGCGGAACCTTGGTCAGATCGCCGGGTTGCACCTTCTCCACCGCCAGCAGGGCATAGTTGCCATCCTTCATGTCCACGACGGCGAACTGCGGTTTGTCCCCGACCGGGTGCGGAACCAGAAACGCCTGCGCCAATACCTGCTCCGGCAACTGGGACTGCCTGGTCACTTCACTCTGGCTCGTCACCGTGGCACCCAGTGCCTTGGCCACGTCCGCCATGGCGTCGCCCTTGCGCAACCGGGTCAGCGCCTCGTCCGCCTGCTTCTTCTCGATGGCCGCAATGCGCTCGTCGAGAATCGCTTTTTCCACATCCGCACGCACTTCGGCCAACGGCTTGGCAGCCGCCGGCACGTGCTTGTCCAGATGCAACACCACCGAATGGTTGTTGCCCAGATCGATCAACGCGGAGTTGTTGCCCTGCACGAGGACGTCATCGCCAAACGCCGCGGCAATCACCTTGGGATTCGCGGCAATGCCTTCACCGCCGGCACGCGAAAACAGCTCGGTGCTCATGATCGGCATGTCGAGCGCGACCGATGCGGGTTCCAGCGAAGTCGGGTTCTGATAAGTGTTGTCGGACATCTTGCCGGCAACTTCATTGTAGGTACGATCGCGCTCGGCAGAAGAAGCTTCCTGCACCAGTTGCTCACGCACTTCCTCGAACGGCTTGGACTGGCCACTACGGACATCGCGCAGCCAGATGACGTGGTAACCGTCAGACGACAGCACGGGCTTTGAAATCTCGTTCTTCTGCAACGCAAACAGGGCTGCGTCGAAGGCGGGGTCGGTCACGCCCTTCTCGAGCCACCCCAGATCGCCACCTTGGCGCTTTGAACCCAGATCCTGCGAATCCTTTTCGGCCAGGCTGGCAAAATCGCCAGGGTTGGCTTCGGCTGCGATTTTCTCGGCTTTTGCCAACGCCTCTTTCTGCTGCTCGGGGGTGGCGTTCGCCGGCACGTCGATCAGGATATGCGAGGCAAGCCGCTGCTCCGGCTGGACAAACCGCTGCTTTTCATTCTCGTAGCGCTTCTTCAGCTCTTCATCGTCCGGTGCAACGCTCAACGGAAGCTTGGAGCCGTCGACCTCGATGTACTTCACCGAGACCTGTTCCGGATTCATGTAGCTGGCCAGGTGTGCCTTGTACCAGGCTTCAACCTGGGCGTCGGTCACCTTGCTGTCGGAAAGTTCCGGGCGCGGCAACTGGAAATAGCTCAAATCGCGACGCTGCAGGAGCAGACCGAGGAAACCGTCGACCTGCGCATCGCTGACGATGGTGCCGTCGTTGATCGCCTGCGGCAGCAATTGCGTCGCCAACGAGGAACGAACATCGTTCTCCAGCATCTCCGGCGTCTTGCGCTGGCTGGCGAGCCATGCGCGATAGCTGGTCGCGTCGAACTGGTTGTTCACCTGGAACGCGGGGATGGCGGCGATGTAGTCGCGCACGGCCTGGTCCGATACACGCAGGCCCCAGTCGGCATTGGCCTGCAGCAGAAGTTGTTCGTCGATCATCGCGTCGATCACGCGTTGCTTCGTCTCGGGCTTCTCGAAAATGCTGGAATCGAAATCGTCGCCCTGCTCGGCACTGGCCTGCTGCCGCAACTGGTTCATTCGATCCTGATATGCGCTCTGGCTGATCTCGGACTTGCCCACCTTCGCCACGGAATTGCTGTCGCGCGAGGTGAAATAGCTTTCCATGCCGAACATCGACATGGCGAAAACGCATACGCCAAGAAGGACGATGGATGGCCAACCATGCATCTTGTTACGCATTGCCTGCAGCATTGAAATCTTCCCGCAAGTGGTAGAGGCGCACGAAGCGCGTGACGCACGGATGGCACACGCCGCCGCGCGAAGCATGCGTCCGATATCGCCCAGGGCGTCTACCGGGTACGCGTTGCCCAAATGACAAGGGCGCCACACGGGCGCCCTTGCGAACTGTGGCGGAGTGGACGGGACTCGAACCCGCGACCTCCGGCGTGACAGGCCAGCATTCTAACCAACTGAACTACCACTCCGCATTTTTCTGGTGGGTGCTGTAGGGATCGAACCTACGACCACCGCCTTGTAAGGGCGACGCTCTACCGCTGAGCTAAGCACCCGAAACCAAGCAGCAAGCCGCTTAGTTTAGGGCATCCTTGAGGGTCTTGCCAGCCTTGAACGCAGGCACTTTCGACGCCTTGATCTTGATCGCTTCGTTGGTACGCGGGTTGCGACCGGTACGGGCAGCGCGCTTGCGCACGGTGAACGTACCGAAGCCCACCACCGAGACGTCCTCGCCCTTCTTCAACGACTTCTGCACGGTCTCGAAGAAAGCTTCGAGTGCGCGACCAGCGTCAGCCTTGGTCAGCTCGGCCTTCTCGGCGATGGCATTGATCAGATCGGTTTTATTCATTGAGAAAACTCCCTTGTTCGGATTTCACCAGCGCGGTCAGTCCGGAGACAAGACAACGCCAGCATGGATGGTTGGCTCTTGCCAGGGCCTTGACGCAACCCCGCATCGCTGCGCTGACGAACCAGCACCGGGACTGCGGTATCGCCTTTATACCAGTGCCTTGAAGGAATCCGCAACACAAGCCACAGCAAGGCTTACGGAAGATCCGGCGCCGGCGAAACAGCTTGCAAAGTGGACGCCGGAGGACTAGGGGCAACTTCGTCGACCGGCACCAAAATAAAGAAGCGTCCCACGATGGGAACGCTTCTGCGAACAGACTTCAGATTTCGACCGATAGTACCGTCGAAGGCTCAGTGCGTAAGCGAATGTGCTTCGCTCGAATCGCCCGTGACCGACGGAGGCGTCTCGCTCCTGGGGGAATTCGGCTGCAACGGACGTTCCAGTGCGATGTCGAGCACCTCATCGATCCAACGCACCGGATGGATGTCGAGCGACGAGGTGATGTTGGCCGGCATGTCCACGAGGTCCTTCTTGTTGTCCTCCGGAATGATCACGGTAGTGATGCCGCCGCGATGCGCCGCCAGCAGCTTCTCCTTGAGTCCTCCGATTGGCAATACGCGTCCGCGCAGGGTGATCTCTCCGGTCATCGCCACTTCAGAGCGCACCGGCACCTTGGTCAGTACGGATACCAGCGCCGTGCACATGGCGATGCCCGCACTGGGACCGTCCTTCGGCGTGGCACCCTCGGGCACATGGATATGCACATCCAGCTTCTGGTGGAACTCCGGATCGATACCCAACTGGTCGGCGCGCGCTCGCACTACCGACAACGCGGCCTGGATGGACTCCTTCATGACGTCACCAAGCTGACCGGTGTGCACCAACCGTCCCTTGCCGGCCACCACCGATGCTTCGATGCTGAGCAACTCACCGCCGACCTGGGTCCAGGCCAGGCCAGTGACCAGCCCCACTTCGTTCTGCTGTTCCTTGCGACCGAAATCGAACCGGCGCACGCCCAGGTACTGGTCCAGGTTGGCCGAGTCCACCTTGATCTTGCCAACCGGCTTCGCCTTGCCCTTGGCGGCTGTCTTGGTCGGCGCCTTGGTTTTCACCTTCGCCTTCTTGACCAGGGCCAAGGTCAGCTCCTTGACAACCTTGCGACAGATCTTGGAAATTTCGCGTTCCAGATTGCGCACACCCGATTCGCGCGTGTAATAACGCACGATGTCGCGCAGGGCTCCCTCGCTGACGCTCAATTCCTCCGGCTTAAGGCCGTTGGCCTTGAGCTGTTTGGGCAGCAGGTATTTCTGTGCAATGCCAAGCTTCTCGTCCTCGGTATAACCGGGAATGCGGATAACTTCCATGCGATCGAGCAGCGGACCGGGAATGTTCAGCGAGTTGGCCGTGGCGATCCACATTACCTCGGACAGGTCCAGGTCGACCTCCAGGTAATGGTCATTGAACGCATGGTTCTGCTCGGGGTCGAGCACTTCCAGCAGGGCCGATGACGGGTCGCCGCGAAAATCCATCGACATCTTGTCGATCTCGTCCAACACGAACAACGGGTTGCGTGCCCCCACTTTGTTGAGGTTCTGCACGATCCGACCCGGCATGGAACCGATGTAGGTGCGCCGGTGGCCACGAATCTCGGCCTCGTCACGCACACCACCCAGACTCATCCGCACGAATTTCCGGTTGGTCGCTTTGGCAATCGATTGGCCCAACGACGTCTTGCCCACGCCCGGTGGACCGACCAGGCACAGGATCGGGCCCTTCATCACCGACACTCGCTGCTGCACGGCGAGGTATTCGAGGATCCGCTCCTTGACCCTTTCCAGTCCGAAGTGATCGGCGTCCAGGACTTCCTGCGCCACCTGCAGGTCCTTGCGGACCCTGCTCCGCTTTTTCCACGGCACGCCGACCAGCCAGTCGAGGTAGTTGCGCACCACGGTGGCTTCGGCCGACATCGGCGACATCTGCTTGAGCTTGTTGAATTCCTGCCGTGCCTTGGCCAGCACGGGCTTGGGCATGCCCGAAGCTTCGATCTTCTTCTGCAGTTCCTCGACTTCGTTCGGCCCTTCCTCGTTGTCGCCGAGCTCCTTCTGGATCGCCTTCATCTGCTCGTTGAGGTAGTACTCGCGCTGGCTCTTTTCCATCTGCGACTTGACCCGACCGCGGATGCGTTTCTCGACCTGCTGCAGGTCCATCTCGCCGTCCACCAGGCCGATGAGAAGTTCCAGACGCTCGCCCACGTCCGCTGTCTCCAGCACTTTCTGCTTGTCCGCCATGCGCACGGACAGGTGCGCGGCAATAGAGTCCGCCACGCGCGAGGGGTCATCGATGCCGGACAGGCTGGCAAGCACTTCCGGCGGCAGCTTGCGACTTTGCTTCACCAACTGCTCGAACAGCGAAATCAGCGTGCGCGAGACCACATCGAGTTCGCGCTCCTTGGCGTTGTAGACGGGCTCGATCAGGCGCGAGCGGGCCGTCAGCATGCCGTCCTCTTCCTGGAAATCCTCAACCGCCACCCGCGACTGGCCTTCGACGAGCACCTTGACCGTGCCATCGGGCAACTTGAGCAACTGGAGCACGCCGGCCAACGTACCCACCTGGTGGAGGTCGGCGATCTCCGGATCGTCGATATCCGGACTTTTCTGCGCGACCAGCAGTATCTGCCGTTCGCCTTCCATCGCGCGCTCCAGTGCGCGCATGGATTTGTCGCGGCCGACAAACAATGGGATGACCATGTGTGGATAAACCACCACGTCGCGCAACGGCAATACCGGCAGAGCGTCCAGCGCAGCAGGAAGGGGAGCGTTCTTGGCCATGAAAGAGGGGTCCCTCGGGTTCGGATCTGATTTCATCCCGACACTGCGCCGGGCTTGTCTAACTCGTCAAGTGGAGGCAAACGGTCTCCCACTCAAGGTGCAGTCGTTGCCAAAAAAACAAACGGCCCCGGTGAATCCACCGGAGCCGCTGGTTCGTGCAGTCGCGAACAGCTCAGGCAGCGTCGCTGCCGTCGCCTGCCACGCGTTGCTGCAGGTTGCCACGATAGATCAGGTAGGGCTCCGCCTGACCTTCGATCACGGCGTCGTCCACCACCACCTTGCTCACGTGCTCCAGCGAGGGCAGCTCGTACATCGTTTCGAGCAGCACCTGCTCAAGGATGGTACGCAATCCGCGCGCACCGGTCTTGCGCTTGAGCGCCTTGCGCGCGATCGCTTGCAACGCCTCCGGGCGGAACTCCAGTTCCACTTCCTCCATTTCGAACAGCTTCCGGAACTGCTTGGTGACGGCGTTCTTCGGTTCAGTGAGAATTTTCACCAGCGCTGCTTCGTCCAGTTCGTCCAGCGTGGCGACGACCGGCAGTCGGCCCACGAACTCGGGAATCAAACCGAAACGCACCAGGTCGGCAGGCTCAACGTCGGCCAGCACCTTGCCCAGGTTCTGGGTACGCTCCTTGCTGCGCACCTCGGCCGAAAAGCCGATGCTGATGCTCTCGGAACGCTGCTGGATGACTTTTTCGAGGCCGGCGAAAGCGCCGCCACAAATGAACAGGATGTTCTTGGTGTCGACCTGCAAAAACTCCTGCTGCGGATGCTTGCGCCCACCCTGCGGCGGCACCGAGGCGAGCGTGCCCTCGATCAGTTTCAGCAGGGCCTGCTGCACGCCTTCGCCGGAGACATCACGGGTGATCGACGGGTTTTCGCTCTTGCGCGAAATCTTGTCGATTTCGTCGATGTAGACGATGCCCGACTGCGCCTTGTCGACGTCGTAGTCGCACTTCTGCAGCAGCTTCTGGATGATGTTCTCGACATCCTCACCCACGTAGCCGGCTTCGGTCAGCGTGGTGGCGTCGGCGATGGTGAACGGCACGTTGAGCAGGCGCGCCAGCGTTTCGGCCAGCAGCGTCTTGCCCGAGCCGGTCGGACCGATCAGCAGGATGTTGGATTTGCCCAGTTCGATATCGTCGCTTTTCTGGCGGGACTCGATCCGTTTGTAGTGGTTGTACACCGCGACAGCCAGCGCCTTCTTGGCACGGGTCTGGCCCACCACGTATTGATCCAGTGATTCGCTGATCTCGCGCGGTTTCGGCAACTGGGTTCGGCCGGAGGCGGCTTTCTCCTCCAGTTCTTCACGGATGATGTCGTTGCACAGTTCCACGCACTCGTCGCAGATGAACACGGAAGGACCCGCGATCAATTTGCGCACTTCATGCTGGCTCTTTCCGCAGAACGAGCAATAGAGAATCTTGCCGCTGTCGCTGGAACGCCCCTGCCGGTCGTCGCTCATACTCTCGATCCCGCTGGTAAATCTGAATGCGTCGCGAGAATAACACAGGGCTCCGCGTCTGCCTGCAGACGCGGAGCCCGTCTCGCGACCCTTGGATGTGGCCCGGGAATCAGGCCGACTTCACCGTTTCGCCGGCGCGCTTTTCGAGCACTTCGTCAACCAGGCCGTAGGCCTTGGCGTCCATCGCGCTCATGAAACGGTCGCGCTCCATGTCCCGCTCGATCTTCTCGAGAGGCTGGCCGGTATGTTCCGCGTACAGCTTGTTCAGGCGCTCGCGAACGTAAAGGATCTCGCGTGCCTGGATCTCGATATCGGTGGCCTGGCCCTGCGCGCCGCCGGACGGCTGGTGGATCATCACGCGCGAATTCGGCAACGCGAAACGTTTGCCCTTGGCACCGGCCGTCAACAGGAACGAACCCATGCTGCAGGCCTGGCCGATGCACATGGTGCTGACGTCCGGCTTGATGAACTGCATGGTGTCGTAGATCGCCAGGCCGGCCGTGACCGCGCCGCCGGGGCTGTTGATGTAGAAGTTGATGTCCTTGTCCGGATTTTCCGACTCGAGGAACAACATCTGGGCAACAATCACGTTGGCAACCTGGTCGTTGACCTCGCCGACGAGGAAAATCACCCGCTCTTTCAGCAGCCGCGAATAGATGTCGTAGGAGCGCTCGCCGCGAGCGGTCTGCTCGACGACCATCGGTACCAAATTGAGGTTCTGGATCGGATCCATGGCCATGTTTGCAGCTCTCCGCTTGATGGGCCTGGCGAGATGGCTCAGGCGTTGACCGGTCGCATCACGTCGTCGAAGCTCAGATCCTGCCGAGTGGTCTTGGCATGTTCCGCCACCCACTCGGCCACCTGGTCTTCCATCACGCGATTCTGCAGTCCAGACATCAACTGGGGGTCGCCGTTGTAGAGTTCAATGACCTTTTCCGGCTCCTCGTAGGTCGAGGCAATCGCGGCGAGCTGTTCGGCGATGCGCTTGCGGTCGATCTTGATCTCCTGCTTGCGGGCGATTTCACCCATCAGCAGGCCGGCGATCACCCGCTTGCGCGCGATCGGCATGGCGGCCTCGATCAACTGGGGCGGCGGCTGCTGGCCTTGCTGCACACTGCCGGCGGCCATGGTGCGGGCCTCGGACTGCACCATCATGTTCGGCACGTCCAGTTCACCGTGCACCGCAGCGAGCTTTTCGGCCACTTCGGACTTCAGGCGCGCCATCAACGCAGCTTTCAGCTCACGCTCGAGGTTGGCGCGAACTTCCTTGCGGAATGTATCCAGATCTCCGTCTTCGATGCCGAACAGCTTGGCGAATTCGCCATCGAGTTCCGGCAACTTCGGCTCTTGCACCTTGATGATCTTGAAACTGACCTTGGCGGTCTTGCCGGCCAGCTGCTCATTGCGGAAGTCTTCCGGAAAGGCGATCTCGGTATCGAAGTTGTCGTTCGCCTTGCGACCGGTCAACGCCTCGTCGAGCGCCTTGAACAAATTGCCCGAGCCAAGCACGCTGCCGGCCCGCTCCAGACCTTCAGCCGGGAAACGGTAATCGCCCGTTTCGGCCGAATACTCGAACATCACGAAGTCGCCTTCGGCCGAGGCGCGATCGACTTCCTCGAAGCTGCGGCGCTGCTGGCGAAGGGTTTCCAGCATCTTGTCGATATCCGCATCGGCAACTTCCGCCACCGGACGGGTGATTTCCAGCGCAGCCACGTCGACCGCCGGAAGCTCCGGCATGATCTCGAAGGTGGCGGTGTAAGCGATTTCGCCGTTCTCCGGCTTGCCGGTGGTGTCGATCGACGGGTTCGCGATCGGCTGCAGCTTCTCCTGTGCCACCGCCTCGCGCAGCGTGCTGCCGATCAGGTCGGACAAGACTTCGCCACGAACCTGCTCACCAAAGCGCTGCTTGATCACCGTCACCGGCACCTTGCCCGGGCGAAAACCCTTCAGGCGAACGGTGCGGCCCATTTCCGCGATGCGCGCACTCACCTGTGTCTCGAACCGCTCCGCGGGAAATTTCACCGTGAGCTTGCGCTCGAGGGTGCCGATGTTCTCAACCGAAACCTGCATGACGTCTCCTGGTACTACCTGATGTTGTGGGCCTGTCACAGGCGCCATGGCGGTCATGCCGCCTGCAAAAAAAACGGAACCCAGCGGCATGGTGCGAAAGGGGGGACTCGAACCCCCACGGGGTTAACCGCCAGAACCTAAATCTGGTGCGTCTACCAATTCCGCCACTCTCGCCTTGCCGCGCCTGACCGACCCGCTCGCCCGAAACCCCGAAACCTGCCGCCGTCACACAACCCTGACGACCATTCCGGAGTCGTGGCGGGCTCGCCGACCCAAGTCGATGATTCCCATACACGAAAGCAGACCATTTTAAGGTTGCAACGCCTTGCAGCACAAGCGCATTGGCACCATGGCGAGCCCTGCGTTGCACCGACGCATTTTCCCGGACCAAACAAAAACGCCGACCGCGAGCGGTCGGCGTTTTTGTTGATTGGTGGGCCGTGAAGGATTCGAACCTTCGACCAATTGATTAAGAGTCAACTGCTCTACCAACTGAGCTAACGGCCCAGGAAACCTGGGTTGAAACTGGGGTGGATGATGGGATTCGAACCCACGACAACCGGAATCACAATCCGGGACTCTAACCAGCTGAGCTACATCCACCATCGATCTGATACTGGTGCGCCAGACAGGACTCGAACCTGCAACCGTCGGCTTAGAAGGCCGATGCTCTATCCGGTTGAGCTACAGGCGCAGTCGCTGCAGGTAGAACGTGTCGCTGGTCGGGGCAGAGGGATTCGAACCCCCGACTTTTGCGTCCCAAACGCAACGCTCTACCAGACTGAGCTATACCCCGCTTTCGAATCCCCGAACATGCCGCCATCGGAGCCTTGAAATGTTACGGGTGACGCTTCGCTCAGTCAATCCGTATCGAAGCACACCTTGGCGTTTCTCATGCTTCTGAAACGCCGCTTTCGAAGAAGTCGAATCGATTCCTTCGAAAAGCGAAACGGAATGCACCCCGCCTCGCCGCTGAAAAAAAATGGTGCGCCCGGAGAGATTCGAACTCCCGACCACCTAGTTCGTAGCCAGGTACTCTATCCAACTGAGCTACGGGCGCACTGAAAAAAAAACTTTGCAACAATGCCGTTGATGTCTGGGCATCAAGGCCGTGAAGCAAGAAGCGGAATTATTCAGACTCCGCCCTCTTGCGTCAACCCTTTTCTGAAAATTTCTTCATCAAATTGCCACATCACACGAATGCCGGTCGTCGGCCGGCTTGCGCGCCAATCGCCCGACACCGAAAGAAGGATGCCCGGACAAGGAAAAAGACGGTCAACGACCGCCCTTTCCACGCAAGCCTCACCCGACGATTTGGCCGTCCAAACAAATCAGCCTTCCAGGCCCTCACGACTCTGCGGGGCCGGATCACCAACCTTGCCTACCGAACCGGCATCGCTTTTCGGCGGCGGCGGGGGCGGGGCAGCTCCCGTCGATGCATTCCTGGTCCAGTCGGCAGGCGGGCCCGGTACGCGCCCGGCCATGATGTCGTCGATCTGGTGCGCGTCGATCGTCTCGTACTGCAACAGCGCGTCGGCCATGGCATGGAGCTTGTCGAGGTTCGCCGTCAGCAACTCCTTGCTGCGCGCATAGGCCCGGTCGAGGATCCCTCGCACGACTTCATCGATCTTGCTGGCGGTTTCGTTGGAGATGCTCTTGTGCTGGGTCACCGAACGGCCGAGGAACACCTCGTCCTCGTCCTCGCCGTAGGTGATCGGGCCAAGCTCGTCGGACAGCCCCCATTTGGTCGCCATGTTGCGCGCCATCTTGGTGGCCCGTTCAATGTCGTTGGATGCGCCCGTAGTGACCTTGTCCGCACCGAAGATCAGTTCCTCGGCCACCCGGCCACCGTACAGCGAGCACAACTGCGACTGGATCGCGACGCGATTGATGCTGTACTTGTCGCCTTCCGGCAGGTACATGGTGACGCCCAACGCCCGCCCACGCGGAATGATCGTGACCTTGTAGACCGGATCATGCTCGGGCACCAGCCGGCCGACAATGGCATGCCCGGCTTCGTGGAACGCGGTGAGCTTCTTCTCGTCCTCGCTCATCGCCATCGAGCGACGCTCCGTGCCCATCAGAATCTTGTCGCGCGCCTTGTCCAGATGGATCATGCGGACTTCGCGCGCGTTCTCGCGTGCGGCGAACAGGGCCGCCTCGTTGACCAGGTTGGCCAAGTCCGCGCCGGAGAAACCGGGCGTGCCGCGCGCGATGGTCATCGCGTTGACATCGCTGGCCGTGGGCACCTTGCGCATGTGTACCTTGAGGATCTGCTCGCGGCCGCGCACGTCAGGCAGGCCGACCACGACCTGGCGGTCGAAACGGCCTGGGCGCAGCAACGCCGGGTCGAGCACGTCGGGACGGTTGGTCGCAGCGATCACGATGATGCCTTCGGTACCCTCGAAACCATCCATCTCGACCAGTAGCTGGTTCAGCGTCTGCTCGCGCTCGTCATGGCCGCCGCCGAGGCCTGCGCCACGATGGCGCCCGACCGCGTCGATCTCGTCGATGAAGAGAATGCATGGGGCGTGCTTCTTCGCCTGCTCGAACATGTCGCGCACGCGGCTGGCACCCACACCGACGAACATCTCGACGAAATCCGAGCCGGAGATCGAGAAGAACGGCACTTTGGCCTCGCCCGCAATGGCTTTCGCCAGCAAGGTCTTGCCGGTACCGGGCGGACCGACCATCAGCACGCCGCGCGGGATCTTGCCGCCGAGTTTCTGGAAGCGACCCGGATCACGCAGGAATTCGACCAGTTCGCCGACCTCCTCCTTCGCTTCATCGCAACCGGCGACGTCACTGAAATTGACCTTGATCTGATCCTCGCCCTGCAGCTTGGCGCGTGAACGACCAAAACTCATCGCGCCGCGTCCACCGCCGCCGGACTGCATCTGGCGCATGAACCAGATGAACACGCCAACGATCAGCAGCACCGGCAGCCAGCTGACCAGCAAGCCGAGCAGCGAGAAGCCTTCGGAGGGATCCTGACGAACCTCGACGCCCTTGTCCTGCATCTGCTTGACCACCTCGTTGGTGGAGAAGCCCAGCATGGGGGCGACCGTGCGGAACGGGCTGCCGTCCTTCAACTTGCCACTGATGGTGGCCGGCTGGTCGGCGCTGATCGTGGCATTGGCGACATTGCCATTGTCCACGCTCTGCACGAACGAACTGTAAGGCAGGTCGGATGAGGCCGCGGCATGCGGATTGAAGCTCTGGAACACGGTAAACAGAACCACCGCGATGATCACCCAGAGCAACACGTTTTTCGCTGTTTCATTCATGCATGGTTCTCGACCGATGACGCGGCAGAGGGCTTGAGCCCCACTGCCAGCGCGTACACCTCACGCGAACGAGCGCGAGAGGCCTTGGGTTTACGCATGGTTACGCGGGTGAAGTCCGCACGCAAGCTGCGCAAATAATCGTCAAAGCCGACTCCCTGGAACAACTTGATCAGGAACGAGCCGCCCGGCTTGAGCCACTGCCGACTGAAATCCAGCGCCAGTTCGGCCAGATTCATCGCCCGATTCTGGTCGGCCAGCGCCACTCCACTCATATTGGGGGCCATATCCGACAGTACAAGATCCAGCTTCAGGCCCTGCAACCGCGATTCAAGCTCGCGCAACACCGATTCCTCGCGGAAATCACCCTGCAGGAAATCGACCCCGGCAATGCTTTGCATCGGCAGGATATCCAGCGCGAACACCTTGCCACCGTCCCCCATGCGGTTGCGGACCAGTTGCGACCAACTACCCGGCGCCGCCCCGAGATCGACCACGTTGATCCCCGGCTTGAGCAGTCGATCACGCTCGATCAGCTCCTCCAGTTTGTACACCGCACGCGAACGCAAACCCTCAGCCTGGGCTTTTTTCACGAATTCGTCGTTGAAGTGTTCACGCAGCCACACTGCGCTGCTTTTACTGCGGGCCATGCATGGGCACCGATTGGGGAACGGAATGCCCGCATGATACCCTTTGGCGTTCACTTACCGCGAATCGAGCATCACCCGATGGCCCTTACATCCTCGCAGATCCGCTACCTGCGCAGCCTCGCCCATGACCTGAGTCCGGTTGTCCTGCTGGGCAACAAGGGGGCCAGCGAGGCCGTGGTCAAGGAACTGGGCCAAGCGCTCGATATCCACGAACTGGTCAAGGTGAAATTGTCCGGCGGCGACAAAGGCGAGCGACAGGCCCAGATCGACGTGCTGATCCGCGGCACCACCGCCGAGAAAATCCACCAGATCGGCCACGTGGTCGTGCTGTTTCGCCGCAACGCCGACGAGCCGAAAATCGCCCTGCCACGCTGATGGACCTGTCGCTCGAACGTCCCGAAGGCTACCTTTTCGTGCGCCGCGTCGGCACGCACGGCATCACCCTGATCGACCGTGAACTGGCCAAAAGCTTCCTGCTCGCACCGGATCAGGCCATCGAGGGCTGGCTGGTGAACGACGCTGGCGTACTGGATGCCAGCCACATTGATGCCTTTCTGGCACTGCGACCCGAGCTGGTGATACTGGGCACCGGCGAGAAGCAGGCGTTCCCCGCCGCCGCCTTCATGGCCGGTTTCCTGCGCAAGGGCATCGGCATCGAAGTCATGGATAACGCTGCCGCCGCGCGCACCTACAACCTGCTTGCCGGTGAAGGCCGCCGGGTGGTTGCCGGTTTCATCCTGCCTGAAGCCTGAGGGCTTGCCCGCTCAACGCGGCGGCAGATAGCCCAGCGGATCGACCGGGTTGCCGTTCTTGCGAATCTGGAATTCCAGCTCGTTGCGGGTGGTTCCGGTGGATCCCATTTCCGCGATTTGCTGGCCCGCGCTGACCCGCTGCCCTTCCTTGACCAGACGCTTGCGGTTGTGACCATACGCCGACAGGAAGCTGTCGTTGTGCTTGATGATCACCAGCTCGCCATAACCCACCAGCCCGCTGCCGCTGTAGACCACCACGCCATCGGCGGCGGCGCGTACCGGATCGCCCGACTTGCCTGCGATCTCGATGCCCGGGATGGCATCGCCGCTCTTGAAACGACCAACCAGCGAACCTTCCGCCGGCCATCGCCAGGTCACGCCACTTACGGCACGTGAGCTCCCGGCAGCCACGGGGGCTGCCGGCGTCGGTGGCGGCACCGTAGCCGGTGCGGCCACGCCAGCTACCGGCACTACGGCTGCG
>SMEK01000101.1_pt1 | contig 35003 bp, 26 predicted proteins | sample 2456371 | NCBI WGS metagenome assembly SMEK01 (sample SAMN10132590, study PRJNA489261) | soil metagenome | isolation source: day1 antibiotic-loamy sand soil ammended with composted manure from dairy... | place: USA | collected 2015-04-01
AACGCAACCTGTTGCTCGAAGGAGAACAACCTATGCGTCAATTGGACTTTTCCCCCCTTTATCGCTCGACCGTCGGCTTCGATCGCCTGTTCACAATGCTGGATTCCCTTGGCCAGCCCGACGGCGCGCAGACCTATCCGCCCTACAATATCGAAAAGACCGGCGAGAATGCGTATCGCATCTCCGTGGCGGTGGCCGGCTTCTCGGAAGACGAGCTTTCGATTGAAGCCCACCGCAACGTGCTGACCATCAAGGGTGAGCGCAAGGAAGAGAATACTCAGGAAGGTCGAGAGCTGCTTTATCGCGGTATCGCTTCCCGGGCCTTTGAGCGCCGCTTCCAGCTTGCCGATCACGTTGAGGTCGAGGGTGCGACCCTGAAGAACGGTCTGCTTTTCGTTGACCTGAAGCGGAACATCCCCGAGGAGCTCAAGCCGCGCAAGATCGCGATTTCGGCTGCCCCGTCGCGTGCGAAACAGATCGAGGCGACCGCCAAGGCTGCCTGATCCAACCCTGGTCTCCTCCCGAGACAGAGCGGCGCCGCAAGGCGCCGCTCTCTTTTTGCGGCTCTAGGCAATCAACTCCGCGAACCGCTCGACATCTTCCGACGTGGTGGCGAAGCTGGTGACAAGGCGGAAAAGCTTCTCATCCGAACCGACTTCCAGTTCGGCGGGTACGGTCCATTCGTAAAACGTGGCGCCGGCTTTCCTCAAAGCGTCTGACTGAGCCTTGCCGATGATTGCGAAAACCTCGTTTGCATCTGGCTTCCAGGCCAGTCGCGCATGGGGGGAGGCCTCGATCGCTGCGGCCAGCCGCGCGGCCATCGTGTTGGCGTGGAGCGCATTTTGTAGCCACAGGTCGTCCCGGAGATAGGCGTCGAACTGTGCGGCGACGAAGCGTGACTTGGAAAAGAGCTGTCCCGCGCGCATGCGCAGGAAGGGAAATTGCGTTGCCGCCTTCGGGTCCATGAAGACGACGGCTTCCGCGCACCAGCATCCGTTCTTTGTGCCACCGAAGGACAGGAGATCGACCCCACGTTTCCACGTCATCTCGGCAGGCGTGGTGCCAAGCGCAACCAGGGCATTGGCGATACCGCTTTCCGTGGACTGGGTCACGGATACGGCCATTGCCTGCCCGCCGTGAGGGAAACGGGTTGCGGGATGCAGGATCGCTTCCTCGAGCCTCGCGGGGTCGATCTTGCCAAGCGCTCCTTCAACGGGTTTTACCCGCGCCCCACCGGTCAGATATTCCGGCGCGCCACTCTCATCCTCGATCATGTGGGCTTCGCGATGTGCCAGCACGACCCCGCCGGGGCGGGAAACCGATGCCATGCCAAGCGAGTTGGCGGCGGTGCCAGTGGCGACGAAGAAGACTTCTACCTCGCGCTCGAAAATCTGGTTGAACCGCTCGGCGACCAACTTGTCGAGATCGGAGCTGCCGTAGGCGGCGGCAAAGCCGGACGCGCTCGCCGTGAGCGCTGCTGCAATGGCGGGGTGGGCGCCAGCCCAGTTGTCTGAAGCAAAGAACATGCGGAATCCGTCGGTTGGAACAGGAGGCCAGATGAACCTGTATTAGCTCCGGCTGCAAGGTTCCAAGAGGAACTCCTCATTCCGGCCAGGGAGGTGGAAAATTATCCCAAAATCCCGGCTCTCAGACATTTTCTTTCGCCATGGCATGCATTTTTTTACGAATCGATCTTGTGAGCCGTCCGGATTTCTGTCATACCGATTTAGGACAGTAATGCTGTCTTATTTCGGCGCGCATGACAGGCCCGGATAGCGTATGATGACGCCGGTCCGGATAATGCCCGCGCGTTCGGGAAGGCCGGCGCTTCCCAGCGAATGCCAGCGCAAAGGCGTGCAACGGAAGGAAGGGACGATGACGCAAGCGACGCGATCTGCGGCGACGATTCTGACGCCGGCGGAAGAAACGAAAGCTGCGGCCGTCAAGGACTTCCGGCATGCTGCGGCCGGCGTTGCAGGGCTGCCTCCGCCGCAAGGGCTCTACAACCCGCGCAACGAGCACGACTCCTGCGGCGTGGGCTTCATCGCGCAGATGAAGGGAATCAAGTCGCACGCCATTGTCGAGGACGGACTGGCGATGCTGGAAAACCTCACCCATCGCGGCGCGGTGGGTGCGGACCCGCTTGTGGGCGATGGCGCGGGCGTGCTCGTACAGATCCCGGATCGCTTCTTCCGCGAGGAAATGGCCAGGCAGGGCGTCGAGCTGCCTCCGCCCGGCTGGTATGGGGTGGGTCACTGGTTCATGCCGCAGGATGCCGGCCAGCGCGCCCATATAGACGAGATCATCCTCGAATCCGCACAGTCCGAGGGATTGCCCATACTCGGCTTCCGCGACGTGCCGGTCGACAATTCCTCGCTCTCCAAAGCGCCGGAGATTGTCGCTGCAGAGCCGTTCCACCGCCAGGTCTTCGTAGGGCGCCCGGCGGACATTCCCGATGACGAGGAATACGAGGCGAGGCTTTATCTCCTGCGCAAGGTGATTTCCGGGCGCATCTATGCTGAAAACAACAACAAGGACATCGGTGCCTATTGCGTGTCGCTGTCGGCGCGCACCATCGTCTACAAGGGCATGTTCCAGGCCTACCAGGTGGGCGCCTATTACAAGGATCTGAAAGACCCGCGCTTTGAAACGGCGCTGATCCTGGTCCACCAGCGCTTTTCCACCAACACTTTCCCGTCGTGGAAATTGGCGCATCCCTACCGCATGGTCGCGCATAATGGCGAGATCAATACGGTTCGCGGCAACAACAACTGGATGGCCGCGCGCCAGGCCTCCGTGGACTCGGAGCTGTTCGGCAACAACATCTCCAAGCTGTGGCCCATCTCCTATGAGGGGCAGTCGGATACGGCCTGTTTCGACAATGCGTTGGAGTTCCTCTTCCAGGGCGGGTACTCGCTCGCCCATGCCATGATGATGCTGATCCCCGAAGCCTGGGCCGGCAACAAGCTCATGGATGAGGACCGCAGGGCGTTCTACGAATACCATGCAGCGTTGATGGAACCGTGGGACGGGCCGGCTGCGGTGTGCTTCACGGACGGCCGGCAGATAGGCGCGACGCTGGACCGAAACGGCCTGCGCCCCGCCCGCTACATCGTTACGGACGATGACCGCGTGATCCTGGCCTCCGAAGCCGGCGCGCTTGCGGTGGACGAAAGGCACATCGTACAGAAGTGGCGGCTTCAGCCGGGCAAGATGCTGCTGATCGACCTGGTCGAAGGCCGCATCATCTCGGACGAGGAGATCAAGACTGAGGTTGCCAGAAAGCACCCCTACAAGAAGTGGCTGGCCAATACGCAGCTTATCCTGGAAGACCTGAGCCCCGTGGAGCCCCGGGAGTTGCGCAAGGACGTGACGCTGCTCGATCGCCAGCAGGCCTTCGGCTACACGCAGGAGGACCTCAAGCTGTTGATGGCGCCCATGGCTACCACCGGCCAGGAGGCTGTCGGCTCCATGGGCACGGACACGCCGATTGCGGCTATGTCGGACCAGCCGAAGCTGCTTTACAATTATTTCAAGCAGAACTTCGCCCAGGTCACCAACCCGCCGATCGACCCGATCCGTGAGGAACTGGTGATGAGCCTGGTTTCCTTCATCGGTCCACGGCCGAATATATTCGACCTCGTCGGCTCCTCGCGGCGCAAGCGGCTGGAAGTTCGCCAGCCGATCCTGACCAATGCGGACCTTGAGAAGATCCGGTCCATCGGCCATACCGAAGACCGCTTCGACACCAAGACGATCGACATCACCTACAACGCCACCGAAGGCGCCGAAGGCATGCCGGCGGCGATCGAGCGACTGTGCGAACGCGCCGAAGCGGCAGTCGCGGGCGGATACAACATCATCATCCTGTCCGACAGGCAGATCGGCCCGGACCGGATCGACATACCGACGCTGCTGGCCACGGCCGCGGTCCACCATCATCTCATCCGCAAGGGCCTGCGCACGGCGGTCGGTCTTGTGGTGGAATCGGGTGAACCGCGCGAGGTGCACCATTTCTGCTGCCTGGCCGGTTACGGTGCTGAGGCCATCAATCCCTATCTCGCTTTCGACACGCTCATCGACATGCACCGGCGGGGCGAGTTCCCGCCCGAGGTTGATGAGCAGGAGGTGGTCAGCCGCTATATCAAGGCAATCGGCAAGGGCATTCTGAAGGTCATGTCCAAGATGGGCATCTCGACCTATCAGTCCTATTGCGGCGCGCAGATTTTCGACGCCGTCGGCTTGAGATCAGATTTCGTGGACAAGTATTTCACCGGCACGGCCACCCTGATCGAGGGTGTGGGGCTGGAGGAAATCTCGGCAGAAACAGTGCAGCGCCATGCACGGGCCTTCGGCAAGGACCCGCTGCTGGAGCACAATCTGGAAGTTGGCGGAGAATATATGTTCCGCATGCGCGGCGAGGCTCATATCTGGTCTCCGGATGCGGTTGCCACGCTGCAGCATGCAGTGCGCAAGGGCTCCTGGACGACGTTCAAGGAATATTCGGCCCAGATCGACGACGAATCGGCCCGGGCGCAGACCATTCGTGGCCTCTTCAAGATCAAGAAGGCGGAAGAGGCCGGGCGCAAGCCGGTTCCGCTCGAACAGGTCATGCCGGCTGCGGAGATTGTCAGGCGATTCTCGACCGGGGCCATGTCGTTCGGGTCGATCAGCAGGGAGGCGCACACCACCCTCGCGCGCGCCATGAATGCAATAGGCGGCAAGTCGAATACCGGCGAGGGCGGCGAGGAGCGGGACCGCTACCTGCCGCTCCCCGACGGAGGCATGAACCCGGAGCGCTCGGCCATCAAGCAGGTGGCGTCAGGGCGCTTCGGCGTGACGGCCGAATATCTGGTCAATTCGGATGTCATGCAGATCAAGGTGGCGCAAGGCGCCAAGCCAGGGGAAGGGGGGCAACTGCCCGGTCACAAGGTCGATGCCACTATTGCCAAGGTGCGCCATTCCACCCCCGGCGTCGGCCTGATCTCTCCGCCTCCGCACCACGACATCTATTCGATCGAGGACCTGGCGCAGCTCATCTTCGACCTGAAGAATGTCAATCCTTCCGCGGATGTGTCGGTGAAACTGGTGTCGGAGGTTGGTGTCGGCACGGTTGCGGCGGGCGTGGCCAAGGCTCGCGCCGATCACATCACTATTTCCGGCTATGACGGCGGCACGGGCGCCTCGCCGCTGACGTCCCTCAAGCATGCTGGCCTGCCCTGGGAGATGGGCCTCGCCGAGACGCACCAGACGCTGGTGCTTAACGGCTTGCGCAGCCGCGTGGCGCTGCAGGTGGACGGCGGCCTGCGCACCGGACGCGACGTGATTGTCGGGGCACTGCTCGGCGCGGACGAATTCGGCTTCTCGACCGCGCCGCTCATCGCCGCGGGCTGCGTCATGATGCGCAAGTGCCACCTCAACACCTGCCCCGTCGGGGTTGCGACCCAGGATCCCGTATTGCGCAAGCGCTTCAAGGGGACGCCTGAACACGTCATCAACTTCTTCTTCTACGTGGCCGAGGAGGTGCGAGAACTGCTGGCAGCGATGGGCTTCACCCATCTCGACCAGATCATCGGCAACAGCGACCTTCTGGAAAAGCGCGAACTCGTGCGGCACTGGAAGGCGAGGGGGCTGGATTTTTCGAGGGTGTTCTACCGGCCCGATGCGCCGCCGGAGGCGACGCACTGGACCGAGCGCCAGAAGCACCCGATTGACGACGTGCTGGACCGCCGGCTGATCGAGCAGGCGCGGCCAGCCCTCGAAGCGCGCCAGCCGGTGGAAATCCAGGCGGAAATCCGCAATGTCGATCGCTCCGCCGGGGCAATGCTGTCGGGGGAGATAGCAAGGCGTTTCGGTCACAAGGGCCTGCGTGACGACACGATCCGGGTAAGGCTCACCGGCACGGCCGGCCAGTCCTTCGGCGCGTTCCTGGCGCGCGGCGTCTCCTTCGATCTGGTGGGCGCTGCCAACGACTATGTCGGAAAGGGCCTGTCGGGTGGCCGGATCGTCATACGGCCACCGGAAGAGGCCAGGATCGTCGCAGAAGAGTCGATCATAGTGGGCAACACCGTGCTTTATGGGGCGACCGAAGGCGAAGCCTATTTCCGCGGTGTGGCCGGAGAACGTTTCGCCGTGCGCAATTCCGGTGCCGTTGCGGTGGTCGAGGGCGTGGGCGACCATGGTTGCGAATACATGACCGGCGGCGTGGTCGTGGTAATTGGCCAGACCGGGCGCAACTTCGCGGCGGGAATGTCAGGCGGCGTCGCATACGTCCTGGATGAGGCCGGCGATTTCGCCAGGCGTTGCAACATGGCAATGGTCGAACTGGAGCCGGTGCCTGAGGAGGATGACCTGATGGAGAAACTTCTCCATCACGGCGGCGACATCGACCACAAGGGCCGCGTGGACGTGTCGGGCGACATGACCAGTCATGACGAAGAGCGCCTCTACCAGCTCATCTCGAACCACCTGCACTATACGGGTTCGACCAAGGCAAAGGCGATCCTCGATAGCTGGACAGTCTACCGCCCGAAGTTCCGAAAGGTGATGCCGGTCGAATATCGCCGCGCATTGCAGGAGATGCAACGCGCCCGCATGAACCTGGCTGCAGAATGATGAGGCTGGCCATTTTCCCCAGGGGCGTGCCGCCCTCGCTCAAAACCGGGCGCACCCGCGCTGATTGACGCGACCGTGCACGCGGTCTTGAACGCCGGAGGCCAGCTCCGGATTTCCGCTCCACAGCGCACGACCGCCCGGCGGTAGACCGCCGCGGGTCGAACGCAAGTCCGAGGATAGCCATGGGCAAGGTGACAGGGTTTCTTGAAATCGACCGGCAGGTGCACAAGTACCAGCCGGCTTCGGACCGAATCCGGCATTTCCGCGAATTCACGCTCCCCATGTCGGACAAGGAGGTCGAAAAACAGGCGGCGCGCTGCATGGATTGCGGCGTTCCCTACTGTCATGGCCCGACGGGCTGTCCCATCCATAACCAGATTCCGGAATGGAACGACCTCGTCTATCGCGGGAACTGGGAACAGGCGATCCGCGACCTGCATTCGACCAACAATTTCCCGGAATTCACCGGACGGATCTGCCCGGCGCCCTGCGAGGAAGCCTGCACGCTGAACCTTGAGGATATTCCCGTCGCCATCAAGACGGTGGAGCAGGCCCTGGCCGACAAGGCTTATGAGACCGGCTATATCAGACCCTATCCGCCGGAGAAGAAGACCGGCAAGCGCGTCGCGATCATCGGGTCCGGTCCGGCCGGCATGGCTGCCGCACAGCAACTGGGCCGCGCGGGTCATGAAGTCCATGTCTATGAGCGTGAAAGCCGGCCGGGCGGCCTGCTGCGCTACGGGATCCCCGATTTCAAGTTGGAGAAGCACTTTATCGACCGCCGCATCGAGCAGATGCAGGGCGAGGGCGTGAGCTTCTTCTGCGGCGTCAATGTCGGCATCGACATGTCCGTGAGCCAGCTTCTCGCCGATTATGACGCGGTGCTTTATTGCGGAGGGTCGGAGAAGCCGCGGCCGGCAGGGATACCCGGGAGCGATCTCGACGGCGTGCATGACGCCATGCCCTATCTGGTGCAGCAGAACCGGCGCATTGGTGGCGAGGATATCCAGTCGGTTGCCTGGCCGTCCGAGCCGATCGTGGCAAGCGGACAGCATGTTGTCGTCGTCGGCGGCGGCGACACCGCCTCGGATTGCATCGGCACCGCCTTCCGGCAGGGTGCGGTGCGAGTCACCCAACTCGACATAAGGCCGCAGCCCCCGGAAAAGGAAGACAAGCTTTCGGTCTGGCCCTACTGGGCGACCAAGATGCGAACCTCGTCGAGCCAGGCGGAGGGGGCCGAGCGCGAGTTCCAGGTAGCAACTCTGGAGTTCATTGGCGAGGAGGGTCAATTGACCGGTGTTCGCTGCTGCGAAGTGAACGAGAAACGTGAGCCGGTCCCGGGCACCGAGTTCGTCATCCGCGCCGATCTCGCCTTCATCGCCATCGGCTTTTCCGGACCCTTGGAAAACGGCGTCCTGAGCGAACTGGAAGGAAAAATTGACATCAACACCGACAGGCGTCGGTCGCGCAACGTGGCGGCGAATGATCGGGACTACAAGACCAACATAGACAGGCTGTGGGCGGCCGGCGATGTCCGGCGCGGGCAGTCGCTGGTGGTGTGGGCAATCCGCGAAGGCAGGCAGGCGGCGCGCGCCATCGACGAAGCGCTGATGGGCTCAACCCTCCTACCGGCCTGACGGTGAGGCGTGGAGAAGCGGCGTTAGGCGCGGCCGGCGGTTTGCCCCGAGCCATCTGGGCTCATCGGCAATGGTGCTACGGCCGGACGGCCACCGCCTTGTCCGGGGCAGGTTTCTCCGTGACATCCTTTCCGGGATGGGGTGGCCAGGAGAAATCATCCGCCCGGCCGGGATTCGGCTCTGAGGCGGGGCCGTTCCGGGCCGAAGGACTGTTCGGTTGGATGCCGGGTGCCGGCGGCAGCGCGCCAAGCAGCTCCGAGCCCCCATCAAGCGCCGGGTCCCTCAGCAGGATTGGCGGTGTCCGGTCGGTTGGGGTTGCAGGACCTTCGGGAGCCGTTTCCGCCGGGAGGCCTGCCGGAACGAAGCGGGCAGGGCTGCCGTCAGTGGTTGAAAGACCCAGGATCTTGAGCAGCGGCTTCTCCGCATAAAAAGCCATTTTGTGCTTGCCGGCCGCAGTCATGTTGATGCCGTCGCTGGCGCGTAGCCGGACAGGTTGGCCGTTCACGTCGGGTCCGGTGGTGACGAAGGCGCCATTCTCATCGGTGAAGCCGTCCCAGATATCGATGAATTCGCCGCCCGTTGCCTGGGCGGCATCTCGATAAATGGCATTGAATGCCAACATGTCGGACGTCATCTTCGCTGATTTGAATGCGGGCTGACCTACCCACAGCAACGGCACCTTGCCGGCGGCGATCGACTTGCCCAAGGCTGCGACCCTCGCTTCATACTCCTTCGTCCATGCGTCGGAGCGGGGCACCTCTCGCGTTTCCCCTATCCGCATTTCCTGCCGGTCGTTCGATCCGAGCATCACGACGACCACGGCGGGCTTTTCCTCTTCCAGGATAGCGCCGATTTCGCGAGGCCAGTCGTAGAAGTCGTCCCTGACGAGGCCGGACGACCCCTTCGTGCGGTTTACCACGGCCACCTTCGGATTCTCGGCAAAGATGGTTTCCAAACCCTCCGCGAGACCACCGGCCATGAAGTCTCCCACGACCAGCACGACGCGCGCATCCGGCTCCTTCTTCACCACAGGCGGTGCTACAGGCGCGGGCGCTGCACTTCTTTGCGGGGTGGCTTTTTTCCGTTTCGGCCTTGGCTTGTTGAGGTCAGCGGGCGGCCTGACGCGTTCGCTTCGCCTAGGGAACAGAAGCTCACGTAGCGACCAGCCGAAGCCGGTACGCTCCTGTGCGATGGCAGGCGCGGAGAAGGCACTGGCGCCCAGAAGCAGAATTGCCGCCAGTACCAGTCGAACGCTTATCCGTAAATGCGCCCTTTTACCCACGCAAACTCCCTTGCCTCAGGACAAGCCATTGCTGTGCCTAGTTCTGGCGAAGCCCCTTCAGCACTTCAAGGCTGGGATAGCCATCCTGCCTCATTCCCATCTGGGCCTGAAAGGTCATGATGGCTGCCTTCGAGCCGGAGCCGATCTTGCCGTCGAACTTGCCATCATAAAGGCCGCGCTGGGCGAGACGTTTCTGCAGTTCCTGTTTTTCCTCGAAGGAAAGCTTGGTGAAGGGCCGGTTCCAGTCCCTCACAAGACCGCCATAGCCCCCGATCTCGTCGGCCAGCAGCCCAACTGCCAGAGCATATCTGTCGGCATTGTTGTAACGCTTGAGCACCGAAAAGTTCTTGATGACCAGGAAGGCAGGCCCTTCGCGCCCATCCGGCACCTTGAGTTCGGCTCGATCAGAGCCGTTCGTGAATGGCTTGCCATTGGCGCGCTTTACACCAATGGCCTCCCACTGGGAAATGGGGAGAGTGCCGGCCGGGAACTTGCGGCCTGGAGGCAGCACCACCTCGTAGCCCCAGGTGCGGCCGCTTTGCCAGCCATTCCGGTGAAGCAGATTCGCAGCCGTCGCCAGCGCATCGGGCACGGAGTTCCAGATGTCCCGCTTGCCGTTGCCGTCCATGTCGACGGCGTAGGCCTGGTAACTGGTGGGGATGAACTGGGTATGGCCCATGGCGCCCGCCCAGGAGCCTTGCAGATGGCTTTCGTCTATGTCGCCCGTCTGCAGGATCTTGAGTGCCGCAATCAGTTGCGTGCGGGCAAATTTCGCGCGCTTCTTGTCGGCGTAACCCAAGGTGGCCAGCGAGCGCACGACATTGCGCATCACGTCGTCCCGCTTGAGGATCTCACCGTAGTTGGATTCCATCGACCAGATGGCAAGAAGGATGTTGCGGTCAACGCCGTAGCGCTTCTCGATGCGATCGAGCCACGGCTTCCACTTGCGCGCCATTGCGCGTCCGGTGGCAATAGATTCCTCGTGAACGCGATTATCGAAATAGTCCCAGACCGGCGCCTTGAACTCGGGCTGATGACGGGCCTTTTGCAGGACTTCGTGGTCAATGTCCGTGATGTTGCGGAAAGCCCGGTCGTACACGGCGCCCGAAACGCCGTGCTGCATGGCGACCGAGCGGAAACTGGCAATCCAGTTGCGGAAGCCCGCGTCAGCAAGAGCGGGCTGGGCCGTCATCAGCAAAGACAGCGACAGGCCGGCGACTGTCACTGCGGCAGCGGCGAACCGACCGACGGTGGTGCGAAGGCTCATCGTTTTCCTCCTGCTTCATCGAAGCAAGGCATTTTGTACGCAACCCGTTAGGATTGAGTTTACCATCGCTCACAAGGAACGAAAAAGCTGCCCTGCGCTTATGGATGCGCGCATGCTGTCAATCGGTACCTCTCGATTCTGGCGAAAATGTCCCTCATAGGGATTGTCGGCAGCGCCGATTGGATAATTGCCACGTCGCGGGGCCGTCACTATGTTCAAGGGAGAATGGCAAGGGACCTCCAGAAAAAGCTGTTGGCGCTGCGTTCCAACAGTCCGGATGTCACTTTCGCATTTCAAAGGCTGACCGGCGTCCAGGATGGGATCTTGCCGGCGCGCAAACGAATCACGAAGGCGCTTTGAAGCACCTTCCCTCACCAGGCCAATGGCCTCACTCCTTTGGGACAGATCAACGGGTTCGGACCACTGATGAAAAGAGTTCGCAAGGCAGTCTTTCCGGTAGCCGGTCTCGGCACACGCTTTCTTCCCGCCACCAAGGCCATACCCAAGGAAATGCTGACCGTGGTGGACAGGCCAGTGATTCAATATGTGGTGGATGAGGCGCGCGAAGCCGGCATCGAACATTTCATCTTCGTGACCGGCCGCAACAAGGGCGTCATCGAAGACCATTTCGACATTCAGTTCGAACTCTATGATACGCTTGCGCAGCGTGGCAAAAACGACCAGCTCGAACTGCTCCAGCGGTTGCAGCCCGTGCCGGGCCAGACCAGCTTCACTCGCCAGCAGGTGCCGCTGGGCCTGGGCCACGCCGTGTGGTGCGCGCGCGAACTGGTTGGCGACGAACCGTTTGCGCTGCTCTTGCCGGACATGATCATGCAGTCGGAAAAAAGCTGCATGAAGGCGATGGTGGAACTCTACGAAGAGACCGGCAACAACATCATCGCGGTTCAGGAATGTGACCCAGCCGAGACGCATAAGTATGGCATCGTGGGCCGTGGCGAAACGATCCATACGGGCTTTCGGATCACCGAAATGGTGGAGAAGCCGAATCCGGGCACGGCTCCGTCCAACCTCTTCATCAATGGCCGCTATATTCTCCAGCCGGAGATCTTCTCGATACTGGAAAGCCAGGAGAAGGGCGCGGGCAACGAAATCCAGCTCACCGATGCCATGTTGAAGCTGCAGAAACACCAGGCTTTCTATGGCTACCACTATCAGGGTCGCACCTTTGACTGCGGCTCGCCGGAAGGTTTCGTCGAGGCGAATGTCGCCTTTGCGCTTTGGCGCAGGGACATCAACCACAATATGGCCGGCATCATTCGCGAATTGCTTGATGAGATGGCTCCGGACGGGCGCCGCGCCGTCGGTTGATCCCCATCGGCAGTGGCCCCGTCCTCCCGAGACGGGGTGCGTGTCGCCTCAGCGCTGCACCTTCAGACCAAGGAAGAGGCTTGTCGCGTCGTAGTCGCGGCCGGGCAGGTTGCTGGTCTGGGTCTCGTAGCGCAGGCGCGTGGTGAGGCCGGCGTAGCGGTTCAGCCACCAGGTCAGGCCGGCTTCTGCGCTGAGAATCCGGTCATGGCCGTTCGAGCCGGCATAGTCGCGCCAGTCCGCGCCGAGCGCCGCGTTCGCTGTGAGGTTGGAACGGATGCTTCGCTCCGCCGTCAGCCGGCCCGAATAAAGGATCGAGCCGCTCTCTGCGGCGGTAGTCGTGCCCTCCACCGTCGTGGTTCCGCGCAGGCCGATCGTCGTGCCGCGTTCAGGAGACCATCGGATATCCGCATCGACGGAGAGGCCGGAGATTGCGGGCAGACGATCATCGTCCAGCGCTTCCCGTACCCAGCCAAGCGAAAACTCGCCGTTGAGCTTCTCGCCGAGATCGAATTCCGTTCCACCATGGATGCGCAGCCGGTCCGCCGAACGCTGGTAGCCGGCCGCATCCACGCGCTCGTCATAGGCGCGGCGGCCGACCTCCACCTCCGCGAATGGGGTCAAGGCCGGCGAAATTGCGTAGCCGCCCCGAAGAGTGGCGGAGTAGAGCGTTGAGTTCCGGTCCTTCTGGGACAATGTCCCGCCGCCACTCAGATCCGCATCGCCATAGAGGTCGCGCTCGACGGCACCGGTCAGGCCCAATCGCGCCTTGCCGACATCCTTCTCTATGCCCAGGCTTCCCTCGATTACCTGATGCAGTGGCCGGTCGGCCGTGCTCGGCAGCGGCACCGGCGAGGACGCCGATTCCGGCGCGGCCTCGTAGCCGAGCCGGGCTGTGGCGCGCCAATCATGGTCGAGTTCGAGGTTGAGCGTTCCGTCCACGCGGCCGCGGATATCCTGCGTGTCCTGGCCGGACAGCGATTTGCGAAAGGTGACATAGCCGTCGATCGTTGCCGAATGGAGGGCCCAATCGGAAGCTGCGTTGAGGCGCAACGTCGTTTCCGAAAGCACGGCCGAGCGACCCCCCGGGCTGGCGTCGGCATTGTTTGTGGCCGTTACGCCTTCCTCAATGGAGGGGCGCAAGATGAAGGTGCCGGCCCGAATGCCGACCGGGGCATAGGGGTCTTCCTCCGTTCGCGGCGGGAACCCCTCTATGGAGCCCGTGCGTTCAGCGCGAGGGTCGAGCGGCTGCCGCTCCTCACTGTCCAGCGTACGGGCGCGCCGGTTGGGTCCGGCGTTTGCCGTCCCGTCTTCCTGCACATCCAGGGAGCGCCGCGCAGTGGAAGTGGTCTCTGGCGTGCTGGCGGTTGCCCTAGCAGCACGCGCAGGGCGTTGCGCCTGCTCTTGATCGAATCCATCAGGGGGGAAAATCGGGGGATCGTCGTCAAGGCCGGTCTCTGCCGTGTCCTGCGGGTCGGGAACGGCGCCGGCGCTGGCCAGCTCGTAGGGCACGACAATTGCCGACTCGGCGCCCGGCTGGGCTTGCGAATCCAGTGTTTGGGCGCGCAGCGCCAGTTCCTGGGCTACGAGCGGGGTTGGAATGGTGAGGGTGGAGCCGGCGGCAAGCAACACCACCAACAGCGCTTCGCCCCCTCGGCGCTTCCGGTCTTTCGGCTCACAATGCGGCATCGTCATCCCTGCGGCGCGGGCGCGCCATCGTTACCGGACCGTAAACAGCGATGGTTAACGGAGGGTTGAAGGGTGCGGCCGCAGCACTGGCAAGCGATTGCAATGGACAAAGCAGAAACGAGGCGCTAACGCGTCGTTTCATGAATGCCTCTTCATCGCGCAGACCGCAGGCGGACCGCACCGCCGCCATCAGTTCGGCCCTTCGTACCATCGCAACGGAACGCGCGGGCATCGATGCGCTTTCGGCGGCCCTGGAAAACGGCCTTTCCCGGCCATTTGCCGATGCAGTGGAGCTGATTTCCGGCATCCGCGGCCGGGTCGTGGTGACCGGTATTGGAAAGAGCGGCCATGTCGGCTCCAAGATTGCCGCAACGCTCGCGTCCACCGGCACGCCGGCCTTTTTCGTCCATCCGGTGGAAGCAAATCACGGCGATCTCGGCATGATTACGCCGGACGATGCGGTCCTCGCCATGTCATGGTCCGGCGAGAGCCCGGAATTGCGCGGCATTGTCGGCTACTCGCGGCGCTTCAGTATTCCGCTGATGGCGCTGACCTCCGGGGAGACCTCCTCGCTCGCACGGGAGGCGGACATTGTCCTAACCCTGCCGAAGGTGGCAGAAGCCTGCCCGCACGGCCTGGCCCCCACCACCTCAGCCCTGCTTCAGCTTGCGCTGGGCGACGCGCTGGCCATGGCGCTACTGGAGGCGCGGGGCTTTACACCCGAACATTTCCGCACCTTCCATCCAGGAGGGAAGCTGGGTGCCACGCTGACGCATCTGTCCCAGATCATGCGCACGGGTGACGAGGTGCCGCTGGTCAAGCTGGGTACCACCATGCCAGAGGCCGTGATGACGCTCTCCAACAAGAAGGTGGGTTGCGTTGTCGTAGTGGACGGGGAGGGGTGCCTTGCCGGAATCGTCACTGACGGCGACCTTGCGCGCAACCTGCACCGCAATCTCAAGGATGTCGCGGTGGAGGAGATCATGACCCGGACGCCGAAAACGGTGCCCCCCGACATGTCGGCGGGAGCCGCGATTGCCTATCTGAACGAAAACAAGATCGGTGCGCTGGTCGTGGTTGAAGGCAACCGCCCCATCGGCCTCGTGCATTTCCACGACCTGCTGAGGATCGGAGCCGCCTGAGGAAGCGAGGCGGCGTCGCATCCTACGGAATCGGCTCGACCACCAGTCCGAGTTCGGTCTCCGCGACCGCCGTAACCCGGACCCGGGTGCCCGCCGGCAGGTCCGGCCCCGAAACACGCCAGAGCGTATCCCCAAGCTGTATGCGGCCGCGACCGTTACGGATCGGTTCGGCCAGAGTCGCGGTGCGGCCGATCAACTGGTCGCCGCGACGGTTGAGAAGCGGCTGGTCGGAATCATCCTTGCGTGGGCCTGCCAGCCGCCGGCCAGCGAAGGCGGAGGCCACGGACAGGACAAGGAACAGCAGCACCTGCGTCTGCCACGTCCAGAAACCCGACTCCCAGGCGAAAATCGAAATCGCGCCGACGATCAGGGAAGCGATGCCGATCCACACCAGGAAGACGCCCGGCAACACGATTTCCAGGACCAGCAGGATGATGCCCAGGACCATCCAGTTCCATGGCCCAAGTTCCAGGACGATGCGGCCGATCATGGCGACCTCCCGTTGCGCGATCAGTTGTCGCCGGGCCTGACGACGGGTGGTCGCGCGGGCTGCCGCTGACCGGCGCCGGAGCCGTCCGGCTTGAACACTTCGCGGGCAATCTCGCCTATGCCGCCCAGCGTGCCGATCAGCGACGAGGCTTCAAGCGGCATCAGCACGATCTTGGAATTGGTCGCCGATGCAATCTTGGCCAACGCTTCGGTATATTTCTGGGCTACGAAATAGTTCAGCGCCTGGATGTCGCCGCGCGAAATTGCCTCGGAAACGACCTGCGTTGCCCTTGCCTCCGCTTCGGCGGAGCGTTCGCGCGCTTCGGCGTCGCGGAAGGCGGCCTCGCGCCGTCCCTCGGCTTCGAGAATCTGGGATTGCTTGAGGCCTTCGGCTTGCAGGATCTGCGCGCGCTTGTCCCGCTCGGCCATCATCTGACGGGCCATGGACTCAACCAGATTGGCGGGCGGATTGATGTCCTTGATCTCGACGCGGGTCATCTTGATTCCCCACGGATGAGCGGCTTCGTCCACCACGCGCAGCAGGCGCTCGTTGATGGTGTCTCGGTTGGAAAGGAGCTCATCCAGGTCCATTGAACCCATGACGGTGCGGATATTTGTCATGGTCAGGTTCAGGATGGCGTTTTCCAGGCCGGCGACCTGATAGGCTGCCTGTGCGGCATTCAGGACCTGATAGAAGGCGACGCCGTCCACGCTGACGATGGCGTTGTCCTTGGTGATGATCTCCTGCGTGGGTACGTCCAGAACCTGTTCCATCATGTTCATCCTGGCGCCGATGCGCTCGAAGATGGGGTTGATGATGTTCAGGCCCGGCTGGAGCGTCTTCACGTAACGGCCGAACCGCTCGACAGTGTAATTGTAACCCTGCGGAACCGTCCGGATGCCCTTGAAAAGCAGAATGATGACTAGGGCGACGAGGACCAGGATCGCGATGTCGAACCCGCTGAAACTCATGAATATCTCCCTCAGGGACCACCGTTCGGTCCAATCATGATCAGACCATTCGGCTACTTAAGAGTGTTTTTGCGGCGTTTACAATCGCGCTCCGGCTCACTGGAGCAAAAGCGGCCAGTCAGACCCAGCCTTTCAATTCCCGGCGCACCAGCGTCTCCAGAACGGCCATGCCTTCCGGGCTGTCGTTGAGACATGGAATGTGGGAGAATTTCTCGCCGCCGGCCTCCAGGAACTCCTCGCACACCTCGCGGCCGATCTCGTCCAGCGTCTCGATGCAATCGACGGAGAAGCCGGGATTGATGACGGCGATGCGCTTGACGCCCTTCTTCGGCAGTCCGGCCACCGTCGCGTCAGTGTAAGGCTGCAGCCATTCGTCTCTGCCGAAACGCGACTGGAAGGTCGTCATCAGCCTGTCCTCGCTCCAGCCCAGCCTCTCGCGCAGCAGGCGGCTGGTTTCCAGGCAATGGGAGCGATAGGGGTCTCCCTTCTGCGAATAGGATACCGGAATGCCGTGATAGGAGGCGAGCACCACCTCGGGCTCGAAATCCAGTTGCGCCAGATGCTTTTCGATCGAGCTGGCGAGCGCCTCGATATAGACCGGTTCGTCATAGTAGGGCGGCACGGTCCGAAGCGCTGGAACGTGCCTTATCTTCATGAGCGCGCGGAATAGCTGGTCGGTTGCGGTGGCAGATGTCGTCGCCGAATATTGCGGATAGAGCGGGAAGGCGAGCAGGCGCTCGCAACCTTGGGCCACAAGCCGTTCCACGACGCTTGCGGTAGAGGGGTTGCCGTACCGCATTGCATAGTCGACGGTGACGCCGGGCAGGTCGGCCAGCGCTTCAGCCAGTTTCTCCTGCTGTGCCCGCGTGAAGGTGAGCAGCGGCGACTCGTTGCGTTCGCGATTCCAGATCAGTTCGTAATTGGCGCCCGAACTCTTCGGCCGCGTCATCAGGACGATGCCGTAAAGGATGGGATACCAGCGCAGCTTGCTGAGCTCGATGACGCGCTGATCAGAAAGAAATTCGCGCAGATAACGCCACATAGGCACGAAGCTGGTGCCGTCCGGCGTGCCGAGGTTGACAAGCAGTACACCGATCTTGCCGGCGCTCGACGTGCTTTTGCCGACGGCGCGCGGCGTAGAGGCTTCTGTAGCAGCGGATGTGGCGGGGGTCATCGCAAAATCTCCTGGAGGCGCGACCCTAGCCATGTGGGGTCACGTTGCAATGCTGCGTGTGGCCGCACCCCGCGGGAGCCGTATCCGCCCATTCATGGGCGCGGGAGGCGGGTTCAAATCGCCTTACCTGGCAGGAATCGTCACGGCGGCCCCGATGGGAAGCCTGCGCGGCTCGTAGTCCGGATTGGCATCGCCGATCTTTTTCCACATCGTGCCTTTGCCGTAGTAGCTGACGGCCAGATCCCAATATGTGTCGCCCTTTACAAGCACATGGCTGGTTGCGCTTTCTGCGCCAAGGTCGGCAGAGGCTGACGCCGACGGCTGGTCGGGCTCTACTGCCGGCGCCGTCTCAGCGGGCATCGGCGCCGGCTTGGCGGGCTCCTCCGGCGCGGCCTCTATCGCGGCACCGATTTCAGTGATGCGCCCATCCAGCTTAGGCGTGTAGGGGCTGTGGGCCGCGATATAGTCCGCCACGACCTGCTCGAGGCCCGGACCATAGTCATAGGCGTCGCGGGCCCTTTCGGCGAAAACATCGTAACCATCGCCGCCCTGCCGGACGTAATTGTTGGCGGCGACGATATATTCCTTCTTCTCGTCGATGGGCTTCCATGCACCGTCTTCCATCACCTGGACGTCGCTGATGCGGCTGCCGGCAGGCTTGCTGCGGTCGAATGCGTATTTCAGCCCTGCGACCTGGGCGAATCGACCGGCGCCTTCCTCCAGCTGGCTCGCGCCGTTTTCCAGCGCGGCGACAATGTCCGAGCCGTCAAGCTTGAACGTCGCGATCGTGTTCTGAAATGGCAGAACGGTCAGCACGTCGCCCATCGTCACCTTGCCCTGGTCGATCGATGCGCGCAGCCCGCCGCTATTGGTGAAGACTATCGTGACTCCCTGGTCCTTCACCCGGTCAAGCACGGCATCGGAAACGAGATTTCCCATCTCGCATTCGCGCTGCCTGCAGGTTTCGCGGCTGCCGTCGATCGCAGCGGTCGTCTCACCGACCTCGCGGGCCTTCAGTTCCTCGATTGGGGCGCCGAGTTCCTTGATGCGGGCGAGCACTGCCGGGTCCGGCTCGATGGACTTGTCGAGGGGTATCGGCTCGCCGGCAGCTTCCTTGACCACTCCGTCATCGTCGAAAACGATGCGGATGGCGCCAAGATACTTCGAATAGGATGCAGCCTGCACGACCGGCACCTTATAGCCTCCGGGATTGTCCACCATGGTCGGGTAGGGGCCTTCGGCCGCCGGGTCGCTGTTCGACAAAAGCGAATGGGAGTGGCCGCCCACCACAATGTCGACGCCGGGTATTCTGGCGATCACGTCGCGTTCGCGTGGATAGCCTATATGGGTCAGGGCGATGATCTTGTTCACGCCCTGCTTCTGCAATTCCTCCACCTGCGCGGTGATGGACCTGACATCGTCCTCGATGACGATGTTGGGGCCGGGTGAGGCGATCTCGGGCGTATCGTTCGTGACAGCGCCGACGATGCCGATCTTCTCCCCACCAACTTCCAGGACCAGTGAAGGCTTGATCTTCCCGTGAGCGCCAGACTGTTCGTTGGCGTTGACATTGGCGCTGACCACGGGGAACCGGGCCTTGTCGAGATAGGGAACTAGCGCCGTCTCGCCGTCGTCGAATTCATGATTGCCCAGTGTCGCCGCATCCGGCTTTATCTGGTTGAGGAACTCCGTTTCGGCCTCACCCTTGTAGGTGGTGTAGAAGAGCGATCCCTGAAAATTGTCGCCGGCGTTGAGCAGAATGACATTCTGGCCCTCAAGCCTGCTGCGCTCCCTGTTGATGGCGGTGATCAGGCGCGCGGCGCCACCGAAGCATTCGCCTTTCTGCTCCTCATCGGCCGAGCACGTCGATTCATATCTGTTGTTCGACTCGATGCGGCTGTGCCAGTCGTTGAAGTGGAGAATGTTGAGCGTGTAGTCGGCAAGGGCCGATCCCGCGCAAAAGGCCAGGGCGGAAGCTGAAAGAGCGGCGACGGTGGCGAGCTTTTTCATGGTCCTCTCCGGTTGGATCGACCGGCGGGCATACCCGCCCGGCCGGTATCGAATGGGCCGAGCGGCTTCATGTTCACACCGCTATTTCGCTGTGGCAAGCAGATTCAGGCGGCCCGACGGGCCGCCCTGAGGCTGCAGATGGAATGGACAGCGCCGGGCCGGCTGCGGGCGCCCTCAGGCGCGACGCGTCAGGACGAAGTTCTGGCCGGTCGCGCTGGTGCAGTTCAGCTGGTTTGTCGAAACGAGCAGGCAGTTGAAGCTGATCGGCGACTGGCGGATCAGCGAAGTACCGGTGATCTGGACCGAGGTCGCGCCGGTAAGCGTATAGCTGCCGTCGGCAAGTTTCTGTCCGGTGTCAGTGGCAACAGTCTGGAAGCGGCCTGCCGAAAGCGTGGAGAGGCCGGTGCCCTGCGCGTCAATCCAGGAGCCTTCGACTCCGCTGGGCGCCGATCGCATCGAGGGCGCGGAAGGTCCGCCGCTCTGACATCCGGCAAGGGCCAGCGCGCCAGCGGCAGCCAGGCCGACCGCAAACAATCTCAGCGTGTTGGTCATGAGCAAATCCTCTCCTCGGTCCGCATCTCTTCATTCACCTGATTTCCGGGCGATTGCAAGGCATGGGGCAGGGTCCAGAGGGGGCTTACCGTACCAGTATGTTGCGGAACTGCCACGGATCGTCCTCGTCCAAATCCTCCGGAAACAGGCCCGGCCGGTCAGCCAGTGGTGTCCAGTCAGTATAGAAGCCCTTCACCGGACCGAGATAGGGCAACTGCACTTCCAGGCAACGCCGGTAGTCAGTCTCGTCCGCTTCGACGATACCGGCATCGGGGTTCTCCAGCGCCCAGACCATGCCGGCGAGCACCGCGGAACTGACCTGCATGCCGGTAGCATTCTGGTAGGGCGCGAGACGGCGCGTTTCCGCCAGCGAAAGCTGCGAGCCATACCAGTAGGCATTGCGTGCGTGGCCGTAGAGCAGGACGCCTAGCTCGTCGGTCCCGTCAACCAGTTCGTCCTCCTCCAGGACATGCAGCCTGGATTGTGCCCTGCCGGCGGCGCCGAACATCTCATGCAAGGAAAGCACCGCATCGTTGCAAGGATGGTAGGCATAGTGGCAGGTCGGCCTGTAAAGCAGCTCGCCCTTTTCGCCGCGCAAGGTGAAGAAATCGGCGATCGATATTGCCTCGTTGTGCGTAACAAGGAAGCCATATTGCGGGCCCGGCGTCGGGCACCAGGAGCGCACACGCGTATTGGCGCCGGGCTGTTCCAGATAGATTGCCGCCCTGCAACCCTTCGCGTGCTCCCTAGCGTTTTCAGGCATCCATTTCTCATGAGTGCCCCAGCCGAGCTCGGACGGCTGCAACCCTTCCGAAATGAACCCTTCCACCGACCAGGTGTTCCAGAACACGTCCAGAGGTTTCGGTTCGCGGGCGCGCTGGGTATCGCGTTCCGCGATATGGATGCCCTTCACCCCTGCCCGGCGCATAAGGTCGGCCCAGCCCTCGCGGTCGCCGGTTGCTGGCTCGGTGAAGTCGAGGCCGAGGTCTCCGGCCAGGTCGACCAGCGCCTGCTTGACGAACCAGGACACCATGCCGGGATTGGCGCCGCAGGTAGACACGGCCGTCGGGCCGCCGGGGCTGCGGCGCTTCTCCGCCAGCAGGGTCTCGCGCAGCGCATAATTGGTGCGCGAAGCATTGTCCGCATTCCTGTCAAAGTAGAAGCCGAGCCACGGCTCGACCACTGTATCGATGTAAAGAGAGCCGAGATTTCGGCAGAGCCGCATGAGGTCGACCGACCCGGTGTCCACCGACAGGTTCACGCAGAACGGCTGTCCGCCTCCCTTCGTGAGCAATGGCGTGAGCAGATCCTCATAATTGTCGCGGGTCACGGCCTGCTGCAGGAAGGCGATGCCCCGGTCATCAAGCAGCTTGCGGTTTTCGGCGCTCGGATCGATGACCACCATGCGCGACCGGTCGAATTTGAAATGGCGTTCGATCAGCGGCAGTGTGCCGCGTCCGATCGAGCCGAAGCCGATCATCACCACGGGGCCCGTGATCTCGCCGTGGATCGGCCAGTTCTCGTTCGCCATTCTCGCGCGCTCCTTGAGTTTCACTGAGGGCCGGCCGCCGGAGCCGGGAGGAGCGAAAAAACACAGAACTCCGACGGAATAAAGCAAAAAGCGGCAGGACCCGTAGGTTTAGAGGTCGGCCATGTCCCGAAGTCGTTCGACGAGCCGATCGCGGTCCGCCGTCAGCCCCTTGTAATCGAGTTGCTCGCAGTCGAGCGCCATCAGCTGGTCGGCAAAGGAGTTGGCAAGCGACCTTCTATCCGGGTGTCGCGCCAGTACGGCGAGCGGATCGAGATGGATGCGGATGGTGAAGAGGATGTCGCGCGAGACCGGCAATTTCCGCAATGTCTGGCGTTCGACGCGAATGAAGGCGCGGGCATCGATCTCCGCGGCGTCGGCGAATTTCGAAGGGCGATTGGTAGCGCGGTCGATGCGCTGGACGTCCGAAAGCGGATGATAGAGCGCGTCTCCCGCCTGGATAGACCAGTTGAAACGTTCGACTGCCTGGCCCTGCAGGCCGTCGAACATGCGCGCGATGAGCTGGTCTGGTCGCGAGCCGGGGCCGAAGCCCGGGACAGGATCGTGGATTTCGTGCAGCGGCCGGCCAAATTTCTCCGTCAGCACCCAGGAGGAAGGAAAGCACAGCGCGCCGGCTGCGAGCCTCCATCCGTTCTCGCCTCGGCGCATCAGGATCAGGTCTTCCTGCACAAGCAGGGATGCCGTTACCAGTGGCGCGTCGAGGGGCGCCGGGAAAGCGGGCGGCAAGGCGCCAAGGACTTCCACCGCGCCTTCGGCAAGCCGGTGTGTTTGCGGAAACCGCTCGGGCAGATGGGAGGCAAGAAGGTCGAGCACTTCCTGCTGTGCAGCGCGCGTTTCAGCTTCCTCGACAAAGACCTTGTCCGGAATCGTTTCATAGAGGCGACGCTTTTCGGCAAGATGCGCGCCGAGGTTTTCGTCCACCTCGATCCAGTTGGCGATATCAAGCGGCTTCAGCCCGATGGCGAAGAGCTTCGAGGAACCGTCATATGGGGTGTGAGCGGGGCGGATAGTCACTGGGGCAGTCAAGGTTGCTCTACTCGAAATCCATCGATTGTGTGAGGAGGTCCGACCTATCGCCTGAAACCGGCTTGAGGGCAACGAACGTGTTCTGGGTTATGAATGGTCCAGCCCTTCCCGGGGGGCGGATCAAAGCGGTCAGACGCAAGCCCTGATCAGCCCGCGCAGCGAGTTGCCGACAAAGATCGCCCTTGCCGATTTGAGGTCTTTCCAGGAAAAGACCGCTTCCTCGGCCTTGCCGTGCTCTATCATCTCGCCGCGCAGGACACCGGCCAGCAGGCCGCAGTCCAGCCTCGGGGTGGCGAGCGCCGGACCTCCGAAATCGGCGAACAGCGTGGTGATCGTGCCTTCGCACAATTCGCCGCGTTCATTGGAAAGCAGCACTTCGTCAGCCTGTGCAAGGGGATATTCGGAGCGGGCATGCGTGAAGGTCTGCCTCGCGCTGGTCTTGTGCCGCAGAAGCGCGTTGGCGGAGTCCAGTTTCGTATGCGCCAGCCGCAGCTTCCAGACCTTGCCCTCCGGCGGCGGATCGTAGGGCTGGGCGGTGGCGGACACCTCTCCATTGCGTGACAGGACAAGCCGTGCCCGGAGCGCAAAGCTCGACTGCGACGCTACCGCTTGCTTCAACGCGGCTTCGATGCGCCCCAGGTCGCAGGCGAAGCCCAGTTCGCCGGCTGAAGCCTGGAGCCGGGCCATATGCCGTTCGAAGCGAAGGAAACCGGCATCCGGCTCCCAGCGCATCGTCTCGATCAGGTCGAATCCGATTGGCTCGCCTCTGGCGCCTGTCCTGTCGCGTAGCGCGCCTTCAGGAGGCATTCGGAATACTCCTCTTCGGCGGTGGAATCAAAGACGATACCGCCCCCGACATTGTACACTGCCTGACCGTCAGGAAAGAGCGTGATGGTGCGGATGGCGACGTTGAAGCGCATGCGCCCGTCCGGTGCGATCCAGCCGATGGCGCCGCAATAGGCGTTGCGGGCCGCGCCCTCCAGTTCGCGCAGGATTTCCATTGCGCGGATTTTCGGTGCGCCGGTGATCGAACCGCAGGGAAAGAGTGCCGCAAAGATCTGGCGGATGGTCAGGCCTGGCAGAAGCCGTGCGCGCACCCGGCTGACCATCTGGTGGACGGTAGCGTAGCTTTCGATTCGGAACAGCTCTGGCACATCGAGCGTGCCGACTTCGGAGATGAGCGAGATGTCGTTTCGCAAAAGGTCAACGATCATGCGGTTCTCGGCCTGGTTCTTCGGGTCGTTGGCCAGAAACGCCCTAAGCTTTTCGTCTTCCTCGGGTGACTTCCCTCGCGGCGCGGTGCCCTTCATGGGATGCGTCTCGATCCAGCCCTCGGCGTCCACTTCAAAGAACAGCTCGGGCGAACGTGACAGGACGATGGGACCGCCCAGATCAACCAGCGCTCCATATTTCACCTTCTGGCGGGCGGCCAGCGCGTCGAAGGCCGACAGAGGATCACCACTCCATTGCGCCGTTACCGGAAAAGTGAGGTTGGCCTGGTAGCAGTCGCCTTGCCGGATATGCCTGTGCAGGCGGGAAAATCTCCGCTCATAGTCCTCGAAGCTCCAACCGGCGCGCACTCCGTGAATGGGTCCGTTGGTTGCCGGCCTGCGAGTGGGGTCGAGGATCGCGCCGGAAGGCTCGTCGAAGACCCCAAGCACCGTCAATGGCGTAGCGCGATCTTGCGGAATGATCGGGGCGAGCTTCGGCTCCAGCAGGTAGCCGGCCTCATAGGAGAAATAACCGGCCAGCCATTTTCCGGCTTCATGAGCGCGCTGTGCCTGTTCCAGCGCGGGAAGGAAGTCTTCCGTACTTTCCGCCGAGATGATTGCGGAAGGACGTTCGAACAACGTCTCCTCACCGGAGAAGTCGTCGCGGAAGAGGATGAATGGAGCAACTGGATCGCTCATCAGCCGCCCCCGACCAGCTTGCGCGGCATCGTGGTTTCAGCAGAGAGGTCCGGCCTTTCCTGCACGCGAACAAGCGGCCAAGGGCCGGGCATTGGAAGGACTTGTTCCGAGAGCGACAGACAGCCGGCGTGCGGAAGACTGGGTGGAAGGCATGGCTTCATGTGTGGGCGGTGCCGTGAGGTGTTCTGCCCCGCAGGAATCGGGCCGGGCCGGCGCTTCCTTAATCCAGCGCTTCCAACTCGTCTATCAGCCCGGATATCACGCCGAGGCCGATCTGCCAGAAGGCCGGATCCGAGGCGTCGAGGCCGAACGGCCTCAGCAGTTCCGAATGGTGCTTGGTGCCGCCCGCTTTCAGCATCTCGAAGTATTTCTCCTGGAAGCCTTTTTCGGACTCGCGATACACGGCGTAGAGAGAATTCACCAGGCAATCGCCGAAGGCGTAGGCATAGACATAGAAGGGCGAATGGATGAAGTGGGGAATGTAGGTCCAGAAGGTTTCGTAGCCTTCGCGCAGCCGTATGGCCGGCCCCAGGCTCTCGGCCTGCACTTCCAGCCAGAACTCGCCGATCCTGTCGGCGGTCAGTTCGCCCTTGCGGCGTTCCGTATGCACCTTGCGCTCGAACTCGTAGAAGGCGATCTGGCGCACCACAGTGTTGATCATGTCCTCGACCTTCTGGGCGAGCATGGCCTTGCGCTCGCGCTTGTCCGTCGTGGCGTCGAGCAGGGAACGGAAGGTCAGCATCTCGCCGAAAACCGAGGCCGTTTCGGCAAGAGTGAGAGGCGTCGAGGCCATCAGCGCGCCCTGGCCCGCGGCCAAAACCTGATGCACGCCATGCCCCAGTTCGTGCGCGAGCGTCATGACATCGCGCGGCTTGCCCATATAGTTCAGGAGAACGTAAGGATGTACCGAGGGCACCGTCGGATGCGCGAACGCCCCGGGGGATTTGCCCGGCCGGACCGGCGCGTCGATCCAGTTCCTGTCGAAGAAGGTGCGAGCGATATCGGCCATCTGTGGTGAAAACCGGTGATAGGCGGACAGCACCGTGTTCTTCGCGTCGTTCCATGCGATGGTCGCTTGCGGCGTTTCGGGCAATGGCGCGTTCCGGTCCCAATGGCTCATCACGTCCATGCCAAGCCAGCGCGCCTTCATGCGATAGTAGCGGTGCGAAAGGCGCGGATAGGCGTCGCGAACGGCACCGGCAAGCGCATCCACGACGCTGGGCTCAACGCGATTGGCGAGGTGGCGGGAATCGGCAATGTCCTTGAAGCCGCGCCACCGGTCCGAAATCTCCTTGTCCTTGGCCAGCGTGTTGGTGATCAGGGTGAAGGTGCGCAGGTGCCTGGAGAACGTGGCGGCCAGAGCCTCGGCTGCCTTGCGGCGCACCTCGCCGTCGGCGTCCTGCAGGCGGTTCAGCGTCGGCTCAAGCGTCAGCTCCTCGCCGTCGATCGTGAACCGGAGTTCCGTCATCGTCTCGTCGAACAGCCGGTTCCAGGCGCCGCGCCCGGTCACGGACTTTTCGTGGAAGAGTTGCTCGACCCGATCTTCCAGCTGATAGGGCTTGTCCTTCCTCAGATCGAGAACCCACGGCCGGTAGTGGCCGAAGAGGGGATCTTCCGCCAAGGCCTTCTCCAGGAGCGCATCGTCGATCTGGTTGAGTTCAAGGGCGAAGAAGAGAAGATGGGCGCTGGCATCCGTCATCTTTTCCTGCACGTCCCCGTAGAACTTGGCGCGGAGCGGGTCGGCGGTGTTGGCGGCATAGATCAGCCCGGCATAGGAAACGATGCGTCCGATCAGTTCCTCGATCTGCTCGTAAGCTTTCAGCGCCTCTCCCAGGCAGCCTTCCGCACCACGTTCGGCCTCGGCAGCCAGCGTGCCCTTCCAGCGGCTCTCGAATGCCTTGGCCTGCGCATCGGCCCGTTCGATGTCGCGCTTCAACTCCGGCGCATCCATGCCGGAATAGAGGTCGGACAGGTTCCATTCCGGCAGTTCGCCGAGTTTCGCCGAGCCGTGTTCTGCCGCCGCCGAATGGCGTGAAATCCTGTCCATGCCTGTACCTTCCAAACGTTCGGGAGGAATGCCGGTCAAATGCTAAGCATTTCGTTCACCGGCTTTTTTGAAAGCTTATTTAGAACCCTGTACCACAATGATCCATAGAAAGCCGTCTCTCGGGGGCAAGATCCGCGATACTCATGTCAGGTTCCATTCTCATAGTCGACGATGATCCGGTGCAGCGGCGGCTGCTCCAGGCGGCGATGGCAAAATTCGGCTACAGCTCACTCGTTGCAGAGGAGGGCGAGGCCGGTCTGGCGCTGATGGATGGCCCCTCGGCGCGCGAGGTTTCGGTCGTCATCCTTGACCTTTCGATGCCGGGACTCGACGGCATTGGCGTGCTCAAGGCCATGCGCGAGCGCGGCATCCATATTCCGGTGATCGTTCAGACGGCCCAGGGGAGCATCGAAACGGTCGTGCAGGCCATGCGCCACGGCGCCTTCGATTTCGTCGTCAAGCCTGCATCCCCGGATCGGCTGCAGACGGCAATCGCCAACGCCCTGAAGGTGGAGGCGGTGGAAGGGGAGGCGCGGCGCAACATACGCCGCGGCGGCAAGTCGCTAACCTTCAAGGACATCATCACAAAGAGCCCTGCCATGGAGCGGGTGATCCGGCTGGGACAGAAGGCTGCCGCCTCCACCATTCCGATTCTGATCGAGGGCGAATCAGGCGTGGGCAAGGAACTGGTGGCGCGTGCGATACAGGGTTCCGGCGATCGCAGGTCAAGGCCTTTCGTTACGGTCAATTGCGGCGCCATTCCGGAAAATCTGGTGGAGTCGATCCTTTTCGGCCACGAAAAGGGATCTTTCACAGGCGCTACCGAAAAGCATGCCGGCAAGTTCGTCGAGGCTCATGGCGGCACGCTGTTTCTGGATGAGATCGGCGATCTGCCGCTGGACGTGCAGGTCAAGCTGCTGCGCGCCGTGCAGGAGGGCGAGATCGATCCGGTCGGAAGCCGCTCGACGCTCAAGGTGGACATAAGGCTGATATCCGCCACGCACCGCGACCTGTTGCAGCAGGTGAAGGACGGCGCTTTCCGGGAAGACCTGTTCTATCGCCTCAATGTCTACCCGATCTTCGTGCCGCCATTGCGTGAAAGGCGCGAAGACATTCCCTTTCTCGTCCGCCACTTCATGGACCGCGTCGAGCCCGCCGACCCGCGAAGGCGGCTGCGAGGCGTCAGCGAGGCGGCCTTGTCCATGCTGATGGCCTATGACTGGCCAGGCAACATAAGGCAACTCGAAAACGCCGTGTTCCGGGCGTCCGTGCTGTGCGAGGGCGATGTCCTCACACCCGACGAGTTCCCGCAAATCCGGGCTCAGGTCGAGGGAACGATCAATCTTGATCGTCCGCGCCGAAACATTCCGGCTGATGTCGCCAACCCGCCTGCGGGGGAAACCCCGGGCGCGGCCGAAGCGGCAGCAGATGTTGCGCGCCCCCGCTTCGGCACGCTGCGAGCTCTCGACGAGCGGGGCAATGTGCGCTCACTCGCCGCGGTGGAACTGGACATGATCAAGTTCGCCATCGAACACTACAACGGCCAGATGAGCGAGGTGGCAAGACGCCTGGGAATCGGCCGCTCGACGCTTTATCGCAAGCTCAAGGAATATGGCCTCGATTCGGAAGAAGGCCGGGTCGAGCGCATGGCCTTGACGCCGTAATTCTCACGGATTGAAGCCAATTGTAACAGATTGTGTCCAAGAATCTGGGAAAATCCAGTTAAACCAGTCATTTACCATGAGGTCCGGTGTAGATTTTTCGCCCGGTTGTCGCCATGGTGTTGGCGCAATTCGCCATGATAAGCGATGATTAACCAAATGGGTTCGATATTGGACGTGATTGAAATCATGTCCGTTTTGTCAAATCCGGGGACAAACGGCAGCCTACAGGGCCATTTGATTTGAACAGAATCGAACGACTCGACGACGGACGGCATTTGCCTGCGGGCTATTGGCCAAGATGGCTGGCAGTTCTTGCTCTCTGCGCCGTGGTGATGGCCCCGGTGGCCGCAAAGGCCGAGACGCGGTCGCTGAAGTTCTATCACCTGCATACGCGCGAAAAGGCGGAGATCGTCTACAAGCGCAATGGCCGCTACGTTCCGGAAGGGCTGAAGAAGATCAATCACCTCATGCGCGACTGGCGGCGCAATGAAGTGGTCGAGATGGACCCGCGGTTGCTGGACATGGTCTGGGAGGCGTACCGCCAGGCCGGCGCAACGGGCTACATCCAGGTGATTTGCGGCTATCGCGCCCCGGCGACCAACAACATGCTTCGCAGCCGTTCGCGCGGCGTTGCCAAGAAAAGCCAGCACATGCTCGGCAAGGCGATAGATTTCTACATTCCCGGCGTGCCGCTCAAGAAGCTGCGCGACATAGCACTCAGGATGCAGGGCGGCGGCGTAGGCTACTACCCTTCCTCCGGCTCGCCCTTCGTGCATATGGACGTAGGTAATGTGCGCCATTGGCCCGGCATCAGCCGCCAGGAGCTTGCGCGCGTTTTCCCCGACGGTAAGACGCTGCACATACCTTCCGACGGCAAGCCGTTGCCCGGATATGAGCAGGCACTGGCCGCCTACAAGGCCCGCAAGGCCAGAGGCCAGCCGAATATCGAACTCGCCAGCGCCGGAAGCACGAAGAAATCCGGCGGACTGCTGACAGCCCTGTTCGGCGGCGGCGCCGACGAGGCCGAGGATAATGCCGAAGTCGCCCTGGTTGCCGCGGCGCCGAAGAAGGCCGTGAAGTCCGCTGCCCCTGCCCCGGCGGAAAAGCCCGGCATCAAGATCGTCTCGCCCGACAAGGCCAAGCGCTCCGAGGTTCCGGTCTTCGCCGAGGCAGGCGCCCCGCAGCAGGAAGCTGTCGAGACTCCCGAGACCATTATTGCGGCCTTGCCGGCACGCTCCATTCCGCTGCCAGCCTTTGCTCCCCGCCCCAAGACGGATGTGGGCGCTCAAACGCCTGACACGGTGCCGTTCGGGATTGCAGATGCAGTAGAAGTTGCCGAGGCAGCCCCGCAAGTTGCCGCTGCCGTTCCCGAAAGCGTTCCGTTTGGAATGGCGGATCCGGAAGCAGCAAGAACCATCGATCCGGCAGCAGCCGTCCGTGCGAGCACCGCCAGCATGGTGCCCGTGCCCAGCTGGCGTCCCGACCGGGCGGATGCTTTGGCGGAACAGGCGCCCACGAACCAGGGTGCTGTCATGCTTGCGCTGGCCGAAACGGCGGAACGTGGCAATGCGGCCAGGGAAGCGCTTTCGGCGCTGCCTTCTCCGCGGCCGGACGAAATCCGCGACCTTCTGGACAAGGAGCCGGCCGAGGAGGCTGCTACCGACAGCTATCAGGTGGCATCGCTTGCGCCTACTCCGCGCTCGGCTTTCAGCGATCCGCATGGCGTCGATGCCGCGTCGCCGCGCGTTGCCGTCGCCGCGCGCCCGGCAGGAACCGATCCGGTGGCCGCCATTGGCGGCAATGTGAAGACGACGCGGAAGGAAGCCCGCGCCCGGCCACAGGACGCCAGGCCGGATCCGAAGCCGCTGGTCGTTGCCGCTCAGCCCCAGTTGGCGCGGTGGGCCCTATACGGTGGTGAGGCGCTGGCCAATCCGGATGACGGCAAGAACGTGCCCAGGCTCGCCTACAACTTCGTTCGCACCGCGCCGACCGAAGTCTACACACTGGGCTTCCGAAACGATGACATGATGGCCAACGCCAATCGTTTTACCGGCTCGGCGGTAACCTTCATTTCGGTCGCCAGGTTCCAGAAATAAGCTGGGAGCGAATTGCGCTCCCTTTCGCTAGCGGGCGCATCTTAGTGGACGCGCTAGCGGCCGGCTTGAGCGTGCGTGGGATACCAGAAGCGGTGGTCTGATTACTTCCGCAGCAGGCTGGCTTTCCTTGCCAACCCTTCGATGTCGTCCCACCGCCCGGCTTCCACCATGGCCTCCGGTGCGACCCATGAGCCGCCAACGCATATGACATTGGGCAGGCCGAGATAGTCCCCGGCATTCTTTTCGCTTACGCCGCCCGTGGGGCAGAACTTCATCCCGGCGAAAGGCGAAGCCAGGGCCTTGAGGAAGGCGATGCCGCCGGCCTGCTCGGCGGGGAAGAACTTCAGAAAATCAAGCCCGGCCTCGCGCGCAGCCATGATCTCGCCTGGCGTTATCGCGCCCGGAAGCAAGGGAACGACGCTGTCCCTTGCCGCGTCCAGCAGCCCGGGAGTGATCCCGGGGCTTACAATGAAGAGCGCCCCCGCCTTTTCCGCGTCCGCAAACTGGCGCGCGTCCAGGATCGTCCCGGCGCCGACGACGGCCTCCTCGACCTCGCCGGCCACACGGCGGATCGCTTCCAGCGCCTCGTCGGTCCTCAGCGTGATCTCGATTGCCTTGAGCCCTCCACGCGCCAGCGCACGCGCGAGCGGCACGGCGTCCGCGGCGCGTGCAATCCTGAGCACGGGAATGACCGGCTGGCCGTCGAGCAGAGCAAGCAATTTCTCTGTCTTGTTCGACATGGCAGCCTTCACAATGGCGGGGGCATCAAAGGAGATGCTGCTCTAGCAGAAGGCTTCCCGCGAGTCCACGCAGCCTGCGTGTCGCTCAGGGGCGACCGAACAGGAATTTCAACCTGTCGAACAGCCTTTGCATGAGCCGGACAGGAGCGGCTTGCGGCGCAAGCGCATCTGCAAGGGCAGCAAGGGTTCGTGGCCCGGCAATTCCGTCAACGGCAAGGCCATGATCCATCTGGAAGCGCCGCACTGCAGCGGCAGTTGCCGGCCCATACACACTGTCCGCTGCCAGCGCGTAGCCCGCGGCTCCAAGGTCGCGCTGAAGGACGCGCACTGCTTCGCCGCGCGAACCCAGCCGCAGCACAACAGGTATGGTTACCGGCCTGCCTGCATGCCTGGCGTAAGCGGCCGCCAACTTCTTGTGATAGGCATTCTTGCGATAGCCGGGGCCGTTATAGCCGCGAGCGAAGGCTTCCCAATCGTGGTCCCGCAATGCCCGCGCAAGGCCGGCTTTCTCGATATATTGCGCCATCAGCCGTGCCTGGCCTGCAATTCCCGACCGCGCCTGCGCCACCATCTCCTCTATGCTCATGTAACCCAGCCATTGCCAGTGCGCTCCCATGACCTGGCCGATGCCCCAGGAGACGGATTCGCAGGCGGCCTTGGCATCGATCGACATTGCCTGCTCCAGCATCGACCAGCGCCTTGCCTGCGACGGCGGATTGGCCACGGCGCCCGCAACCGGTGATGCAAGACCCATCTTGCGCGCGATGGCTCGCCTGTTCACGTCAAGGCGCCTGTCGAAATAGTGTCCTTCGAAGCGGATGAGTGGTTCGCGGCGGCCACGCACAAGGGCAAATGCAGTTCCGCCGCTCTCAACCTCGGCTATGGCGAGCAGGGCTGCCGCTTCCATCCCGAACTCATTCGCAATCCGGCCTATCTCGGCAATGGTTTCGGCTGTGAACATGCGATCTCCGTCCTTGGCTTTGCGGTCATCTTCGCGCCGCCACCTGCCATGTGGACAGATCTCTTGCCTCGCTGCCGCCGAGTCGCTACCTGCATGCCGTCATGACTGCATCACGGACATCCGAAGCCATCTGCGTAGCGGCGCTCTACCGCTTTTCCCGGTTCGACCGGTTTGAGGCGCTGAGGGCTCCTCTTGCCGCATTCTGTTCGGCGCACGGAATCAAGGGAACGCTGCTTCTTGCGCCGGAAGGCATCAATGGCACCGTTGCCGGCAGCAGCCCCGCCATACAGTCATTGGTCGGACATCTTGAAACCATTCCCGAACTGTCCGGGTTGGAGATCAAATACTCGACCGCCTCCGCGATGCCGTTCCATCGCATGAAGGTGAGGCTCAAGCGCGAGATAGTCACCATGGGCGTGGAGGGCATGGACCCGCTGTCGAGCGCCGGTACCTATGTCCAGCCGCGCGACTGGAACACGCTGATCTCGGACCCTCGGACGGTCGTGATCGACACGCGCAACGACTACGAGGTACGGCTGGGCACGTTCCGTGGGGCTGTCGATCCTCGCACCGGAAGCTTCCGGGAGTTTCCCCGATGGGCAGAAAGCCACAGGAATGATCTTGCAGGTCGCAAGGTGGCGATGTTCTGCACGGGCGGCATTCGTTGCGAAAAGGCGACCGCCTATATGAAATCCCTGGGCATCGAGGAGGTGTTCCACCTCAAGGGGGGCATCCTGAAATATCTTGAGGAAGTCCCCGTCGAGGAGAGCCTTTGGGAGGGAGAGTGCTTCGTGTTCGACGAGCGCGTGTCCGTCCAGCACGGCCTTGTGGAAGGCGAGGCGGAGCTGTGCCGGGCCTGCCGGCAGCCCCTGACGAGTGCAGACAGGCTTTCACCCCACTATGTGGCGGGCATTTCCTGTCCCTATTGCCACGATAGCCGGACCGAAGCCGACCGTGCCCGGTATGCTGAGAGGCATCGACAGGTGGCGCTGGCGGCCGCTCGCGGAAAGCCGCATATCGGCAGCGACTGAGCAGCCTGCGGGGCTGTCTTTGGCCGCAGGTCTGGAATTTTCATTGTATTGGGGTCCTTCTGCGCCTACCTCCATCAGGTTCAACCGCCTGGCGCCGTCCGGCCGGGCCTCACCTGGGAGGTATTGATGTTCGATCCCAAGAAACTGCTCGACGATTTGCTTGGTTCGAAAATTCCCGGAACGGAATCAACCGTGCGGGACAAGGCAGGGCAGGCCGCGCAGATGGCGAGGGACAATCCGCTTGCGGCGGGCGCGCTGGCGGCCGTCCTGCTTGGCACCGGCACCGGCCGGAAGCTTTCAGGCACTGCGCTAAAACTTGGCGGCCTGGCCGCCATAGGGGGTCTGGCCTACAAGGCCTACCAGAATTACAGGAATGGCGAGCAGGCCCAACCGGGCGCGACTTCCTCCGAGCCGGAGTTGCTGCCACCACCCACCGACAGCGAATTCAATCCGGCGCAGGCTCCTCAGGGTGAAAGCGAGTTTGCGCTGGTGCTGGTGCGGGCCATGATCGCAGCCGCAAAGGCCGACGGCCACATCGATGAGGAGGAGCGCAGAAAGATCGGCGACAAGCTCAGCCTTTCGGGAATCGGCAGTGAGGCGGAGGAATTCATACGAAGGGAACTCGAAGCGCCACTCGACCTCGACGCCATCGTGGCATCGGCCCGGACGGAAGCGCAGAAGGCCGAGCTCTACACCGCCTCGCGCCTCGCAATCGAGCCGGACACTCGAGCCGAGCGCGGTTATCTCGACCTGCTAGCCGGCCGTCTCGGACTGCCCGACGGGCTGGTCGACCACATCGAGGCCACCGTATCGTCGGTCAAGGTGCCGGTGCGGGAGGCGACCGACGCGCCCAATTCGCGCTGGTAAAGCAACACGAGAAGGATGGATCCGGCGTTAACCGTCCGTTAACGTCGGAAGCGCATTATTTTAACCAGTCGAATCGGCTTCCTCCTCCCAGGCCGGTTCTGCTTGGGCGGTCGCCAATGACCGCCCTTTTTGTACGGTCGCCACGAGCCCCTCCATCTGCGAGGCAGGCCTGCCAGGGAGAACGCCTTGACCAGCAAGACCGCAATCGTCACAGGAGCCGGAACCGGCATAGGCAAGAGCACGGCCATCGCCTTGCTCAAGGCAGGCTGGAACACAGTGTTCTGTGGCCGGCGAAAGGCCGTGCTGGAGGCAGCCATCGCCGATGCTGGTGAGACGAAGGCCAAGGCGCTGGCGCTTGCCTGCGACATAACCCGGCCCGAAGATGTGGACGCGCTGTTCGGCGAAGTGGTCGAGGCTTTCGGCCGCGTCGACCTGCTCTTCAACAATGCCGGCATGGGCTACAAATCGACATTGATCGACGAGATACCCGTCGAAGTCTGGAACAATGTCGTTGCCGTCAATCTGACAGGCTCGTTCCTTTGCGCACGCGCGGCCTTCGCCCAGATGCGCAGGCAGAAGCCGCAGGGCGGGCGGATCATCAACAACGGCTCGGTCTCGGCCTACGTGCCCCGGCCGGGTTCCGTACCATATACAGCCACCAAGCACGCCATAACGGGCCTGACCAGGGCACTGGCGCTTGACGGGCGGCCCTATGACATAGCGTGCGGGCAGATCGACATCGGAAACGCATTGACCGACATGGCCACACCGATGACGACGGGCGTGCCGCAAGCAAATGGAACGATAGCGGCCGAAGCCGTGATGGACGTGCAGCATGTCGCCGATGCCGTTGTGCACATGGCGAGCCTCCCGCTCGACGCCAATGTGCTGTTCATGACGGTGATGGCGACCAAGATGCCTTATGTCGGCCGCGGGTAGGGCGCCATCCCCGAAAGA
>SMEK01000096.1_pt1 | contig 34933 bp, 35 predicted proteins | sample 2456371 | NCBI WGS metagenome assembly SMEK01 (sample SAMN10132590, study PRJNA489261) | soil metagenome | isolation source: day1 antibiotic-loamy sand soil ammended with composted manure from dairy... | place: USA | collected 2015-04-01
GCTCATAGCGCTCGATGGCGCGCGCAAGGCCGGCTATGCGATCGTGCTTTTCCGCAAAGGGTCGGGCGTCGCACGCCTATACTCCATCGCCGTCACGCCGGGTTTCGGGGGGAAGGGCGTAGGCCGTGCCCTGCTGGACGCTGCGGAGAAAGCGGCATTCGACCATGACAGAATGATGTTACGGCTGGAGGTGCGGCAGGACAATGCACGCGCTATCGCCATTTATGAGAAGGCGGGTTACCACCGCATCGGGCAGGAGCCGGGCTATTACGAGGACGGTGCCACGGCGCTCCGCTACGAAAAGGCCCTGCGCGGTGATGCGCCGGTCTCAACGCCTGTCCCGTTCTACCCCCAGACCTGCGATTTTACTTGCGGACCATGCTGCCTCATGATGGCAATGGGTCGCTTCGACCCGACATTCGTGCCCGATCCGGTGCTGGAAATCCGCCTGTGGCGACAGGCGACCACCGTTTTCATGATGTCCGGTCCCGGTGGGTGCGAGCCGTTCGGTCTCGCCGTTACGGCGCATGAGAGCGGCCTGTCCGCAGAAATATACGTCTCGTTCTACGGTGCGCTGTTCCTGCAATCCGTGCGCAGCGCGGAAAAGCGTCGGGTCATGGAACTGGCCCAGGTCGACTTCCGCCGACGCGCGGAGCATTACGGCATCCCGGTCAAGTATCGCGCCTTTGGACTCGACGACATTCGCGAGGCATTGGCAGGTGGGCGCCTGGTGCTGGTCCTGGTGAGCGGTTTCCTGATGTTCGGCAAGAAGGTCCCGCATTGGGTCCTGGCCATCAGCGACGATGGCGACCACATACTCATCCACGACCCATGGGTCGAGGAGGACAGGGGCGAAACCACGCTCGACGCTGCAAATATTCCTGTGCCCTACGGCATCTTCATGGACATGGCGCAGTTTGGCAGGGACGGACTGCGTGCCGCGATCATCCTCGGAAAGCGCGAAAGACAATGACCTGGGTCATACTAACCGGCCGCCAGCACGATCTCGACCAGGTATCCACCCCACACAAGATCATCACCAATCGCGATTACCTTTCCCATCCCGCCCTGTTTCGCGGCCAGAGACCCAAGGTCATCAACCTGTCGAACCATTACAGCTACCAGAGTCGGGGCTATTATGCCTCGCTGCTCGCGTCCTCGCGCGGACATCGCGTCATCCCGACCGTGGAGACGCTGATAGACCTGTCAGAGCGCAAGCTCTATGAGAATGCGCTTCCGGAGCTGGAACAGGCGCTCAACCGCTGCCGTAAGGACCTCGGCGGCGTGTTTCCTCCCAAGGTCCGGATTTTCTTCGGCATCGGCCCATCCAGGTCATGGGACCGGTTTGCCAGGCTGCTCTTCGACTGGTTCCGGGCGCCGGCGCTGGAGGTGGCGATCACTGACGGGGGTGAGTGGGCATCGATCCGAAAGATCGGTTTTTATCCGCTGGCGCGCATGGGGGAGGAGGAAAAACAGCGCTTTCTTGAAGCCCTGGAGATTTATACCGGCAGGGAGTGGCGGGATTCAAAGACGCGTACGCCAGCCCGCTTCAGCTTCGCCACTCTTGTAAATCCGCATGAGGAATTGCCGCCCTCGGAAATCTCCTCCCTTCGCCACTGGGCGCGCATTGCCGAGAAAATGGGTGTCGAGGTGGAGCCTATCACGAAAAAGGACCTTCCCCGGCTCGCCAATTTCGACGCGCTTTTCATCCGCGAGACGACGACCATATCCAACCACACCTACCGTTTCGCTCGCCGCGCGCAACAGGAAGGCATGCCGGTGATCGACGACCCCCTGTCGATGATCCGCTGCACCAACAAGGTCTATCTCAACGAACTGATGACGACCAACAAGGTGCCGGTGCCGCCCACCGTCATTGTCGCCGGCCCGGCAGATTTCGAGGTGGCGGCGCAGACGCTCGGTTTTCCTCTGGTGTTGAAGATCCCCGACTCCTCCTTCTCGCGGGGCGTGCGCAAATGCGCCGATTTTGAAGAGTTGAAGAAGCTTGCGACGGAGTGGATGGAAGACTCCGACCTGCTCATTGCGCAGAAGTTCATCCCGACCCAGTTCGATTGGCGCATTGGCGTTCTGGGTGGCGAACCGCTTTTCGCCATCCACTATCTGATGGCCAAGAAGCACTGGCAGATCGTGCATCACAAGGCAAACGGCAAACCGGACCAGGGCGGCATCAAGACCTTCACCTTGAAGGACACGCCGTCGCATGTTCTGGAGACGGCGGTTCGGGCGGCGCGCTGTATCGGCAACGGGCTGTACGGGGTCGATCTGAAGGAGACGAAGGACGGCATCTTCGTCATCGAGGTCAATGACAATCCAAACCTCGATCATGGCTGCGAGGATAGCGGAGAAAAGGATGAGTTGTGGGTGCGCCTGACCCAGTGGTTCCTCGATCGGCTCGAGCGATAGGGAAGACAGCTAGGCGCAGCGCAGCTTTTCGATCTCCTCGAAGCGTCTGAGAAACGCGTCCTGGGCCCATGTCACCGAACGGGGCGTGAAGTCGAGGCGGTCGATGGAAAATCCGCGTGGCCGGCCGAAGAACTGTGCCGCCTCCGCCGCCGAGAAGCCGGCAAGCTGCGTCGCCTCGAAATAGGCAGCGATCCTGTCCGCGCGCTTGATGACCTTCTTCAGGCCATCGGGCGTATCGGCCGGCAGTGAGAAACGCAGGTGAATTGCGCGCTGGAGCCGCTGCTCGCATTCCTTGTAGCTCCCGCCCATCACGGCCTTGAAGGGGGAAATCATGTCGCCGATGACATATTCGGGGGCGTCGTGCAGAAGTGCGGTGAGCCTCTGTTCGGCTGCTGCCTGCGGCACGATCTCGCCGTAGATCGCTTCGACAAGCAGCGAATGCTGCGCGACGGAAAAGGCGTGGTCGCCGCTCGTCTGGCCGTTCCAGCGCGCCACTCTGGCCAGGCCATGGGCGATGTCCGTTATTTCGATGTCCAGCGGCGACGGATCGAGCAGGTCCAGACGCCGGCCCGAAAGCATTCTCTGCCATGCGCGTTGCGGCGTCCCATTCCCCGCCACGCCCATCAGGCGTCCCCCGCGCCGGCTTGTTCAGGGAAGCTGAAATTCGCCCAGCGGGGAATGTGAAGCGTCACTGGCACGTCGCCGGCAAGGATCGGCCTGCCTTCGTCCATGGCAGCCTTCACCCGGTCGATGCGCGCAATCGCGAGGCCCTCACTTCCATGGGCCGACCCCATGCTGCCCACGCTGCGGCCTTCTACCGTCAGGTCGGTGCCCGGCTCCGGCAGCGCGGCATCGGCCGATACAAGCAGCACGCGCCTGCGCGCCGTGCCTCGATGCTGCATGCGCGAGACGACCTCCTGCCCGACATAGCAGCCCTTGCGGAAGCCGACGCCATCTGTCTGGTCCAGAAGAACGTCGTGCGGGAAGGCATCGCCAAGCTGATAGTCCTTGCCGCTTTCGGCGATGCCATGGGCGATGCGCAGGCGGTCCCAGGAAGATGGATCGTCGCTTTCCCCTGCGGGCGAACCATAGCGTCGCCGCACATTCCCACCAGGAAATCGGACGTCCACAACGGAAATTGAATCATCGCCTGAAGAACTTGAATCAGCATCTGAGCGGCTTGAATCAAAATCCCATTGCGCCGTTACAAGCTCTTGTTCTTGCTTGCTTATCTCCACCTTTGCGCGCAATCTGTAGAGCAGCAGCCGGCGGATGAAATCGTCGGCAATGTCGGTGCGGCAATCCAGCCGGAACGCGACCGCGCCGGCGCGGGAAACCAGAAAATCGAACAGGATCTTGCCCTGCGGCGTAAGCAGGGCGCCGGGCTTGGCTTGCCCGGGTTCAAGCTGGTCGAGGTCGGTGGTCAGTATGTTCTGCAGGAAATGCTCCGCATCCGGTCCGGACACGAGCACGACGGAGCGATCTTTCAAACGGACTGAGGGCATGGACAGCAGAGCAGCCTGAACTTGCAAAAGCAACGGCCTTTACGTAAGCCGCTGGCACCTCGCCCGCAAGAGAGCACGAACCGCCATGGCAGCAACCTTCGATCTCATCCTGACAGGCGGCACCGTGGTCAACCACGACGGCAAGGGTGTGCGCGACATTGGCGTAAAGGACGGCCGCATCGCCGCGATGGGAGAGCTCGGCCAGGCTTCGGCCGGCGAAACGATCGACTGTACGGGACTGCATGTTCTGCCCGGCGTGGTGGACAGCCAGGTCCATTTCCGCGAGCCGGGAATGGAGCACAAGGAAGACCTCGAGACAGGCTCGCGCGCAGCCGTACTCGGCGGCGTCACCACCGTATTCGAAATGCCCAACACCGATCCGCTGACAACCAGCGAGTCGGCGCTCGCCGACAAGGTGCGGCGCGCGACGGGACGCATGCATTGCGATTTCGCCTTCTGGGTTGGCGGTACGCGGGATAATGCCGCATATGTCGGCGAGCTCGAAAGGCTGCCCGGTGCAGCTGGCATCAAGGTTTTCATGGGGTCCTCGACCGGAAGCCTGCTGGTGGAAGACGACGAGGGCGTCGCCTCGATCCTGAGAAACACGCGCCGCCGTGCTGCCTTCCATTCCGAGGACGAGTTCCGGCTGCGCGCGCGGCTGGGCGAGCGCGTGGAGGACGACCCGTCTTCGCACCCGGTCTGGCGCGACGAGATAGCCGCGCTGAACTGCACCCAAAGGCTGGTTCGCCTGGCTCGACAGGCTCGCGCGCGCATCCACGTACTGCATGTTTCCACGGCCGAGGAGATCGATTTCCTGGAAGGTCACAAGGATGTCGCCACCTGCGAGGCGACCCCGCACCATCTTACCTTCACGGCGGAGGATTACGCGCGGCTCGGTACGCTCCTGCAGATGAACCCGCCCGTGCGCGCAGCGCGCCACCGTACCGGCATCTGGCGCGGCGTCGAGCAGGGCATTGTGGATGTGCTTGGCTCGGACCACGCGCCTCACACACTGGCGGAGAAAGCCAGGACATATCCGGCTTCTCCATCGGGCATGACGGGCGTGCAAACACTAGTTCCGGTGATGCTCGATCATGTCAACGCCGGGCGGCTGACCATCGAGCGCTTTGTCGATCTTACCAGCCATGGTCCCCAGCGCATATTCGGCATGGCTCGCAAGGGCAGAATTGCAGCCGGTTATGACGCCGATTTCACCATTGTCGACCTTAAGCGGAGGGAGACAATCACCAATGCGGGCCAGGGCTCCAGGGCCGGCTGGACGCCGCATGACGGACGATCCGTAACGGGCTGGCCGGTTGGAACGATCATTCGTGGGCGGCGCGTCATGTGGGAGGGCGAGATCGTCACGCCTTCACAGGGCAGGGCCGTGGAGTTCTCCGAAGCCCTTCCTTCCTCCTGAGAGCGAGCGCAGGAACGGCGACCTCAATCTCCGGCGACGAAGAACACCCAGCGGCCGTCCGGAGTTATGCCGGTCCGGTAGAAGATATAGGCACCGAACTGCTTCATGTCCTCGTAGTCGCTCGACGTGACGAGCTTGAACAGTTCCACCCTCTGCCGGCCATCCAGCCTGTCCAGCGGCATGGCGAAGAAATAGGGCCAGACAAAGAGTTCCTGCGGCGTGCCGGCATCCAGATGCACATAGCCTGTGCTCAGCACTTCCTCCAGGATCGCAAGAATCTCCTGGCCTTCAGAATCTCCCGATACGGTTTTCAGGAACTCGATAGGGTCGCCGTCAATGTCTGCAAGCGAAAGCTGGGTCATGGAATCGCCGCTTCCGATCAGAGGGCGAAGCTTTTCGATGTCGCCGCTCTTGCACGCTTCGATGATGAGTTCGCGCATGCGGCGAGTGGGCTCCGGCAGGCTGGACAGGTCGTACAGGACCTGCGGCAGCGGCTGGTCCGGATCGGAGCGTGGACTTGCGGGATCGCTACCTTCCGGGTCTGGAAGTGAGGGTTGGATTTGCTGCTGCGGTTCGTCGGTCGGAGCAGTCTGGTCCGGCGTCGATCCTGGCAGCGGCACCCGGTCGGCGGGAGACAGTTCGTCTGCCGGCGGCACAATCGTAGGCAGATGCTCTCTCTGGATTTCGGAGAGTGCCGCGGCTGGCAGGGGCGGAAAAATCAGCAGCCATGTTGCGTGACAGACAGCCGTGCCGACGAACATGGAAAAAATCCATCGTCGAACTGGTGCCACAAGGCTCACGCTCAACATCTCCACGCCGCCCGGAAGATCCGGTATCGCGTCGCCACGGCCGCGTTTCCCGATCCAATCAATGTCGAACGGGATCGGGCCCAAAGGCGCCGGCGATCACTTTCTCGCGCATCCTGTCCAGCAGCGCGAGCGCTGCCGTTTCGCCACTTGTACGGAGCATTTCGCCGAAGGCGGTTTCCAGAGCCGCTTCCGCGATGATATCCGGCTCGATGCCGGCGGAGAGCCCCTCGGCCCAAGCCTCGCTATGGCTTTCGGCCGCCGTCAGCCGCTTTTCTTCCCTGACCAGGGCGTCGATATCGCTGCCGGTATGTTCCATACGCGCCTTACCCTCTGCAACTGTTCCCCGCTATAGGCGGTTCAAAACTGATGCGTCCCTTTAATGTCCCGTTAAGACATTAGCATAGCATCCCGGCGGCGCACGCCGCCATTGGCAGAAAAAGTTAATGCCACATTAATTGCCATAGCGCGAAGCTATGTCGCGCGACAGGGCCTCCCCCTCCCGCATATACCGATTGATGGCCTCCGTTGCAGATGGGGTACAGCGGGAGTAGGTGCTGCCGAAGGATCGATAGCCGCGGTTGAACGAAGCGATGAAGCGTGCCCGGCGCTCCGGGTCCGGATTTTCCGATTCCAGAAGTTTCTCCATTTCGGCCCTCCAGCGGTCACCTTTCTCACCGCACAGATTGCGAAGAAAATGCAGCGAACCGAGAATCTCGGCCAGCCGCATCAGGCCGGGTTCGAAAGGCGCTTCCGCGGCGCGCACGGACATCGGCGCGAGGGCCATGCAGGCGGAAAGGATAAACGGAAGTAGGAGTCGATGTGTTGCCATGAGCTCTTGTGTTGCGCCAATTTGGCTACTTCAAGACGATATGTCCGGCAACGAGCCACCCAGGGCGCCCCGGCCAAGTAATCTTTCGGCAATGGTAAAGACCGAATCGGCCAGCGGTATGGAAGCCATTTCGCGGAGAGTGTAGAAGGCGGCCGTTTCAGCATCATCGGCTGGAACCGGTTCTCCGCTTGTGTAAGCAGCCGCGAAAACCGTGAGGCGATAATCCACGGGATGACTTTCCCCGGCTCCTCCAATGAACAGGGTTTCCACAGGCTGGAAATCTTTCGCCGTCATGCCGGTTTCCTCCAGCAGTTCCCGCCGGGCCGCCTGTTCCATCGTCTCACCGGTTTCCACCTTGCCGCCGGGGAAAGCATACAGGCCCTGGGCGGGCGGGCGGCCGCGCCGGACCAGAAGCACGCTTTCGTTGCGAACCAGGGCAACTGAAACGGATGGCACTTCCTGTCTTGCCTTCATCGGCTGCAGCAACTCCCCGCCAATGCCTGTGGATGGTTCATACAGAAGACTTTTAACGATTGAAGCAACCGCCTTCCATTGCCACTTTCGCATTTCTTCGAACAGGAGGGCGCGTTCATGTGCGGACGCTTCGCGCTGACTGCGGCACCGGACGAGACGGCAGCCTTTATGGGTCTGGGGGAATTGGAGGCATTTCCGCCCCGCTACAATATAGCCCCCACGCAGCCCATCCTGGCCGTGCTTTCGGCGGGGTCCGTCGCGCCCGGCTGCAACCGGCCGGATCGAGTGGCGCTGCTGGTTCGCTGGGGTTTGCTTCCATCCTGGGTGAAGGACGCGCGTGACTTTCCGCTACTGTTCAACGCCCGTTCTGAAGAGGCGGCGACAAAGCCGTCCTTCAAGGCGGCCATCCGCCACCGCCGCGCGTTGGTCCCGGCGAACGGCTTCTATGAATGGAAGAAGCAACAGAACGGCCGACGCGGCCAGCCTTACTGGCTTCGCCCGCGCCGTGGCGGGCTGATCGCCTTCGCTGCGCTGGTCGAAACCTATATGGAGCCGGGTGGAGCGGAAATGGATACCGGCGCCATCCTTACGACAGCCGCCAGTGGCGATGTCGCGCACATTCACGATCGCATGCCGGTGGTGATAGAGCCTGAGCATTTCGCGCGCTGGCTCGATTGCCGCAGCAATGAGCCGCGCGACGTGGCCGACCTGCTGAACCCGGCCTCTGAGGGGTTCTTTGAAGCCGTGCCCGTGTCGGACCGCGTCAACAAGGTGGCAAACGGCGACCCGGAAATACAGGCGCGCTGCACCGTCCCCGAGCCTGCATCGGCATCCCCTGAAAATGCAGAGCGCCGGATACCCGGCGCCGATGACGGTCAGCTGGAGTTGTTCTAGCTGTTGCTCCGGCGGCAGTCCGCCGTAGCGGCTCGGCCTGGAAGGGTCAGCCCGAGCGTGGCGCGATGAATTTCTGCACCGGCTTCTGTTTCCTGGTCGTATGAAGAAGCGCGGCCACGATGGCGGCTGGGCCGATTTTGCGATAATGGCCGGCGAGGCAAGGCGGCTTGGCCTCAACTTCCTTTGTACTGCGTCGCATCTGTCCGTCCCTTGATGTTCCTCCGGGGGGTCCCGTCCCCTTGAAGCGGCTGATGACAAGGGATTCCGACCAAATTCTGGCCGGAAGCGAAATCTCCGGGCGAATGGCCTGTAGCCTGTGCTGGCATGATTAACAGAGTATTGCCGCAGGCTCCCGACGGGCTGGTCCAGGCAGATTGGCTTCAATATGCGACTTGACGGCAACACCGCGCGAGGCGATAAACCGCGCATGAAAACGCCTTTCGCCATTTGCGGCATTTCGATTATTGGCTAGCGCACGCGCTGGCCCGGACGTTTTCGCCTCATCTTTCCAGACAGGACAAACGCTCCGGCCAGCAGGCCGAGGGAGCTTTATGTCTGACAGTAACGCCTTTCGAGGATTGCGCCTCCACAACACGCTGACGCGAGCCAAGGAGGATTTCGTCCCCATCGATCCCGCCAATGTGCGCATGTATGTCTGCGGGCCCACCGTCTACGATTTCGCACATATCGGCAATGCCCGTCCGGCGATCGTCTTCGACGTGCTCTTTCGCGTTCTGCGCCATCTCTATGGCGAGGATCACGTTACCTATGTGCGCAACATCACCGACGTGGACGACAAGATCAATGCACGCGCACTACGCGATTTCGGCCCGGAGATCGAGGCGGGCCGGCTGACGCTGAACGAGGCGATCCGGCGCGTCACCGAAAAGACCAACGAGCAATATCAGAAGGATGTTGCTGCATTGGGCTGCCTTCCGCCGACTGTCCAGCCGCGTGCCACGGAGTTTGTCGCGCCGCGCGCCGACGGCAGGACGGACATGATCTCGCTGATCCAGCTGTTGATCGAGCGCGGCCACGCATATGTAGCTGGCGGCGAGGTCCTCTTCGACACCGCTTCCATGCCGGACTACGGTCGGCTGTCGAGACGCCCGTTGAGCGAGCAACAGGCAGGCGCCCGCGTGGCGGTGGAGGCGCACAAGAAGAGCCCGGGCGACTTCGTGCTGTGGAAGCTTTCCTCGCCCGAAGAGCCAGGCTGGGAAAGCCCGTGGGGCAGGGGACGGCCCGGCTGGCACATCGAGTGCTCGGCCATGTCTGCCGCCTTCCTGGGCGAAGTGTTCGACATTCACGGTGGCGGGCTGGATCTGATCTTCCCCCACCATGAAAACGAGATTGCCCAGTCGCGCTGCGCCCACGGCACCGATATGATGGCCAACTACTGGCTGCACAATGGATTTGTGCAGGTGGAAGGCCGGAAGATGGCCAAGAGCGAAGGCAACTTCATCACCATCAGGGACGTGTTGAGCGAGGAATTGCCGGCCTTGACCGGCCTTGGGCATGACGGCCGGCACGCCGAGATTCGTACCCGGTGGAACGGTCTGAGCGCACGTTTTTCCATGCTTCAGACGCATTATCGCGAGCCGATGGACTGGACCCGACAGAGGCTCCTCGAAGCGAGCGACGAGCTTTACCGGTGGTATGAATTGCTGCGAAATGACGGGTTCGACGCGAGCATCGACAGCGGGGAGGGCGCCCCCATCCTCGAGGCCCTCAACGACGACCTCAATACATGGGAAGCGATAACTCGGCTGCGTGCCGCGGCAAGGAAGGGCATGACGCGCACCCTTGGGGAGGGGCTGGCGGCCCTTGGCTTGCTGGATTCGTTCTTCATCGAGGCGGACGATATTCTGATTTTCGACCGGACTGCCGGTGTGGATCGGGATCATGTCGAAAGCCGGATAGCCCAGCGTCTCGCCTTCATCCGCGAGAAGAACTGGGCCGAGGCTGATCGTATTCGCGACGATCTTCTTCAACAGGGCGTCCAGCTCAAGGATGGCAAGGATCCCGTGACCGGGGAACGCATCACGACCTGGGAGGTAAAGCGATGATCGATCATACCGGCATTGCAGTTAAGGATTTTGATGCTTCGAAGAAGTTTTACGACGCCGCGCTGGCGCCTCTTGGTGCGTCCCTCATCATGATGGTGCCGCTGGAATATACCGGCGGGATCAGGGTCGGCGGCTATGGTTACGACCGGCCGCAATTCTGGCTGCATGAGTCCGGCGAGCCCGGACCCGGCAGGCATTATGCCTTCACTGCGGACAAGCGCTCCGAGGTCGATGCCTTTTATGCCGCTGCGATGGCCGCGGGCGGCCGCGACAACGGCAAGCCGGGAATCCGCGCCCACTATCATCCAAACTACTACGGCGCATTCGTCTTCGATCCGGACGGGAACAATATCGAGGCCGTCTGTCACCAGCCGGAGTAATGGAAATGACTCTCAAATCAGTCGCTTCGGAGCATGTCTTGAATCGGGGTGGCAGCGGGCGGCGGAAAGGCAGGCCATGAGCCTCGACAACAGACCGGTCTATTCGGGGGGGTGCCAGTGCGGCGCCGTGCGCTTTCGTGTCGAAGGCGCCCTGGGCGAGGCTTCGGTCTGCCATTGCCGCATGTGCCAGAAGGCATCAGGCAATTTCTACCTGCCACTCGTTTCAGTACGCGCCGCGCGGCTGGAATGGACGCGCGGCCAGCCAAGCCATTTTCGCTCCTCCAATCATGTGAAACGGGGCTTCTGCGCGAAGTGCGGCACGCCGCTTACCTTTACGGCCCCAGACGGCGTTGCGCTCACGATAGGGTCCTTCGACAATCCCGAGGAGATCGCGCCGGTCATCCAGTGGGGTACGGAGGCGAAGCTTCCCTATGTGGATGCCTTGCCGTCCCTTCCTCGGGAAGAGACCATGGCGGACCTCGGTTCGGCCCCCTACCTGGCCGATCTCGTCTCCTACCAGCATCCCGACCACGATACAGAAACCTGGCCTCCGGAAGACCGCTCATGAGCAGAATGCGCACGCTATATCCCGAGATCGATCCGTTCGAGACTGGCATGCTCGATGTTGGCGACGGGCATTCCATATATTGGGAGCGTGTCGGCACCCGTGGCGGCAAGCCGGCTGTCTTCCTGCACGGCGGGCCGGGTGGCGGCATTTCGCCAAAGCACCGGCGCCTGTTCGATCCAGAGTGCTACGACCTGATCCTTTTCGACCAGCGTGGCTGCGGCCGCTCGCTCCCCTATGCCTCGCTGGAGGCAAATACGACCTGGCATCTGGTTGCCGATATTGAGCGGCTGCGCGAAATGTGTGGCTTCCAGAAATGGCTGGTATTCGGCGGCTCCTGGGGTTCGACCCTGGCGTTGGCCTATGCCGAGACCCACCCGGACAGGGTCAGCGAGCTTGTCGTGCGTGGCATCTATACGCTCTCTCGCGCCGAGCTTGAGTGGTACTATCAGTTCGGGGTGTCGGAGATGTTCCCCGACAAGTGGGAGCGCTTCCAGGCACCGATTCCAGAGGCGGAGCGCGGCGACATGATTGCCGCCTATCGGAAGCTCCTTGTCAGCGATGATCGCCAGAAGCAGATCGAGGCTGCGGTCGCCTGGTCGACATGGGAAGGCCAGACCATCACCCTGCTGCCGGAACCGGAAACCAGTGATGTCTTTTCGGAAGCCGAATTCGCCCTGGCCTTCGCCCGCATAGAAAATCACTACTTCGTCCATGGTGGCTGGCTTGAGGAAGGCCAGCTCCTGCGCGACGCGCACAGGCTGAAGGATATTCCCGGCCTCATCGTTCATGGCCGTTACGACATGCCTTGTCCGGCCAGATATGCCTGGCAGCTGCATAAGGCCTGGCCCAAGGCTGAGTTCTATCTGATCGAGGGCGCCGGTCATGCCTATTCCGAGCCGGGTATCCTCGACCGGTTGATCTATGCCACGGACAAGTTCGCGGGGAAGAAGGAATGATTTTCGTTCCGCGCGCTGCGAAACGGCGATGACCATGAGCAAAGAACGGCTTTACCTCTTTGACACGACGCTGCGTGACGGCCAGCAGACGCCGGGCGTTGACTTTTCCGTGGAAGACAAGATCGCCATCGCGAGAATGCTGGACGCCTTCGGCGTCGATTATGTCGAGGGCGGTTATCCGGGCGCCAACCCTACGGACACGGCCTTCTTTGCCGAGAAGCGCACTGCCGCCTCGAAATTCGTCGCCTTCGGCATGACCAAGCGCGTCGGCGTCTCGGCTTCCAACGATCCGGGCCTGGCCGCCCTGTTGCAATCGTGTTGCGATGCCATCTGCTTCGTCGCCAAGAGCTGGGACTACCACGTGCGGGTGGCGCTCGGCTGCACGAACGAGGAAAACATCGATTGCATCCGCGCTTCTGTGGAGGCGGCCCGCGCTGCCGGCAAGGAAGCGATGGTAGACTGCGAGCATTTCTTCGATGGCTTCAAGGCCAATCCCGATTATGCGCTGGCCTGCGCCAAGGCGGCGCATGATGCCGGCGCACGCTGGATTGTGCTGTGCGACACCAATGGCGGCACCCAGCCTTCTGAAGTCAGGGCAATCGTGGAGAGGGTAATCGCCTCCGGCATTCCGGGGGGCAATCTCGGCATTCACGCCCATGACGACACCGGGCAGGCCGTGGCCAATTCGCTGGCCGCGGTGGAGGCAGGCGTGCGCCAGGTCCAGGGTACGCTGAATGGCATCGGCGAACGCTGCGGTAATGCCAATCTCGTCACCATCATTCCCACGCTCATGCTGAAGCCGGCCTATGCCGAACGCTTCGTGACCGGCATTTCGGCCGAGCAACTGGCCGACATCTCACGCCTTTCACGCAGCTTCGACGAATTGCTCAACCGCGCACCGGAGGCGCAGGCGCCTTATGTCGGCTCTTCCGCCTTCGCCACCAAGGCGGGCATCCATGCCTCCGCGCTGGCCAAGGAGCCGGCCACCTACGAGCACGTGCCGCCGGAAACTGTGGGCAACCGCCGCCGGGTCATGGTGTCGGACCAGGGCGGCAAGGCGAATTTCCTCGCCGAACTGAAGCGGCGCGGCATTGACGTTCCCAAGGATGACAGCCGCCTGGATGCGTTGATTTCCGTGGTCAAGGAACGCGAGGCCCAGGGTTATGCCTATGAGGGGGCGGATGCCTCGTTCGAGCTTCTGGCGCGCCGGATGCTTGCCGGCCTGCCTGAATTCTTCCACGTCACATCCTTCCGCTGCATGGTCGAGCGCCGCTATGACGCCAACGGCAATCTCAAGACGGTTTCCGAGGCGATCGTGAAGGTGATCGTTGACGGCGAGGAGAGGATGTCGGTGGCTGAAGGCCATGGCCCCGTCAACGCGCTCGACATTGCGCTGCGAAAGGACCTCGGCAGATACCAGTCTGAAATTGCCGATCTTGAGCTTGCAGACTACAAGGTGCGTATCCTCAACGGCGGCACGGAGGCGACGACGCGCGTGCTGATCGAATCGCATGATGCCACCGGCGCACGTTGGTGGACTGTCGGCGTCTCGGACAACATCATCGATGCGTCCTTCCAGGCGCTGATGGACTCCATCCTCTTCAAGCTGATGAAGAACCGCGACATGGCAGGGCTCGTCGCGGCCGAGTAGGCGACCGGCTTGATCCATGGCGGCCACTGGATTGTGCCATCAAAATTTTGCGGTGGCTTCCTGTTGCCGCCTGGGCCATAGGGTCGCGGCATGACCGATCTGACGCTGCAGGAAACGACTCCCGCCGACTCCCGCCGTGGTTTCTTCCTGGCGCTGTCCGCTTATTTTCTGTGGGGCCTGCTGCCTTTTTACATGAAGGCCGTGGCGCATCTGCCGCTCGCCGAGGTCGTTGCTCATCGAATCATCTGGTCCGTCCCCATCGCGGCCGTCGTGCTTGTCATGGTCAATCGCACGGCAGATTTCCGGGCGGCGCTACGTTCCGGGCGCATGCTGTCCATGGCGGCGCTGACGGCGGCGCTGATTACCGTTAACTGGAGCATCTATGTCTGGGCCATTGCGGTTGACCGCACGGTGGAAACCGCTCTCGGCTACTACATCAATCCGCTGGTCAGCGTGACAATAGGGGCGTTGGTGTTGGGCGAGCGGCTCAGCAAGCTGCAGATGGTTGCAGTGGCCTTGGCAGCACTGGCGGTGGTCGTGCTCACGGTAGAAGGCGGCAAGCTGCCATGGGTTTCCCTGGCGCTCGCCTTTTCCTTTGCCGCATACGGCTTCTTCCGAAAAACGCTGCCGATCGGCCCGAGCCAGGGCTTTCTGCTGGAAGTTCTCCTGCTATCGATTCCTTGCCTGGTCTATGTCGGTTACCTGGTTCTCGCTGGCGAAAACCATTTCCTTGCCGGCGATTGGCGCGATACTGCGCTGCTGCTTGGGTGCGGGCCGATCACGGCGGTGCCGCTGCTTCTGTTTGCGTTTGGCGCCAAGCTGCTTAGGCTCTCGACCATCGGCATCATGCAATATATTGCCCCGACTATCGTGTTCCTGATAGCGGTATTCATCTTCCATGAGCCGTTCGGACCGGTGGACGCGGCCGCGTTTGGTCTGATCTGGGCGGCGCTGGCGCTCTATTCCTGGTCGATGTTCGCTGGCCGAAAGGCTCCAGCCGTATGACACAAGGCGGGCCTTACATCTTCTCTATCACGGTGCTTTCGCCCTGGGTCGGTGCCTGATCGGCGCTGACGGCGGCAAGAATGGCAGGCACCACGCCGCTGGCGCTATCCACCACAAGCGGCCTGACCTGATGTGCCGTGTGGATGAAGCCCGCTGACGCCATATGGTCAAGCATGGCCAGCATGGGGTCCCAGAAGCCGTTCACGTTGACGAAAACGACCGGCTTGCGGTGGTGGCCGAGCTGCGCCCACGTCATGATTTCGATGATTTCCTCGACCGTCCCGATGCCGCCCGGCAGCGCCACAAAGGCGTCGGATTCCTCGAACATCTTGTGCTTGCGCTGATGCATGTTGTCGGTGACCACGAGTTCGTCGAGCTGGTCGAGCGCGGCTTCGGTTGCTTCCTTGTTCAGAAGGAAGCGCGGGATGATGCCCAGGACCCTGCCGCCGGCCTTCAGGGCGCCCTGTGATACGGCGCCCATGATGCCTCTGGTGCCGCCGCCATAGACCAGCCGAAGCCCGGACTGCGCCAGCGAACGGCCGAGTTGGTGTCCGGCTTGCAGATAGCTCGGGTCGTGACCGGGAGATGAGCCGCAATAAACGCAGATGGATCGAATCTTGTTCATCTTTAGATAGGTGATTGGGTATGCCATCTCGGTCAAGCCTTGAGGGGTCTTTTTCTTGTCGCATACCAAAAAACCGGCTAGACCCAGCGAAGGCGGTTCAGGGGCTGGAGAAACATGGCTTTAACACCACTAAAGGCGCTGCTCTTTATCGGCGGCGGGATCTTGGCCGCAGGTGCCGTGGCCTATGTCTCTGGCGCGCTGGATCCGTACTTCACCAGCCAGCCGCCAGCAGCCGTAGCGACGGCTCCCGGCGACTCCGGTAGCCAGGCGGGCGAGGCATCTCCGGACGCCGGCCAGGAAAAGGCCGCGCAGCAAGACGAGGCCGCGCCATCCGCACCCGCTGAACAGGACACTGCCCCGCAGGCCGCTGTGGGTGAAACGGCTCCCGCCGATTCTGCAGCAGGCGCGATGAAGCCCGCGACGCCGGAAGCTGAAACGCACGCATCAGCAGCGGACGAGTCAGAGGTCGGCGTTTCTAACCCGACCGAACAGGCGGCAAAGCCTTCCAGCTCGTCTGCCGATCAGCCTGTCGTTCCCACTTTCGACGTTGTCCGGGTCGATGGCAACGGGTCGCTTGTTGTTGCTGGTAACGCGGCCCCGGGTGCGAAGGTGGATCTCCTGAGCGGCGAGTTGGTGCTTGGCTCGATCATGGCCGGGCCGGACGGCGCATTCGTCTTCGTGCTCGACGATCCGCTCAAGCCGGGCGACTACCAGCTCAGGCTGCGCGCGACCGCGCCTGACAGTGCCGTTGTTGCGTCGCAACAGAGCGCTGTCGTTTCCGTGCCGGAAAAGCCCGGCGGCCAGGTTCTTGCGATGGTCGAGGAACCCGGAAAAGCCACGGAAATTCTCACGGCGCCCGAGCCGGTCGAGCAGGAAACTCCGGCTGCTGCGGGCTCAACCCAGGCCGCACCGGCTGAAGCTGCGGCGCCGCAGGCCCCTGCAGTACCGGCGGCCCCGGTGGAAACGACTGCTGCGCCAGAGGCGCCTCCTGCCGCCGCCGAGGCGCAGCCCGCTAGGCAAGAGCCCCCTGTCTCTGACGCGCCCGCCGCGCCGAAAGTGGCGGTGGAGGCAGTGGAAATCGAAGGCAGCAAGATCTTCGTGGCCGGTGTAGCCGACCCCGGTCGCAAGGTGCGTGCCTACGCCAATGAGATTCTTCTCGGCGATGCACAGGCGTCGCCCGACGGGCATTTCCTCGTTGAAGCCGCTCGAGACCTGCCGGTGGGCACCTATACTGTGCGAGTTGATGCGCTGGACGCCGATGGCGCGAAGGTCGTGGCTCGGGCCACTGTGCCCTTCGAGCGCGAGCCGGGCGAATCGATGGCCGCTGTCGCGCCGGAACCATCCGAATCCGCCCCTGCACCTGCGGCGCCTGCCCAGGATGAACCCGAGGCCGCGGCACAAGCTGAACCGGCCGAAGGGAAACCTGCCGATGTAGCCGCTGCAAGCCAGGGCGACATCCCCGAGACCGTGTCGCCGAAGCTCGAACAGGCCGATGGCGCGGTCATCATCAGGCGCAGGGACACGCTCTGGCACATTTCGCGCAGGGTCTATGGCCACGGCATCCGCTATACGACCATCTACCTGGCCAATCAGGATCAGATTCGCGATCCGGATCTCATCTGGCCAGGGCAGGTCTTCCGGGTGCCCGGCAAGTCAGAGCAGGGCGAGCCAGCAAACCTGGACGCCTTGGGCGACCAGGCCGCTCCGGTGTCGGCCCGGTAGTACAGGGGAATATTTCCGGAGCGGCCTTGCGCAAATCTGTTCCATCGTATATCGCCGATGCACGATGGAACATGGCGCTATAAGCGAAATCGCCCAATTTGACGAAAGCAGCGTAGCCAGCGGGCTTGCCGCGCTCTCCCATCCGGCGCGGCTGCGGATCCTGCGGCATCTGTCGGCAACGCCGGCCTGCTGTTGTCGCGATGTCGTGGAGCGCCTCGATCTGGCGCAGTCGACCGTTTCGCAGCACCTCAAGGTGTTGGTCGATGCCGGCTTGGTCCGTTTTTCTCCGGACCGGCAACGTTCTCGCTACGAACTCGACCGGCAAGCGCTGAGGAAACTGTCATCGGCGCTTGGCGCGCTGGTGGACGATTGCTGCGCCGGCTGTTGACCGGTGCCAAAAACCACGAGGCAAGACCCAGTGGCAGAAAAAACCGTTTCGGCCGAATCCGGCACGCTCGCCACGCTGCGTAACCTCTGGCCTTACATGTACCCGGCTGACAGGCCGGACCTGCGCTGGCGCGTGACCTGGGCGACCTTGCTTCTGGTCATCGCAAAGCTCGTTCTCGTTGCAGGCCCCTATTTCTTCAAATGGGCGACCGACGCTCTTGCCGGAACCGGCAGGTATGAGCCGCCCCTGCCGGCTGTCCTTTCCGGCGCGATTGCGCTGGTCATTGCCTACAATGTCCTGCGGCTGATGCAATTGGGCTTCAACCAGCTGCGTGACTCGCTTTTTGCCCGTGTCGGCCAGCACGCCGTGCGACAGCTCGCTTATCGCACCTTCGTCCATATGCATGAATTGTCGCTGCGCTTCCATCTCGAGCGGCGCACGGGCGGCCTTTCCCGCATCATTGAGCGCGGCACCAAGGGAATCGAGACGATCGTCCGCTTCATCATGCTCAATACCGCGCCCACGGTGTTGGAATTCGCCCTGACGGCCGGGATATTCGCCTACAATTATGGCTGGAGATATGTCGCGGTCGTGGCCCTGACGGTGGCGGTCTACGTCTGGTTCACGGTCAAGGCGAGCGATTGGCGCATAGCCATCCGTCGCGACATGAACGATAGCGACACCGACGCCAACACGAAGGCAATCGATTCCCTGCTCAACTTCGAAACGGTGAAGTATTTCGGCAATGAGGCCATGGAGGCAGAGCGATTCGACCGCTCCATGGCCCGTTACGAGATCGCTGCTACCCGCATCTGGACCTCGCTGGGTTGGCTCAACTTCGGGCAGGGGGCGATTTTCGGCCTGGGCACCACGATCGTCATGTGCATGTCGGCTTGGGAGGTAATGCAGGGCTCCCAGACGGTAGGCGACTTCGTGTTCATCAACGCCATGCTGATCCAGCTTTCGGTGCCGCTGAACTTCATCGGCTTCATCTATCGCGAGATCCGCCAGGGGCTGACGGACATCGAACAGATGTTCGACCTGCTTGATATCAAGCAGGAGGTTGTGGACAAGCCGGATGCAAAACCGCTCAGGGTCGACGCCGGACGTGTCGAGTTCCGCGACGTGCATTTTGCCTACGATCCGGACCGCCCGATCCTCAAAGGCATTTCCTTCGAGGTTCCCGCCGGCAAGACCGTAGCCATAGTGGGGCCATCCGGAGCCGGCAAATCCACAATTTCCAGGCTCCTGTTCCGTTTCTATGACGTGCAGTCCGGCGCAGTGCTTGTGGACGGGCAGGACGTGCGCGATGTCACGCAGGACAGCTTGCGCGCGGCCATCGGCATGGTGCCGCAGGACACGGTGCTCTTCAACGACACGATTGCCTACAATATCCGATACGGGCGACCCGACGCCAGCGAGAAGGACGTCAGGCGCGCGGCGGAGCTGGCGCAGATCGGCACGTTTATCGAAGGACTGCCGGAGGGCTACAACTCCATGGTGGGCGAGCGTGGGCTGAAGCTTTCGGGCGGGGAGAAGCAGCGTGTTGCGATTGCCCGCACCATCCTCAAGGCGCCGCCGATCCTGATCCTCGACGAGGCGACCTCGGCACTGGACAGCCACACCGAGCAGGAAATCCAGGCGGCACTCGATCTTGTGAGTCGCGACCGCACCACGATTGTCATCGCCCACCGTCTCTCGACCGTTATTTCCGCAGACGAGATTATCGTGCTGAAGGACGGCCGGATCGCCGAGCGTGGAACCCATGCCGATCTCCTCGCACAGCGCGGTCTCTATGCGTCGATGTGGGATCGCCAGCGCGAGGCAACCGAAGCCGAGGAGCGTCTGCGCGTAGCTAGGGAAGCAGACGAGCTTGGCGTGGTAGTACGCCGCCGCCCGATAGAGGTGACCTGAGACTTGGGCGGGATGCGCACCTCTGGCGCGCTCCCCTTCGATGCGGGATAGTGGCCGCAGCCGCTAGGGAGGAGTGCGCGATGTTCTATGCCATACTTGCCTATCACGCCGAGGGCGTGGTCGAATCCTGGACGCCCGCGGAGGACTCGGCGCTGATGACCGACCTTCTCGCGGTGCATGACGGGCTCGTCGAACAGGGTACGATGGGACCTGCGGCAAGGCTGGGGCCGACGGCGCAAGCCCGCACCCTGCGCGGACCTGGAGCGGGCGTGGTAACGGATGGTCCCTTTGCCGAAACCAAGGAACATTTGCTGGGCTTTTACGTGGTGGACTGCGCCGACTTCGATTCCGCGGTTGACGTCGCGCGCAAGTTACGCAGCGCCAATCCCACTGCCGTCTATGAATTGCGTCCGATCATGCTTTACGTTCCCGGAGCGCCCCTGTCGCCTTAACGGTTGAAGAGTTGAAGGCTCCTGTTTTGTTGCGTTGCGGCGGAAGGCGGTTTCGGATAGAGAGGCCGCATCCGAAACGGAGCCGGCCCCAGTCTCGATGAACCTTGTCGACACCGTCAGGAATACTTTTGTTCCCATCCATCGCGCCGGCTACCCCTTCATAGCGGGTTTTGCGGCCGTAACGCTTGTTCTGGGCCTCTTTTCCGCGAATCTGTTCTGGATAGGACTGATCCTCACCGCCTGGTGTGCCTACTTCTTCCGCGATCCCGAGCGCGTGACACCGATGGACGACCGGTTGGTCATCAGCCCGGCCGATGGCGTCGTCTCGGCAGTCGGGCCAGCAGTTCCGCCGGGGGAACTCGGCCTTGGCGCCGGCGAGATGACCCGCATATCGGTCTTCATGAACGTCTTTTCATGCCATGTGAACCGGGCTCCCGTGCGGGGACGCATAAGCAGGATCGAGCATCGGGCAGGCAGTTTCCTCAATGCCGAGCTGGACAAGGCGAGCACGCAGAACGAGCGCAATGGCCTGATCATAGACAGTCCGAACGGGCCTGTTGCCGTGGTGCAGGTCGCCGGTCTGGTGGCCCGACGCATCCTCTGCTGGGTCGAGCCCGGATCGGCGCTTTCCGCCGGCGAGCGTTTTGGATTGATCCGTTTCGGTTCGCGGGTGGACGTTTACCTCCCGGCAGGCGCGGTGCCGCGCGTGGCGGTGGGGCAGACGGCGGTGGGGGGTGAGACGGTCCTGGCTGAATTCGGCGGCGACCATGCTGCGCCGTTGGTTCGGATTTCGTAGGCGATAGATGGGCGCATCCTTCAAGAGGTTCGAGCCTCACGGCCAAGGCGGTCCCCGCATACGCGAGATTCCGCTTCGGCTCATGTTTCCGAACCTGGTCACGATTCTCGCCATCTGCGCCGGGCTTTCGGGGATACGCTTTGCCTTCGAGGACCGGTTCGAAACGGCGACGGTCATGGTGCTTCTGGCCGCCTTTCTCGATGGCGTGGACGGGCGTCTGGCGCGGCTGCTCAAGGCAACGTCCAGGTTCGGCGCGCAGATGGATTCGTTGGCCGACATTGTGAATTTCGGTGTTGCGCCCGCACTGGTTCTCTACGCATTTCTGCTGGATCGCGCCGGCTCGCCAGGCTGGATCGCGGCGCTGCTGTTCGCGATAGCCTGCGGCATGCGACTTGCGCGCTTCAACGTGCTCGATGAGCAAAAGGACCGCCCGGCCTGGCAGAATGAGTATTTTGTCGGCGTTCCGGCTCCGGCGGGCGCCCTGATGGTGATGCTGCCGCTCTACCTGTCTTTCCTCGGACTGGAGCCGACGCTGGAGATCGCCTATGGCGGTGCGGCCTTCACGGTCCTTGTCGCCTTTCTGCTGGTTTCGCGCCTGCCGGTCTATTCCGGCAAGAGCGCAAAGATACCGGGCGACAGAGTACTTCCCGTCATTCTGGGGGTGGTGCTGTTTTTCCTGCTTCTGGTGAGCTACCCTTGGTACACCTTGACGGTATCGGTCTTCGCCTATCTGTGCTTCCTGCCTTTTTCCGTGCGTGCCTATTCCCGGCGCGCAAGGAAAGAAGGCGAGACAATGCTGCCGCCCGATGTTGACGAGGGCACGCCCGGACAGGCCTAGGCCGCCGCACTCGACCCCAGTCGCTCCATCGCTATCTGTCGCGCCGCCATATAGTCGGTCTTGCCGGTCCCCAGTACAGGCATGTCTGTAATCTTCACGATGTCGCCCGGCAGCATGAGCGCGGAGGCCCCACGCTCCTTTCCGTATCTGCGCAACTGCTCGGCCTCCGCATCGCCGGCTGTAGTCACCAACACCAGACGCTCGCCGCGCCTTTTGTCGGGCACCGTCACGACGGCATGCCGGGCCTCAGGCCACAGGGCCTCCACCAGCATTTCGACTGCCCCGAGCGACACCATTTCGGCGCCGATCTTGGCGAAACGACTTGCCCTGCCACGTATGGTAATGAAGCCGTCACGGTCTACCGAAACGATGTCGCCCGTGTCGTGCCAGCCGTCCAGCGCTTGCAGTTCCCCAGGCCGATCGACGCTTATCGTACCCATCATCAAGTTTGGGCCGGACAGCAGCAGCCGGCCGCCCTCTGTCACGCCCTGCACCGGTTCCAGCCGGACGCGAACGCCGGGCAGGGGGCGCCCCACCGTTCCTTCCTTGTTGTGGATCGAGGTGTTTACGGCGACTACGGGCGCGGCCTCGGTCAGCCCAAAGCCCTCGAGGATCTCCACGCCGAAGCGCTCACGCCAGGCGCGCCGGGTCTCCGGCTTGACGGGCTCGGCACCGGCCACGACGACGCGCAGCGACGCGAAATCGTCTCCCTTGGCTGTGTGGGCGTAGTTGGCCAGGAAAGTGTCCGTACCAACCATGATTGTGGGCTGCGCCCTGCGCGCTGCCTCCGGGATCAGCTTGTAGTGCAGGGGCGAGGGATAAAGAAATAGCCTTACCCCTGCAACCAGCGGCAGGATGGTGCCCGCCGTCAGGCCGAAGGAATGAAAGGCTGGCAGCACGTTCAGGAGCTTGTCCTTTTGCGAGATGCTGATGCGCGCTTGCGCCTGCATGGCGTTGGCCAGCAGATTGCGGTGCGACAGCACCACGGCCTTGGGCGCGCTCTCGGAGCCGGACGTGAAAAGAACGATCGCGGGCTTTGTGGGGTCCTGTCGACGGAGCGGAACGCGCCAAAGCAGTGCTGCCGAGAGTTTCTCCATGGTCGTCAGCCTGGCCTGCAAATCCTCCAGCCAGAGAAACTTCGCTCCGCCTGCTTCCGCAGCCTGCACCATGTCGCCGAGACCTTCTTTGTCGACAAAGGTGCGGGAGGAAATAACGGTCCGGATGACTGCAGTTCGCACCGCCAAGGTGACGCTGGCGGGGCCAACCCTATAGTTGACCATGGCTGCGACCCGTCCGGCGGAGAGCAGGCCCAGCAGGGAAAGCACGACTCCATTTGTGTTTGGCAGAAGGATGCCAACCGTTTCGCCCGGCGCAGTCACCGTCATGAAGCGGGTTCCCAGGGCGCGTGCGCTGGCGAAAAGCTGGCGGTAGCTCAAAGGGCCGGACACCACGTCTTCCAGGATCTGGCGTGAAGCGCCCACGCGGACTGCGGTGTCACGCATGGCCTGAAAGAGAGTGCGATTGAGATCGGCGTTCCCCAGTCGCGCCTCGGCAACACGGTCGAAGAGGGCATTGCTGTTGCTAGACGCCGGTGCGGCGAGCGCGACGAGTTGTTCGAGCGTCATCGGTTCCAGAACGCTGAGCGAAAGCTTGGGGAACCACTGTCTCGACGCATTTTCGGCTGGCGTTAGCGAGAATGGCAGGCTGCGCGTGCCGGACACGAAGATCGGCACCACCTTCGCACCCGACTGAAGGGCTATCCGCGCCACGGCCCTGTAGAGGCGGAAGGACTTCACGTCCGGTTCGACCTCATCGGGGAAATACACCGCCAGCCGGCCGCCTCCCTTCAGTACACGAACCAGCCGCCGGCTGACGAAAACATGTTTGGCATTGAACGCTATGGTGCGCGCAAGTTCGCGCCAGGGCTCAAGCCAGATGGAACGTGCAGACGTCTCATCGAGAATATGCAGAGTGTCGTCGGGCAGCAGGGACAGCATCAAAGCGGGTTCGATGCGTGACTGGTGGACGACAGTATAGATCACCGGCGCTTCGGCGCGCCGGGCAAGCTGTATTGGCCCGTCTTCGATGCGGTAGGCCAGCTTGAACGGCACGTAGAGCAGTGCCTGGTGCATGGACAGACCGAGGCGAAACCTGTCTATAAGCCCCAGCAGGAGCCAGGCGCCGGCCACGCCCGCGAGCAGGGAAAGCGTCACAATCATGCGGCTTGCTCCTGGATCGTTTGCACTGCGGTTTGCCAAGGCCGCAAATGACGAAACCTAGACGATGAGCTTTCCACGTCAATAAGGGCCAGCGATAGGTGGCTGCACATCCGCGCCGTTCTTGAGGGCAAGAAAAAGCCGGCCTTTTCGGCCGGCTGGGAGGGAGACGGGCCAAGCGGTTGGGGGGGCTTGGGGTGACCCGTCCCCACCTGAACGCTCACTGGGGCAATTGGTTCCGCACGCGACAGAACTTCAGCAAAGGGCACTCATCGGGCCGTCGGCGCCGCCCCCCTGGCGTGGTGGCAAGGCCCCGGCCGTTGCCGGCCTGGCTATTCCTGGGGCGCCGTTGCGTCAGGATCCTCGCCCTCGTCTTCCATGTCCGCAAACGGCGAGGCACTGGGAATGCAGGAGACCGCCCATCCGGCAGGCACCGGCTCCTTCTGGTATTCGGTAATGGCCGCCATGCATTGTTCGCGGGTGTCGAAGGTGCTGGGCAGAACAACCATGCCCCCCTGTGGGCCGGCCACGACCAGGTACCAGACAAGCATTAGGGGCGATGACATTGCAAGGTCTCCCTGGGAGGGGGTTAGAAAGGCGGGTTGATCGTATCAATTCCCGACGGTCCAAGAAAGCGCACGGCATCGTCCCATCGGTCAACCCGCGCTCAGGCCGGCTGCTGGTAGGATACCCAGCGGTCGTGCCTGGCCTGGTAGATTTGTCCGGTGCGGGTCAGGGTAGGGCTCGCCATCGGAACGATGCGCGCGGCAATGTCCGAGGGGTGCGGCAGCGTGGCGGGGTCCTCACCGGGCATTGCCTGCGCCCGCATGGCGGTCCGGGTGGCGCCAGGGTCGGCGGCATTGACGCGCAGTGGATAGTTCTGTGTCTCGGCGGCCCAGGAGCGCATGAGCGTTTCGACCGCCGCCTTGGAAGCAGAATAGGGCGCCCAGAAGGCGCGGGCCGAATGTGCCGCGTTCGACGACAGGATGATCGCGCGGCCAGCCTCCGAGGCTCTCAGGAGCGGGTCTACCGAGCGGATGAGCCGCCATGTCGATGTGACGTTGATGGTCATTACTTTCTCGAACGTCTTCGCCTCGACATGGCCGATCGGCGAAATGGTGCCGAGCACCCCAGCATTCGCGACCAGAATGTCCAGCTTGCCCCAGCGCTCGTAGATGGCGCCGCCCAGCCGGTCGATGCCTTCCATGTCAGCAAGGTCGAGCGGAACGAGCGTCGCTTCTCCCTTTCCGGTACGAGCGCGTTCCGCCTTGATTTCGTCGTCCAGCTCTTCCAATCCGCCCACTGTGCGCGCCACCGCGATCACATGCGCGCCAGCAGCCGCCATGTGCTTTGCGATGAAATAGCCGATGCCGCGCGACGCGCCAGTGACGACTGCAATGCGGCCAGTAAGGTCGGGAATAGGATCAGGCATTATGGTGCTAAAATCCGGTTCGTCTTAGGAGCCGCCCGCCGCAAGCAGCGACAGCGTGCGTATATTGTCGGAATGCTCGAAATCGGAAAGTTTGGTCGGGTACTGGCCTGTGAAGCATGCATCGCAGAACTGCGGGAACTCGTTGTTGCGTGCGGCCTCGCCCACGGCGCGGTACAGCCCGTCGATGGAAAGGAAACCGAGCGAATCGACGCGGATGAAGTCGGCCATCTCCTCGACTGACATGCGCGAGGCGAGCAGCTTCGATTTTTCAGGCGTGTCAACGCCATAAAAGCACGATGCGGTGGTGGGCGGCGAGGCGATGCGCATGTGCACCTCCTTCGCACCGGCATCCCGCACCATCTGAACGATCTTCTGGCTGGTGGTACCGCGCACGATGGAATCGTCGACCAGCACGACGCGCCTGCCTTCGATTATCCTGCGATTGGCGTTGTGCTTCAGTTTCACGCCCATGTGGCGGATCGAATCGCCGGGAGAAATGAAGGTACGGCCGACATAGTGGTTGCGGATTATGCCAAGCTCGAACGGCAGGTTCGCCTCCTGGGAAAAGCCGATGGCCGCCGGTGTGCCGGAATCGGGAACCGGCACCACAATATCGGCCTCGACGGGGTTCTCCCGTGCCAGCTCCATGCCGATGCGCTTGCGCACGTCGTAGACGTTGCGGCCCTCGACCGAGGAATCTGGCCGCGCGAAATAGACATACTCGAAGATGCAGAAGCGCGTTTTCTGCGGTTCGAAGGGGAAGAGGCTCTCCACTCCCTTGCTCGTGATGACGACCATTTCGCCGGGCTTGATGTCGCGGACAAAGCGCGCGCCGATTATGTCCAGCGCACAGGTTTCGGACGCCAGTATCCAGGCGCCGTCCAGGTCGCCTAGCACGAGCGGGCGAATGCCGAGCGGATCGCGGCAGCCGATCATCTTCTTTGAGGATAGCGCCACTAGAGAAAAGGCGCCCTCGACCTGACGAACCGCGTCTATGAAGCGGGAATTGAGGTCCCGTTCCTTGGAAGTGGCGACGAGATGCAGAATGGTCTCGGTATCCGAGGTCGAGGAGAATATGGCCCCCTGCTTTTGCAAGGTGCGCTGAACGGTAAGCGCGTTGGTCAGATTGCCATTATGGGCCACCGCAAAGCCGCCATCGGCGAGCTCGGCGAAAAAGGGTTGGATATTACGCAGCCCGGCGCCGCCAGTGGTGGCGTAGCGCGTGTGGCCGATCGCACGGTTCCCGGGCAGGCGGTCAAGCACCGCCTGTTTGGTGAAGGTGTCGCCGATCAGGCCGACATGACGCTCCACATGAAATTGTGCTCCGTCATATGAGACAATGCCGGCAGCCTCCTGACCGCGATGCTGCAGAGCGTGCAGTCCGAGCGTTACGATGGCGGCCGCATCCTGCCGGCCAAAGATGCCGAACACGCCGCATTCGTCGTGAAAGTGATCATCCGCTTCGGCGGAAAGCACGTCGCCCGAAGGGGCGCGAGAAGAATGTGCCATTGCCTACAGCCTCATGCCGCTAAAGCCGCGATATAGAGCGCCGGCGGCTTCAAAGCAACGCAAAGCACGCAGCGCTTTGCCCGCCGGGCTCAATTGTTTGCCGGCGCGCCTGTCGGTGCTCCGTCGGCAGCGGGTGGAGTTGCCTCAGTATCAGGGGCAGGGGCCGGGACTTCGTCCGGCCTGAGCTTGTTCAGGATCGTGTTTTCCGGGTCTTCCGGCAACGCGTTTTCGATCCAGTCGCCGATCTGTTCCAGCAGTGGCCGCGATTTGGCTTCTGATACCCAGCTGGGCGACCTGTCTCCGACCAGCCAGTTGAAGAACATCAGCGCCACCGCCACCACCAGGATGCCGCGCGCCGCGCCGTAAAGGAAACCGAGCGTGCGGTCGAGCGCACCGACACGCGAATCGATGATCCAGTCGGCGATTTTCATCGTGATGACGGTCACCACGATCAGCGCAACGAGAAAGACGATGGCGGCTGCCGCGCCCATCGCCACCTTGTCGCTGTCTATATAGGGCTGCACATATGGCACGACCGGCTTGTAGAAGAGATAGGCGGCTACTGCCGCCGCGACCCACGAGACTATGGAGAGAATTTCGCGGGAGAGGCCGCGAACCATGGCCAACATTGCCGAGACAAGGGTGAAGCCGACGAGAATTCCGTCAAGCAGCGTAATCGGCATGTCCCCACTCCAGTCGAGCGTTTCGCTCTGGCCGCATTATTCGTGATCCGGATGGCTGCGCCGGGAGCCGGCGATGCGGGCCACCAGATCGGCAAGCTCGGTGGGCTGGAAGGCGCCGGCTCCTATTCCCCCGGCAATCTCCTCGCTGCCGAGCGGCAGCACCGCGCTTGAGAATCCCAGCTTTTCAGCTTCCTTGAGGCGCTGCTGCGCATGCGCAACCGGCCTGACGGCACCCGAAAGGCTGATTTCGCCGAAATAGACGCAATCGGCGGGAAGGGCAAGACCGGTAAGCGACGAAACGAGCGCAGCCGCCACCGCCAGGTCGGCAGCCGGCTCCGATATGCGATAGCCGCCTGCAACATTGAGATAGACGTCATGCTGGCCGAAACGAATGCCGCAGTGGGCTTCCAGAACGGCAAGGATCATGGAAAGGCGGGCTCCGTCCCACCCGACGACCGCCCGACGGGGCGTGCCGAGCGATGTTGGCGCCACAAGCGCCTGGATTTCGACCAGCACCGGCCGCGTGCCCTCCATGCCGGCAAACACGGCGGCGCCCGGAGCCTTGGAATGGCGTTCGCCCAGGAACAGTTCGGAAGGATTTGCCACCTCCCGCAGCCCCTTGTCCGACATCTCGAAGACGCCAATCTCGTCGGTCGGGCCGAAGCGGTTCTTCACCGTGCGCAGGATGCGGAAATGGTGGTTGCCCTCGCCTTCGAAGTAGAGCACGCCGTCCACCATGTGCTCCACCACGCGCGGCCCGGCGATCTGGCCTTCCTTGGTGACATGGCCGACCATCACGACGGCAGCGCCCGTCGACTTGGCGTAGCGGATCATCGCCTGCGCCGACGCGCGCACCTGCGTGACGGTGCCGGGGGCGGAGTCGGCCATGTCCGTCCAGAGCGTCTGGATCGAATCGAGAATGACGAGGTCCGGCCTTCGGCTGTCCGAAAGCGTGGCCAATATGTCCTCGACATTGGTTTCGGCGGCGAGTTCCACCGGCGCTGAGGCGACATCCAGCCGCTGCGCGCGCAAGCGGATCTGTGCCACCGCCTCCTCGCCGGAAACATAAACGATACGATGGCCCTGCCGCGCGAGCGCTGCTGCGGCCTGCGTCAGCAATGTCGATTTGCCTATGCCGGGGTCGCCCCCCACCAGCAGTGCGGAACCGCGTACGAAGCCACCTCCCGTGGCCCGGTCGAGTTCCCTGATGCCTGAGACGATGCGCGGAGCGTCTTCTATGTCGCCATCAAGCGAAGTCAACGCCACGGGGCGTCCCTTGCGCGGGCTTCTCAGCGCGGCGGGGCCGGAGCCAATGCCGCTGGCCGTTCCTTCCTCGACAAGCGTGTTCCATTCGCCGCACGCGTCGCATTTTCCGGCCCAGCGGGTCGAGACGTTGCCACAGGCCTGGCAGACAAACTGTGTACGGACTTTAGCCATGCATGCTGCGCCAGGCGGGCAGAAACGAAAATGAAGTCAAGGCGCTACTCAAACCTTTCCGGCAGGTGAGTGTCTTCGGCCAGGTCGAAGAAGCGTGTAAATTCGCCCTGGAAGCCCATGGGAACGGTCCCGGTCGGCCCGTGACGCTGCTTGGCAATGATGACCTCAGCCTTGCCGCGCGCTTCGTTCATCTCCGCCTCCCATTTGATGTATTCCTCCGTGCCGGGCTTGGGTTCCCTGTTCTTGAGATAATATTCCTCGCGATAGACGAACAGCACGACGTCGGCGTCCTGTTCGATCGAGCCCGATTCGCGCAGGTCCGACAGTTGGGGTCGTTTGTCGTCGCGGCTTTCGACCTGTCGCGAAAGCTGGGAGAGCGCGATGATTGGAACGTTCAGTTCCTTGGCCAGCGCCTTCAGTCCGGTTGTGATCTCGGTTATCTCCTGCACGCGGTTTTCTCCGGCGCGCCTGGAGGAACCTGTCATCAGTTGCACGTAGTCGATGACAATCACATCGAGGCCGCGTTGACGCTTCAGGCGCCGGGCACGCGCGGCAAGCTGGGCGATGGAGATGCCGCCGGTCTGGTCGATATAAAGCGGCAGCTTCTGCATCATTTGCGAACAGGCGACCAGCTTCTCGAAATCAGCCTCCGTTATCTCGCCGCGCCGAATCTTGGAGGAGGGGATTTCGGTCTGTTCGGATATGATGCGGGTGGCAAGCTGCTCCGCCGACATTTCCAGCGAGAACAGGCCCACTACGCCGCCATTGGCCGCTCTGAACGTGCCGTCCGCCTGCTGTACAGGTTCATATGCGTTGGCGATGTGGAAGGCGATATTGGTGGCGAGCGACGACTTGCCCATGCCGGGGCGGCCCGCGACGATGATGAGGTCGGATGGCTGCAGCCCGCCCATGCGCCTGTCCAGATCACGGAAACCGGTCGAAATGCCCGACAGATGCCCGTCGCGCATATAGGCCGCGTTGGCCATGTCCACGGCGGTCTTGAGCGCGTCGGTGAAACTCTCGAAGCCGCCGTCATAGCGGCCGGTTTCGGCCAGTTCGAAGAGTCGCCGCTCGGCATCCTCGATCTGCTCGGCCGGTGACATATCCACCGGCGCGTCATAGGCGATGTTCACCATGTCCTCGCCGACGGTGATGAGGGCGCGGCGCGTGGCGAGGTCGTAGATCGCCCGGCCGTAATCAGCGGCGTTGATGACAGTCACCGCCTCTGCGGCCAGGCGGGCGAGATATTGCGAAACCGTCATGTCGCCGACCTTGTCGTCGGCAGGCAGGAACGTCTTGATGGTCACCGGATTGGCCATCTTGCCCATGCGGATGAGCTCGGAGGCGACCTCGAAGATCTTGCGGTGCAACGGCTCGTAGAAATGCGAGGCCTTGAGAAAATCCGAGACGCGATAGAACGCGTCATTATTGACCAATATGGCGCCGAGCAACGCCTGCTCCGCCTCGATGTTGTTCGGCGGCTCGCGATATAGCGGCTTCTCCGTCGTGCCGAACTTTCTTGCTGCTTCCGCCATTGCCCTTCTTCGTCCTTGCCCGGATCGTGGCTATCAGAGTCGATGGCGCCCGGTACTGACTTATCTGCAACAGCAGCTAACGGGATGTCGATCCTTCCCGCGATTCACAGGCGAGCCCCGTCGTCCACAGGACATTATTCTCCTTGTGCGATTCCGGTTGACTCCCCAGCCAACATACTCAATGCCGTGAACATATCAAGAACACAAATCTGCGTCGAGCTGTAGCGAATCGCCCCATCCGGCCCGCCGCGCGATTTTGTATCCCTCGCCATTGCGCTTGGTGAACAGCTGCTCGGCGGCTCGGCCATCCGGCTGGCAAAGCTTCAACGAAACCTTTCCGGAGCCGGCTCGCGGCGGCGCCAGAACGCGCGGATTGCGGGTAGCATCGCGGGAGTGTCGCGAAACGGCCAGATATGCGAATTTTTCGTCCTCCCATGGAACGTCCGCATCCTTGGTCAGCCGATGCAGCCGCGAGCGCGCAACGCGGCGGGAAAAGTGGCACCAATCAGACCCCTCGAGCCGGCACGGAAGATCGTGCGGGCAGGGGGCGACCACCTGGGCGCCATATTTGATCAATTGCATGCGGGCGGCCAGGATGCGCCGCCAGCCTGCCGGTGTGCCGGGCTCGACGATCAGCACCGCATCCGCGGCCACGGCCCAGATCCTGTCGATCAGTGGGGCAACTTCCGAGGGGGCAAGTTCGTCCAGCACATAGGCCATGGTGACGAGGTCGGCCGGCTTCGAAGTGGGCAGGCCGCGGGTGGCGTCGCCCTTCACCCAGTCGGTACGAATGTTGAGGGAGTCCTGCGCCAGCGCCCGGCCCGTAGCGCGCGCAGCATCGCTGGCTTCGATCAGCACTGCCTGCTCCAATCCTGGCCATAGATCGGCCACGGCCCACAGCGCCGTGCCGGGTCCGGCTCCAATGTCGAGCAGGGTTTTGGGGCGGAAGTCCGGTCTTGCCTCGGCCAGTGCGCCAAGGCTGGCGCGGATGGCGGCATAGGTCGCAGGCATGCGCTGTGCAAGATAGGCCTTCACGGCGAGGTCATCGGCCATGTGAAGGCGGCCGTCGCGCACTTCGCCGCGGTAGCGTTCGGAGAGCGTACTTGCCGCCTGCCGCAACGCCGGCAGGGGCGTTCTTTCCAATGCTCGATCGATCGCCTGGCGAAGCGGCGCGGGCAGATTCACGGTTCAACTCCGCGCAGCGCGAGAGGAAATGATGCCTGCCCCTTCGAACCGAGCGCGAAGCCGATCAGATCCTGGCTAATCTCGGTGAACGGGGCGGCGTAGGTCAGGCAGGACATTCAAGGATTCCGCGAAACGACGGAACCCTTATTCCTTTTGGTCGCCGCCGATGGCAAGTGCCAGCCTATCCCTTTCCGGAAACCTTCCTGCGCCGCGGCTGCTTGTCGGCCTGACGCCCATCAGAGGCGACTTCAGGTTTCGCTATCAGCCGGTCGGGTTGGTGGCCCATTTCGTGCATGGCGATCGCCTTCTCGCTCTTGCCGATATAGTCGCGCGTCATGGGAAGAATGTCGTTCCTGCGGGTTAGCTGGAGCTGGAAATTGACCAGATCCTGCCAGCGGAACGAGGCTTCAGAGCCCGCAAGGTAGAATTCCCACATGCGACAGAAGCGCTCGTCGTAGATTTCCTTCACCTTGTCGCGATTGGCCATGAAGCGTTCGCGCCAGGCTTTGAGTGTCTCGGCATAGTGAAGCCGCAACACTTCGACGTCCGTCACCATCAGGCCGGATCTTTCGATATGCGGCATGATCTCCGAGAGCGCGGGGATATAGCCGCCCGGGAAGATATGCTTGCGAATGAAGGCATTGGTCGTGGTCGGCGGTCCGACACGGCCGATGGTGTGCAGCAGCATCACGCCGTCTGGCTTGAGCAGTTGGGCGCACTTGTCAAAGAAGGTCTTGTAGTGGGTGACCCCGACGTGCTCGAACATTCCCACCGAGACGATGCGATCAAAGCGCTCCGAGAGGTCGCGGTAATCGCGCAGCTCGAAATGCACATTCTGCTCCAGTCCGGCGGCGTGGGCGCGCTCGGTCGACACCTGGTGCTGCTCGGTCGAAAGAGTAACGCCCAGAACGTCGGTCTCGAACGTTTTGGCTATGTAGAGGCCGAGGCCGCCCCAACCCGAGCCGATGTCGAGTACAGTCTGGCCCGGCATGATCCTGAGCTTGGCGGCGATGTGCCGCTTTTTCGCAAGCTGCGCCTCCTCCAGCGTCATGTTCGGGCGTTCAAAATAGGCGCAGGAATACTGCATGTCGTCGTCGAGGAAGAGTCGATAGAGGTCACCCGACAGATCGTAATGACGCTGGATGTTGCGCCGCGCGCGCCGCTCGGTGTTCCACTGCTGGAGCGGTCGCGCCTTCAGGCGTAGCCAATTGAGCATCCTGCCCCAGGTCGATTCAGCCCAGGAAATGCCGGTATTGGTATAGATGAGGTGCAGGAAGGAAAGCACGTCACCTTCGACGAAATCCAGTTCCTGCTCCATATAGGCTTCGGGAATCGCCAGCGAGGGGTGAAGCGTGATGGCCCGCTCCGCCCGGCGCGTATGAATGACGAGGTGTACCTTTTCACCGCTGCCATCGCCGAAATTGCTCGTCGTTCCGTCCGGTCCCGTGATTGCGAGATTTCCCACGCGGATAATGCGATCGGCGATGCGTTGCAGGAAGATGTTCATCGTAATGCCCTCGGGAAAAGTGCACTATGGCGACCCGCTGCCACGATCCTGCCTCAAAACATGAGCGGTTGCAAAGTTCCATCAGGTACAAATAAGCCGGGCAGGGGTGCCCGGCTTTTGGTCCAGATAACCTAAAGGGAATGAGAGCCGTGATTCGAGCGTCCGCGGCTGCGAAAATGGCCGACCTGGAGGTCTTTATTCCTCCTCGGCCTCGGCCTCGAACTCGGCATCCGGATCGAAGAAGTTTTCGGGACGCGCATTGTCGTTGATGTCCTCGCCATAGATGGCTTCGGCCGTCGTCAACGTCTCGCCTCTGGCCTGCCGCTCAGCCTCCTCAGGAGAACGCGCGACGTTTAGCGTGACCGTGACTTCGACTTCCGGATGCAGGGCGATGGCAACGTTTGCCAGGCCGATGGTCTTGATCGGGTGATTGAGCAGGACCTGGTTGCGCGCCACCGAGAAACCTTCGTCCGACAGCAGGTCGGCAATGTCGCGGGTCGAAACCGAGCCGTAGAGCTGGCCGGTCTCTCCTGCCGAGCGCACCACCACGAAGCTCTTTCCGTCGAGCAGTTCGGCGATCTTCTCAGCTTCGCTCTTGCGCTCGAGGTTGCGTGCCTCGAGCTGCGCGCGCTGGGCTTCGAACTTCTTCTTGTTGGCTTCGTTGGCGCGCAGCGCCTTGCCCTTCGGCAGCAGGAAGTTGCGGGCAAAGCCGTCCTTGACCCTGACGACGTCGCCCATCTGGCCAAGGCGGGAAATTCGTTCGAGTAGAATGACTTCCATCGTTTTGTCCTTTCAGAACCGCAAGCGGTCGAATCAAATTCGAAGGACAGGAAGCAAAGCGGCTCTGTAACCTGGGTCGCTGTCCTGCCCGGTGGCAGTTAGAAGCGGCAATTGCCGCCTCAACTCGGATTTCCAGTTTCCCTGTCGGCGCCGACCGCCGCAGGAGGAGACGGGCGGCGAGCCGCCCGTCCGAAACTTCCTTACCGCACCACGTAGGGCAGCAGGCCGAGGAAGCGGGCACGCTTGATCGCCTTGGCGAGTTCACGCTGCTTCTTCTGGCTCACGGCTGTGATGCGCGAGGGCACGATCTTGCCACGCTCGGAAATGTAGCGCTGCAACAGGCGCACGTCCTTGTAGTCGATCCGTGGCGCATTGGCGCCCGAGAACGGGCAGGTCTTGCGCCGGCGGTGGAAGGGACGGCGGGTCGGAATCTGGTTGATGTCGACCATTATTCTTCTCCTTCACCATCTCGCGTCCGGCGAGGGGCACGGTCGCTGCGCGGACCGCGGTCGCGGTCGCCAAAGCTGCGGTCGGAGCGCTCTTCGCGCTTCTGCATCATCGCCGAGGGGCCATCCTCGTGCTTGTCGACCTTGATGGTAAGGAAGCGCAGCACGTCTTCCGAAAGGCTCATCTGGCGCTCCATCTCCGCAAGGGCGGCAGGCGGGCAGGTAAGGTCCATCAGGGTAAAATAGGCTTTCCGGTTCTTCTTGATCCGGTAGGTGAGGGACTTCAGCCCCCAGTTCTCGACCCGGCCAACGGAGCCGCCTGCTTCGGTGATGACGCCCTTGAAACGTTCAACGAGCTCATCGACCTGCTGCTGCGACAGATCCTGCCGGGCAAGGAACACATGTTCGTAAAGAGCCATTCTCTTGCCTTTCTTCGTTTCTCTCCCGGTCCCGGCGGCTAGAGCCTCTGCAACTTCTCTGATCCTGG
>SMEK01000097.1_pt1 | contig 34786 bp, 32 predicted proteins | sample 2456371 | NCBI WGS metagenome assembly SMEK01 (sample SAMN10132590, study PRJNA489261) | soil metagenome | isolation source: day1 antibiotic-loamy sand soil ammended with composted manure from dairy... | place: USA | collected 2015-04-01
CAGGCCTACCTTCTCATTTTCTATTTACTCCCCTTCATATTCTGCTGGAGTAGTAGCAAGAGTTAGCGAACATGTCAACATTGGTGTGCAAGCTTGGGGAGATTTTTACAGCACGAAAATACCGTGGGTTCCAGCTCAGCTGATGCAATATTCCATTTTGGGCAATGTGTACTTTGAGTTTTAAACCAAACTAATTGCTATGGAACGATATCTCTGCAATTCTCTGCATTAAACCAGCCCTATCAACCAAGATCCTGTTTGTTTCTTTTGATATAAGTACTTTTGCACAAAGACTGCTCAATTGAAAAACACTTGGACGATTGCCCGTTTGGCGTTTCCCATTATTCTCGCCAATGCCTCCGCACCCCTGCTAGGATTGGCAGACACTGCTGCTCTTGGCCACACTGCCGATGCAGCTGCTTTGGGAGGCATTGCCTTAGGAGCACTGATTTTTAGCTTTGTCTATTGGGGGTTTGGCTTTTTAAGGATGAGCACGACTGGCTTTACTGCTCAAGCCGTGGGAGCCAAAGATCCGGTGGAGGTACGCTCGGTTTTGCTTCGTGCATTGGCGTTGGGCATCGGGATAGGCATAATGTTGATCATTCTAAAACAGCTAATCGGCTGGGCAGCTTTATCCCTAATGAGTGCCAGCGAAGATGTTAAAGCACTTGTAAGTGACTACTTCTATATCCGCATCTGGGGAGCCCCGGCCACATTGGCCACCTATGCGTTGCTCGGCACCTTAATAGGGTTGTCTGAAACGAAAAAGCTGCTCATGATCCAGCTTTTTCTCAATGGGATCAACATCTGCCTCAACCTCCTATTTGTGCTAAAGATGGGCTGGGGCATCAAAGGGATCGCATTGGGTACCATCATAGCCGAATGGATGACTTTTGGCCTGGCGTTATGGATAGTAGTTCGATCTATAAAACTATTGGTCGGGCCTGATGAATTCTTTTGGCCGTGGCAACAGGTGTTCGTAAAGCCAAAGATCAAAGCCATGCTCAAGACAAACTCGGACATCATGATCCGGACACTGGCCCTATTGAGCGGATTTGCTTGGTTTGCCAACCAAGGAGCCAAGTTTGGTGATGTCACTTTGGCTGCCAACCATATCCTGTTGCAGTTTGTCTCCCTATCGGCATTTTTTCTCGATGGGTATGCCTATGTGGTTGAAATGTTGACGGGCAAGGCCATTGGAGCCAAAGACAGAAATGCATTTACTCGCAATTTAAGGGATTCATCACGATTGGCGGCTGTCACAGCAGTGGCGCTTTCGTTGTTGGTATTTGTCTTTGGTCATGAAGCCATTTCCTTCCTCACGATAGACGAATCGGTAAGGGATGTTGCTACACAATATTTGCCCTATGCCGCCTTTTACATACTGATTTCTTTTGTGGCTTTTCAATTGGATGGTGTATTTATTGGCGCTACCTGGAGCAAGGAAATGCGGAACGCATCGCTCCTTTCTGTCTTGTTATTCATAGGTTTAGGATTGGCCTTGGTGACATGGAAGGGGAACCAGGGTCTTTGGTTGGCTTTTAGCGTATATGTTTTGGTGAGGGGCATTAGCTTGTTAGCTTATATGCCAAAACTGTTAGATAAACTGTCGGACAATAGACCTGTAGGCTATTGACAATGAGCAATAGATCGAACAGAAAGATGGCACTAATAACCTATATTAAATAGCAAGTAAATGGTAACGAGACGGTAAGTTACAAGACCGTTTGCCCCTTGATCCGCAAAACAATTGAATCCATAAAAAATATTTCGAGGCCTAATTTGATTTTCCTGAAAAATAAACTTAATTTTGCCCCTCTTTATCCCGTTAGTAATCAATAGTAAATATTATAATATCATGAAAAAAGGAATTCATCCAGAATATAGAGAAATAGTTTTTCAGGATTCTTCAAGTGACTACAAGTTTATCACAAGATCAACAATGAATTCTGACGAGACTATCGAAATTGATGGGAAGACCTATCCTTTGGTAAAAGTGGAAGTTAGCTCTGCTTCTCATCCCTTTTACACTGGAAAGAATATATTCGTGGATACAGCTGGTAGAGTTGAGAAATTCAACAAGCGGTACAAAAGAAAGTAATCTGACAACAACCCATTCGAAAGGCTTCTTTGTAAAAATCGAAGCCTTTTTTGTTTTCTGACAGCCTGTTGTACCTCTCTATAACTCTAAAATAATACGAGCCTACCACCTTTGATGTATCGGTGTCTCTTTTTAATTCTAGCGGCATCTTTTTAGTTAAGGCACATTTTATATTTTTGTACATGAACCTTATTCTATTCGACTCAGACAGCATCCGTAAAAATCTGCTTCCTTTTACCTTTACTAGGCCAGTGGCAGAAATACGCATAGGCATAAACACCATTGCACAAAAATGGGAAAGGGCTTTTTCATCTCAACCATCATACCTCACCCCCGACTACCTCGCCAAAAAATTTCCTTTAAAAACATCCCCCTCCAACTGGGTAGTAAATGGTGCAGTGTGCCCTAATGCCGAGCTTTTAGCAGCCATTGAAAACCTCAAAGATGGAGAGGCATTGGTGAAGGGCGGTATCCTTCTAGCAGGAAAATGTGACAGCAACACCCTGGCCCAATTCAAGGAAAACCTAGAAGGGTTTAATGATTATTTTCAATGCAAGCCTTACAATAGTACCATCACCATCCTGCAAAACCTATGGGATATTTTTGAGTTCAACGGAGATGCGATACGCCATGATTTTGAATTGATCACTAAGGATAGAACATCACAAAAAATCAATGATCCGCACACCAAAACCTATAACTCACACCAGATCTTTATCGAAGAAGGCGCCAAGATAAAAGCTGCTGTCCTCAATGCAGAAACAGGCCCCATTTATATTGGCAAAAATGCCGAGATCATGGAAGGCTCTTTCATTCGAGGGCCTTTTGCAGCATGCGAAAATTCAACTGTGAACATGGGAACCAAGGTAAGGGGCGACACTACAATAGGCCCCTATTCGAAAGTAGGGGGTGAAATAAGCAATGTTGTCATATTGGGCTATTCGAACAAAAGCCACGATGGCTTTTTAGGCAACGCCGTCATAGGTGAGTGGTGCAATTTGGGAGCAGCCACTAACGCCTCCAATCTAAAAAACACCTATGGCAGCATAAAGCTATGGAATTATGCCCATAAAAAAATGATAGACTCAGGACGGCAGTTTTGTGGCCTAATCATGGGAGATCATTCTCGCTGCGGCATCAATACCATGTTCAACACAGGTACCGTAGTGGGTGTAGGCACCAATGTATATGGTGCAGGATTCCCACCTAAATTCATTCCTTCCTTTTCGTGGGGCGCTGCTAGTGGAGGAGGCGACTTCTCTACCTACCAGCTTGACAAGTTCCTAGCAACAGCCAGAATCATGATGCAAAGGCGGAATAAAATCATGGATATTGAAGAAGAGAAAATTTTAACCCATATATTTGAACAAACTGTAGCGTTCAGAGCAAGGGAAATATAATCTTCATGCAATTCTCAGAGATAGAAGGCTTAGCAGAAGTTAAGCGTCATTTGATCAATACGGTAACTGCCAACCAATTGGCGCATGCCCAATTATTCGTAGGGCCCGAAGGCAGTGCCAACTTGGCCATGGCTTGGGCGTTTGCTGCCTACCTCAATTGCGAAAACCGCCAAGAAAGCGATTCCTGTGGCCAATGCCCTTCTTGCATAAAGATAGGCAAGCTCGTACATCCTGACCTTCATTTTGTATATCCTGTGAGCGGAAGCAAAAACAGCTCTGCCAAAGAAATCCTGAGCGATACCTACATTAAGGAATGGCGTACATTTATCAAAAGCAATCCATATGCATCCATAAGTGATTGGAGCAATGCTTATGGTGGCGAAAACAAACAGGCCAATATCTCCAAGGCAGAAAGCAGGGAAATCATCAAGAAGCTTTCCCTCAAAGCTTTTGAAGGGAAGTACAAGATCATGATCATATGGCAACCCGAATACATGCACCCTGCAGCTGCCAATGGCATTTTGAAAATATTGGAAGAGCCTCCTGCTAATACCCTGTTCATATTGGTTGCCCATGACATAGGCAAGCTATTGGTGACTATCCTATCCAGAACGCAGAAGCTAAACATCAGGGCATTTACAGATGACGAGATTACCGCATATATGATGCGGGTTCATGGTTTGGACGAAGAAAAAGCACGCCACCTTGTCTTTCTGGCCGAAGGGAATCTGAATGCTGCCGAACGATTATTAGGACAAGTAGAAGATGACACGGGAGAAATGTTTAGAGAGTGGATGCGATTTTGCTTCACCTGGAATCTCACCAAGATCGTGGAAAAGGCTGAGCAGTACAACAAAATGGATAAAACTGCGCAGAAAACACTTTTGCAATATGCCCTTACTATGATGCGCGAAACCATCATTGCTCGGTACAGTGCTGAGCAATTGCAACGATTAAAAGGTGATGAACTTGAGTTCGTGCAAAACTTCTCTAAAGTGGTCGATACCGATAAAGCGGCGCAGATGACAGAAGAGATTACTCAGGCTCATTATCACCTTGAGAGAAATGCCAATCCAAAGATTTTATTTACAGACCTTTCATTGTTGATCGCTAAAATCATCAGAAGTTAGACTGAATCAAGTTTGATATGGAGAATAAGGAAGTAAAAACAAAGGGAAAGCTTCTCATTGGACGTAGAGACATCATTGACTTACCAGAGTTTTCATTGTATGCGGTAAAAGCCAAGATCGATACAGGCGCCTATACTTCGGCAATCCATTGTTCAAAAATAAAGCTTATTCAAGAAAACGGCACTGATTTTATTACGTTCCATATTCCTGGGTCTAAGGTACACGGCCAAGGGAAAAATGTATTCAAGACCGATGACTTCGTGCTCAAAAGAATAAAAAGCTCATCAGGTCATATGGAAGAACGTTATGTGATCACAACGGGGGTATTGATCTTTAACAAACTTATAAAGACGGAGTTCTCCCTAACAGACAGGAGTGCCATGAAGTACCCGATTTTATTGGGGCGAAAGTTCTTGGTCAAAAGATTTATAGTGGACGTTTCCTTGGTAAATCTTTCTCTTAAGAATAAAATAATTCTTTTTTAAAACATTATATGCGCATTGCCATACTTTCCAGAAATTCGAACCTCTATTCAACTCGAAGGCTTGTAGAAGCAGCTCAGGCCCGAGGGCATGAAGGTTTGGTTATTGATCACCTCAAGTGTGACATCATCATTGAACAAAACAGCTCTGCCATCCTTTACAAAGGCGAAAGGCTGCGCGATATTGACGCAGTCATTCCTCGAATTGGCGCTTCCGTTACCTTCTATGGTACGGCGGTAGTTCGCCAGTTTGAAGCAATGAAAGTTTTCAGTGCTGTAGAATCTGAGGCCATTCTGGTATCGAGAGACAAGCTTCGCAGCTTGCAGATATTGGCCAAAGAGGGGCTGGCTATGCCTAAGACTGCCTTCACCAATTATTCCAAAGACGACAAAAACCTTATCGAGGAGGTAGGGGGTGCCCCTTTGGTTATCAAGTTGTTGGAAGGAACTCAAGGTTTGGGAGTAGTACTGGCAGAAACAAAAAAAGCAGCCCGCTCTGTGATAGAAGCCTTCCATGGGCTAAAAGCACGTATCATTGTACAGGAGTTTATCAAAGAGTCAAAAGCTTCCGATATCCGGGCACTGGTGGTAGATGGAGAAGTTGTAGGTGCCATGAAAAGGCAGGGAAAAGAAGGGGAGTTCCGATCCAATTTGCACAGAGGCGGGACTGCCACCGTGATTAAATTGAGCAGGGCCGAAAAAGCCGCAGCACTCAAGGCCTCAAAGGCGCTCGGTTTGTCAATAGCTGGCGTGGACATGCTCCAATCTTCCCGTGGCCCTCTAATCCTAGAGGTAAACTCATCACCTGGATTGGAAGGCATCGAAAAGGCCACCCAGATCGACATTGCGGGTAAGATCATAGAGTTTATTGAAAGGAACCAGGGAAAGAAGAAACGGAAGCGGTAACTTTGCCATATTGTGAGAGCATTCAGCAGCAGTTGCGGCTCGGTTATAAATTAAGCTTTTATCAATTATGAAGATTAGGATTGGCACGAGGGCAAGCAAATTGGCGCTATGGCAGGCAGAACACGTAGCCAATTTGCTGCAACAAGGCGGTGCAGAAGTGGAAATTATTCCAATGGACACGCTAGGTGATAAAATTCTAGATGTCAGCATTTCGAAAATTGGCAGCAAGGGTGTTTTTACAGAGGAAATAGAACAGCAATTGAGTGCAGGCACTATCGATATTGGGGTTCACAGTGCCAAGGATATGCCTTCTCAACTTCCTACGGGATTCAAGCTTATTGCATTTACAAAAAGAGAAGAAGCCAATGACGTTTTGCTCAGCTTTGACAAGAACGTTCGTCTAAGCACCAAACCGCTGCTAGTAGGCACTTCTTCCAACAGACGCCTTTCAACGCTCAAACGATTTTACCCACACATAGCAACTGTAGCCATAAGGGGAAACTTGCAAACTCGTATCGCAAAGATGGAAGCCGGGCACTGTCAGGCTTTATTGCTGGCATATGCCGGCGTACATCGTATGGGCTTTGACCAACTCATTGTGCAACATCTCTCTACGGACGAGTTTACGCCCGCTGTCGGGCAAGGGAGTATCGCTATCGAGATATCGGATAATATCGACGCCGAAAAAGTAGCTCTCATCCGTCAATATGTGAACCACTCCGACACAGAGTTCTGCCTTTTGGCCGAAAGAGCCTTTCTACGAAAGCTTGAAGGGGGTTGCAGTATCCCCGCATTTGCTTTGGCCACTTTAGAGGGGGATCAGCTAACCATAAAAGGAGGGCTGATAAGCTTGGATGGCCAAAATGCCGTACAAGAAATCCTCACAGGCCACAAATCAGGAGCTGTAGCATTAGGTACAGAGCTCGGCAATCTTATCCTCAACAATGGTGGGGCGCCGATATTAAAATCTATCAAAGAGAGCCTCCATCAGTAAAATTGCCTAATGAAATACTGGCTAATTTACCTCTGCTATACTTATATTGCTCAATGTCTTCTATAGGCTCAAAACTCTTTCATTGGCCTATTACTTTTGCTAATAGAAATCCACTAATTTAAGTACTTCAAAAAGCATATAATGGGAGCGCCTAGAATTATAGCACTTACGCATATTCTAAATCAAGAAGCAGGAATAGTGGTTGCTCAAAACCCTGATTTGCCCTTTGAAATCAAAAGAGTTTATTGGTTTTACCAAGTTCCTGAGGGCCAAGAAAGAGGGCATCATGCTCATAAGGGCGTCCAAAAGATATTGGTATGTAATCAGGGTAAGGTAGACGTAAAGCTTGAATCTGCAACAGGGAAAATATACCATTTCACCTTGAACAAGCCGCATGAAGGGCTATACGTACCGCCCTTGTTCTGGGGCACTTACTTCTTCCATAAAGGCGCCACTTTGATTTGCCTTGCATCGGAAATCTATGAGGAGGAAGATTATATTAGGGATTATCCGACATTCAAAAAAACATATGGAGGTTAGTTATTTTTCACAAAGCATCGCTTTTTCGACCCGCCTGCCTGCTGACGAGTTTTCCTACGGCTTCGAGCGATACCTTTACAATGAAACAGCCTTTTTGCAGCTACATCCAAATGTTCCAATAAGCTTTTATATCTTCCATACAAAGAAGAAAGAAGTACTGGGACGTTGTCATTTCTTTCTCACTAACGCTATCGCAACGAGTCCTTACAGAAGTCCTTTCGGGGGCATCGAATTAGACCCTTCGTTGAGCCTAGATTTAATAGAAGCATTCATAGCCTATGTTGAACACGCCCTACAACAAAAAGGAGCACAGGCAATAAAGATCACGCAAGTTCCTTTTGTCTATGATCCAACAAGTGCTTCTAAACTTACTAATTGCTACCTACGTGCAGGTTTTCAAATTACGCATCCCGACCCCAACCACCACATTACCATTGGAAGCGCCCGCTTCGAACAAAAGATTCATGCTATGGAAGGCCGGAAGCTTAAAAAAGCAATAACACAAGGGCTTGTCTTTAAGGAAGAGCCAATGGATTCACTTGAAGAAATTTATGCTTTCATACAAGCGCGTAGAAAAGAGAAGCGTCAAAATCTCAACATATCTTTGCAAAATTTGCATAAGGCCGTCCACAACTTGCCCCACCACTATAAGATCTTTACCGTAAAAGCTGAAGAGGAACTAATTGCCACATCTATCATCATAGTAGTGAATGACAAGATTGCCTACAATTTTCTCCCTGCCAGCACAAGCGCCTACAACAAATGGAGTCCGATGGTCTTTTTACTGAAGGGTTTGTACGAGTGGTGTCAAGAAAGAGGCATTAGAATACTAGACCTAGGGATTTCAAGCGTGGATAATACTCCCCAGTACAGTCTGATCGCATTCAAGGAAAGAATAGGAGGAGAATTAGGATTAAAGTGCACATTCTTTAAAACGCTGTAGTGAAAAAGCTAGGAATTATTACTGTGATAGAAACCGGTGATTTGGAACAAAAGCCAAATTATTGGTCGACAGCATACGCACTTTCGGTGGGGAAATATGCAACAGCAAAATATGGGCGATAAAACCTAGAAAAGGTAAAGCGATAACACAAGAAACCTTGTCGTTCCTTCATAATCACGATGTTGAATTTATCGATATCGACTTAAATAAGCGATGGCACTTGTATGGATTTGCCAATAAAATCTATGCAGCAGCCTACATCGAAGAGCAATTTGGCAATCAGTATGAAACCTTGCTTTTTTTGGATAGTGACACTATCGTGACCGACGCGATTGATCCTGAGATCTTAGAAGGTAAATATAAGGTGGCGGCAAAGCCGATTGATAGCAAACATCTCGCCATAACCCCATCGAACCCAATAAGCAAATTTTGGGAAAGGATATATGAAGCCTGCAATTTTAATGATATGCGTAAGCTATGGACAGTCAGAACCACAATAGAGAATCTTGAAATATATGCGTATTTCAACTCGGGGGTTGTCTTCGTCGATCCATCAAGCAAGATATTCTCTCAATGGCTTGAAAATTTTCACCGTGTCATCAAAAACAAGAAATTCTATCACCTGGCTGCCAAAGAGTATTTTTTCTTAGAGCAGGCGTTATTGGCAGGAACCATCCTAAAGGAAGTCCCAAAACCACAGGTAAAAGTTCTTGATCATACCTATAACTACTCTTTAAACTTTATAAATGAGCTTAATGAAAAAGTTATTGATAGGGAGATCAAAATCCTACATTACGATAAATCCTTCCAAAATGATCATTTGGATATTTCATTTCTCTCCGAAAAAGCGCAGCTTTGGCTTCAACCTCAATTACCTTTAAAGGCATATGAAGACAACTTTGTGCAAAAATATTATAAAGTGTTTCGTTATATTGCTTGGCGATTGAAAAACAAGCTCCTATTAACTTTAAAGCAGACTTGAAAATGCGCTACCGACGGCTGCTACCTTTTCTTACTCGTTTTAATTACCATTTGGGCAGCCATAAGTTACACGCAAACCCTGCTGATATAAGTTGCCAGCCCTTTTTCATCTTAGGCTCTGGAAGGAATGGTAGCACGCTACTATCCATGATTTTAAATGGACATTCTAAGATCTTCTTGCCCAACGAACAATTTGCTTTACATTATGCTGCCATACGATATCAACTGTACAACTTTTTGATATGGCGAGATCTGGTTAAGCTAGTAATCGGAGAGTTCGCCGACAACAATAACAACCAAGCTTGGAACACCAACTTCAATGCATTGTATGGTAAATTGTTTGATCTTCCCAAAAGGGAGCAAAGTTTCCAGAAGATTATAGATGAAATAATAAAGGAGGTCGCCAAACAAAATGGAGAATACTTTAGTGTGTGGGGAGATAAGTCCTTACCGACTACTTGGTTTTTAAAATACGTACACCGAGTATATCCTCACAGCAAATATATTTTTCTGATTAAAGATGGTCGAGATGTAGTGCATTCGTTTAATAAAGGTGGAGAAAGGGCTTTTCAAGAACTAAGTAAAATTGAAAATGCTGCCCAACACTGGCAGAGTTGTATTGATAAATGGAAGTGGCTTAAGAGAAAAGTCTTACCTCATCAACTATTAGAAATAAAATATGAAGACTTGGTAACTAGGCCAGAATTCAAAATCCAAGAAATCCTCCATTTTCTGGATATGCAATATGAAGAGGGTATGCTTGATTTTCACAGCATTGTAAAAGGCCGTAAGCTCTTTGATCCCGTCCATCAAAGCTTAACAAGCCCAATTAATACAAATTCCATTGGTGCTTGGAAAGAATGTCTTACTGAAACACAATTGATAAAGGTTGTGCCCATTATGGAGAAAGGCTTAAAAGAATATGGATACCTTTAAATCATCAATTTGATTACTCATGAATGTTTTTGTTATCCCTTCTTGGTATCCTTCGCAAGATCACCCTATAAATGGAATTTTCAATAAGGAGCAGACTATAGCGCTTGCAAAGCTTTACCCCCAAGCCAATTTTTGTATTAGCTTGTGGGGGCAGCAAGATGAAAGCAATCTTTTGTGGGGCAAAGATCATCTCTACAATATCATTAAAATATTAAACTTCTTGAAAGAAAAAGAAAGTGAAAGTAATATCTTACCCAACCTTTTTGAGAAGTATACTCCTGCGTTAACGTGGACACAGAAATTACTTTCTGGAAATATCTCGAAAATAATAAGTGCCAATGAAAGCAACTTGAAGCAGTTTGAAAAAAGGGTAGGGAAGGTAAACGTGATCCATGCTCATTCTGCATATCCCGGAGGATATATTGCTTATGCTCTTTCTAAGCGCTTTAACATTCCATATCTTATAACAGAACATATTACCCCATTCCCCAGTAAATACTATTTAACATCCAAGGGTGATATAAAAACCAATATAATGAATGCCATCTCTCATGCACATTATATAATTGCTGTTAGTCCCGCTTTACAACATAAGATTATTGATCTTGACTTACAGAATTCAGTCTGTATTCCCAATCTAACTGATGAGGAATTTTTTAAACCTACCCTCACTGTTCCTGATAAAGGGCAAATTATTTTATTTATGTTAGGTAGGATGGTTGAACAAAAAGGAGTACCTATATTACTTAATGCTTTAAATAAACTCAGCGACAACCAAATAAAACTAAGGATAGGCGGAGACGGGGAAAATATTGATGAGTATAAAAACATCGCTAGCAAGCTGAACTTACGCAATGTCTCATGGTTGGGGTTGTTAAATAGAACCGAAGTAAGAAACGAGCTACAGCAATGCCACATACTCGTCTTGCCTAGCCTCCATGAAAATTTACCTTTGGTACTCCTCGAAGCCATTGCCTGTGGCAAACCTATCATCGCCACAAAATGCGGAGGGCCGGAGTCTATCGTAAATGAAGACAATGGCCTCTTGGCAGAGGTGGGAGATAGTGATGACCTTGCCCATAAAATCAGCTGGATGATCGATCACTATGACCGATATAAACCCGAAATTATCAGAGCTGATTTTATGAACCGTTTTTCCCAAAAGGTAGTAGGCAATCAGATTATGGAGCTTTACAAAAAGGTCATGGTGTAGTCTCTGCGGTGGTGGAAGCACTATGCAAGGGTCCTATACCCTTAGCCACCCTCGAAAGGCTCTTGCGGCATAGTACGATTCAGCACCATTATGATACAGAAAGACATGGCCAAAGCGTCTGTCACAAAATACAGCTCCTCCCAATTCCCTAATATCGGGTGGGGTTTTCACCCAGCTTGAGGTTTTTCTATCAAATTCTCCAAGTTGTTGCAGTTCCCTATATTGGGCCTCATCCAATATCTCAATGCCCATCTCTGCTGCCATGCCAAGTGCACTGTTTTTAGGTTTGTGTTCTTTCCTTGACGCTAATGCTTCTGTATCATAGCATACACTGCGACGACCTTTGGGACTTTCAGGAGAACAGTCAAAGAAAATAAACTCATCTGATTTTTTATCATAACCGACAATATCAGGCTCCCCTTGGGTTTCCTCCATTTCATGTAGCGACCATAGTTTTTCAGGGTTGGCAAGCAGCTTTGCTTCTACGTTGTCCCACTTAAGGCCTTTGTGACGCTGCATGTTCTTTTCGAATCGGTTCTTTAAGGTTTTAAGTAGCACTTCTTGTGCTTCTTGAGGGATGGCTTTATTGTTACTCATAGTTTGAATTAGTTGTGGTTAACAGAATGAAGAACAATTTTCTTATCGGCGGGCCTGAAATACCAAGAGGCAGATATCAACACCAGCAGCAATACTGGCCCAAAATAATGAACGGCCTCATCCCTTACAGCAAAGTGGGAAAATACCGCACCGGACATAGCAAAGAAGAACCCTGCATATGCCCACTCTTTTAGCAATGGATATCGTGGAATAAGAATCGCTATAACTCCCAGTATTTTCCATACGCCCAATATCGTCAATAGATACGGGGGATAACCTAGATGGGCAAAAACTTCCACTTCTTCTTCCATCCGAATTAACTGAACGATACCAGTAGATACCATTCCCAAAGACAACCATATGGTTGCGATCCAATAAATTATTTTATTCCGCTTCTTCATAAGTATATCATTTTATATAAGAATTTCTAAATCAAATTTTCCTTTGAAGATGCTAAAGTAGCCTGCTTAATACCTCTTGCAAGCGATTATGTCCCATATTAAGACCATATGCAAAGGGCAGCTTCAACAATTGATTTCTATCTTCTATCGATTTAAACACAATCTGTATAGTTAGTTTACTTGTTTGATCTGTGAGGCTTTCAAAATCAAGGAATTCAAGCTGCACAGGAAAATTAGAATTTTCCATCTCAAAAGTGCGGGTTATTTTCCTGTATGGCTCAAAGTCATGGATAACGCCATTGGCACGAAAGACGATATCGCCCTTTGCATCCGAAGTTTCAAATTGCCAGCTCCCGTGCTTTCTAGATTCGAGTTTTAGCACTTTTGTCCCCATCCATTGTTCCACAAGCTCAGCCTCTGCATAAGCTTTGAAGAGCAATTCCACAGGCAAGTCAAACTCCCTTGTAATCAACAACTCCTGTTTATCATTTTCTGCCTCTACCTTCGTTTTGCGTTCCATAACGTCTATTTTTTATGTTGATAATTTTTCATGAGCGCTTCCAATTTATTAAACCTATCATCCCACATCTGCCGGAATGGTTCTATAAAGTCAGCGATTTCTTTAATCTTTATGGGGTTCAGGTGATAATAAATTTCCCTACCATTCTGTTCCCTTTCTAGCAATTCACATTCAGCAAGAATTTGCAAGTGCTTTGAAACAGTAGGCCTTGCCGTATTAAAGTTGGCCGCAATAGCCCCAGCAGTCATGGACTGGGTGGCTAGCAAAACCAAAATTGCCCTCCTTGTCGGATCAGCGATCGCCTGGAATACGTCACGTCTTAATTTCATCATGTAGCCATTTGACTACAAACATAACCGTAGACAATTGGCTACGCAATATATTTTTTAAATTTTTTTTAGAAGTAAGGCTATCTAAGTCCTATCAGAAAACCATAACTCACTAGTCCTAATGACATTCCCTACTAATCCTAGTAAGATCAATTTGACCAATACTAGCAATTGACAAAGGATCAATTGCACACATACCTTTGTCCACTACTCAGTCTAAATAAAAACAATGATTAACACTATAAATAAATCGATGAGAACTTTACTATTATCTCTCCTTTTAACATCAGCTACACTTCATGTCATATTTGCACAAACTGGAACAATTACCGGATCTGTTCAGACTTCTGACGGGAAGGCAGCTTCTATGGTAAATATAGGGCTAGAAGGAACTTCGAGGGGCACCTCAACAGATGGAGAGGGACGCTATGTAATTACCAACGTGAAAGAGGGTACATATACACTCCTAGCCTCATTTGTGGGCCTACAAACAAAAGTCATAAAAGTGGTGGTAAATGAAGGAAGAAATACTGTGGTGCCCACGATAGTGCTGGAAGAGATGCAGGAAAGACTACAAGAAGTGATTGTAGAAGGAGAAAATGAAGAAAACTACAAAGCGGACATACTCTCCCATAGTTTAAGGCTGAAAGGCCCATTGATAGAAGTACCACAAAACATTCAGGTAATTACCGCCGATGTAATTGGTAGCCAGCAAGCCATTGACATGCTTGAAAATGTATCCCGAAATGTAAGCGGAGCGCAGATGATTGAGCACTGGGGGAATTTCGCCAGAGTAAATATGCGTGGTTTTAAGATACCTGCTTTCCGTAATGGGATGAATGTGGACCTTCCTTGGGGGCCACTGGTGGAAGATATGTCTATTGTAGAACGAATTGAATTTGTAAAAGGTCCTGCAGGTTTCATGCTTTCTTCAGGCGAACCGGGAGGGCTATATAATGTAGTAACGAAAAAGCCTACTACACGCCAGCACAATGAAGCAACGCTTATGGCAGGAAGCTATAACACCCTACGCAGCACGGTGGATATAGGGGGAAAGCTTAACAAAGAGGGCAGTGTACTTTATAGGCTCAACTTAATGGGGCTTACCAAGGGGTCTCATAGGGACTATGAATACAACAATCGCTATACCATAGCTCCTTCTTTAAGCTATCAACTTACGGATCAAACTACCTTGACGGCAGAATATATTTATCAATATTCGCAAATGTCGCTGGTAGGAGCTGCGTACGTGTTTTCTGCCAATGGATTTGCAGACTTGCCAAGGGACTTCACGTTGGCAGAACCTAACATCGACCCCACTGACTTAAGCGAGCACAATGTTTTTCTCAACCTTACCCATAAGATCGATGACCATTGGGACATAACAACGCAATTGGCTTACATCCAATATAAACAAGAGGGGAGCTCGCTTTGGGCGAATAGCGTAGAGCCCAATGGTGACATCACGCGCTCCCTAAGCAGCTTTGATGCATTGGGCTTGCAAAAATTGGGACAGGTTTTCCTAACTGGAAATATGCAAACAGGGCAGGTTCGGCATCAAATATTGGCAGGATTAGACATGGCACATAAGGATTATTATGCAGATTGGTGGCAGACAGGAGTGATCGGAAAAAGCATTGCCTTCAATATATACAACCCTACCTATGGAATTCCGGCAGACTCCTTGCCCCAGTTCAACCGCAACCTAAGTATTCGAAAAAGAGCTACATCTGGTACATATCCGGCCATTATTGGAGAACGATATTCATCCATCTACCTACAAGATGAGGTAGGCCTTTTTGATAATAAAGTCCGCCTGACACTTGCTGGTCGCTATACCACTTTCAACGGTTGGTCATATGGAAGTTCAACCCAAGACGAGGTATTCACCCCTCGAGTAACCTTAAGTGCTTCCGTAGCTAAAAACACTTCTATCTATGGCGTATATGACCAATCTTTTATACCTCAGGCTGGTTCCGATAAGGAAAACAATGTTTTTGTTCCGGAAAGGGGCAATAGTCTTGAAGCAGGTTTAAAAAGAGACTGGGCAGATGGCCGATGGAGCTCGACACTCGCTATTTATCAAATTACCAAAGAAAACATTTTGGTAAGTGACCCGAGTGATCCGCTATACCAGCTCCAACTTGGGGAAGTACAATCTGAAGGAATCGAATTCGATGTCCAGGGTGAGATTGTTGAGGGATTAAAACTTATCCTAAACTATGCCAATACAAAAGCAGAAGTAGCAGAAGATACCGAAGAAAGCAGAGTGGGTACCCGTATCGCCGGCCACGCCAAACACATGACCAATGGCTGGATCAGCTATCATTTTGGAGGCAACTCCCTTCTGAAAGGGTTTGGTCTTGCTGTAGGTTATCAATATCAAGTGGATCGTTCGTCATGGGCATGGGGTGCGGACAACTCGTCCGTAATGCCTGACTATTTTCGATTGGATGGTTCCCTTTCATGGTACAAGAACAATCTCCGAATTGGGCTAAACATCAATAACCTACTGAATGAGTATCTCTACTCAGGCAGTTCTTATGACTCCTTCTATTATTGGCAGACAGAGCCCGGTACCAATTTCCGTCTCCATGTTGCCTTCAAATTCTAAAGTATGGCTATCAAGAAAATCATTGGCAAACTTCACCTTTGGCTAGGTCTATCGTCCGGAATAGTGGTATTTATTGTGGCCATCACAGGCTGTATCTACGCATTTCAGGAAGAAATACAAGACCTTACCCAACCTTATCGATTCGTGGACAAACAAAAAGGAGATCTTTTGTCCCCATCCGAAATCAGGAAAATTGCTGACGAAGCACTTCCTAACAAACACATACATGGTGTATTGTATAAAGGTGAAGACCGTGCAGCCATCGCAATTTATTATAGCTATGAAGATGGATACTACGATTTGGTATATGTGAACCCCTACTCTGGCAGCGTATTGAAAGTCGTCGATGTGTACCAAACCTTTTTTCAATTCATCCTGGATGGGCATTTTTACCTTTGGCTTCCACATGAGATCGGGCAGCCTCTGGTCTCTATTTTTACGCTTATCTTTGTTGTCATGCTTATTAGTGGCATTGTCCTATGGTGGCCCAGAAACAAAAATGGCACCCGTCAACGTTTCAGTATCAAATGGAGTACCCGGTGGAGGCGCCGAAACTATGACTTGCACAATGTACTTGGTTTCTATGCCTCAGCCCTTGCTCTTATTCTAGCACTTACTGGACTTGTATGGGGCTTTGAGTGGTTTAGAGATGCTGCTTACGCAACCGCAGGAGGGCAAAAATCACTCACCTATACAGAGCCTTTATCCGATACTACCTCCTCCGCAACCAAGTCTATTTCAGAATCTGTGGACCTATTATGGCGGAAACTGCGGAACGCTTATCCCAATTCGGGTTCTATTGAGGCACATTTTCCTGAAACCAATCAATCTCCAATACATATCGCCATCAATCCTGATGAGGGCACCTATTGGAAAATCGATTATCTCTATTTTGACCAATATACATTGGAAGAGGTATCGGTCGATCATATTTGGGATCGCTTTGAAAAAGCTTCTGTCGCAGACAAACTCATGCGCATGAACTACGATGTTCATACTGGCGCAATCTTTGGGTTGGCAGGCAAGACATTAATGTTCTTAGCTTCTCTAATTGTCGCCTCGTTACCTGTTACCGGATTTTGTATATGGTGGGGAAGAAAGAACAAAAAGAAAAGGAAAATTGTCAGAAAGAATAAAACACCCAAAAAAGTGTTGGAATATGAAAGTGTCACTTAGTCAAGAGGTTGCTTGTCCAACACAAGTCGTTTTAAATATCAAAAGCTGCCCATTTGAGCAGCCTTTGATATGCTTTTTTATTAAAAATTATTCTATTGGCTGGTTAAGCTTTTTGCTTGACTTGCTTGTTTACCTCTCTTCTTGTCAAGTCCATTACTATCGGCGTAGCGATAAAGATTGAAGAGTAAGTACCTAAAAGGATACCTACCAACAATGCAAAGGAGAAACCTTTAAGCACAGCACCGCCGAACAAGAACAGGATCAACACGACCAACAAGGTAGTACCTGAAGTTATAAGTGTTCGGCTCATGGTGTTGTTGATCGCCAAGTTCAAAGTGTCGCCTAGATCAGCTTTAGGTTTTAGACCCAGCTCTTCTCTGATACGGTCAAATATTACCACGGTGTCATTGATCGAGTAACCAATTACGGTAAGAATCGCAGCGATAAACACTTGATCGATCTCAAATGTAATACCTAATGCCCCTGCAATAGCAAAAGCTGCCAACACCATCAGTGTATCATGGAACAAGGCAATTACCGCCCCTAAACCAAATTCCCATCGCTTAAACCTCAACAAGATATACAAGAAGATCACTATGAGAGAATATATTACCGCTTGATAGGAAGAATTCTTGACATCGTTGGCCACTGATGCACCTACTTTTGACGAACTTGATATGGCAAAATGCTCACTATCTACCCGTGTATCCTCTGGAATATAATTAAGTCCGGTAAAGTCCTCTATACCGCTTATAAGCTTGGCTTCCACTTCTTTATCAGCTTCATCACTTCCAGCGTCTATCATATAACTGGTAGTTACCTTTAGGATATTGTTACCTCCAAAGGTCCTCACTTCTGTACCTGCATCTTCAAACTCATCCATCAGGGCAGTCTTAAGATCGGAAGCTACTACTGGCTCGTTAAATGTAACTACAAAAGTCCTTCCACCAGTAAAATCAACACCCATTGTCAACGGTTGTATAAAAACAGCAACAATCCCAAGAACTATTATTGACCCTGAGAAAATATAAGCACTCCTTCTTTTAGTAAGGAAATCTATGTTAAGGTTAGTGAATAGATTTTTGGTGAACGGCATTGCAAAAGACAATTTGCTTTGGTCCCCCTTGCGCGCCATCCATTCCATTACCACTCTTGAAATAAATACTGCTGAGAAGAATGAGGTGATAATTCCAATCATTAATGTAATAGCAAAACCTTTTACTGGCCCCTGTCCTACTACATAAAGGATTACGGCTGTCAGGAATGTTGTAACGTTAGCGTCTATGATAGAGCTGTAAGCTTTGTTATAACCTTCTCTGATGGCAGTAACCAGTCCAGAACCTGACCTAATTTCCTCCCTAATCCTTTCAAATATCAGCACGTTGGCATCAATGGCCATACCCATGGTGAGCACGATACCAGCAATACCTGGTAATGTAAGGGCCGCATTTAACTGCGCCAAAATTCCCAGAAGGAAGAAGATGTTGAAAATAAGGGCAACGTTGGCTACTAATCCTCCTTTGGCATAATAAGCAACCATAAACACCACAACCAAGGCCAAACCTGCTATAATCGAGGTCATCCCCTGGTTCTGAGCTTCTTGGCCTAATGAAGGTCCAATGATAGCTTCTTCCACAATAAGGGCAGGGGCAGGCAATGCACCCGCTTTGAGAAGATTGGCTAAATCCTTGGCTTCGTCTATCGTAAAGTTTCCAGAAATCACAGAACTACCGCCACCTATTTCAGTCTCAACATTCGGGGCAGACAGCACATAATCATCAAGCACAATGGCAATCTGTCTTCCTATATTATTGGCAGTCAACCGTCTCCACGTCTTAGCACCCTCACCATTCATGTTCATGAATACAGCAGGCCTTGAATATTGATCAAGATCCTGTCTAGCATCTGTGATTACGTCACCAGTCAATGGCGCTAACCCACCTCTTCCTTGCTTAATAGCATACAAAGAAATCAATTCCATATTGCTGCCACTCTCTCTTGCAGAGATTGGTTTAGCAGACCATAGAAATTTTAAATTGGGCGGCAGCATAGCCTGTACATCCTTACGCTTGAGGATGCTATTGATCCTAGCTGTATCTTTCGTTTCATAGACCAGTCCAAATTGAGATCTCAAAAGACTGAACAATGGAGACACCTGAGCATTCAACAAGGAATCCAAATTAGTAGTATCGCCACCAGCGCCTGCGAGCTGACTTGCCAAATCATCGGCCACTTGGGCAGAATCCGCTCCTACTGAAGTAGTGTCATTTGCATCAGAAATCGTAGGCTGATTTTCGGTCAATAAATTTGAAAGGTCTTCCTGAGAGACAGCATTGTCTGTGCTTTCCAACGTAGAAGTTCCAGCCCTGGCTCTTTGCTCTTCTACCAACATCGCATTGATTGCTTCCAACGAACCACTAAACTCTTGCAAATCCCATACTTCCCAGAACTCTAATTTTGCCACACCCTGCAAGAGGTTTCTTACTCTTTCTGGATTATCGACTCCTGGCAATTCTATCTGAATTCTGCCTGTTCCCTGAAGTTGCTGAATGTTAGGCTGGGATGTACCGAACCTATCGATCCTATTGCGCAAGATGTTAAATGAACGATCGACAGCATCTTTGATTTCCTGATCCAAGATACTCAAGATCTGCTGATCTGTGCTCTCATAACTAATTTTTCCTCTATTCGCAGCTATAGCAAAGATTGTACTCAACCGTGTATCAGGTTTGCGTTTCTTAAAAGCTTCATAGAAAAGTGAGGTGAACTTCTCTTGACTAGACCGTTGCCTTTCTAGAGCTTCTTGAACGGCTGCCTGAAAATCAGCATCCGCAGGATTGCCCGCAATTCCCTTCACAATATCAGCTGGAGATACTTCTAAGGTAACATGCATCCCTCCTTGTAAATCGAGGCCTAGGTTAAGCTCATTATCTTTTACTTCTTGATAGGTATATTCTATGCCAAGTAAGTTATATACAGGTACATGATATACTGAGTCCAGATAAGCTTGTTTTTTGTTGAAATCTACAGCACCGTTTTCATCGGTAGCATAAGCTGTAGCATCCTTCTGAATCCCTCGTGACACGAAAGTGAAGGATAAGTAATAGATACAAAGAGCTGTAACTATTACTGTAAGGAAGATAATAAATCCTTTATTTTGCATTTTATTAATTAATATAAGTGATGATTTGAACTAATAGTGAGGTACACCACAGTGGAGATGTACTCATGACCCTTACTGAAAGAGCGGGAACAACATATGTGGCGGTTTGCCTGCAGTTTCAATCCCTATTATGGGGCATTGGGCGAGATGATCAGCCTAAACAGGGTATTGAAATAGGGGATATGCGGTATTTCAAAGACACCTATTTCTTCTACTGCCCGCACTACAATAATCGTAACTTGAGTAAAGGTACAGTGCAGTGGGGTTAGATTGGCGTGTAGCAAAGGTAGTACTGCCTCATAAGCTACAAACTTGTATTCCTCCTTCTGGTTGTCTTGCTCTTCTCCATTAGCATCAGCAGTTTGAGATGTGGCTATTTCTATGTCGGTATCGGGCAAAACAATGAAGCTCCCTTCGCCAAATGTGGCGGAGACCATCAAAAGTAAAGTTAAAAAACCTACAACTGCCCGTTGGATCATAGATATTCCACTGTTGAGAACACAAATCAGCCTGCTAAATTAAAAACAATTCATTAAAATTCTAATCTTTCCCTTCGTTTTATTGCTGATTACTTTTATTATACACTTCCTTATTGATCACTTGGGCCATTGGCTCACCCTTGCTGGCAGCCACTATATTATGAGCAGCCATTAAGCTCATCTTTGTCCTTGTTTCTATAGTAGCAGAACCAATATGAGGCAATACACAAACAGTTGGCAACTGTAGCAGCGGATTGGTGGCTTGCATAGGCTCTGGATCAGTCACATCCAATCCGGCTCCCCAGATTTCGCCTTGCAGAATAGCATTATATAAATCCTTTTCAACATGTATTTTGCCCCGAGCCGTATTGATGAAGATCGCTGAGCTTTTCATCTTCTTAAAGCTGTCCATATTAAACCTATATGCAGTCTCAGGGCTAAGATTTGTGTGTACAGAAAGCACATCACTTTCAGCTAGCAACGCTTCAAAATCTACATAGCGTGCCCCTACCATCTCTTCTGCTAAGGGGCTAACGTGTCTATTATAATAGATGATATTCATATTGAAGGCTACCTTGGCCTTTCTCGCTAACTCTAAACCAATTCTCCCCAACCCATAAATGCCCAGTGTTTTCCCCTCTAGCTCCACTCCTAAATTATTGATAAATTCGAAGTCCTTCCAACCCCCTCTTTCAATCAACCTGCCCATATAAAAGGCCTTGCGCGCCACAGCCTGCATTAACAAGAAAGCTATATCTGCCGTTGCTTTGCTAAGGACTTCGGGCGTATTGCTCACTGGAATATTGAAACGGCTCGCCTGAGTCAAGTCCACATGATCATACCCTACACTCGCTAGCGCAATGCCATTCAAATGCGCACACCGCTCAAAGAAATATCCATCTAGTGGTATATGTCCGATGTTCAGCAGAAAGTTTACTTCCTGACAATGTTCTATCAACTCCTCTTGGGTGAGCTTTCGATGATGCTCATTTACAATCACCTCCAAACCATTGCCCTCTAAGAAGTCGATGATTGGTCCGAAGATCTTTCTTGAAATGAAAACTTTCATTGTATGAGCCTATGTGAGAAGCTGATGAATTACCCTCTAGAGGGTGGGTTTAATTATACCAACAAAGAACATTTGCTGTTGCAAAATATTATTTGTTAAAGTTATATCAGCTATCAGCTCAATAGTGAGCTAAGCTGTTTTGTAGACCAAAGCCACAGCATACGCACTTACCCCTTCTTCTCGCCCTACAAAACCTAACTGTTCGGTCGTAGTAGCCTTTATGGAAATATCTTCTATACTGATCCCCATTACTGCTGCCAGACATTGCTGCATGGCCTCTATGTGAGGGTTTACCTTAGGACGCTGCAAACATACCGTGCTGTCAATATTGCCGATCTCGTAGTTTTTGGAGCGCAGCAATGCAACAACTTTCTTCAATAGCTCTTTGCTATCTATTCCTTTATATTGAGGATCCGTATCGGGAAAATGATAACCGATGTCCCGCAAATTGGCAGCGCCGAGCAGAGCTTCGCATATTACATGAACCAGCACATCGGCATCAGAATGTCCAACAGCTCCGACCGTACTGGGGATTTTTATGCCTCCAAGCCAAAAATCATACCCCTCGGCCAGCTGGTGCACATCATAACCAAATCCTACTCTCGTCTTTATCATGTGTCTTTCTTAACCTTGTAGTATAGTGTGGAACAATTCTCTGGTATCAAGATATCATTGGCCATTGTCTGTACCTCTAGTGCGGTCACTTGTTGAATGATGGCAGGCTCCCTGTTTACATAGTCAGGGTCGCCCTCCAATGCTGCGAACGCAAGGTTCATGGCCCGATTCAATAGCTCGACCTCTGAAAAAATCAAAGTAGCCTCAGCCTGATTCTTAACTTTTTGTAGTTCCTCTTCGCCAACCACAGTTTCCTTCACTTCCTGTAAGACCCTATCGATGGCCGCTTCTCCCGCTTCAGGACTCACGCCTTCATTGAGTTTTCCATGAATCACCAACAATCCAGGATCTAAAGACCCTGTTACATATGCGCCCAAGCTATTGAACATTTTTTCCTTTTTCACCAGTTGTTCATATAGTCGAGAAGATTTTCCCCTTCCGATCACATCGCTCAAGAGGTCTGCTATATGGTAGCCTTTAGTGTACTTTTGGGGCATATGATAGGCCTTATAGATAGCATCCAAAGGAACGTCTGCATATACTGTTTTGGTTCTTTTTTCTATCTGTTGCGGCTCAGCAGGAAGATTTCTTTGGTAAGGTTTCCCAGCAGGAATCGGTCCAAACCATTTCTCAGCGAGCGCCTTCACATCTTCTGTCTTTACGTTACCAGCTACAACCAGCACTGCATTATTGGGAATATAATATTTATAGAAAAAAGCTTTGACATCTTCCATTGTGGCGTTCTCGATATGGCTGATTTCTTTTCCAATGGTTGCCCATTTATAGGGATGAACCTTATAAGCCAACGGTCTCAATTGCAGCCACGCATCCCCATAGGGCTGATTGAGGTAACGCTGCTTGAATTCCTCAATCACCACTTTCCTTTGAACTTCCAACACTTGAGGATCAAATGACAGTCCCATCATCCTATCAGATTCAAGCCAAAATGCTGTTTCAAGATTTTGGGATGGAAGGGTTATATAATAGTTGGTAATATCAGGGCTGGTGAAGGCATTGTTCTCACCACCTACTTTTTGTAAAGGTTCGTCATAAGATGGAATGTGCATTGACCCTCCAAACATCAAATGTTCAAACAAATGTGCAAATCCCGTCTTGTTTTCATCTTCATCTCTAGAGCCTATATTATAAGCTATATTTACAGCTGCTAAGGGAGTGCTAGCATCTTCATGAACATATACCTTCAGCCCATTAGAAAGGGAAAAATACTGATAATCGATCATAATGTATGTTGCGTGACACAAAAATAAAAAATAAGGCGAATCTTTACCCTAAATATCTAAATACTTTAGTTTTGCCAATTAGTGGCCATTTCTAGCAACCACTACTATGTTGTGTTCTTATGCATTTTAACAGGAAAGAATATTCAGACACTGCACTGGTTCACTTATATGAATCGCTATTAAAACCACGGCTTATCGAGGAAAAGATGCTGATCCTTTTGAGGCAGGGCAAGATCTCAAAATGGTTTTCTGGCATTGGACAAGAAGCCATATCTGTGGGTGCTGTACTTGCTTTGGAAAAAGAAGAATACATCCTTCCCATGCACCGCAACTTAGGCGTATTTACGGGCAGGGGTGTTCCATTAGAGAAGCTTTTTGCTCAGTTCCAAGGAAAATTAGGCGGATTTACCAAAGGAAGAGATCGTTCATTCCATTTTGGTTCTAATGAGCATCACATCGTAGGAATGATTTCGCACTTGGGTCCTCAACTAGCTGTAGCCGACGGCATAGCACTAGCTAGCAACCTGGCTCAAGAAGGCAAAGCCACCTTGGTATTCAGCGGTGATGGCGGCACAAGTGAAGGGGATTTTCACGAGGCATTGAATGTGGCAGCTGTTTGGGATTTACCTGTTATATTCCTAATCGAAAACAATGGTTATGGGTTGTCTACGCCGAATGAAGAACAGTTTCGATTTAAAAATTTTATCGATAAAGGGCCGGGATATGGCATAGATGCCCTGCAAGTAGATGGCAACAATGTGCTAGAGGTTTACGACACGATCCAACAAGCAGCACGAAATATCAGGGAAACCCCCCGACCGATATTGATAGAAGCCTTGACCTTCCGAATGAGAGGACACGAGGAAGCTTCTGGCACCAAATATGTACCTCAAGAACTTTTCGAGCAGTGGGCCAAAAAGGATCCTATCGTTAACTATGAGAAGTTCTTGGTAAAGGAAGGCATTCTTACCGACCGGAAAATCCAGCGTATCCGCAAAGGAATTCAAAAAGAAATTGAAAAAGGACTAGAAATAGCATTTTCCGAAGAAAAGCCAATACCTGATACTCTCTCAGAGGTTGAAGATGTTTACGCCCCATATGTGCAGCAGTTGGTTTTGCCTACCAGTAAAATCTCCTCTGAAAGACGGTTTGTAGACGCGATTGCGGATGGCCTAAAACAAAGCATGGAACGATATCCTCAACTCATTCTCATGGGTCAAGATATTGCAGAATATGGCGGGGTGTTTAAAGTCACGGAAGGGCTGGTAGAGACTTTTGGCAAAAGCAGGGTACGCAACACGCCCTTATGTGAGTCTGCCATTGTGGGCATTGGTCTGGGACTTTCCGTAAAGGGATTCAAATCTGTCATAGAAATGCAGTTCGCCGATTTCGTGACTTGCGGGTTTAACCAAATCGTGAACAATCTCGCTAAGTCGCATTATCGATGGCAGCAAAATGCCGATGTAGTGATAAGGATGCCTACAGGCGCAGGTGTTGCTGCAGGTCCATTTCACTCGCAATCCAATGAGGCGTGGTTCTTCCATACCCCCGGCTTGAAAATTGTCTACCCTTCAAATCCATACGATGCCAAGGGTCTGCTCAATGCCGCCATTGAAGACCCAAATCCTGTACTCTTTTTCGAGCACAAAGCATTATATAGAGCAATAGCACAAAGCATACCGGACGACTATTATACAGAAGAAGTGGGTAAGGCAACATTAGCAAACCATGGCGACGACCTCTCTATCATTACCTATGGCATGGGCGTGCATTGGGCCCTAGAGATCATGTCCTCGCTTCCCCACCTTAGTGCTGACATTCTTGATCTGCGAACATTGCTTCCATGGGACAAAGAGGCAGTGGAACAGACGGTAAAGAAAACAGGAAAGGTCTTGATCCTGCACGAAGACTGTCTTACTGGAGGCATAGGTGCCGAAATAGCTGCTTGGGTTGGAGAATATTGTTTTCAATATCTCGATGGCCCGGTTGTGCGGGAAGGAAGCCTCGATACGCCAGTTCCATTTGCTCCACCGTTGGAACAGAACTTTTTGCCAAAGGGAAGACTTAAAAACAAAATCGAAGAATTAGTAGCATTTTAGTGTGGAAAACGGGCTCAAATGCCCACATCCATTTGAACATTTTAGAGAAATTTTATGTAATATTAACAGGCATGGTACAACAGATAGATTTGTTCCTATTCTTTCTATGGAAGGCTGCCTCATTCCATTAAATTCGCAGACCAACTTCTTGTAATCTAAGACAATTGAATCTTAAACAGTTTTACGCATTTGCGGTAAGAATCACATCACTACTGCTGTTAGCATGGCTCATCTTCCTTATGAGCCCACAAGAAGCTTATGGCCAAAGTCGATTTGATGACAAGAAGTTAAAAACATCCAAAAAGCCTAAAAGAGACAATAGAAAAAGCTTTTTTAGGATGGAAAACAGAGAGAATGCGCCCCCCACTAAAGTAGAAGTACGCACCACTCAGCGCAAAACAAAACGGAAAGACAAGCGCACACTTATTGGTCCAGTAGGTAAAGACCAAACCCAGAATTACGATTTTAAACTACGAGATGTAGAACAGCCTTATCGGCCAGAAATCTCTTACGAAGGTTTTAGAAAGGCAAAAAGAAACAATAGGGCGCCTAACCTTAACGCCACCACCTACAGTGGCGAACTCAAATCTTCCTCTCTGTCGACCAACCCAGGACGAACCGCCACCAATACACAAAGGCAAAAAGGCAAGAGCAAAAAAACTAAGGAAAGAAGCTACAAAAACTTGTCGCAACAGGTGCAACAGTATAGTGGAGACATGAAAAACGCTGCTGTTCCTGTGAGCCACGGGCGCGACATAAGCAATGCGGGCAACATGAGGAAGGGCCGTTCACAGCGCTCATCAAATCAAGACTTTCGATCCCGATCAATGGAGATGCATCAGTTTTCAGGCTTCCAGAAAGTTCAATCTCCTGGAGGACCGAGCAGAGGCTCGCATTTTCAAGGCGATAGGAGGGCAGCTTCTTCTGCCACCCAAGAAAAGCGGATGAAGGCTAGGTCCAAGCAGGTGCATCAGTATAGTGGAGACTTAAAATACTCTTCGCTCAGCAAAGGAAAGGGGCGAGACATCGCGCAAGCGAGTGCTATGAGCAAAGGAAAGTCCCAAAAAAGGAAGAAGGATGATTTGCAGGCCTCCTCTCGACAAATGCACCAGTACCAAGGAAACATAAAAGTGCCATCCCTTTCTTCCCGAACAAAACACTTGCGCAAATTATCTCAAAAGGTAAACCAATATGAAGGCAATATTCGTATTAGAAATCTGAAGCACAAAGACTTACACCCAAGCGTATCCTATTTAAAAGGGAAACAGAAGTCATCACATGATCAAAAAGAGAAATTGAGAAAAAGGAAAATTAACTGGTTCAGATTTTGGAGAAACAGTGATCAGCCTACAAGCGTAAAACAAAAACCTACAAAACCGAAATACGACTCCAGAGAAAGTGAAATTTGGTACGATTAATCATGAATTGGAAAAAACTAGAAACCGAAACCGCCTTGGCAGAAATTAAGGCGCTATCAGAAAATCAACCTATCGTCATCTTCAAACACAGCACCAGATGTCCTGTGAGCAGCATGGCACTAGACAGGCTTGAAAGAAATTGGGATCAAGAGGAAATGCAATCAGTTTTGCCATACTTCCTCGACTTAATTGCTTACCGAAACATATCGAATAAAATAGCCGATATTTTTGGCGTTGTACATGAGTCGCCTCAAGTACTGTTGATCGAAAACGGAAAATGTATTTATAATGCCTCACATATGGGAATCTCATACAATGTGCTCAAGAGGCATATCCAGGCGTAGCCATCCACTTATGTACAACCAAATTAGAAAAATTATGGTCATGTGGAAACCAAAGGATAACGGGTGGAGTTTGATTTAAACTCAAAAGCAGATTTTTACATTTATGGATTAATTATTACATTTATAAGCTATGTACATGTCCATCAAAAAATTTGCGTTATTTCTACTCTGCCTTATTTTGGGCCCTGCTGCCTTTGCACAGACTTCAGAAGACTATGAGTATACTCGTGAGTTCTTGTGGGGCGTGAACAAGAACACCAATGGCGGCCTCATTGGAGGGTTCGTCTTAAAATACAGCACAGCCCTCACCCCGACTACTTTCCAAAGCTTCGGTCTCGAGCTGATGAACGTAAAACACCCCAAAGAAGCCAGGACATGGAACATCAATGGCAATTCCTTCATTTATGGCAAACTCAATTACCTCTACTCTGTTCGCCTACAGTATGGGAGAGAGAAAATCTTTTTTAAGAAAGCTCCTCAGCAAGGCGTCCAGATCTCCGGTATATTGGCAGCCGGCCCTACTATTGGTGTGATAGCACCGTACTATGTGCAGGTGTATGTAAATCAGTACGAGTCAATTACCGTTCCCTACGATCCAACCGTTGAGTATAGAAACATCATGGGCACAGGAGGGGTTTTCCAGGGGCTCAACGAGTCTGACGTCACCATAGGTGCCAATTTAAAAGCTGCCGTCAGTTTTGAATTTGGCACGTTCAAAAGTAGCGTATCAGGTTTCGAGGCAGGTGTTCTCCTTGAAGCCTTCCCCAAGACAATAGAGATCTTGCCCGGTGCCGACAACAATAGTTTCTTTACTTCAGCTTTCATCACCATAGTTTTCGGCACCCGCAGGTAAATCCACCTTCAAACCACCAACATTAATCCTTTTAATCAGTAACTTTGTTCATTCAAAGCAAATGAAAATGTCATGATAGAATTACCGGTAATTTCAGAAGAAGCTACAACAAGGTCTAAAAAACCAAACTGGCTCAGGGTAAAACTACCCATCGGTAAAGAATATGCCAAAGTCAGAAAACTAGTAGACGAATATAAATTACACACTATATGTGAAAGCGGAAGCTGCCCTAATATGGGAGAGTGCTGGGGAGCAGGCACCGCTACATTCATGATCCTGGGCAATGTATGCACCAGAAGTTGCTCATTCTGTGCCGTAGCCACTGGCCGTCCGACAGAGTACGACGAAGATGAGCCTCAGAGAGTAGCCGAAGCCATCCGGCTCATGGGTGTGAAACATGCCGTGATCACTTCGGTCAACAGGGATGAACTCAAAGACAGAGGTGCTGAAATCTGGTACCAAACAGTGGTGGCCATCAAGAAAACATCTCCAGAAACCACCATAGAAACGCTTATCCCCGACGTAAAAGGCAACTGGGAGGCCCTTTACCGCATGATCAGTGCAGGCCAAGAAGTGGTCTCTCACAATATGGAAACAGTAGAAAGGCTATACAGAAGGGTAAGGCCACAAGCTAAATACGAGAGGAGCCTAGAAGAGCTGCGACGCATAAAAGAATATGGCAAACGCTCAAAATCAGGTATTATGTTAGGGCTTGGCGAAACCGAAGATGAAGTTTACAAGGCCATGGATGACCTCGTAGAAAACGGGCTGGATATCCTTACTCTAGGACAGTACCTGCAACCTACGAAAATGCACATAGAAGTGGCTGAATTCATCCATCCTGACAAATTTGCCCATTACCAAGAGGAAGGTTTAAAAAGAGGACTGAAATATGTGGAGTCAGGACCTTTGGTGCGCTCTTCATACCATGCAGAAAGGCACGTAAACGTATAAGGAAATTCCCTGGGCGGCGAACAGGCTATCCGCTTCAACTCCGCCCACCACATCCCTATACAAACATAGTTAAGAAATACGTACACCGACTTATTACCGCCCAGATGCCTGACACATGCGGGGTTTCCGCTGCTATCCTTGCCGCAAGCCTTATCAATGTGCACCAGAAGGTCAGGCGCTATCGCTTAGCCTAAATCCAGACAGGGCGGTTTCAAGCAGGGGAACTATAACAGCCTAATTACCCTTAATATGCTGTAGGAAATTAATATATGGAAGTACCTTTCTATACATCCGACCAGATACATCAGCTCCCCACTCAACCTGGAATATATAAGTTTTACAACCAAGAAGGGACGCTGATTTATGTCGGGAAGGCCAAAAACATAAAAAAAAGGGTCAGTAGCTATTTTACCAAAGCGCACACTGCCAACAAGAAAACCAGGAAAATGGTTTCTGAGATCCGGCGGATTGAATTTACTATAGTCAATTCTGAATTCGATGCCCTGCTGCTAGAAAACAACCTTATCAAGACCAACTTGCCTCGGTATAATATCATGCTCCGAGACGACAAGTCTTATCCCTACGTTTGTGTAACCAACGAGCGATTTCCAAGGATCATTTCTACCAGAAAGAGAATCCCTAATTATGGGACTTACTTTGGTCCTTATTCGAGTGTAAGGGCCATGTACAACGTTTTGGAGCTTATCCGAAGCCTCTATACTATCAGAACGTGTACATATAACCTTTCTGAGGAAAATATAGCCAAAGGGAAATTCAAAGTTTGTTTGGAGTATCATATTGGCAATTGCAAAGGCATGTGTGAGGGGCTTCAATCAGAAGAAGATTATAATCATGATATCGAACAGGCTAAGATTTTGCTGAAGGGTAACATGAATCTAGGCAGGGCATACTTCAAAAAGAAAATGCTGGAAGCCTCCGAGAACATGGAGTACGAAAAGGCACATGAATACAAGGAAAAGCTCCTATCGCTTGAGAATTTCCAATCCAAATCGTTGGTTGTGAACGAGAAGATTGGTGATACAGACGTTGTCACGATAGTATCAGACGAGAAAGCCGCATTCGTTAATTATCTGAAAATAAAGGACGGCACCATTATTTTCACAAAGACTATTGAGGTAAAGAAAAAACTGGATGAAAAAGACGAAGAAATCATAGCCTTGGTAGCAGTAGAACTAATAGAAAAGTTCGACAGCCATGCAAAAGAGATCATCTCCAATATTCCTATCAAAGCAGACCTGGGAATAGAGAAGTCCGTCCCTAAAATTGGAGATAAGAAAAAGCTCGTAGACATGTCCATAAAAAATGCCTTGTTTTATAAGAAAGACAGGTACAATACAAATATTGCCAGTAAACAAAAGGACAACTACGCGCTAGTGGCATTGCAAAAGGATCTTCAACTCAAAAAGCTACCGATTCATATCGAGTGTTTTGACAACTCCAATATTCAGGGCACCAACCCAGTAGCATCTATGGTATGCTTCAAAAACGGGAAGCCTTCTAAAAAAGATTACCGTCACTTTCACATTAAGACTGTTGTCGGACCTGACGATTTTGCATCGATGGCCGAAGTAACCTTCCGAAGATATAAAAGGCAGTTGGAAGAGAAGGCTCCACTCCCCGACCTCATCGTTATCGATGGGGGAAAAGGCCAATTGAATGCTGCTTGCAATAGCTTAAAATCCTTAGGACTTTACGGTCAGGTTCCTATCATTGGTATAGCCAAGCGCCTAGAAGAAATCTATTTTCCTGAAGACCAATATCCTATTCATATTGATAAGAAATCTCCAGCACTTATATTATTGCAGAAGGTTCGGGATGAAGCACACCGCTTTGCCATCACTTTTCACAGAGATAAGCGAAGTAAAAACAGCTTTAACACTCAGCTAGAGTCAATTAAAGGTATCGGTAAAAAAACCACGGATACATTGCTTAGCCATTTTAAATCGATATCGAAGATAAGATCAGCTCCACTAGAAGAGCTTGAAGCCCTTATCGGCAAGGACAAGGCAAGGATTGTAAAAGAGCGATTGCAAGAACTTTAAACCAGGGCTTGCAAAATTAACCTAGCATGGCGGTCGTAAGACATTAGATGTTCACCATTAAAAAAGGGAAAGAACCAATGATTCTCTCCCTTTTACTTGTGTTACGAAATTATAATCCTTTCTAAAACTCCCACAGGTTATGTTCGAATTCAATCAGCTCTTGCTCGATCTGTATAGATTTGATCAAACCTTCACGCTGACTAGCCGAATAAATATCTGTAATTTCAAGGTTCTGAGGATTAGAAACTTTAGTGACTCTACCGCTAAACAATCTTAATTCAAAAGCATCCGCTAGATTTCTATGCTGTGCACTGTTTTGGGGGTTAAACCAAATTGCTTCATCTGGCATACTCCTGAACAGCTCCACCAAATCTTTATATCTAAACACTCCTACTGGACGGAAGAGTCCTGTCTCAAATTCTTTAGCAGGAATGATGAGTTGTATGGACTGGATATCAAAAAGCATAACAGAACGCTTCTTGTCAAAAATCATATCTTCCTTAATTTCTAAAATAGAAACCTGGCTTGGCAGGAACTCATTTGCACTAGCATCAAGTCCAGCACCTGCGCCAGCTCCAGTATCAGCACTTTCATTGCCCCAACCACTGTCGTCACCCCAGCCACTATCACCCCAGCCGCTGTTGTCATCGGTAAAGCCCAAGGCTTTTTCTTCTTCTGTCAAGCCTCCCCCAGCTTCTGGCAATTTCAAATTTTCCAAAAACTGCTCTTTGGTCATTCTGGTAGTCAAAGAGTCGTTAGCATATATTGGCAGAACACCCGCCCTTACAGCTTCAATAATGATTTTTGTAATCTCATTATTGAAGGCAAAGAATGGTCTATTTTGCTTTTCTTTTAAGTCTACTCTTCTCCATAAAGTCTTTTTAAACATAATATGAGACTCGTGAACAGGATATAGAGAGTGAGGGTTATAGCCTGTGGAAGCTACCTCTTGCGCATAACTGCCAGGCGTCATGCCTACAATTCCAAGAGCTAAAAAGGCAAATACAAAACTTAATTTTTTCATAACACTTTATTCAATTTCTTAAAAAATTAGTTCAAGGGAATCTGGATAATTTCTGTTCCGATGTTTACATTCTCCACATTTCCTCTGAAATTCATCCTCTGAACCTGCTTAACTTCTATTACTATACGGTCGCCAGGTCTAGCCAGGGCCGCAAAGCTTGATAAGTTTATTTGCTCAGAAGTTACTCTTTCGGTTTTTACCGGTCTTGATCCTCGCGCAAGTGTTACCTCCCATTGAGAAACTCTATAACGTGCATCTTTAGGCAAAAATTCCGCAAAACTCTGATCTGGAATCGCTTTTATTTCTAGCGTCCTTGGCCCTGGAGCCGATACGCCTGATTTTAAGTTCAACTCCCTTCCACCACTTAACGCCTTAATGGTAGGCAATGGTATTCTACGCACCTTAAAAGTTTCAGAACCAATAAAGTTACCATTGCTACTTACGTTCAGCTTTACTTCAGCAGCAGTAGGAACAACTGTAACCAGTCCTTTTTGGCTTCCTTCAATAGCAGAAGCCCCAGTGGCACTGAAAGAAGGATTGTAGGCAGATCCTAAAGCTGGAACCTGGACGTTTAATTCATTACCGCAGTTCAAGTATAATGCAGATACTGATGCAGACTGAACTTGTATTACAGGTTTTGCTACAAAGTACTCAATCGTATTGGTATAAGTAGTATCACCACCTCCCGGTGTATCGATAGTGATCTCAGCGGTATAGGTCTTTCTTGCCATCCCGTCATTGTCATATGAATCAGCAGTAGCCACAAACTCTACTTTTCCCATACCATTCTCAACAGGAATAGGGTTACCGTTCAACTTCATCGTAGGAGTAACTGCAGAAGAAGACGCTGCGATAAACATATCAGCTTGATATTTTGTACCTGCAGCAACGACCTTAGATTCTGCCCTTACCATAGCAACGATGTTATCAAACTTAAGGTCGGCAGCGCCCACTTTTCTAGCCAATGAGCTCAGCGCCTGGGTTTCATAACCAATCAACTCTGTTTGCATTTGAGTAATGGTGGCAAGACTCGCAGACATGGGTGTTTGTGCAAAGTACAACTCAGAAAAGGGCTTTTTATTTTGGTTTGGATTATCCATGAAAGCCGGGTGTTCTGCGGCATCTAAAGCCAAGGGCTTAAATTCTTCACCTGTAACTTGAGAAAGAAAAGCCGCATATTCATTTAACTTATCTTTCAGTTCCAATCCTTTCTTCTGGTTGACCATTAAATTGGCTACCTTCTCCTCATTGTCAATACCCACGGGAGTACCACTCTCATTTAGTCCTCCTGTTATTTCTATGAGTTCAGCTTTTAGCTCGTCCATTTCACCAAGAAGCTGATTGGTTTTTTCTCTTACCTGCTTAGCGGCATTAAGAATTTTTACGTCAGCTTCACGGTTTCCAGACTCGGAAACTGCTGTATTGATCCGTGCAACTGTACCATCATTTGTCGCTTTTGCCTCCGACACTGACCTTTCCAGACTTTCGTTGATGAAAACAAATCGCTCCAAAACAGTCTTGGTAACATTCAGTGCTAAAAGGGCAGTAAGTACGAGGTACATCATCCCAATCATCCTTTGTCTTGGGGTTTCTTTTCCTCCGGCCATATTTCTTTATTTAATAATTCTGTTAAAAATTAAAAGTGACAAACAATCAAAGCCCTAGTTTGAGCCTTTCATTGCAGTGAGCATGCTTCCATACACCCTGTTCAATGAGGTGAGGTTGCTAGTCAGTTTTGACAACTCACCTTTAAACTGTTCTGTCTCTTTTGAGGCTTCGGCCATATTTTCCATAGCGTTAGAAATACTACCATAGAACTTATTCATTGCCTTCAAGTGCGTATTAACGTCCTGAAGTTCCATTTCATAGACTGCATTCAAAGCACCTAAGTTTTTAGTCACATTTTGTACTTGTGCTTGATATTCTTTTGCACTGTTAGTAGCATTTGCCATTTCTGACATAGCGCTAGCAGTAGATGCATAAGACTTGTTCATGTCTACTAAAGACTTAGAAGCTGCCTTAACGTTTGTTGCATATTCTTCAGTGGCCAAAGTAGCGCTGCCCAAAGTTGAGATTTTAGCTGCAGACTCAGAAAGGCTCTTCATGCCTTTTCCTAAACTCTCGATCAATTCAGGACCAATTTTGGCACTTTCTAGCATGTGGTCGAGCTTTTTAGTTACAGAACCATTATCATCACTGGTA
>SMEK01000314.1_pt1 | contig 34771 bp, 29 predicted proteins | sample 2456371 | NCBI WGS metagenome assembly SMEK01 (sample SAMN10132590, study PRJNA489261) | soil metagenome | isolation source: day1 antibiotic-loamy sand soil ammended with composted manure from dairy... | place: USA | collected 2015-04-01
ATCTCCGGGGCGTAACGAAGAGGCTCGACCATGTGGCATGTCTCGGTGTCGATGCGATCTGGCTACGTTGACATCGTAGGGGTCCCAAGTTCGATCCTTGGTACGCCCACCATCCAATTTCTTGAAAAGTCTTCATATTCCATACGCTAAAGCCAAGATTACGAAGCGTGCGGCAGGTTCAGTGAACCTCACACGCAAAAAAAGTCCCATTGGGAGGCGTCAGCGGGGCATTTCACGAATTGCATCTCGCGGGGCTATAGACGGCCACCCGTGCATCGCTCCCGAACGCCGCCCATGCGGTCAAACCGGGCGGCTACCTCATCAATCTGGAACCTACACACGGCAATCCTATCACCAAGGCTGTTCAGGATCGCGCCTACCGGAAGAACGCATTATTCAATGATCAGACGGAGCGAGCTTTCGTCGTAGCCGAGCTTCAGTTCTTCTTCAGAAACGGCATGAAGAAAGAGGCCATCATGTATCCGGGGTTACCCTCGTACGTATTCTATCACCATCCACACGCTTTTCCATTCCTGGACATCGGTGGAACAACGTTTGGTTCGCGCGACTTTTAGTATCGACGAGATCGCGATTACAATGTAGTCGGGAGGGCCTTATTGTTTGCAACGCTCTCTCTTGGGGGAAGTCGCACTAACGGGATCGGCGGGGCTATGCTTCAATCATTCAGGCTGCCATTTGGGCGCAGTAACCGACGTGCGCTTGTCGCCTCGGTCATGTTTATCGCGGTGATCTATGCGTGGGTAGCTCCAGGCTTCGTGTATTCGTTCCGACAGGCGGATCAATTCGCGGATGTAGTCAGGGCGCCATGGGGCGCTGCAAACACATGGATCAAGGCGGCAGCATGTACATATCGGACCGGCAAACTGCTGGTAGGATGCCAAAAGGACGATGTGGTAGTTCCCTACGCGACCGCGTTTCACGCTGACGACCCCGGCCATGCCATCCTGCTGGGCGCATGGTCTCTTTTGGCTGACCGCCCGGTCGTTCTGACCGATATCAGCCGCCTGAATACGATACTCAACTATATTGGGCTTCTGATCGTCGCGGGCGGCTTGTTCCTTACTGGTTCCCGCATCATCCCTTCATTGTTCTTAATCTTCGCCGTTCCGGTGGTTAATGCTTGGCACGCATTGAGCCCCCATCCGGCTCTTTATGGCGTGGCGTGTATGGCCGCTTTGCCGAGTTTTATCATCCTTGCTCGGCTGCGCAGAAATATCGTTAACCCTTTCGCTTTGTCCGTCCTATTCCTGATAGCCTTTCTCTTCCTTGTCGCGGCGCTTCTATTGAGACAGGCTGTAGGCATGATGGGTGTTCTGGCCGTGATCCTTGTGGGATGTTACTGGATTTGGATGGCAAAGCGACGCAGAGAAAGAATACTCGCGCCAATCGCAGCGGTCATCCTGTCGGTTGTCCTGCTGGGTGCCCCCACAGCACTCCTCAAGGCGCGCGATCTGGCCTATGGCCTTGAGCACTCGACCAATATGGAGCAACATGGAATCTCTCATCCGCTGTTCCTCGGTCTTGGCGCAGTCAAGAATTCTTTCGGAATTCGATGGAGAGACGAATATGGATATGAGCGCGCCAGAGAGATTAACCCGGACATATATATATGGAGTAAAGAATATTACGACATAATGTGGAAACTTTACCTAGATACGGTGATATCAAATCCTGCTGAAATGATTAGAGTTTACTGGAACAAATTTAAGATCGCCCTTAAGACAGAAAATCAAGGATTTTCACCAGTTCAGTTGTGGAAGGTTCTTCTCTCCGCCGTTATCCTAAACGGGTTAAGTTACTGGCTTTTCAGGAGGGAATTTTGGGGTGGAGACGCTCTTCCTGCGATACTAGTTTCTACCATTTTCCTATCATGTTTCTTGGCACAGGCTGCCATAATACACCCATCTCCACAATTTACATCGCCAGTATTTCTTTTTGCTTTCCTGCTTCTGGTCGCTCCGTTACCTGGATTGATTGAGATCGCGGGAAGGACAGCCAGCCCTCTAGGTCGGCCGCATGAGTGATGGCGAGGCCCTGGCTTCTTTTCATCTCGTCGGCAGAGCCGCGATCATGCTGTGACGCACCCTGATTGGCATTTCAACCCGAATGAAAAATGACTTCTGGTCAGGAACAGCAGAGCACTTCAATTCAGTTGCTGACCGCCATCACGGGGCCCGACGAGGGCTAGTCATCGCTACTCAAGGATCTGGAGTTGTCCGAACTACCGACGGATTCTGGCGGGCAGTCTGGCGGTGTGTGTGTGCTGGGGGGGGGCGAAGTGCCCCAAAGTTCCAACGAACCTGGAAACCGGAACGCAAACGGAACATGGTGCCGCAAAACGCCCTAGACGTAGTGTTCACTTCCTGGTCTTCTGCGGGTTTCAGGTAGGGGAACGATGTTGACATCGTAGGGGTCCCAAGTTCGATCCTTGGTACGCCCACCATCCAATTTCTCAATTCCAGGTGCTGCGGCCTCTGCTTGTTGCCACGCGCGAATCCGCAGTTCGGCTTGCCCGCCGGTCCTGCCGCGACTAAGAGTCCGCTACGGGCCAAGCAGATCGGAACCTCCAATGAAGTACACTCATAACGAATATCTGTACACGCGAGACCAGCGGTCGCCGGAGCAGATACGCGCAGGCCGGCGTGAGGCCGCCATCGGTTGGATCGCGCTGATCGCCTTCACGACTTTGGTGTTTGTTCTGGCGGATATGTTCCTGAAGCCCTGAGCCGCGACCGGCGGGCGAAAATCGGCCTCAGTGTCTCCGCAGCCAGGCCGATGTACCCTCTACAGGCCGGAGACGGCGCAGAGGCTTCTCATTCGCGAGATGGCAAGATCCGGGTCCGACAGCAGCCCTGCCTGGTCCGCCAGCCGGAAAACCTCTGCATAGTGCAAAATGCTCCGGGCCGACTGCATGCCGCCTACCATGTTGAAATGGTCCTGATGGCCGTTGAGCCAGGCGAGGAAGACTATGCCTGCCTTGTAGTATTCCGTCGGCGCCTCGAAAATCTTACGCGACAGCGGCACGGTGGGCGCCATCAGCGCGTCGTATCCGGCACGGTCGCCTTCGGCCAACCTTGCAAGCGCCGCATTGGCGACGGGAGCGATGGCGTCGAAAATGCCGAGCAGCGCGTGTGAATGCCGCTGCCCGTCTCCCGCGATGAGCTCGGGATAGTTGAAGTCGTCGCCGGTGAACATGACGACGTTTTCCGGCAGGCGCGCGCGCAGCGCCACCTCCTTGTCGGCGTCGAGCAGCGAGATCTTTATCCCCTCGACCTTGGTGGCGTGGCGCTCGATTATGCCGACGACCGTTTCCAGCGCGGTATCGAAATCATCGGTGCCCCAATATCCCTTCAGAGCGGGATCGAACATCTCCCCGAGCCAGTGCAGGATGACCTTTCCAGTTGCCTGCCCGATAATGCGGTCGTAGACGCGATGATAGTCTTCGGCACCACGCGCCACCCGGGCCAGCGCCCGGCTCGCCATCATGATCGCTCTGCCACCCTGGCCTTCAATGAAGCCGAACTGCTCCTCATAAGCTGCAATGACATCTTCGAGCGAGTGGGCAGCTGCCGGCGCAAGCTGGTCGGTGCCGGCGCCCAATGCGAGATCGGCGCCTTCGACGGTGCGGGCCTCGGCGAGGGACCGACGGATCAGTTCCTTGGCATTGTGCCAGTCGAAACCCATGCCACGCTGGGCCGTATCCATCGCTTCGGCGACCCGGAAGCCGAGACGCCACAGATGATGGCGGAACGCCATTGTGCGTTCCCAGTCGATCGCCGGTCTGGACCATGGATCGGCCGCCAGAGGATCGGCCACGACATGGGCGGCGGCATAGGCGATGCGGGAAAAGCGTGCGGCGGATACTGGCTGGACCACCTTTTCGCTTAACCGGTAACGATCGGGTGCGCCGTCCGGGCCTGGCAGCATGATATCCATCGGGAAGCCTCCGTTCGCACTTTGATAAATGGAACGTTCCAAAAATGTCAAGGCGTGTTCTCTCGTGTTGTGCACTGATATGTATGGGGTTGACGTTGACTTCTTTCCGTGTTTTAGAACGTTCCAATAGATTTCTGAGTTCGAGTTTGGAATGACCAAACGCCCTAAGGCGACAATTCTCGACATAGCCCGCGCCGCAGGCGTGTCGAAATCCACCGTGTCGCTGGTCCTCCAGGGCAGCGACCTTGTCCGGCCGGACACGGCCGACAGGGTCAGGAAGGCGATCGAGGACGTCGGTTATGTGTACAATCGCGGCGCCGCCAACCTGCGCAAGGCGCATTCCAACGTCATCGGCATGGTGGTAAACGACCTCACCAACCCCTTCTACGCCGAACTCGCCGTGGGAATGGAGCGCGCTTTCCAGTCAGCAGGCGTCGTTCCCTTCATCGCCAATACCGGTGAAAACCCTGTCCGGCAGGAAGAGGTGCTTAAATCCATGCTGGAACAAGGCGCCGCCGGGCTGATCGTCTCACCAGCGCGAGGCACGCCGCCCGATGCCTTTCGGCGTATCGAAGCCACCGGCGTCCCGATTGTGTTTGCCATGCGCCGTATGCCCGACAGCCGGATTCCGGTTGTGGCGCCGGACAACAGGCGCGGTGCTGCGCTAGCGGCGCGGCACCTCCTCGGCAAGGGACATAGCCGTATCGCCTTCTTCGGCGGCTCGTCCGATCTCGTAGTCTATCAGGAACGGCTCGGCGGATTCCGCGAAGCCTGCCGGGAATACGGCCTTCACGACAGTGACGTTCAGGTGTTCGAAAGCGATACCAGCCGCAAGGGCGGCATGACCTGCATCGACCTGGCGCTGGCGTCCGAAACGCCGCCGACCGCCGCGCTCTGCTTCAACGACGCTGTCGCCTTTGGCGCCATGCTTGGCCTGCGCCGCCACGGCCTGGAACCGGGTCGTGACTTCGCCGTCGTCGGCTTCGACGACGTGGTCGAGGCGCAGCACTATGTTCCAAGCCTCACTAGCGTCGCCGTCGATACGGCTGGGCTTGGCGAACGCGCCGCCCACATCGTGCTCAAGATGATCCAGTCGCGCACCACCAGCGCCGAGAACCATATCGGCGCGGTCAATCTGGTCGTGCGCGAAAGCTGCGGACCTGACCGCAACTCGGCAAGGGGAGTTTGAACCATGACCGTCCGCTGGGGCCTCATTGGCGCAAGCACAATCGCCAGGCAGTTCATGATCGCCGCAATCCGCAACCAACCGGACGGCGAGGTGGCGGCGGTGATGAGTTCCAGCCCGGATCGCGCTAGCGCCTATGCGAAGGAGAATGGCATTCCCGGCTCGTTCTCCTCCGTGGCCGACCTGCTCGCTTCCGATATCGACGCCGTATACATCTCCACGACCAACGAGCTGCATCTGGAACAGGCCCTGGCAGCCGCCGCCGCAGGCAAGCACGTATTGTGCGAGAAGCCCCTGGCACTCAACACCGCGGACGCGCGCCGCATCGTCGTGGCCTGCAGGCAAGCCGGCGTTGTCATGGGCACCAACCATCACCTGCGCAATGCAGGCGCGCACCGCGCCATGCGGGAGGCGATTGCTGCGGGCCGCATCGGCAAGCCCATTGCGGCGCGCGTGTTCCATTCCGTCTACCTGCCCGAGGACCTGCAGGGCTGGCGCATAAACAAGCCGGAAGCCGGCGGCGGGGTGGTGCTCGACATCACCGTCCACGATGCCGATACGCTGCGCTTCGTTCTGGACGATGATCCCGTGGAGATTGCGGCCTTTACGCAATCTGCAGGCATGGCAAATGGCGGACTGGAAGACGGCGCCATGTGCGTGTGGCGCTTCAGGTCTGGCGTGATTGCCCAGAGCCACGAAGGCTTCACCACCAGATATGCGGGCACCGGCTTCGAAGTCCATGGCACCGAAGGCTCGCTCTTCGCCAGGGACGTGATGACGCAAAAGCCGATCGGCTCGGTTACACTCCGCACCGCACAAGGCGAGGAGGAGCTCTCCTTCGATCGCGAGGACCTCTACACCCGCGCCCTGCGGGCCTTCCATGCCGCAATCCGCGGGGAAGGCCAACCGGCGGCCACAGGCGAGGATGGAGTGTGGTCCCTTGCCTCGGCGGAAGCTGCGTTGCAATCCGCCCGCACGGGCCGGGCGGTCAAGATCGAGCCGGGCATATAGCAATGCGCCCGCAGAACCCCGAGTTCACAAGCCGCTTGTCTGTTTCGAGGCATTTTGATGTCTAAACTCATTTCCGCCGCCGAAGCCGCGACCCTGATTCAGGACGGCGCCATCGTGTCCGTCTCCTCCTCCTCGGGCCTGGGCTGTCCGGATGCGGTGCTCGCCGCCATCGGCGCCCGCTTCGACACGGAAGGGCACCCGCGCGACCTCACGACACTGCATCCGATCGCCGCCGGCGACATGTGGGGCATCAAGGGCATCGACCATCTCGCCAAGCCGGGATTGCTGAAAAAGACTCTTTGCGGCTCCTATCCGTCGGGCCCCTCCTCAGCAGAGCCCCCGAAAATCTGGCAGATGATCGGCGCCAACCAGGTTGCTGCCTACAACATTCCTTCGGGCATCCTCTTCGACATGCATCGCGAGGCCGCAGCCAAGCGTCCGGGCGTGCTGACCAAAGTCGGACTGGACACTTTCGTCGATCCGCGCCAGCAGGGCTGCGCCATGAACGACGCCGCCGCGGACCCTGTCGTGCGCGTGGAAAATTTTGACGGCGAGGAATGGCTATATTTCCCCGCCATCGCGCCTCAGGTCGCGATCATCCGTGCAACCAGCGCGGACGAGCGCGGCAATCTCACATACGAGCACGAGGGCGCCTATCTCGGTGCGCTCGACCAGGCGCTCGCCGCCCGCAACAATGGCGGCATCGTTATCGCGCAGGTCAAGAGGGTGGTCGCGAACGGGACGCTGAAGCCGCACGATGTGCGGATACCGGGCGTGCTCGTCGATCACATCGTTGTCGATCCCGATCAGTTGCAGACCACCCAGACGCCTTACGACCCGGCGATTTCTGGCGAGATCTTCCGCCCGCTTTCCACCTTCCGGACGCCGCCCTTCGACATACAAAAGGTGATTGCCCGTCGCGTCGCCATGGAGCTGGCCGATGGCTGGGCCGTCAATATCGGGTTCGGCATCTCGGCCAACGTGCCCCGTATCCTTCTGGAGGAAGGCCAACACGGCAAGGTGACATGGGTGATCGAGCAGGGCGCGGTCGGCGGCGTGCCGTTGCTTGATTTCAAGTTCGGTTGCGCCTCGAACGCCGAAGCGATCATGCCTTCGCCGCAGCAGTTCACCTACTTCCAGGCCGGTGGCTTCGATGCCTCGCTGCTTTCTTTCCTGCAGATCGACCGCAACGGTTCGGTAAACGTCTCGAGGCTTTCCGTGCGGCCACATGTGACGGCCGGCTGCGGAGGGTTCGTGGACATCACCGCGCGCGCCAGGAAGATAGTCTTTTCCGGCTTCTTCAACGCCGGTGCCAAGTTGTCGGTTGCCGACGGCGCCGTGCGCATCGATCGGGAAGGAAAGGTCAAGAAGGTGGTGGGAGAGGTCGAGCACGTCACTTTCTCCGGCCGCCGCGCCGTGGCCCAAGGCCAGGACATTACCTATGTCACCGAGCGTTGCGTGATGAAGCTGACGCCGGACGGCCTGATGGTCACCGAGATTGCGCCGGGCATCGACCTCGAACGCGACATTTTTGGCCAGGCGGAAATTCCGCTGGCCGTGTCGCCCGCCCTGAAAACCATGCCTGCCGCCCTTTTCCGCGAAGGGCCCATGGGCCTGAAGCTGGACGGTGGCGCCACCATCGGAGGCTGCCATGACTGACCAGGGCCTGGTCACCTTCGAAAAGGAAGCCGCAATCGGCATCGTGACGCTAAGGCGCCCGGAAAAGTTCAACGCGCTCGACATTCCCATGCTGCGCGCGCTGGAATCAAGGCTGGACGAAGCGGAAGGCGCCGATGAGGTGCGCGTGGTGCTGCTGGCCGGCGAGGGCAAGGGCTTTTGCGCCGGCGGCGATGTCGAGGCATGGTCGGCCCTGAGCGCGGCAGACTTCCAGCATCGCTGGGTGCGCTACGGCCATCGCGTCTTCGATCGCCTCGCCCGGCTTCGCCAGCCCACCATTGCTGTGCTGTCAGGCCACGCGCTGGGCGGGGGGCTGGAGCTTGCCGCGGCCTGCGACTTCCGGGTGGCCGAGCGCCAGGTTAAGCTTGGGCTGCCTGAAACCTCCATTGGGGTGGTCCCCGGATGGTCGGCAACCCAGCGGGCCGTGCGCCGCTTCGGTGCACAGGCGGTGCGCCGGATGGCGCTGGGCGGCGAGATTTTCACGGCGCCCGAGGCCTTGCCCCTGGGCATTGTGGACCGGGTCGTGGAAACCGGCCAGGCCCTGGCAGAGGCGAAGGCCTGGGCCGGAAAGATCGCCGGCCGCGGTCCACTGGCCAGCGAGGCGACGAAACTGATGATCGCCATCGCCGAGGGCGAGGAAGCGGGCGCTGCGACCGAGGCCCTGGCAAGCGGATTCATCGCGTTGACGGCCGACTTGAAGGCAGGCGTAGCGGCTTTCAGGGAAAAAAGCGCCCCTGAATTCTCAAGATCCTGAAGCGACGAACGGAATCGAGACTCTCATGAACGCGCCACTCCAGATCGCCATGCCCCCGGAAGCTTCGGCAAAGCCGAAGACCTACCGGCTGCTGATCGGCGGAAAACATGTTGATGCACGAGACGGCCGCGAACTGGAACGCCGCTCCCCCGGTCACGGCTTCGTCGTTTCGCGCTACGCGCAGGCGGGGGAAGCGGATGTCGAGGCTGCAGCGCAGGCCGCCCATGAGGCATTCGAGAAGGGACCCTGGCCGCGCATGAAAGGATCCGAGCGGGCCTCCGTGCTGCTCAGGACCGCTGACCTCATTGAAGCCCGGGCGGAGGAAATTGCCCGCCTCGACGCGCTGGAGTCGGGCAAGCCTATCGCCCAGGCGCGCGGGGAGATCGCAGGCAGCGTCGACATATGGCGCTATGCCGCCGCCCTCGCACGCACGCTTTCGGGCGAATCCTATGCCAATCTCGGGCAGGACATGCTGGGCGTGGTGGTCCGCGAGCCCGTCGGCGTCGTTTCCATCATCACTCCCTGGAATTTTCCCTTCCTCATCATCAGCCAGAAGCTGCCCTTTGCGCTCGCGGCCGGCTGCACGGCTGTAGTGAAGCCTTCCGAGATGACCTCTGCATCCACCTTCCTGCTCGGCGACCTGCTGCTGGAGGCCGGCCTGCCGGAAGGTGTCGTCAACATATTGGCCGGGTTCGGCGCCGACGTCGGCTCCGCCATGGTTGCCCATCCGCTGGTCGAGATGGTGTCCTTCACAGGTTCCACCCGCGTGGGCAAGCTGACCATGGCCGCGGCTGCGCAGTCGCTCAAAAAGGTGTCGATGGAACTCGGCGGCAAGAACGGCCAGATCGTCTTTCCCGATGCGGATCTCGAAGCGGCGGCGGATGCAGCCGTGTTCGGCGGCTTTTTCAACGCCGGCGAATGTTGCAATGCAGGCTCCCGCCTGATCGTCCACAAGGACATTGCCGACGATTTTCTTGCTGCGGCGCGGGCACTCGCCGCCAAGGTGAAGGTAGGCGACCCGCTGGACGATGCCACCAAGGTGGGCGCCATGATATCGGCCGACCATATGGCAAAGGTCTCGGGCTACATCGAGGCAGCCGCAAGTTCGGGCGCAACCGTCGCCGCAGGTGGGGCCGGGCTGTCAGCCAGTGCAGGCCACTATCTCGACCCCACGATCGTGTCGGACGTCCGGCCCGACATGCCGATCGCCCGCGAGGAAGTATTCGGCCCGGTCCTGTCGGTGCTGGTTTTTGAATCGATTGAAGAGGCGTTGCACATTGCCAATGACACGCCCTATGGTTTGTCTGCCGGTGTCTGGAGCCGAGATATCGACACCTGCATGACCATCGCGCGCGGGGTGCGCTCGGGAACAGTTTGGGTAAACACTTTCATGGAGGGATATCCGGAATTGCCCTTCGGCGGCTACAAGCAATCCGGCCTGGGCCGGGAACTCGGCCGACGGGCCGTCGAAGATTATACGGAAGAAAAGACGATACAGTTTCATCGCGGCCGCCGCACTGACTGGTGGGTTGGCTGAGTTGGGAAATAACCGGCGAAGAATTGCCGGTGGGTCAATGCAACAAGGGAGGTAATCATGTTGCGCAAACTGCTTATGGGAACCATGCTGGCAGGCGGTCTCGTGGCCGGCTACTCGGCGACTGCCATTGCGGCGGGTGGTTCCGTCGAAGTGCTGCACTGGTGGACGTCCGGCGGCGAAGCTGCCGCACTCGACGTGCTCAAGAAGAATCTCGAAAGCAAGGGCATCACCTGGAAGGACATGCCCGTTGCCGGTGGCGGCGGCGAACAGGCCATGACGGCGTTGCGCGCCCGCGTCACCGCTGGCGATCCGCCGACCGCGGTGCAGGCGCTCGGCTTCGACATCACCGACTGGGCCGAGCAGGGCGTGGTCGGCGACCTTGGCGAAGTGGCGGACAAGGAAGGCTGGGACAACGTGATCCCGGAAGCCCTGCAGAAATTCGCCAAGTATGACGGCAAGTGGATCGCCGCTCCCGTCAACGTCCATTCCACCAACTGGGTGTGGATCAGCAAGAAGGCGCTTGACGATGCCGGCGGCAAGGAACCGACGAATTGGGACGAGTTCGTCGCCATGCTGGACAAGATGAAGGAGAACGGTATCACGCCACTCGCCCACGGCGGTCAGGCATGGCAGGACGCCACCCTGTTCGACGCCGTCGTGCTCTCCTTCGGCACCGACTTCTACAAGTCTGCCTTCATCGACCTCGATCCGGACACTCTGGGCGGCGACCAGATGGTCGAGGCCTTCGATCGCATGGCGAAGCTGCGGAGCTATGTCGACGACGACTTCTCCGGCCGCGACTGGAACCTGGCTTCCGCAATGGTCATCGAGGGCAAGGCCGGCGCGCAGATGATGGGCGACTGGGCCAAGGGCGAATTCCTGAAGGCCGGCCAGAAGCCGGGCACGGATTTCGTCTGCATCCGCTTCCCCGGCACCCAGGGCGCCGTCACCTTCAACTCCGACATGTTCATGATGTTCAAGGTCGGTGACGACAAGAAGGCTGCCCAGCTCCAGATGGCTTCCGACATTGAGAGCCCGGACTTCCAGTCGTCCTTCAACGTGGTCAAGGGGTCCGTGCCCGCGCGCACCGACGTTCCGGACACCGCTTTCGACGACTGCGGCAAGAAGGGCATCAAGGATTTGGCCGAGGCAAGCGCCAGCGGAAAGCTGTTCGGCTCCATGGCCCATGGCCATGCTGCGCCGGCCGCCATCAAGAACGCTGTCTATGACGTGGTGACCCGCCACTTCAACGGCGATCTTGATTCCAAGGATGCAGCCAAGGAACTCGCTGACGCCGTGGCCGCAGCCAAGGGCTAAGCGCTTCCGGGGGGCGGCAATGGCGCCGCCCCCCGCTCCTTGCCTCTCCCAGCAGCCGGGAGAGCCACGGACGTCACCGCCAGCCTGTCCACCACTGTGGAGACGAGGCGGTGGAAAGGCGGGAACAGCACCGTGTTTCGATCACATTTCGGGAACTGGCCATGACGCAGACACAAGCCGAGATCGCACCGGTCCTCACCCGGACCAGCCGCGCACCGAAGGAAGTGCTGCAGAACCTGCTGCCGAAGCTGGTGCTGGCTCCGAGTTTCGCGCTCATCCTCGTCTTCGTTTATGGCTTCATCGTCTTTACCGGCTTCCTGTCCTTCTCCGGCTCGAAGCTCCTGCCCGACTTCTCCACCTGGGTCGGCTTCGACAACTATGTGCGGCTCTTCAAGCATCCGAACTGGATCGTCTCGCTAAAGAACCTGGCCATATTTTCGGTGCTCTACATCATCATCTGCACCGTGTTGGGCCTGGCGCTGGCCATATTCCTGGATCAGAAGATACGCGGCGAAGGACTGCTGCGGCCGATCTATCTCTATCCGATGGCTCTATCCTTCATCGTCACCGGCGTGGCATGGAAATGGTTCCTCGACCCCGGCATCGGCCTGGAGCACGTAATGCACCAACTCGGCTGGGAGAGCTTTTCCTTCCGCTGGATAAAGCAGAGTTCGATGGCGATCTACACGATCGTCATTGCGGCAATCTGGCAGTCATCCGGCTTCGTCATGGCGATGTTCCTGGCCGGCTTGCGCGGGGTGGATAGCGAAATCATCAGGGCCGCCCAGATCGACGGCGCTTCGACGACGACCATCTACCGCCGCATCATCATTCCCCTGATGCGTCCGGTCTTTCTTTCGGCCTTCGTGGTGCTCGCCCACCTGGCCATCAAGTCCTACGACCTGGTGGTGGCCATGACCGACGGCGGCCCCGGGACCTCGACCTGGACCCCGGCGCTGTTCATGACCAAGTTCACCTTCGGCCGTAACGAGATGGGCATGGGTGCGGCCTCGGCAATCATCATGCTGATGATGATCTTTTCCATCATCGTTCCGTATCTCTATTCCGAACTGGGGCAGAAGAAATGAACGCCGCCCGGGACAATGCCATGCGCAACGGCGTATTCATTCGCGCGGCGATCTACGGGCTGCTGATTCTCTTCGCGGTCTACTACCTGTTGCCGCTCTACGTCATGCTGGTGAACTCGCTCAAGCCGCTGGAGGAAATCCGCCAGGGCAACATGCTGGCATTGCCGCAGCAGTGGACCATCGCGCCCTGGCAGTCTGCCTGGTCCACGGCGCAGATCGGCGTGTCGCCGACCGGCCTCAAGCCCTATTTCCTCAACTCGGTTCTGATGGTGGTGCCGGCGGTTGCCATCTCCACCGTCCTCGGCGCGCTCAACGGCTACGTGCTGACGAAATGGCGCTTTCGCGGCGACACGATCGTTTTTGGCCTGATGTTGCTTGCCTGCTTCATCCCGTTCCAGATCGTGCTGATCCCGTCCGCCCGCATACTTGGGCTGCTCGGTCTCGCCGGCACCGTATCGGGCCTTGTCCTGATCCATACCATCTACGGGCTCGGCTTCACGACGCTGTTCTTCCGCAACTACTACGAAGCCTTCCCGACCGAACTGATCCGTGCAGCCCAGATCGACGGCGCGTCCTTCTTCCAGATCTTCCGGCGCATCCTGCTGCCTTCCTCGGGGCCGATCATCGTGGTGACCGTCATCTGGCAGTTCACCAATATATGGAACGACTTCCTGTTCGGCTCCTCATTCTCCAGCGTCGACTCCATCCCGATCACGGTGGCGCTGAACAATCTGGTGAACTCATCCACTGGCGTGAAGGAATACAATGTCCACTTCGCTGGCGCGATCCTCGCCGCCCTTCCAACCCTGATCGTCTACATCGTCTCCGGACGCTATTTCGTGCGCGGCCTGATGGCCGGAGCTGTGAAAGGCTGAACCCATGTCGTTCCTGGAAATCGACAATCTCCAGAAGTCGTTTGGCAATGTCCGCATCCTCAAGGGCGTGACGCTCGACATAGAGGAAGGCGGTTTTCTGGTGCTCGTAGGCCCTTCGGGCTGCGGCAAGTCCACGCTGCTCAACACCATAGCCGGGCTGGAGACGATTACGGGCGGCGAGATCCGGATCAACGGCCAGCGCGTCAACGAACTGCACCCGTCGAAGCGGGACATAGCCATGGTGTTCCAGTCCTACGCGCTCTACCCCAACATGACCGTGGCGCAGAATATCGGCTTCGGCATGGAGATACGCGGCGTGCCGAAGGCCGAGCGCGACAAGGCCATCGCGGAGGTGGCTCAACTGCTGCAGATCGGCCATTTGCTCGACCGCAAGCCGAGCCAGCTTTCGGGCGGCCAGCGCCAGCGCGTCGCCATGGGCCGCGCCCTGGTGCGTAACCCGCAGGTCTTCCTGTTCGATGAGCCTCTGTCGAATCTCGACGCCAAGCTGAGGATCGACATGCGAACCGAGATCAAGCGCCTGCATCAGCGCATGGGCACCACCATGGTCTACGTCACGCACGACCAGATCGAGGCGATGACGCTAGCCACCAAGATCGCCGTGCTGAAGGATGGCACCCTGCAGCAGTTCGGCACCCCGGCCGAGATCTACAACAATCCGGCCAATACCTTCGTCGCCGACTTCATGGGCTCCCCTGCCATGAACCTCATCCCGGCTACCATCGCCTCCGATGGCCCTTCTCTGGCCGTGGTGATGGAGCGCGAAGCGCGCGAGCCAATCAGGCTCCCGCTTTCGTCCCCCCCTGCCAGCCTTTCGGCCTTTCGGGACAAGAAGGTCGTCTTTGGCGTGCGTCCCGAGGCGCTCACCGATCTCGAGGGGGCGGACCGAAACGCCGACGCCATCGCTACGGCCCATTGCCATATCGAGGTTGTAGAGCCGGCCGGCTCGGACACCTTTGCCGTCACCAATCTTGGCGGCAAGGGCGTGGTCGCGCGGCTGCGGGCCGACGCCCAAATCCAGCCGGGGACCGATGCCCCGCTCGCCTTCAACCTCTCCAAGGCCGTGTTTTTCGACCCGACAACGGAACAGCGCATCGTCTAAAGGCATGTCCGCTCCCGATATCGTCATCATCGGCTCCGGAATGGGGGGTGCGACCATTGCGTCCGGCCTCGTCGGCAGCGGCGCCAGGGTCACCATTCTGGAGAAGGGAGAGCGGCTGCTGGATTCGCCGGAAACGCGCGATGCCCGCGCCATCTTCCAGCGCGGCCATTTCCGGCCGAAGGAAATGTGGCTCGACAAGGACGGCAGGCGCTTCAATCCGGGCAACTACCACGTCGTCGGCGGCAACACGAAATTCTACGGCGCGGTGCTTTTCCGCTACCGCAAGGAAGACTTTTCGGAACTGGAGTTTCCGGGCGGCGGCGTCTCGCCCGCATGGCCCTTCCCTTATGAGGAACTCGAGCCTTGGTACTGCAGGGCCGAACAGCTCTACCAGGTGCGCGGCACGACGGGCGAAGACCCGACCGAGCCGTTCCACTCGCAGGGCTACCCCTTCCCGCCGGTGCCCGACGAGCCTGCAATCGCCAAGGTGCGCGAGCGCCTGAAGTCGGTTGGCCTGCATCCGGCCAGCCTGCCGCTCGGAGTCGACATCGACCGCTGGCTTGCCCGGGCAAGGACCCCGTTCGACGCCTTTCCCGATACGTTGACCGGCAAGATGGATGCCGAGAGTTGCGGCCTTGCCGCCGCACTCAGGGACCCCGACATCGACCTCCAGACGGGAGCCGACGTCATCAGGCTGGAGACGGACGAGAAGAACAGGATTGCCTCGGTCGTCTATCGCCAGAAGGGCGAGGAGAAACGCCTGTCGCCGAAGATCGTGATCCTGTCGGCCGGCGCCATCCGCTCGGCGACGCTGCTGCTGTCCTCCGCCGATGGGCGCAACCCGAACGGGCTTGCCAATAGTTCGGATCAGGTGGGCCGCAACTTCATGAACCACAACGCCACCTTCATGCTGGCGATCGACCCGCGCACGGTGAACGACTCGGTCTACCAGAAGACCCTCCATTTCAATGATTTCTATTTCGACGACGGCAACGGGTCCGGGCCGCTTGGCCAGGTGCAGCTCCTCGGCCGCGTCACAGCTCCGATCCTGAAGAGCCGGCTGCGCGCCGTGCCGGAGATGGCCCTGCGCTGGGTCAGCCGCCATGCCGTCGACTGGTACCTCGTTTCGGAGGATCTGCCTCGCCCCGAAAGCCGGGTGCGGCTGGACGGTTCGCAGGTCGTCCTCGAATGGCGCTTCTCCAACATGAAGGCGCATGAGATGCTGGTCGCGCGGGTAAAGGAGCGGATGAAAGCCGCCGGCTACCCCTTCCTTCCCAGCCAGCTCGTGGACGGCCGCCTGCCCTCGCATCAATGCGGCACGACGCGGATCGGCAATGATCCGGCCACACATGTCTGCGACCCGTGGTGCCGCAGCTTCGACCACCAGAACCTGTTCATTGTCGATGCCGGCTTCCTGCCGACCTCCGCGGCGGTCAATCCCTCGCTCACCGTTGCCGCACAGGCGCTCAGGGTGGCGGACTACATCCGGCGCACGGAGCTGCGATCGTGACCCGCCCTCTCGCCATCGTCACGGGCGGAGCGCGAGGCATCGGTCTCGCCTGCGCTGAAGCGCTCGCTCAAGCCGGCTTCGACATCATGATTGCCGACCTCGCGGCAGAAGCGCCGAAGGATCTGCAGGACGGCATGGAAAGGCTGGGTGGCGCTCTGGCCTATCGCCGCTGCGACATTGCCGATCTGGACAGCCATCAGCCACTGGTCGAGGCGGCACTGGAAAGATTCGGGCGCATCGACTGCCTCGTCAACAATGCCGGGATCGGCGCGGTGTTGCGCGGCGACCTGCTTGAGCTGAAGCCGGAGAACTTCGACCGCGTCCTGTCGGTGAACCTGCGCGGCACGGTGTTTCTCTCCCAGGCGGTGGCCAGGGCGATGCTCGCCGCGCCGGCGCCTCATCCGAAAACCATCGTGACCGTAACCTCCGTCAGCGCCGAAGCCGCCTCGCCCGACCGTCCGGACTATTGCGTGTCCAAAGCGGGCCTTTCCATGTGGGTGAAGAACCTGGCGCTGCGACTGGCCGGCGAAGGCATCAGCGTGTTCGAGGTGCGCCCCGGCATCATCCGCACGGATATGACCGCTGGTGTCGCAGCGAAATATGACGCGCTGATCGAGGGCGGGCTGGTGCCGGCCAGGCGTTGGGGGGAAGCGTCCGACATAGGCTCTGTCGTGGCCGGCCTAGCCTCGGGAAAGTTCGCTTTCGCCACCGGTTCGGTCGTCAATGTCGACGGTGCGCTGTCGGTGCCGAAATTGTGAAGGTGCAATCATGACGGACTTCATCATTGTCGGCGGCGGCGCTGCCGGCTGCGTTCTCGCCAACAGGCTTTCGGAAGACCCGACCAATTCCGTGCTGCTGCTGGAGGCGGGCGGCAAGGACTGGCATCCCCTCATCCACATGCCGGCGGGCTTCGCCAAGATGACCAAAGGCATTGCCTCCTGGGGCTGGTCCACGGTGCCGCAGAGACACATGAAAGACCGCATCTTCTGGTACACCCAGGCCAAGGTGATCGGCGGAGGTTCCTCCATCAACGCCCAGATCTACACCCGCGGCAATGCCCGTGACTATGACGCCTGGGCCAGCGAGGAAGGCTGCGAAGGATGGAGCTACCGGGAGGTGCTGCCCTACTTCAAGCGTGCGGAGAACAATCAGCGCTACGCAAACGACTATCACAGCTATGGCGGGCCCCTGGGCGTGTCGAACCCGATTGCCCCCCTGCCGATCTGCGAAGCCTATTTTCGCGCCGCGCAGGAAATGGGCATCCCCTTCAATCCGGATTTCAACGGTGCGACGCAGGAGGGTGTCGGCTACTATCAGCTGACCCAGAAGGATGCGAAGCGCTCCTCCGCCGCCATCGCCTACTTGCGACCCATTGCCAGCCGTAAGAACCTGACGGTTCGCACAGGCGTCCTGGTGACGCGCATCGTGGTGGAAAATGGACGCGCCATAGGCGTCGAGATTGTCGAGAAGCCCGGGGCTCGGCCGCGCATTTTGCATGCGGAACGCGAGGTCATCATATCGTCCGGTGCCATCGGCTCGCCCAAGCTCCTGATGCAGTCCGGCATAGGCCCCGCCGATCACCTGAAGTCGATCGGCATCACGCCCATTCACGATCTGCCGGGCGTAGGCTCCAACATGCAGGATCATCTCGACCTGTTCGTGATTGCCGAATGCACCGGCGACCATACCTATGACAATTACGCCAAGCTCCACCGCACCGCCTGGGCTGGCATTCAGTATCTGCTCCTGAAGAAGGGACCGGCAGCCTCATCCCTGTTCGAGACCGGCGGCTTCTGGTACGCCGACCCCACTGCCGGCTGGCCCGACGTCCAGTTTCATCTCGGCCTGGGCTCGGGCATTGAGGCAGGCGTCGAGAAGCTCAAGAATCCCGGGGTGACACTGAACTCCGCCTATCTGCGCCCGCGCTCGCGCGGCACGGTCCGGCTCGCCAGCGCAGATCCGGCAGCCATGCCGCTGATCGATCCCAACTACTGGGCAGACCCGCATGATCGCGAAATGTCCATCAGGGGACTGCGGCTCGCGCGCGAGATCATGCGGCAGGCAGCGCTGAAGCCTTACGTGCTGCGCGAGGTGCTTCCCGGCCCCTCGCTGGAAAGCGATGACGATCTGTTCGACTATGCCTGCAGGACGGCCAAGACCGACCACCACCCCGTGGGAACCTGTCGCATGGGCCAGGATGCCATGAGCGTGGTAACGCCCGACCTGAAATTGCGCGGCATAGAGGCCCTGCGGGTATGCGACGCATCGGTGATGCCGCGCGTGCCCTCCTCCAACACCAATGCACCGACCATCATGGTGGGTGAAAAGGGCGCCGATCTGATCCTCGGGCGCGAGCCGTTGCCACCGGCCGTGTTCGCCTCCAACAGGGCGGCCTGACGGGTCGACGTTGGCGCACCTTCCTGACCGTGACGCGGTATCTAGCCCATCCTGAGCGCTACCACGCCAAGAATGATCGACAGCGCGGCGGCCGCACGCCAGCGGGTCATTTTCTCTCCAAGCGCAAGCACGGAAATCAGCATGGCAAAGAGGATTGACGTCTCGCGCAGCGAGGCTACCGAGGCCACGGGCGCCCTGGTCATCGCCCACATGGCGATGGCATAGGCAGCAGCACTGAGGCAACCAGCGACAATGCCGCTCGCCCACTCGCGAGCAGAAGCGGCGAGCAGCCCGTGGCCACGGTAGAAAAAGCCGATGGCCATGGCACACAACCCGTCACAAACGAACAGCCAGGTAGCATAGCTCGCCGCTGTCGATGCGGCCCGCACTCCGCTGCCGTCGGTCAAAGTGTATCCGGCGATGCAAAGCGAGGTCATGAGCGCGTAGCCGACAGCCGAGCGATTCAAGGTCGCCATACTGCCGCCCCGGAGCGACATCAGGAGCGTGCCAAGTGAAAGCAGCAGAATGCCGGCCATGGACAGGCTGCTCGGCACTTCGGAAAGCACGAAAATGCCGCCGAGAGCCGTAATGAGCGGCGCCGTGCCACGCGCAAGCGGGTAGGCCTGAGACAGGTCTCCATGCTCGTAAGCCCGTATCAGGAACGACCGGTAGCCTATGTGGATCATGACCGAGCCGGCGATCCATGGCCACACATGCGCTTCGGGAACAGCCACGAAAGGAAGGAACGGCAGCGCCGCCAGCGTCATGCCAAGCGAGGTCAGGGTGATCGATGCGAAACGATCCCCCTGCGCCTTCACCAGCGCGTTCCAGCTGGCATGCATGGCCGCGGCTGCCAGCACCGCTGCGAACACGAACGGTGTCATGACCGCTTCTTGTGCCCGGCGCGGTCCGGACGGGGCACCGTATCGGGGTGTGCTGGATTCAAGATGAGCGACGGTCCGATTTCACGGCCTGCCGTAACCGGTTCAAGCAGTACTTGCAATCAAGCTCAGCGTAGCCTTGTTTCCGGCCGAAGGCGGCGGTGTGGCGGAATTGTTGAATGTATCGAGCGAGACCTGATCGCCGCCGACCGCGACCCTGACGCGAATGACCGATCCCAGGAACTGCACATCGGCTATCTCACCGGTCAGCCTGCTGTCGTGCTCCGGCTTGGGGCCAAGCGCGATAGCCTCCGGCCTCAGCGCCAGAGAAAGGCTCTCGCCGGCGTTTGCGCCCGCCAGCTTCTCCTTTAGTGTCAGCGTCTGGTCGGCGATGCGAACCGTGCCCGTTGCAGCATCGGCGACCTTGCCTTCAAGCACGTTGAGCGTGCCGACAAAATTTGCCACGAACTTCGTTGCGGGGCGATTATAGACCTCGAACGGCGTTCCCACTTGCTCCGCCTTGCCGGCATACATGACCGCGATACGGTCTGAAATCGACAGCGCCTCCTCCTGATCATGCGTGACGAAGACGGTCGTGATGCCCAGTTCCTTCTGGATGGCACGGATTTCCTCGCGCAGCGATACGCGCACCTTGGCATCCAGTGCGGAAAGCGGCTCGTCTAGCAGCAGCAATTTGGGCTTCGGTGCAAGTGCGCGGGCGAGAGCGACGCGTTGCTGCTGACCGCCCGAAAGCTGGTAGGGATATCGGCCGCCATACTCGTCTACTGGCAGCTTGATAAGCTCGAGCATCTCCGCGACGCGCTTCTGCGTCTCCGCTTTTGGCGTGCCGGCAACTCGAAGGCCGAAGGCGACATTCTGCGCCACGGTGAGATTGGGGAACAGCGCATAGGCTTGGAAGACCATGCCGACATTGCGCTGGTTGGGCTTCAGCCGCGTGACGTCCTTGTCTCCGATGACGATCTGCCCTGAGGACGGCTCCTCAAGACCGGCCACAATCCTGAGCACGGTAGTCTTGCCGCAGCCGGACGGTCCGAGAAAGGAGATGAACTCACCGGGCGCGACGTCGAGATTGAAGTCGTCCACCACGGTGACAGCACCGAAGGCCTTGCTGACGTTCTTGATCGAGAGAAACGTGTCTGCCATGGATCAGGCCCTGTGGCTGTTTCAACGTGTGGGCGCCCGCGGCGCAAAACGGGCCAGCACCTGGATGACGGCCATGCAGCCCCAGGTGATGGCGAAGGCAATGACGGCCAAGGCCGCCGGTTCATAGGCGCGGTTGGCGCCAAGCAATTGCATGTAGGGGCCGAATGCCGGGCGGCTCAGCAGGGCAGCCATCACGAACTCACCGATGACAATGGCGAAGGTGAGAAAGGCCCCCGAAAGCACTGCAACCGCTACATTGGGCAGTATCACGCGGGCAAGGATCGTTACCCAACCCGCACCCAACATCTGGGCCGCCTCGGTCAGCGTCCTCACGTCGATCGCTCGCAAGCCCGTGTCCACGGCACGATACATATAGGGCAGGGCCAGCACCACATAGCCGAACATCAGCAATATGTTGGTTCCCATCGCCGAGCCGGTAAGCGGCAGCCAGGAGGAGGTGTTGTAGAGCCGTATATAGCCGAACACGATGACAATTGGCGGGATCACCAGCGGCAGCAGGGTGATGAATTCCATGAAGGGTCGCCAATGCGGCAGCCTGAGCCGCACCCAGTAGGCCGTGGGAACGACCAGGAGCACTCCGACCACGATGGTGGCCAGTGCCATCACCACGGAATACATGAACGTCTGCTGGAAGCGCGGATCGCCAAGCACCGCGGCATAGGCGTCCAGGCTGTATGCGCCGCGCCGCATCTTCAACGAAAATTCGAACGTGCCGATGAGCGGCAGGACGAAATAGGCCGCCGCCAGCGCCACGAACAGCCAGGACCAGATCCGATTGGGTCTCATCTGATCCACCGCTCACTACGGGTCCGAAGCCAGATATAGATGCCGTTGGCAATGCCGGTGACTACGATCATGCCGAAGGCGAGCGCATAGCCCAGATGCGGATCCTGGAGCACGTCGCCACGGATCTGGGCGAACAGCAGGATGGGCACGATCGACAGCGAACTGCCGGTGAGCGCGTAGGCAGTGGCAACCGCGCCGAACGAGTTGGCAAACAGCAGGGCGAAAGTGCCGAGCAGGCTTGGCCACAGGATCGGCAATGCGACAATGCGCCAATACTGGAAGCCGGAAGCGCCAAGCGTCGCGGCGGCTTCGCGCCATTCGCGCCGCATCCCGTCCAGAGCCGGCGTCATGATGAGGATGGCCAGCGGAATCTGGAAGAACAGATAGGTGAGCGTCAGGCCTCCGAAGCTGAGCAGGTTGAACCCGAGCGCATAGATGTTGATGCCGAACCAGTCACGCAGGATCAGCGTGACCAGCCCCAGACGTCCAAATGTCGCCAGGAAGGCGAATGCCAGCGGAATGCCGGCGAAATTTGAGGCGACGCCGGAAAATGTGAGCAGCGGCGAACGCACCCACCCTGGCAGGCCGCCAAGCACGAATGCCCAAGCCACCAGGAACCCGAACGCACAGCCCAGAAGTGCCGAAGCGAGGCTGATACGGATTGAAATCCAGTAGGCCGAAAGTATCGAAGGCTGGAACAGGTTGACGATGTTGGAAAGAGTGAAGGCGCCGGTATTGTCCTGGAAGCTGCCGACCACGATCTTCATGGTCGGCAGGATCAGGAACAGGACTGCGAAGAGCAGGAAAGGCACCACGCCAAGCCAGGCGAAAGATGGCCGCGAACGTGCCCTGGCCCCGGCTGCGACCGCCGTCATGCTCGTGTCCCTGCCCGCAGAAAAGTCATTCGCCATCCCGCCTCGTTCGTTCGGAAGCGGCGCGGGGCGGCGCCGCTTCCCCGCAGCGTTGCTTACTGCACGTTGGCGCCGACGACGCTATCCCAGCCGCCGGTGACGGCCTTGTTGTTGGCCTCCTGCTCTTCCAGCGTGGGGAAGACCGCCTGCTTGTAAAGCTCCGCAGGCGGCAGCTTGTCGAGGATATCCTGGGGCACCTTGCCTTCCTCGACCAACTGGTTGAAGCGCGCCGGATGGCAATATCCCTTCAGGAAGCCAAGCTGGCCCTCGTCGGAATAAATATACTCCATCCACAATTTCGCAGCGTTGGGATGTGGAGCATAGGCGCTGATCGCCTGCGCGTAGACACCTGCCAGCACGCCTGATTTCGGCACCACCACTTCAACCGGCGGGTTGCCGTTCAGCGTGTCGCGATCGGCCAGCGCATTGTAGTCCCAGCGGATCACGATCGGCGTCGTTCCCTGCGCCACGGACGAGGCCTTGCCGATTACCGGCACGAAATTGCCGGCGTCGTTCAGCTTCTTGAAGAATTCGAGCCCGGCCTGCGGCGCCGCCGCCGCATCACCGTTGGTGGCTGACAGCCCGGCGGCATAAACGGCCAGGATTGCCTGGTTGGACGAGCGTGGATCGCCCGCCAGGGCGACGGCATTGGCATATTCGGGCTTCAGCAGGTCGGACCAGTCCTGTGGCAGGTTCTGCACCAGATCCTTGTTCACTTCGAAGGACAGCACGCCATAGTAGCCTCCGTACCAGTGACCATCCGGATCCTTCACCGGAATATCGTCGAAGGTCGAAACCTTGTAAGGCATGAACAGGCCTTCAGCGGTCCCTGCGGGACCGAAGGACAAGCCGACATCCACCGTATCGGGCGCCTGCGGGCCGGTGTTGCCCTTATTTGCCTTGATCGCCTCGATCTCGTCGGCCGAACCCGCGTCAGGATTGAGTTCGTTGAGGGTGATGAAGGGATATTTTGCCTTGAAGCCAGCGAGGATGTCTCCCCAGCCGCACCAGTCATGCGGCAGAGCGATCGGAGAGAACATGCCCTCCTTCTTGGCTCCTTCGATGATCTCGTCCATCGATTGCGCTGTCACGAGGGAGGACGTCGCCAGGAGGGCGGCGGCCGTGAGTGAGAGTACCTTTCCAGTAAAACTGAACATCTGAATCTCCTTGAATTGACGCCAGTATTGTCCGCGATGCGTTAATCGCCTTGCGTGACAACCGGATGAAGCTAGACCGGATGCCCGAACGAAGTGTCGTTCGGGCATGCGGAGTAGGTCACCCTCTCGCAGCTAAAAGCCTGTGTCGCCATCCCTCCATCGATTGTTCCCCTTTTTGTCATTTTATTGCACAGTTTGGAAACGGAGCCGACTCCGTTTTTGACTGTCAGACCTCGCCGGCTATCGCCTTTTCCAGAAGTGCCCGGGCCCCCTCCTTGGTCAGCTTGACCGGGTTGCCGCCCGCCGTCGGATCGACCACCGCCATGTCGGCGATCAGCGCCTTGCGCTCCTCGTCCATATCGAGGTCCTTGATCAGCTCCGGCAGCGTGTGCGGTACCTTGAGCTCCTTGCGCAGATCCATAACCGCCTTGGCGAAGCCGTCGAAGCCGCCCTTGATGTCGCAATAGGCCGCCAAACGGGCGATCTTGTCTTCCACTGCCTCGCGGTTGAAGGCCAGAACATAGGGCATGAAGACGGCATTGGTCATGCCGTGATGCGTATCGTAGAGAGCGCCGATCGGATGAGACAGGGAATGAATGGCGCCGAGGCCCTTCTGAAAGGCGGTAGCCCCCATGGCGGCGGCGCTCATCATGTGGGCGCGAGCCACGAGATCATTGCCGTTGGCGAAGGCCTTGGGCAGATTTTCCAGCACCAGCCTGATGCCTTCCACGGCAATGCCGTCGGCCATCGGGTGGTAGCCAGGCGCGCAATAGGCCTCGAGGCAGTGCGCGAGCGCATCCATTCCCGTTCCTGCCGTGATGAAGGGCGGCATGCCGGTGGTGAGCTCCGGATCGGCAATGACGACCGCGGGCAGCATCTTCGGGTGGAAGATCACCTTCTTGGTATGGGTAGCCTCATGCGTGATGACGCCGGCACGGCCGACTTCTGACCCCGTACCAGCCGTCGTCGGCACCGCAATGATCGGAGCGATCGCACTGGCGTCGGCACGCGTCCACCAATCCCCGATGTCCTCGAAGTCCCAGACCGGGCGCTGCTGACCGGCCTGGAAAGCGATCAGCTTGCCAAGGTCGAGGGCCGAGCCTCCGCCAAAGGCGATCACGCCGTCATGTTCGCCCTTCCTGAACGCCTCGATTCCGGCGGTCAGGTTGGATTCGACAGGGTTTGGCTTGACCTCAGAAAAGACGCCGTAGGGAATCTTGGCGTCGTCCATGATCTTCAGCGTCGAGGCGACCACCGGCAGCTTGGCCAGGCCCGGATCGGTGACGAAGAGGGGCCGCTCGATGCCAACATCCGCCAGCACTTCGGGCAATTCCTTGATGCGGCCGGCGCCGAAACGGACAGTGGTCGGATAGTTCCATTTGGAGATGAGGGTGGTCATTTCTATTGCCTTTGGAGAGTCGACTGGAAAGCCCCCGTCCTTCTTTCCGGGCTCGTCGGCTCGCGATCGTGAGGCCGAGAGATACCGAAGCCCGGGACGGTGAAGGGGTCTGATTGCATGGAGGCTCAGATTGCTTCGCGCAGATGGTAGGATTTCGGCCGCGTGAGATTGTCATAGCCGATCTGCGACAGGCCGGCGCCCTTGCCCGTATCCTTTACGCCTGTCCAGACCAGCGCCGGATCGAGATAGTCGCAGCGGTTCATGAAGATCGTGCCCGTCTCCACCCGGTCGCCGACAGCGATGGCGTGCTCGGTATCACGCGTCCAGATCGAAGCCGTCAGCCCGTAGGGACTGTCATTCATCAGGGCGATGGCCTCTTCGTCGTTTCGTACCTTCATGATGCCGACGATCGGGCCGAAACTCTCCTCGCGCATGACGCTCATCTGGTGGTCGACATTGGTCAGCACCTCAGGCCCCAGATAGGGCGAGCCGGGCTCGTCCTTTTCCACCTTCATGTTGACATGCGCCTCAGCCCCTTTGCGCAGTGCTTCCGCCTTCTGCTCGCGGATCAGATCGGCGAAGCGCGCCTGCGCCATCGGCCCCATCGTGGTTGCCTGTTCCAGGGGGTTGCCGACGACATAGTTTTTCGTCTCGGCGATGAAGCCTTCCACGAAGTCGTCATAGACCTTTTCGTGCACATAGATGCGCTCGATACCGCAGCAGCACTGGCCGGAATTGTAGAACGCACCGTCGACAAGATTGGCGATGGCGTGATCGAGCTTGGCGTCGGGCAGGACATAGGCCGGGTCCTTGCCGCCCAGTTCGAGGCCGAGCGTCATGAAGGTGCCGGCGGCCGCCTTTTCGATGGCGCGCCCGCCAGCAACGGAACCCGTGAAATTGACATGATCGATCTTGCCGGAGCCCAACAGCCTCTCGGTCTGTGCGTGGTTGAGGATGATGTTCTGGAACACGCCCTTGGGCAGGCCGGCCTTCTCGAAGGCCTGGGCGAAGCGTTCGCCCACCAGCAGGGTCTGGGCCGCATGCTTGAGGATAACGGTCGACCCCGCCATCAGCGCCGGCACGATCGTGTTGACGGCGGTGAGATAGGGATAGTTCCAGGGCGCGATGACCATGACCACGCCAAGCGGCTCCTTCTTCACGTAGCGCCTGAAGCCATCCTTGGGATTCGAAGCGGGCACCGGCGCAAGCGCCTTCTCGGCGATCTCGACCATGTATTGCGTGCGTTCCTTCACGCCGCCGAACTCACCCCCGTAGCGAACCGGCCGGCCCATCTGCCAGGCCAGCTCGGTCACGATCTCGTCGCTCATGGCGACCAGGGCCTCCAGCATGGCCAGCATGTATTGGCCCCGTTGGGCGATCGGCACCTGTGCCCAGTCGGCCTGAGCAGCGCGCGCACGCTCGACGGCGGCATTCACCTGTTGGTCCGTTGCGATCGGCCGCTCGGCATAAATGGAGCCGTCAATGGGAGATTTGAGCTTGACCGTCTCGGTCATGATCCTTGTCCTTCACAAAGTTGGCAGGCGGCCCGGGAGGAGGCCGCCTGCACGTTCTGTCAGTAGCGTTCGAAGCCGCGGTGCAATTCCCAATCGGTGATGCGGCGATCATATTCCATCTGTTCCCAGCGGGCGGTGTGGACATAATGATCGACCACGTCATCGCCCAGCGCCTGCCGCATCATCTTCGACTTGGCGAAGGCTTCGGTGGCGTCACGCAGGGTCTTCGGGATTTCCGGCAGGCGCGATGCCTGGTAGGCGTCTCCCACAAAAGGTTTCTGCAGTTCAAGCTTCTCGTCAATTCCCGCAAGTCCGGCCGCGATCAGCCCGGCAAAGGCAAGGTAGGGATTCAGATCGGCTCCGCCGATCCGGCATTCCATCCGGATTCCCTTCGTGCCCTCCCCGCACAGACGGAAGCCTGCGGTGCGGTTGTCCTCGCTCCACATGATCTTTGTCGGCGCGAACGTGCCGGACTGGAAGCGCTTGTAGGAATTGATGTAGGGCGCCAGGAGCAGCGTATACTCCCTTGCATATTTGAGCTGCCCTGCCGACCATTGCCGGCCGAGTTCCGAAAGTGTCCAGGGCGCATCCTTGTCGAAAAAGAGCGGCGTCTTGCCGTCGGCGCTCCACAGCGAATTGTGGATATGGCTGGAGTTGCCGGCCAACTCGTAATTGTATTTGGCCATGAAACAGACGGCCTTGCCCTCCTGATCGGCGATTTCCTTGGCGCCGTTCTTGAGGAAGACGTGGCGGTCGGCCATTTCCAGCGCTTCCGCATAGCGCACATTGATTTCTTCCTGGCCGGGGCCCCACTCGCCCTTCGAGCACTCGATCGGAATGCCTGCCTCGTTCATCTCGTTGCGCAGGCGGCGCATGTAGCCTTCTTCCTTGGTCGTGATGCCAATCAGATAGTCGCCGATATAGGGGGATGCCGTGTCGAGACCCTGCCAGCGCTTGGCTCGGGCCGAACCGTAAGTTTCGGAAAACAGGTAGAACTCGAGCTCGGAAGCGAAGTAGCCGATATAGCCACGCTCGGCGAGCCGCTTGATCTGTTTCCTGAGGATGGCGCGCGGCGAATGCGGCAGATCCTCGTGCGTATGGTGATCGAGGACGTCGCTCAGCACCAGGGCCGTCTTTTCCAGCCAGGGCACGCGGCGGATAGTGGAAAGATCCGGCTTCAGGACGAAATCGCCATAGCCCTGGGACCAGCTTGCCGCCTTGTAGCCAGGCACCGGCTCCATATCGATGTCGTCGGCCAGCAGGTAGTTGCAGCCATGCGTCTCGTCATATCCGGATTCGACGAAGAAGGAGGCGAGGAAGCGCTTGCCGATGAGCCGCCCCTGCATATCCACGGCGGCTACCAGCACGGTGTCGATCTCATTTGCCGACACTGCACTCTTCAACTGATCGAACGAAAGTTTCCCGGCCATCCTTTAAGCTCTCCAACCCGGTGGATCGTGTTTGAAAACGGGGTCCGGCCGCCAAAAAGGCGGCCGGACAAAGCGTATTATGACGGCCCTCAGCCGTAGCGGTAGGGCGGGCCGGCCTTGGTCATCGACTGGTTGTAGGCCTTGATGATCTCGACGACCTTCTTGCAACGCTCGCTCTGGGCGGCGACCTCGTCCCAGAACTTGGATGCCTCTTCCTCGACCTTCTTCCACTCGGCCTCCGGAATTGAGGTGAGTTCCAGCTTGCCCTCGTTACGGTATTTCGCTTCGCCCGCCCAGTACCAGTGCTGGCGATAATAGTGCGACGTATCGATGGACATGTGGAACAATTGCTTGAGGTGATCCGGCACCGCATTCCACTTGTCGGTATTGACAAAATAGGAGCCGGCCCAGGCGCCCGAGAGCGGGTTGGTGAGGAAGTATTTCAGCACATTGGCCCAGCCCACCGTGTGCATTTCGGTGATACCGCACCAGCACACGCCGTCCAGTTCACCCGTCTGCAAGGCAACCTCGACGTCTTCGTAGGGCAGCGTCACCGGCACGACGCCGAAGCGCGAGAGGAACTGGCCGCCAGTCGGGAAGGTATAGACGCGCAGGCCCTTGAGGTCGTCCAGCGACCGGATGGGCTTGGTCGTGCCGAAGTTGCACGGGTCCCACGCGCCGCTGCTGAGCCAGGTGACGCCGGGAACCTCCGCATAGGCCTCTTCCCAGATCTCCTTGAGGCCGTGCCAATGCCAGAGCGCCGGCACGTCGAGCGAATAGCGCGACGCCAGCGGGAAGTAGGCCCCAAACACCTTGACGTCGACCGGCGCAGCCGCCGAGTCGTCGTCGCTCTGTGCCGCATCGATGGTTCCGGACTGGACGGCGCGGAAGAGCTCGCCATGGGGCACGAGCTGGTCGGCCGTGTACATCTCGATTTCCATCTCGCCATGCGCGGCCTTGTTGAAGGCTTCCACGCCCGGCCTGCACACGTGATCGGCAAGGGCGGGTCCGGCGTAGGTCTGGAGACGCCACTTGATGGGCGCCTGCGCCTTCACATAGGGGGCAGCCAGCGTCGTGGCGCCCACGGCGCCCGCGCCAGTCAGAATGGATTTGCGTAGGAACTCACGCTTGTTGATGGTTTTTCTACCGGTCATTTCAGTTCTCCCATTGAGGTCAATTCATTCGTGCAGGGAGGATCGGTCGCGATCGGCGCCGTACCCGCCTGCTTTCCCCTGGATCACATAGCCCATTGCACCTCCATCGTTTCCACCAGCCTATCTCTTCCCGGAGTATACATCCGGCAGCCACATCGCGATGTCCGGGAAGACCATGATGATGATCATGCACAACACCATCAGGAAGAAGAACGGCACGATCGACTTGTAGATGTCGACGATGGTGATCTCCGGCGGCGCCATGGCCCGCATCAGGAACAGATTGTAGCCGAAAGGCGGGACGATGTAAGCGATCTGGCAGGTGATGGTGTAGAGAATGCCGAACCAGATGAGATCAAAGCCCAGCAGCTTGACCAGCGGAATATAGAGCGGCGCGACGATGACCAGCATGGCCGTATCGTCGAGGAACATGCCGAGGATGATGAAGGACAGCAGCATCATCGACAGCACGCCCCAGGGGCTGAGCTCCCATGTGTGCAGGAGCAGGTTCTCGATCGCCTTGATGGCGCCCAGCCCGTCATAGACGGCGCTGAAGCACAGCGCGCCGAGAATGATCCAGAGGAACATGGCCGAGACCGACAGCGTGTTGCGCGTCGTTTCCTCGATCACGCGACGGTCCAGCTTGCCCGTGACCCAAGCCGCCAGCAACGCCAGCAGCGCGCCCACCATGGAGGTTTCGACAAGGCTGGTCGTGCCCGAGAAGAACAGCCCCATGATGATGGCGAACAGGCCGAAGGGCAGAAGGCCTTCACGCAGCAGAACCAGCTTTTCGTGCCAGGTGATCTTGGCACGCTCTTCCGCGGGCAGCGCCGGGCCCAATTCCGGCTGCAGGCGGCAGCGTATGTAGATATAGAGCGTGAAGACGATCGCCATCAGGATGAACGGACCGATGCCGGCAAGCCACAGCTGCAGTACCGGCTGGCGTGCGATCATGGCATAGAGAATGAGCACAACGCTTGGCGGCCCCATGATGCCGAGCGATGAGCCACCCTGGATCACGCCCGTGATCATGACCTTGTCGTAGCCGCGCCGCAGAAGTTCCGGCAGCGCCACGGTTGCGCCGATCGCCATGCCTGCAACCGACAGGCCGTTCAGCATCGAGATGACAATCATGAGGCCCATGGTGCCGATCGCCAGCCCGCCGCGCACCGGGCCGAACCACACATGGAACATCCGGTAGAGATTGTTGGCGATACCGGACTCCGACAGCATGTAGCCCATGAAGACGAAGAACGGCACGGTGATCAGCGGATACCAGTTGAGCACCTGGAAAGCCGCGTTGAAGGGAAGCTCGAAGGAGCCGGTACCCCACAGCCACAGCGCCGCTCCGGCCCCGACGGCACCGATGACGCCATAGACCCGCTGGCCCGTGGCCATCAGGATCAGCATCGAGGCAAACATGAAAAGGGTGATGAATTCGGAACTCATTTGATCGGCTTTCCACGCGCTTCCGCGACATCCTTGAAGAACTGGGAAATGGTCTGCAGCAGCATCAGGAAGATGCCGAGCGTCATGAAGACCTTTACCGGCCACAGCACCGGGGCCCAGGCCGTGTAGTTCTTCTGGTTGTAGACGATGGAATAGTTCGTGGAGGACACACCGCCCCAGAACAGGACGACGAGATAGAAGATCACGAAAATGATGGTGATCGAGTCAGTGATCGCCCGCGTTCTCGGCTTCATTGCACCATAGAACAGGTCCATGCGCACATGCGCATCGAGCTGCATCGAATAGGCGCCGCCCAACAGATAATAGGCCGACAGCAGGAACTGGGACATTTCCAGCACCCAGTTCACCGGGTAGCCGAAAACGATGCGCGCCAGCGTCGAATAGAGCAGGATCGCCCCCATCGGGAATATGAGGTACATGGCGATCCGCCCAACCCTGTAGTTGAAGCGGTCTACATGACGCACGAAAAACTTGATGGGCTCAGGCATGCTGCCCCCCTGCCTTGGGAATCACGTCCGACTCTCCATCGATCCCAATTTTGAGTTTTGACAGTATACCGGCCAGAAGCTCAGCCCAACGTGCCTGGCCGGCCTCATCGGCGATTTCGTCATTGCGGATCTCGACCATGGCGCAGGGCAAGCCGCGTGGACGCGCGTGTTGCTCAAGCGTGAAATAGACCCTGTCCGCAGGTGAGTAAGGTTCGTTGATGCCAACCGACAGGCTGCCCTGCGCCTCCAGCGCAGAAATGAATGGCGCCGCAAGCCTCGTGTCTTCATCGTGAATGATGCCGATCTGCCAGGGCCGCATCACGCCCTTGTAGATCGGATTGAAAGAATGCACCGACATCAGCCAGGTTTCATGACCCGCTGAAACACGCTCCTCAAGCAACCTTTCTACCGTTTCGTGGAAGGGCTTCCAGCAGCGCTCGATCCGCGCCGTCCGCTCCGAATCCGAAATTCCCGCATTGCCGGGAATCGGGGTCGTCTCGCTGACTGGAGGGATGAGATCTGGCGCATCCAGCGGCCGGTTGCAGTCAAGCACAAGGCGGGAAATGCATGTTTCGACCAGAACCGCATCCAGTGCCTCGGCAAGTAGCCGCGCGACCTGCAGCGCTCCCGGATCCCATGCGATGTGGCGGATGAGATCTTCCTCTTGCAGGCCCAGCGTACCGAACTCCGGCGGCAGGTAATTTGACGCGTGGTCGCAGGTCAGGACCAACCGCCCCCGCCCACCAGGATTTGTAACCCTGACGGAGTCCGATATGACCAGGTTTTCGAGCCTCTTTATCCCCATCGAGCCCCTCAGCGGCGCGTATCTTATGGTACGTATTTTATCGCGTTGCGCCGGTACGGATGATTTCATACACTTTGCGCAGCTTTGTCAAATTTGTTTTGGCATCATCCCCGGAAGGGTGAGCGAGGGGGATATGATTGCGGAACTGATTGCCGATCGCATGGGGGAGTTGCCGGCGGGGGAACGGCGGGCGGCGCAGACTCTGGTCGCCAACTATCCGCTCATCGGTCTCAAGACCGTTGCCGAATTTGCGCAGGCTGCCGGAGTCTCTTCGCCAACCATTCTGCGCTTCGTGGCCCGGCTGGGCTTTCACAACTATTCCGAATTCCAGGCGTCCCTCCAGGAGGAACTGGCTGCGCAATTGCAGTCGCCCGCTGCACGACCGCTCGGGCCGGAAGGCGCCGTCTCTCCCATGGTGGAGGCGACGGTGGACAACATCCGCGAGACATTCCGCCACCTCTCGGACAGGCAGGTTGGCGAGATAGTGCGACGGCTCACGGAACGGCGCGGCCACATGTATCTCGTCGGCGGCCGCTTCACCGATCCGCTGGCCCGTTACATGGCGGCCCATCTCGCAATCATCCGCCCCAACGTCTTCCATCTTGCAGGTCAGGAAAGCATGTGGCGCGACCGCCTGATCGACATGGGCAAGCGCGACGTGCTGCTGATCTTCGATATCCGCCGCTATCAGGAAAGCCTTCTCGACATCGCCGAGAAGGCGCATCGTCGCGGGGTTCAGATCATCCTGTTCACGGACCAGTGGCTGTCGCCGGTCACGAAATTCGCCCGCCACGTCATCGCGGGGCGAACCGCCGTACCATCCGCCTGGGATTCCTCGGCCGCCCTGTTCGTCGTCGCCGAGACGCTGATAGGCGCCATCACCCGTCAGCTTGAAGCCGACAGCGCCCGCAGGTTGCGGGAAATGGAGAACCTGCGCTGACAGCCGCCCCTCAACGTTACGTATAATTAATGTGCCAATTCCTTGGAGAATTGCCATAAAGACGCGGTAATTTGCGTCGCGGCATGCGGGGCATGCACGCGTTTGTTCGTCGGGCGGGCGGGAGGCCGGCAGACGAATCCGAACAGTCAGCCGGGGTATTGATGGCCACCTGGAAACAGATCGTTCTTACGCTGGTGATCCTGGCCGGAGCAGCCTTGGGCTGGGTGTTGTTCTTTCCTGGGGCGGCGGACGTGCTCGACCGCTGGGGGATTGAATGGGCCCATGCTTCCGCCCCACGCTCCAATGTCGAACCGTCCCGCAATATCGCCAATAGCGACGAACAGGGAATTTACGTCGTCACCCAGCCGGTGCGAATGGCCACCATCAACGACCGTTTGCAGGCAATCGGCACCGGCCGAGCCAAGGCAACGGTGGCGGTGACGCCCTACACGTCCGGCCGGCTGAAGGAATTCCTGGTGGAATCCGGCGCGCATGTCGAAGCCGGCCAGGTCATCGCCACGCTGGATTCCGAGGTCGAGGAGATTGCGCTCCAGAAGGCACTGGCGGCACGGGATGATGCCCGCGCCAGGGTGGAGCGTTTGCGTACGCTGCGCGCCTCGAACGCTGCAACCGCGGTGCAGCTCAGCGACGCCGAGCTGGAGTTGCGCAACGCCGAACTCACCGTCCATGAGGCGCAGGTCGAACTTGATCGACGGTCGGTGGTTTCACCGATCCCCGGTATCGTTGGCATTCTCCCCATTTCCGCTGGAAACTACGTCAGCAGCTCGACCGCAGTTGCCACGGTTGATGACCGTTCCGCGATCCTCGTCGATCTGTGGATCCCCGAACGGTTTGCGGCGGCCGTCAGCATAGGCAGCGAACTGGTGGCAACGGCGTTGGCAAGCCCGAAGGACGTTTTCAAGGGCGTCATCACTGCCATCGACAACCGCGTTGACGAAAAGAGCCGCACGCTATGGGTGCAGGCGACAATCCAGAATCCCGCCGATTCCCTGCGGGCAGGCATGGCCTTCCAGGTCACGATGAAGTTTGCCGGAGAGACCTACCCGGCCGTAAGCCCGCTGGCGGTACAATGGGGGACAGACGGCGCGTTCATCTGGGTGGTCAAGGACGGCAGGACGACCCGGCTGCCGGTCCGCATTGTCCAGCGCAACACTGACGAAGTGCTCGTGGACGCCGAAATAGTCGGTGGCGACCTTGTCGTGACCGAAGGTGTCCAGAGCGTCCGCGAAGGCAGCCTGGTCAATCGCGGAAGCGCCCAGCAGCAGGCCGCCGAGGCAGCAAACTCATGACAAGGCCGGCCACATGACGGAAATGAGCCCAGGCAACAGCGACAACAGCCTGACCGCGCTCTTCATTCGCCGTCCGGTTCTGGCGCTGGTTCTGAACACGCTGATTGCGGTGGCTGGTCTTGCCGCTTTCTACGGCGTGGAGGTGCGCGAACTGCCGGACGTCGATCGGGCCGTCATTTCCGTCACCACCAATTTCACCGGCGCCGCCGCCGAAACGATCGACCGTGAGGTGACTGACATTGTCGAGGGTGCGGTGGCGCGCGTTTCGGGCGTGAAGTCGATCTCCTCGACCTCTTCCTTCGGCCGCAGCCGTGTCACCATCGAGTTCAACGACGGCGTGGATTTGAACGTGGCGGCCTCGGACGTGCGTGACGCGATCGGCCGCGTCGCCAATGCGCTGCCGGACAACGCCGAGGCACCCCGCATCATCAAGGCCGACGCCAACTCGGACGCCGTGATGCGCCTGGCGGTGACCTCCGACACCATGTCGGTGGAGGACATGACGGCCGTGGTCGAAGATCAGATCGAAGACACGCTTGCCGCGGTGCCGGGAGTTGCCGACGTGCAGGTCTATGGCGACCGCGAGAAGATCTTCCGTATCGACGTGGACCAGGCAAAGCTTGCCGCTCTTGGCTACACGGTCGCGGACCTGCGCAACGCGCTTTCCTCGGTGGCGTTCGACACGCCCGGCGGCTCGATCAAGACTTCCAACCAGGATCTGATCGTGCGCACCACCGCCGATGTCACCACACCGGAGGAATTCGAGGCCATCGTCATCGACGGCACGACACATGTCCGTGACGTCGCGACGGTGACGCTCGGCCCCGACATAGGCCAGTCGACGCTGCGCTCCGACGGCAAGACCGGCATCGGCATGGGCATCGTCCGCGCGGCGGAGTCCAATACGCTCGA
>SMEK01000388.1_pt1 | contig 34472 bp, 28 predicted proteins | sample 2456371 | NCBI WGS metagenome assembly SMEK01 (sample SAMN10132590, study PRJNA489261) | soil metagenome | isolation source: day1 antibiotic-loamy sand soil ammended with composted manure from dairy... | place: USA | collected 2015-04-01
ACACAAACGGTAAAAACTTCCCGCGGAAAAAATGGTTTTCTTGACCAATTCGGAAAAAATTTAACGGATGAGGCCAGGGAAGGAAAATTAGATCCAGTCATCGGCCGTGATAAAGAAGTCGATCAAGTCATTGAAATTTTAAACCGGAGAAATAAAAACAATCCTGTCCTTATTGGTGAACCAGGGGTTGGTAAGACTGCTGTCGTAGAAGGACTTGCCCAAAGAATTGTCAAAGGTGAAGTTCCATTTAAATTACGTAATAAAGAAGTATATTTATTAGATGTGTCTTCCCTAGTTGCGAATACAGGTATTCGTGGTCAATTTGAAGCGCGAATGCAACAACTGATTTCTGAACTACAAGAAAGAGACGATATCATATTATTTATTGACGAAATTCATCTTATCGTCGGAGCTGGTTCGGCAGAAGGATCAATGGATGCCGGAAATATATTAAAACCAGCCCTTGCTCGCGGTGAATTACAATTGATCGGTGCTACGACATTGAAGGAATATCGGCAAATCGAAAAAGATGCAGCTTTAGAACGCCGATTCCAACCTGTCCAAGTACAAGAACCAACAATTGAAGATACAATAAAAATCTTAAAAGGTTTGCAAGACAAATATGAGGCATATCATAAAGTTAAATATACTGATGAGGCACTACAAGCTTGTGTGCAATTATCGAATCGTTATATTCAAGACCGCTTTCTACCTGATAAAGCGATCGATTTAATGGATATTGCTGGATCAAAAGTAAACTTAACAACATCAATATTAACGCCTGACCAAATCGAAACACGCTTAAATCAAATTAAAGTAGAAAAAGAACAGGCTTTAAAACAAGAAAACTACGAATTAGCGGCAAAATTACGAGATGAAGAAAAGAATTTAGAACAAGAACGTAAAAACGCAAAAAATGTTGGAGAACCAATCGTCGATATCGCTATGATTCAACAAATAATTGCGGAAAAAACCGGTATTCCGTTAGGAAAACTACAAGAGGATGAACAAGCAAAATTAAAAGATCTTGAACAACAACTAGCTTCGAAGGTTATTGGTCAAGATGAAGCAGTCCAAAAAGTAGCAAAAGCGATTCGTAGAAGCCGTGCAGGTTTAAAAGCAAAAAATCGACCAATTGGCTCCTTCCTCTTTGTCGGGCCAACAGGTGTTGGTAAAACAGAATTAGCGAAAACATTAGCTGAACAATTATTTGGTACAAAAGATGCGATGATTCGACTCGATATGAGTGAATACATGGAAAAACATAGTGTTTCTAAATTAATCGGTTCACCTCCAGGTTATGTTGGTCATGAGGAAGCTGGTCAACTTACCGAAAAAGTCCGTCGTAATCCTTACAGTTTAATTTTATTAGACGAGGTAGAAAAAGCTCACCCAGACGTCATGCATATGTTTTTACAAATATTAGAAGACGGACGATTGACCGACAGCCAAGGACGTACAGTAAGTTTCAAAGACACGGTAATCATTATGACTAGCAATGCCGGTCAATCAATAAAAAGTGTTCAAGTAGGCTTCGGTAATTCTGATGAAAATAGCAATTTAAATGTGATGGACAATTTACGTGATTACTTTAAACCAGAGTTTCTCAATCGTTTCGACAGTATTATTCAATTCAAACCGTTAGAAAAAGATCATTTATTAAAAATTGTTGATTTAATGTTGAATGAAGTCCGGGAACAATTACAAGAAGATCATAAGCAGCTCACCGTTTCAGATGAAGTAAAAGAAAAAATTGTTGACCTAGGATATCAGCCACAATTTGGTGCACGCCCATTACGTCGTACGATTCAAGAGCATTTAGAAGATAAGATAGCCGATTTTGTAATCGACAAACCAGATGTAAATAAATTACATGCACATCTTGTTGACAATGATATTGTTGTCTCTGCAAATGACAATGAATAAAAAAAGTTGGGACTGATAAAAGGACGAGTATGGGTACCGACCCCCGAAGTTAGAGTAGAAACTCTAACCTTCGGGGGTCTTTTGTATGGTTTAATACGATGAAAAATTTAAATCTAAGCTTGTTATTGAATACAGACAAGGGAATCTAAGTTATGGAGAATTGGCAAAGAAGTACAATGTCTCCAGAAAAAATCGAATATATGAATGGTTGAAAATATAAGAGTCTAAAGGGGCAGATGGATTAAGAAGGGAAAAGACTAAGAGGAAATATTCTGTTCAATTTAGGGTAACTAACTTTTTTGATTTAAATTGACCTTCGGCTCTCACTTTTTTGGGGTATCTACCCGCTTGTTCTTCCCAACAGTCCCTCTTTAATTCAAAAAATAAAAAAGATTGTCCAATTCTATTTTTGTAAACTCTTTGTGGTAGAAGCGAATTGGGCAATCTACAAAATGTCACATTCATTTTTCATATGATACGATCTTGATGATGAATTTAATGCCATTATCGAAAGGATATGTTTAAACTAAAATGGTGTATTTTTCATTATTCACATGAAATTCAAATTGAGGATAATCTTTTATTAATGGTTTACGAAAAAAACGCATATATTTATTTAAAAGCATATCCAACTCCTGACTCGATTTTAATGTTTCTTCGTCAGTAAACCCATATTTTTCTGCAATGGCAATCATTTCATTTCTCTTTTCTTTGATTTGTTCCTCAAGATCTTGTTTGTTTTTTTCCGTATTCACTACTAATCCTCCTACTTCTACCTTCATCCTCAAACACACTCTTTAGCAATTTAACCAGATTTATATTTGAAAGTAAAGGGAATCGGCAAAAGTAGACAAAGTTCGATAATAACTTTTTTTTGACAAAAACAATGATTATTCTACAATTTTCATGATTGATTGATTGGTAAATAAATGGAAAATGTCGTACCTTTATTCATTTGACTGGCTACTTCAATTTTCCCACCATGTTCTTTTATAATTTTATAGCTAATCATTAAACCAAGACCGGTTCCTTTTTCCTTTGTCGTGTAAAAAGGTTCTCCGAGCCGTTTTAATTTTTCTTTAGATATACCTTTTCCGCTATCTTGAATCACTACCTTAATCCAATGATCCTCTGTTTGGTGAATGGAAATATGAATGATTTTTTCACTTGTCGAATTTTCTACTGTTGCCTCAATTGCATTTTTTACAATATTAATAAAAACTTGTTTAATATGATTGGGCTCACAGTACGTATTCATCTCTCTTTCTTTAAAATACGTACGAAGTTCGACATTATCCATTAATGCTTGTGGTGACAATAGATCAATGGTTTCTTGCATTATTTTGATAACGTTAAAATATTTATAATTAATTGCTTGAGGCTTTGCTAATACAAGAAATTCATGAACGATAGATTCAATGCGTTCTAATTCAGACATAATGATGTTGAAATACGTATCATATCCGTTAATATCCCCTTTTAATAGTTGAATAAAGCCTTTTAAGGAAGTTAACGGATTCCGTATTTCATGAGCAATTCCAGCTGCCAGTTCACCAACAATATTGAGCGTATCAGATTTTTTTAATTGTTCCTCCATTTGAATTCGATGGGTTACATCATGGAAAACGGACAAATGAATCCCTGGTAATATGTTACGTTTCGAAAACATCTCAATCGATTTGCGTGTACCATTATTCAATTCAACTTCATATGTACAAAGGTTTAATTTTTTATGGGCAACCCATTGTATGGCCTTTAATAAACTCAAATTGTTTTGATTGGTAAGTTTGATCGTTTTTAATTGTTCTGTGTAATCCTTTTTATTTTTTAACTGAAATAGATTTTTTGCTGTCTCGTTTAATTCTTGAATAATGATTGGTTTATCGTCGCAATCCTCTGCATCTTTCCAAATCATCATCCCACTCATGGCTCCGTTAAATATTTTCCGGAATTTTCTTTCGCTTTCTAGAATTTTCTTTTCCATTTCATGTTTTTCTGTTATATCTCGTAATATCGCCATATATAAGCCATGAAAAACATTTGAACTAACCGATACTTCAAATTTTTTTATTTTGTTTTTCACTTGAATACGGATTTCACCAAAAAAAGACCCTTCTTTGCACAACTTTTGAAAACAACGTTTATATTTTTCCAGATCTCTTTTTGGAATAAATGTTTTAAAGCTTTTTCCTATCAATTCTTCTTTCTTAATGCCAACAACATTGCAAAATGCTGGATTCGCTTGAACAATTTTCCCTTCATTATTAAACATAATCAGTCCATCAATAATTTGAGAAAATAAATTACTAAAAGAATGTAGATGCATTGTTCTTTCCCATTCAAGCATTTTGATCGGTGTATCCACTTCACTCAAAATGTATAAATCAGCATCTTCCCTAATATTTGCAAAAGCATGGAAAACGATATTTTTAATTGTGCCATCTTTTAACTCTAAGATCATTTCATCTCGTAATATGCCTTTTTCACGAATAATTTGATCTTGACTGTCAATGATGTCCTTCGGATCTAAATATAAAAATTCATGTAAAGACTTCATTAACAATTGTTTACGTGTCATTTGAAATAATTCGCACGCTGCCGGATTGGCATCAATTATTTTTTTATCCTTTTTATGTAATAAAATCATCGGCTTTTCCATTTGTTTATAAATGCTTTGAATCGCCTCAAGGGATTCTTCTAACAATTTCTTCTCTTCTTCTAGTTCGGCAACGCGATCTTTTAATTCAAAATAATAGGATTGGTTCAATTGTTCCACGACACTCCCTCCTCTCCTATTTAAGGAAATACGCCATAAATGGAAAATTTTCCTTTCGTAACATAACCAATTTTCCAAATTTTATCATATTTATGTTTACCTATCTTTAAATTAATCTATTATATTATATTTTACAACTATTTATGTTTTGAATTTTTAATAAATTTGGATTGTTATGTTGAATTTATGCATATTTTGTAACCTTAGTAACAATAACATCTATCTACTTTTCTTTTGTAAAAAAAGTAATATAATATTAATTTGCTAGATAATTATATGTCCCTTACACTTATTATTAGAGAAGTGATATAGGAGGACTTCCAATGACAGGAGAACGTAACTATTATTTTGATAACGGAAAGTTCTTTCTAATCTTTTTTGTTGTTTTTGGACATTTTATACGGCAATTTATTGAAGATAATGAGCTCATTCTTGCGATTTATAAAACGATTTATGCATTTCATATGCCTGCTTTTATCTTAGTTTCAGGTCACTTTGCGAAAGGGTATTTTGAAAAAGGTTACATTTTAAAATTAATGAAAAAATTACTGGTGCCTTATATCATTTTCCAATTGATTTATACAATCTATTACTACTTTTTGTTGGATCAAAATAAGTTCTCGTTTGATCTATTAAATCCACAATGGTCGTTATGGTTTTTAATTAGTTTATTTTGTTGGCATATGCTGTTACCATTATTTAAAAACTGGAGACCTCAGCTTGCGATTGCTTTTACGATTACGCTAGGAATTGTTGTCGGCTATTTTGATTTTATTAACACGACTTTAAGTTTATCGCGGACGATTGTATTCTTCCCTTTCTTTTTACTTGGTTATTTTTTAAAACGGGAACATTTCTTACAATTAAAAAGAAAACGTATGATGATACCGTCAAGCCTCGTGTTATTGATAACCTTTGGTTTATTTTTCCACTTTCCAACATGGGATTATGAATGGTTATTCGGTTCCAAACCATATAGCGAATTAGAAAACCTTACCCATTTCGCTTGGCTTGGTCGCTTATTTATCTATAGTATTAGTTTTCTAACTGTCATTAGTTTTTGGTCCCTCGTGCCAACAAGGAAATACAATTATACAAAAATTGGTCAATATACACTTTATGTATACTTATTACATGGTTTTGTCATTAAATTTTTCCGGGAATTGGATATACCGAAATGGATTGCCGACAATCACCCTTCACTCATTTTAATTCTAATCGGTTCGTTATTACTCACTTATATTTTATCCAGTAAATTGGTTCGAACGTTAATGCAACCGATAATCGAGTTAAAAATAATGAACTGGCGAATTTTATTTCAAACTTTAAATCGGAGATTATTCTCATAAACTTGATAAAAAAAGGTCTGGTTCTTTTTTAATAAAAGAATCAGACCTTTTTTATTTAAATTCATTTCATCCTATCGTAACTCTTTCTTTCGGATAATGGAAGTTTTCCTTTTTCTCCTTTCCGCCAAGCATAAACATAAAGGAGACGATACCTACACGACCGATAAACATTAGTATCATGATGAGTATCTTACCAAAAATCGTTAAATCATCTGTAATTCCAAGTGACATGCCGCATGTTCCGAAGGCGGAACAAACTTCAAATATGATCGCAATTAGAGAAACATCCTCCGTAAAAGATAAAAGGATGACGGAAGTAACAACAAGTAGCACTGCAAAAGCTGTTACGACAAAGGATTTCAACAAATCTTCTTCGTGGATTTCCCGTTTAAAAACCTTAATGATTCGATTTCCTTTGGCAAATTGGAAAAAGAACAAAATATTTAGAGCAAAAGTCGTCGTACGAATTCCACCACCAACCGAACTTGGAGAGGCACCGATAAACATTAAAATAGCAAAAAGTAATAAAGTTGCAGTGGATAACTCTTGTAAATCCAGTGTTACTAGCCCGGCACTACGAGTGGATACAGACTGAAATAAAGAATAAAACAACGATTCATGCCAATTTTTTTCTGATAAAAATTTACTAAATTCAAAGATGAAAAATACCATTGCCCCAAAAATTGCTAGTAAAAAGTACGTTACAGTTGTAATTTTCGCTGTTAAACTAAAGTGATAAACCGTTCGTCTTTTTTGTAGGTAGTTTTTAACCTCAATCAAGACTGGAAAACCAATGGCACCTAAAATAATTAATAACATATGAATGAATTGTACAAAATAATCACCAGCATAAGGTTTTACAGATGAACCGGTGATATCGAATCCGGCGTTTGTTGTGGCACTGACCGATGAAAATAAGCCATGAAACAATGCGTCTTGCCAACTTGAAAAATAACGCAAATAGTAAAGCCCTAAAATAAAGGCACCAATCACTTCGATTAAGAAAAAAATTATTAAGATGTGCTTCATTAGATTAACAACACCAGCAAATTTTATTTGATTTTGATCGGTCATGATTAGTTGCCGTTCTTTTAAGCCAATTTTTTTACGAAATAATAACCAAAAAAATGTACCTAAAGCCATAATGCCAATTCCACCGATTTGTAAGATGATGATAAGAAAAATAATTCCTGTAGGCGTAAAAGTGTCTGCAATACTTACGGTGGTTAAACCTGTCACACTAACAGCACTAACCGCTGTAAAAAGCGAATCGATAAACGACCATGGCACATCTTGTTGTCTTGCAATAGGTAAACTAAGTAAAATCGTTGCAAAAGTTACCGTTAGCAAATAGTATCCCACAATAATTCGGGTTGGACTTAAATTGTAGAAAAAATTTTTGACTGTATCCCACATAACGATTCCTCGCTTACTAACTCATCAATTAGTTTATATAATATGTCCAACCTATATTAATATAAAGTAACCACTTTCTGCAATATCATTTATACAAAAGTTCCCACTTATGTTTTTCTCACCTTGTTCCATAATAATGGTATACCGATGTAAAGGTGGTGAGAACATGGCACGTTCTTCAAATAAATTATTAGTCCCTGGTGTACAGCAATTTTTAGACCAGGTGAAATATGAAATCGCACAAGAATTCGGTGTTACTTTAAGTGGTAACACGGCTTCACGGGCCAATGGTTCAGTTGGCGGTGAAATTACGAAGCGATTAGTCAAACAAGCACAAGCTCAATTTGCAAATCAAAATAATCAACAACAATAATAGAAAGTATGGCGTATGAGGCAGTCACTAGACTTGCCTCAATATTATTTGGTTTGACAAAAAGTACCATACTTGTTTAATGCTCGTTACCCTGATGAAAACATTTTTTCTTCTGTTGCCGTCAAAGTTTCTGCCTTCATTCCACTCTTGTACACACTTTTTCGCCTGCTCGAACCAAATTTCTGCTTTCATCTCCTCGATGAAAACAGTTTATCTTCTGTTCCAAGCTATTTTCTGCGTTCATTAACCTTTTGAACACACTTTTTCTTCTGTTCCAAGTCATTTTCTGCGTTCATCCTCCCTTTGAAAACACTTTTTCTTCTGTTCCAAGCTATTTTCTGCGTTCATTAACCTTTTGAACACACTTTTTCGCCTGCTCCAAGCTATTTTCTGCGTTCATCTCCCTTTTGAACACACTTTTTCGCCTGCTCCAAGCCATTTTCTGCGTTCATCTTCCTTTTGAAAACACTTTTTCGCCTGCTCCAAGCCATTTTCTGCGTTCATCCTCCCTTTGAAAACAGTTTTTCTTCTGCACCAAACAATTTTCTGCGTTCATCCACATTTTTTCAGCTCTACCACCAAAATTCCGCATTCACCTCTCCAAAGAATGGATCAATAAACAATAAAAGTGCGCTCACCTATTGATGAACGCACTCATATTCAACACAAAATGGCTTTCAATTTCATACTATGTTCAAGTCTATCAAAGTTTCACAATTATCTTGTATACTTATCCATCGGATTATATAACTTCACATCTGGATTTTTATCTTGGAACCATCTTAAGGCAAAATCATTTTCAAATAAAAATACATTTCTATCAAACCGATCTTTAACAAGCATACTTCGTTGGCTGTTCAATTTTTCATCCACTGTATCATCTTCAACCCAACGTACAATTTTTGAACCTAAATGTTCCATAATAACATCAGAGTTATATTCGTTTTTCATCCGGTGTTCGAAAACATCAAATTGTAACTGACCGACGGCACCAATGATATAATCTTCATACTTCGTTTTAAATAATTGAATAGCTCCCTCTTGGACAAGCTGATGGATCCCTTTATGAAACTGTTTTTGCTTCATTACATTTTTCGCTCTTACTCGAACAAACAACTCAGGGGTAAATTGTGGAAGTGGGTCATAATGTATTATTGGTTTACCCCCCACAATCGTATCGCCAATCTGGTAGGTGCCAGTATCGTATAAACCGATGATATCACCACTAACTGCTTCGTTTACCGTTTCTCTAGTTTCTGCTAAAAATTGTGTGGATTGGGATAACTTCATTGATTTACCTGTCCGTGCCAGGGTCACATTCATCCCCCGTTCAAATTTTCCAGAACAAACACGGACAAAGGCAATTCGATCACGGTGAGCAGGATTCATATTCGCTTGAATTTTAAAAACAAAGCCAGTAAATTGTTCGTTTAACGGATCAATATAACCTTGATCTGAATGACGAGGTTGGGGTTCCGGCGCAAATTTTAAATAGGTTTCTAAAAAGGTTTGAACACCAAAGGTTGTTAACGCACTGCCAAAAAATACAGGTGTTAGCGTCCCCTTCGCAATTTTTTCCTCAGAAAACTCATTTCCCGCTTCATCTAATAATTCAATTTCTTCTAAAACTTGTTCATATAAACTTGATTGCTTTATTGGATGATCTCCGTCAATTTCACCGTTTGCATTTAACGGAATAAAACGTTCATCCTCGTCTACTCGAAACTGTTCAATTCGTTTATAAAACCGATCATAAATTCCTAAAAATTCTTTCCCCATCCCAATTGGCCAATTCATCGGATATGCTTCAATGCCGAGCACTTCTTCTAATTCTGCAACTAATTCCAATGGGGATTTTCCAACTCGATCCAATTTATTAATAAAAGTAAAAATCGGAATTCCACGCATACGGCAAACTTTAAACAATTTAATCGTTTGCGGTTCAATCCCTTTAGCAGAGTCGATAACCATGACGGCACTGTCAACGGCCGTTAAGGTCCGATACGTATCTTCACTAAAATCTTCGTGACCTGGTGTATCTAGAATATTGACACGAAAACCATTGTAATCAAACTGCATCACACTCGATGTAACCGAAATCCCCCGTTGCTTTTCAATCTCCATCCAGTCACTTTTTGCAAATTTCCCGGTCTTCTTCCCCTTTACCGTACCGGCTGACCGAATCGCACCACCAAATAATAATAATTTTTCGGTTAAAGTCGTTTTCCCTGCATCCGGGTGGGAAATAATCCCGAATGTCCGTCGAGATTTGACTTCCTCTATAAAGTTGTTCATATAAATTATCCTTTCTATCTTTCAAAATTACGTATCCGTTCTCTGAATAAATTAAAAACGTATATTACATGTCCGTAGACCTCACTTTCTTATCTACAGAAAAATTTTACCTTGCTAATAGTAAGATTGCAATGATTTTTGAGTTAACCGACCTATCCGTTGGAGTCCATTGTCTTTTTTTTGCTTTTTATTATACGTTCAACAAAATAATAAAGAAAAAATAGTGAAAAAATAATGACTTTTAACGGATTACTTAAAGGAAAAGGATTTACTCGATTCATGATTGATTTAGATAACTCATCTCCTGTAAAAAAATCAATGGTAATAGATACTCCTAATAAAACAATAAAAATCAAACAAAAGATTCCAAATATCTTTATCATCATAATGCATTCACCTCATACAATGATTCTAATTTATTATTTGTATAGGGAATGTTATTATCCCTTCTTTTGCATAATGTTCCAGCAATATACAAATAATGAATTAATAAACCAGCAATTACCACATATATTCGACTGTTTCCATTTTAGGAGGATTCATATGGGATTTTGGTCAAGGCAAACAAAGAAGAGGAAAAATGATAAAAATAAAAAGCAGCAAACAAAAATGGAAAAATTAGAGGAATTGGCCGGAACTGCTTTTGATATTCCATATGAACAATTAAAACAAAGCCTTGAGGAAAACATTGATTATTTAAAAAAAGTAACAGGTAATAGTCCCGATATCCTTTATCGAGAAATCGAAATCGGTAAAAGATACACTATAAAATCAACAATAGTTACAACACTTGGATTAGTCGATACTCAACTCATCAATGATTTTATTTTAAACTCATTAATGACACAGCCGTTTCATGAGAAAATAGAAGAATATATAAAAGAAAAAGTTAGACAAGAAGATGACAAACTTACAAATAGCAGTGCAGAATTAATCTTAACTGAAATCGAAAAAAAACTGCTACCAATTTCACATGTTAAACGGGTTTCAAATTGGTCTGCAATCTTTAAATATTTATTAACAGGTAAGGCAGTTATTTTCTTAGACGGTGCAAAAAGTGCATTAATTACGAGTACACAAGGCGGAGAACAACGCTCGATTACAGAGCCTCAAAAAGAAGTATCCATATTTGGACCGAAGGACTCCTTTACCGAATCAATCGTAACTAATATTAGTCTCATTCGCAAAAGAATTAGAAATCCAAATCTCTGGGTCGAATCATTTACAATCGGAAAAGTCTCTCAAACCGATATTCGTATTATGTATATTAATGGAATTGCCAATGAAGAAATCGTAGAAGAAGTGAGACAACGACTAAATAAAATTGACATAGATCAAATTCTAGATGCTAGTTTTTTACAACAGTTTATCCAAGATAAGGTATTTACATCATTTCCAACCATTTATTATACAGAAAGGCCGGATGTAGTTACGGCAAACTTGATGGAAGGTAGAGTTGCGATTTTTGTTGATGGTTCACCCTTTGCCTTGACCGTACCTGCACTTTTTTTGGAATTTTTCCAGTCGGTCGATGATTATTATGCTCGATTCGATATTATCATCTTCCTTCGTTTTTTACGTATCGCTCTTTTCTTTATTGCAATGATTTTACCAGCAACGTATGTAGCTATTACAACTTTTCACCAAGAAATGGCACCAACATTATTAATTATCGCTATTGCTGCTCAACGGGAGGCCGTTCCCTTTCCGGCTTACTTTGAGGCATTACTAATGGAAATCACATTTGAAGTTCTACGTGAGGCAGGAAGTAGATTACCAAGAGCGATCGGACAAGCTGTTTCTATTGTTGGCGCACTTGTGATTGGACAAGCCGCCATTCAAGCTAATATTGTTTCCCCAGCAATGGTAATTATTGTTTCTTTAACCGCTATATCAAATTTCGCTATTCCTTCATTTGATATGGCAATAGCTACACGAATTATACGTTTTATCTTAATGACATTGGCCGCTGTCATGGGCATTTATGGGATCGTTTGCGGATTAATGTTTATGTGTATTCATCTAAATAGTTTACGTTCTTTTGGCGTCCCTTATATGGAACCTTTTGCACCGGTAACGGTCAGAAGCCTTGGTGATACAGTTGTTCGTCTTCCTTTAATGTACCATAAATATAGGCCAAAAATGATAGCTAAGAAAAATACAAAACGGGTAAGCGCAGTCAATAGTGAACAACAATCGGACAAAGGAAAAAATAAAAATTCCGAAAAGGGATGATTCGATGAAGAGTAAAAAGCATTACTTCTTCATAATAAATATCGTCTGTACTTCGCTTTTACTTTCGGGATGCTGGAGTTACCGAGAATTAACGGATATTGCCTTCGTTATTGCAATTGGTATTGATGAAGGAGAAAAGCAACCTTATAAATTATCCTTCCAATTAATTAATCCGAAAAACGTCGCCGGAGAACCACAAAAATCAGGAATTATTGGTCCAGCGACAGTCATCTATCAAAGCGAGGGGGATAATCTTTTTACCGCCAATCGTGCTACAACCCAACAAGTTTCTAGGCGACTGTATTACGCCCATACTAGTTTAGTTGTCATTAGTGAAAAGTTAGCTAGGAAGGGAATTCGTGATGTACTAGATATCTTGACTCGTAGTCCAGAATTTCGTCCAACAGCGGACATAGTAATTGCCAAGGATTCGTCTGCTGAAGACTTACTAAATGTATTAACACCTTTGGATCAAATCAATGCTGATAAAATCCAAAAAACATTAAAGTATTCTGAACAATTATATGGAAAAACTACTAAGACAAACATAAATGATATCGTAAGTGAACTCATTTCAAATGGTAATTTACCCATTATAAGTGGATTTAAGATAGAAGGAGACCGAAAAAAAGCAAAAAGTTCTGAAAATATCTTGAATCAAAAACCACTCTCAACCATACATGCCGATTCGATTGCTTTGTTTAAAAACGAAAAGCTGGTCACTTGGGCAGAAGGTGCAGCAGCGCGAGGCATTAACTGGATATTAGGAAATACTAGTCAACCAGCAGTAAATATTGATTGGGCAGATAAAAAAGGGGCAATTAGTATTCAAATCCTCCGCTCTAATAGTCAAATTAAGACTGAGGTAAAAAACAACAAACCAATTATTACCATTAATCTCAAAGCAGAAGGAAACGTCGCCGAAGTAAATACGTACCTTGATTTATCTAGAGAAGAAGAATTTATTAAATTGCAATCTGAACTAGAAAAAGTAATCAAAAATGAAATCAACGAAGCGATCAAGTTAGGTAAAAAGTATAAAACCGATGTTTTTTCCTTCGGTGATCATATACGTATATCTCATCCAAAATATTGGAAAAAGGTTCAAGATCATTGGAATGATGATATTTTACCAACAGCTGAAATTAAAATAAATGTAGATGCTTCACTCCGCTTGACTGGTTTAAAAACAAAATCAGATGTTTATCAATGAGGGCGTTGAAAAGAATGGAAAAAACAAAAATCGATAGAATTCAATTTTTTATTCTTATCATTATATTTCATATGAGTATCTACCTTACCATTCCTCTAGCTAGTGGTGCAAGAAGGGATGCTTGGATCGTCGTTTTAATCAGTGCTTTCTTCGGCATTTTAATGTTTATGATTTATTACAAACTGTATACCTATTATCCAACGGAGCTTCCTTCCACTTATATTAATAAAATTGTTGGAAAAATTTTAGGAAAAATTATTTCATTTGGATATATCATTTACTTTATTTATATTTGTTCTGAACAATTACGACATTTCGGAGATTTAATGATAACGATCGCATATCTTGGAACACCAATAATCATAATTAACTCAATGATATTATTATTAGTCATTTACGCAACTATTAAAGGAATTGAAGTAATTGCTCGTACAGCGTTGTTGAGTATTCCAGTCATTTGTCTCATTTTTGTTTTTTGGCTTATCGTGCTTCCCTTTTCTGAAATTTTTAAAATAAATAATTTACAACCGATATTAGAGAATGGATGGGGACCTGTGTTCTCCACCATTTTCACAAACACAATCTACATCCCATATGGTCATACAATCGTCTTTTTATTTATCCTTCCTTATTTAAAAAACCGAAAATACGGCAGAACAATTGGTAGCTTAGCAATATTTACAGTAGGTTGCATCTTTACCGTTAACGTTTTGGTTAATTTAGCTGTATTAGGGCCAGATCTATATAATAATACGGTATTTCCTTTATTACGAACAGTTCAGCTTATTAGATTTATGGACTTCATTGAACGACTTGATGTGATGCTATTAATTTTAATATTTATCGGAAATTTTTTTAAAATCGTCTTATTTTTTTATGTTGCTGTCATGGCAACTAAAGAATTAATCAATTTGGATGATTATAAACCTATTGTCATCCCCTTCGCAACAATTGTTTTATTTTTTTCCATGGCAATTGCAAGTAACCATTCTGAGCTTATCCAAGTTGGAATAGAAACCACACCACTATATCTTCATTTACCGTTTCAAATGATTATACCCGTTATATTATTAGGCATTGCCTTCATAAGAAATCGAACAAAGAAAAATGGATCTTTACAAGAAAAACAACAAAATCAAGACCAAGATTATGTTGGATATAACACGACCGCAAATGCACTAAATAACGCTTCTGATGAAATGCAAAGTAATGATGATGCAAGTAGCATGAATCAAGAAAAGAACAACAATGCAAGGACAATTAGTGAGGAAACTAATAACAATGCAAACGGGAATAACTACAATCAAAGTGGAAACTCAAATCATAATGGGTCAAATACTAACAATAAAATTAACCAACCAATTGAACAACAAGAAGCAAATAGAACAAGTTCTATCGAGCATCAATATCAGCACACAAACCGTACAGAAGCATCAGTCCGTAAAAATGAAATCCAAAAGAATAACATGGCCAACTCTACTTTTGAAAAATACAAACCATATAGTATCGATAAGGATATGGCAAAACAAGACAATAAAACGATAGGTGATCAAAACAAGGCAAAACAAAACATTGACACGACTAATTCAAAGCAAAACATTAAAAAAACTGAATCTAGTCAACAATCAAATCCTAGCGTTCAAAAGGACAAAATAAAAAATGGAAAACAAAACAAGAAAATAAATGTAGAACCTCAAAAAAGCAATGAAGAAACAAATGTCACCATCAGAAATACAAGACGTTCAAAACGAAGCAACAGAAAAAGATCGGTAAGACAGACAAAGAAAGCTATAAAGTTGATGCAGATGGTTGAATCTAAACAGAAAAATCAAAATCAAAATAAAAATATAACAAAAGTTAAATCTCAATCAGAAGATTCAGCAATAAATAACCAAAAACCAAAACAGTCTCTTTTTATTAAATATAAAGGAAAACAATAGGAGGCAATTTCATAACTTTTTATGAATTGCCTCCAATACTATATTCTATAGCAAGAGAATTTTCACCCGAAAAAATTTTATTTATTCACTCAACCTATGTTTAACTTTCTCAGGTAACTCTATACCTTGCACTTCTTCCCACTCTTCAACAAAAGAACCTTTTGCGGTGATTTTTAAATAAGCCTGTTCTTTTAGTACTTTTCCTGAACTAAATGTTACTTCTCTTTCTTCGCCATCTTTATTATAACCGGTGAGCGTATATTCATATCTCGGACCATTTGAAACAGGAGCTTTATTTATTTGGACATACACCTGTTCTTTAGGTATAAAAGGGTTAATATGATCTCGATCTTCTTTTGGTATAATCGTAAAAATTCCTGCGATGATAATCGTCAAAAAAAGAATGATTCCGATCAATGTTTTCATTATTTTTTTCAATGTTGATCTCTCCTTGTTATTTTAATACTAGAAAAACAAATTTCCTTGCTAGTTTTACTTTAATGAATACCGACATTGTTTACTATCGAATTAAATTACATGTATATTACACTTTTGTAAGCTAGTGGCTAATTCCAATTACGAAAAGACAAAAAAACGTGAAACCCTTGAAAAATGGATCCCACGTTTCTTACGAATCATATTTATGTATATTTTACGTTTGTAATTGATGTATGATCAAAAATTTACTGTCCTTATTTCAATCATTCAAAGATGAGATAAAGGGAAGTCGATGAAACGGCATACTTAAAAAGCAAGCCGTATATGTATTTTCATGCTCTTTTACTTTATTGGAACAAGACTGGCTACTTTGATAAACGGATTTTTTTTACCATTGCTAACCTATAAGGAATCTTTTAACTGACTAAAGCTTGCTAGTTTCTTAAGGATAAAGGCTGTAAGGATTGCTATTATGCTAGGAATATAGATTTGTATATTAGTTAAAAATAATTCTGACAATGAAGATAATTGAAATCAATGTATAAGTTATGTTGAAGCATCTAGAATCCTAGGTTGTATTTGTACCAGCTGGAGAATACGCATTTGTTACTTTTGAAGGTAGCGGACAATATTTTGTCGAAAAAGATGATGCTGGAAATATTATCGATAATGAAAACTTTGATAGTTTTGGATATGTGTATGTGCATGGTGCAGGTAATATTCAAACAGATGCCGTTCTAATTAATCTAAATGATTTTGATACTTTAGGAGTAAGTAGCGCTAAAGAAATATATGAAATTTTAAATGATAAAACAGATTACAAAGATGGAGCATGGTATAAAGTTGGTGTGGATATTCCTGCAGGAGAATACGTTATCGAAAGTTATGGTGAAGGATATGTTGCTATCATGAGTGGGCCTGTTGGAAAAAGTGAAATAATAGATAACGAAATCTTTAATGGTAGATACGCTGTAAATGTTTCCGATGGACAATACTTAAAGATTTCCAGAGGAACAATTTCTCAGTAATTTATAATATGGATGGGGCTGTAATAGCCCTTTTTTTACTACATGTAAAGAATAATTTTCTATTCTTAAAAAGGAGTTAAATTTATCCATAATCTGAAACCAGTAATGGTTTAAAGAATTTACAAAAAATAATCATCAAGACATTAAATATCTAATCTCACAAATAAAAGAATTAAAACTTAAATCCCCCTTGACAACGATTGAGATATCCATTATATTTATAATTGTCTTAATTAAATATTATGATTCCGTAGCTCAGCTGGGAGAGCACCACCTTGACCCATAAGGGTTTATGCCTTTTTTCTTTGTTTTTCTTTTCGCCTTTCCTTTCCATTTTCTAGGTGAAATGAGGGTAAAAAAGAAAAAGGACTACTTTTTGAATTAAATCACACTAAAAACCCCCCTTCTTATCGTTTTACGGTAAAATATCAGAATTATTGAAATTTTGTAATTAAGGTGACGAATAAAAAAATGGAGATAAGAAATTCTGCCAAAGCTATTATAGTTCAAGACAATAACTTGTTAGCTATGTATTAATCATGAGGGCGGAATTTATTTCGTATTAAAAACGTATCCATTTTGTCCTTGGGTATGATTGATAGTGTGGTAGACCAAAGTCGTTTGCAAAGACAAAGAAATATTCCCCTCCTTGCCATTCATCTCCAAGTAATTCTTTCTCCTTAAACCGTTGTTCTTTGTATCGGATAAAAAGCGGTATTAAATTTGATGGAATGGTGACTGGTTGCCTGATATAAAAATAACAAAAACCAATAAAATTGATGAGATAATGAAACGTTTCATTTTTTCCTCCAAACATTGTTGTCGATACATATGGTAATCTTAGGTACTAATCACGAATTATATTGATAAAAAGTATGGATTTAATTTTTGGTAGGAACTTGAGATGCCAGATATTTACAAATTATCATTTACGGTAAAGAACGAATGGATGTACAAAAATAAGCAAAAACCAAACTAAATGAGGGTGTTTTAGAATGAATTGCGGGCTAAACTGATTCGGAATACCTCCAATTCCCCGTTTCGAATCGGAAATATGTCATTAGAATGTCATTAGAATAGCCGAGAACTAAGGGTTCTTCAACTTATTTTGGAATACATTCAACTTAGGAACTTTCCTTGATAAGGTGGGGGTCGGTGGTTCGAGCCCACTCGGAATCACTACTTATTATAGAGCTTGAATTCCTTGCAACAGAAGATTCAAACTTTTGTTGTTGTTCCCCTCCCTCTTCCCGTAACTCATTACAAATTTAAATGACATTTCTACTAATCTATGATGAAAAAGATTGGCAATTGTACTTATAAACACAAGACAATTACCTTATTTATTAATCTATTCATATAAATGGAAATTTTTTGTATTAAAAATAAAATTATTATTTATAGGACTAATGAAATATGTTACCTTTATATATAAAGGGGAACACTCAAAAAACCATACTTTATTCTTATTACAATTATACTCCATTTGCTTTAATAGAAATCAACTTATTTATCTTATGGTTTTCTGTTATTGATAAAAAACGGATACGCTAAAAGTATGATTCAATAATTCATGATGGTACAAAAACTAAATATCGTTCTATGTATGTAAATCATGCTCAGTATCTCAATTAATTTCAATCAATATCTAATAAAATAAAACGAAATAAAGATACTCTTGTTTTTTTTTGAGTAAAACTCTATCAAAAAACAACAAACTTATAAGGTTAAGGTGATAACAAATGAAATTTAACACAAGAAGATCAAAAGTAAAACAAAAAAAGAAACGATACCGTTGGATTAAAATAACGGGTACACTTTTTCTTCTATTATTATTAGGAGTAGGAATTTACGTATATAACATTTACTCTAATGCTAAAGAAGCAGTAAACAATCGAATGAATTCAAATATTTCTTCTATTGATTCAGAAGAAACAAAGAAAAAGTTAGCAGCAAATGAAAAAATAAACATACTGTTATTAGGTATTGACAGAAGAGAGAATGATAAAGGACGCTCTGATGCAATGATCGTACTAACCTTGGACCCTAAAAATGATAAAATGCAGTTAATTAGCATCCCCCGTGATACCCATACATATATAGTCGGTAAGAATATAGAAGACAAAATTAATCACGCTTATGCTTTTGGTGGTTCTGACATGTCAGTGGCAACAGTAGAAAATATGCTTGATATTGATATTGATGGTTTTGTAGAAATAAATATGGAAGGTTTATCGGATTTAGTAGATAGTGTAGGAGGAATTACTGTTTATAATAATACCGATTGGTATGATGAAAATGGGTTTCATTACTCAGAAGGTGAATTACATTTAAATGGGAAACAAGCACTTGGGTATGTTCGAATGAGAAAACTTGACAGTGACTTTGCCCGTACAGAACGCCAACGAGAAGTCATCCAAGCCATAATAAAGAAAGGGACTAATTTTGCGAATATAACAAAAATTAATGAAATCATTAACGTACTTGGTAATAATGTAAAAACGAATATAACCTTTAATGAAATGCAGAATTTGGTATCAAATTACTCAAATGTCTTAAAAAATACAGAAAGTTATATGGTTCAAGGAGAAGGAAAAATGGTTGATAAAACATGGTATTACTTTGTTTCAGAAGAAGAGCTAGAAAAAGTAAATGAAATGATTGTTAATAACTAAATTAATATTGTATGAAAGTTAGCCTTACATTTTCTTTCCATCACCGTTGTATATATTGGTGTATCACGAGTCTCGTCACTAAATAATGTTCGGAGAAAAATTATATTCGGACTCATAATACGAAGTTCATTATGCGTCTTATAGAAAGGAATGGAGATATTTGAGTAAAGGAACAACGAAATATTACTGTACTCTGACCCTATTTTTACTCGGTTTACTACTTGTCGGTTGCTCGAGCAACGCTCCAGATGTAGAAGCGGATCTTTCTTCTGTAAATACTTCAAATGATCAAGTAGAGAAAGAAGAGAATACTATAGAAAAAGAAGATTACGAAAATGAAAAAGAAGATGAAAGTTCTCTAATTGATGATACAAATAATAATGTAGAAAATAATCCATCTGATAAAGAAAGCACTACTGTAAATGGAAAGACTAATGAAAATTTTAACGAAAAAGAAAACGATAAACAATTAGATCAATATTCTTCAAAGGATATTGAATATGCCCGCGTATGGCTACAACTTGGATCGAACCAAGATATTGATGCATTATACGTAACTCATATTTTAGCAGGCACATTGCTAAATCCTGATGACGAAACCAGTATTAGCTATCCAGAAGATGTTATTCAATTAGCAGGCTCTCGATTAGTAGATGGCTCTGTAACTTACAGTAGTAATGAAGACGGTACGATTAACGTTTATAAGGTTCCTTTACGTTGGGATGTTAAAATTCCGGCTGGCGAGAAGTTCTACAAGGATATTATCGAAAATACAGAATTAGTCTATGTTGATCCAGGTGAAGATAATAAGGTTATACAACTCATCAAAAAAATCAAAAACCAATAATTAGATATGGTATCCCCTTTTTAAATACAAAATATAAAAAGGCTGTTCAAAATATGTTTGAACAGCCTACGTGAACTATTTGAATTGCTCTGTTGTAATACATGATAAGCTCTTCTACTACCGTTAACTTCACGTGTAACTTGTTCACATAACAAATACGTTCATGTTAATCAGATACTACCCAATCCAGCACTTTTTCGGTTCGGCAATGTAATCTAAACTTGATTCACAAATTCTGGATCACCAATCTATTCTGCGAATTTTGTGGAATTGTAACACCCTGTTAATTGGTTTTATCCTGAACCTTTATATTTCGGTCCATCTCCATAATAGATATTCTCTATGTCTTAGTGATATACGTAATGTCCATAAATCGAATAACTTGAAAGTCAATACACGTATATTGGCGGTTATCCTTTTTTAGAAATGAGATTATCACCAGACTCTTTTACACTTGATACAAATTTAATTGCAGTTTGATAATCAACAATATTATAGTCTTCATGATGAGGTGGCTCAGCAAAGGAAAAAGATACTTGTTCCTTAAAAGTAGTAGGATCTCTTCTCCAACCTGTACAGGAACTATGATACTGTTTAATACCAGTTTGCTGAATAAAATGTGAAACATTGTCTGAATTTACGCCACCACCTACCAATATATCAATTTTGTCACCATATTTTTCTTCTAGTTCACGTAAAAGCTCTATCCCCTCCATGGCACTATTCTTCAAACCACTCGTCAATACTCTTTTTACTCCTAACTCTATTAAAATTTCAATCGACTCAAAAGGGTCATTAACAAAATCGAAGGCACGATGAAAAATAGCATCTTTCTGATAGTTATGGATTAAATCGATAATCCGCTTATTTTTTTCCTGATCTATGTTCCCGTTTTCATCTAAACATCCAAATGCAATGCCTTCAATGTCGTACTTTGCTATTGCTTCTACATCTGCGACAATCGTTTCAAATTCATAAGGATTATAAAAGAATCCCCCTGGTCTTGGCCTGACCATTACTACAATAGGTATATTACACTGGTGAACTACTAAATCTATGGTTCCGAGCGAAGGAGTCAATCCAGACAAAAACATAGCGTTATTTAATTCTATTCGATCAGCTCCTGCTTTTTCAGCAACTAAAGCATCTTCTAAACTACCACAACATATTTCTGCAACTCTATTCAATGAATGTTTACCTCCGAAAGTAATAATTTTTCACCAATCAACACGTAGATTCGCCATTATATTTCGTCTACTACTATTTCCATACATTATTCCATATTCATGGTCAATAATGGAATGCGTTTTTCGTATTTCTTTATTAATGATTTATTGTGTTGATCCGCTCCTTCTAAATTCCCGCTTAAAAAGATAGGAGGCTCAACATTAGATTCTGCCATTATTTCAATTTGAAATGATCTAATCTTTCAAGACTTGAAGGGAAAATATTACCTTTATTTCTAATCGTTAGATTCGTGATACAATGGGGGGATTCGCGACAGGTGTGATAGTAACTTTTGTGGTGCTTTCCCAACCGAACTATGTTAAGGAACATTATATTTTAATAAATACTTACTTAAATAATAATCATTCCAATCAAATTCGTATGTCCCCTCAAATTCTTTGTGATGAGGGGAACACACCAACATACTTAACAAACTGGAAATACTACGATCGCAAAATTTTTTCCATCTTTTTCCCTTTCGCTAATTCATCAATCAATTTATCTAAGTAGCGAATTTCTTTCATTAAAGGTTCTTCAATTTCTTCAACGCGGACACCGCAGATGACGCCTTTAATCAAAGCACGATTCGGATTCATACTTGGGGCTTCTGCAAAAAAAGTTGCAAAATCTGTTTGCTTTGCAATTTGTGCTTCTAATTGCTCCTGACTATATCCTGTTAACCAGCGAATAATCTCATCGACTTCCTCTTTTGAACGTCCCTTTTTCTCAGCCTTTTTAATGTAATGTGGATATACACTTGCAAAACTCATTGAATAAATTCGATGGTTAGCCATCATAACGACTCCTTTACATTTTGGTTCAAATTGTACCTCTATTATAACTGATATATTTAACAATTTGAATGTCTAAACTTTCGAAAAATTATTTCCATCATAAGCATACCCTTTCAAAATATGAAGAGCATATTGAGTCAAGATTGGCATATTTTCATTTTTATTCCAAATAACTGAAATTGAACTATATACGTTTGTATTTTTAATGTGAATCACTTTCACTTTCTCTGTCGGTAAAAGTTCCACCATATCCTGTGGCATTAATGTAACACCGATCCCATGGGAAATCAGATTGGCAACTGTTAATAACTCTGGGCCAATGCCTAATATTTTTGGGATAAAACCAGCGTCTAAACATGTCTGTTCCACCAATTGATAAAGGGATGGGGATTTAATTGGATCATAATGTAAAAAAGCGTCATCCTTTAATTTCACTAAATCCACTATATCACAAGTAGCAACCGGGTGATTCATAGGGACAACAAGCTGCAGCGGATATTTTGTTAATTCCAACAAATTAACTTGTTGATCTACAAGTTCCCGAATATTGAACGGTGTGCGGATAAAGGCGATATCACTTTCCCTTTTTTTAATTAATTCAATCGCCTTTTTGGACGATGTTTCTTGAATATAGAATTCAAATGTTCCCAACCTCTTTTTCAAATCATTTAACAATTTTGGTAACCATTTACTTGCAGCAGAGGGGACCGTTGCAATTTTGATTGACGTTTGTGGAACGAGACCGGACTCTTCTATCTCATTAACGGTCCTTTCAATATTTTCAAAGGAAGGTAGTAAACTTTTATATAAGTAATTTCCTTCCTCCGTTAATGTCACCTTTCTTGTTGTTCGGTTAAAAAGCTTAAACCCTAGTTGTTCTTCCAGATTTGTAATCTGTTGACTTAACCCCGGCTGCGAAATATGTAGATTTTCAGCAGCTTGACTAAAACTCAATGTATTCGCCACCTCGATAAAGTAACGTAAAGCAAGAAAATTCATTACTGTCCATCCCCTCTTCTTATCCATAACTGAAATGAATAAAAGATAGTGATTTTCCACTATGATTATAGAATATCACGCCAATTCCCAGCAATTTTTATAATTTTAACTTATCAATATATAATGAATATGTATTTCTGTTCTATAAAGAAGATTGTTACGATATAGATGAAAAAAATTTATTTTATAAGGGGAGAAATTATGGGGCAAACAATTCGTTACTTACAATTTGGTTTAGGTCCGATTGGACTAGAAATTTTGAAACAAGCAACAGAAGCCCATCATTTCAATGTATTAGGTGCTGTTGATATCGATCCAGCCAAAGTTGGCAAAGACATCGGTGAATTCATCAACGCCCAATCAAAAGGGATCAAGGTTGTTGCGAATCTAGATGAGTTGGAGTTAAGCGACGAAAATCCAAAAGTTGCAATTCATGCAACAGGATCAAATTTAGAAAAAGTCTGGCCACAAATAAAAAATTTACTCAATCACGGTTTTTCAGTTGTCTCGACTTGTGAAGAATTATCCTATCCATGGTATCAATACCCTGAACTTTCTAAAGAAATTGATGACTATGCGAAAGATAAAGGCTTATTCGTTATCGGTACAGGGGTTAATCCTGGATTTATTATGGATACAATGACCCTCTTTTTAACTTCTGTCACTAACAAAGTAACAAATATAAACGTTTCTCGGAAAGTCGATGTTTCGAAAAGACGAATTCCGCTTCAGAAAAAAGTAGGCGTTGGCATGACGGTAGATCAATTTAACGAACTTGCTGCGGAAAACAAAATCGGGCACGTTGGACTTGAAGAATCAGCAAGATTAATTGCATATGGTTTAGGAATATCTCTAAATGAAGTGAAAAACTCAATTCAACCAGTGATTGCTAATAAAGCATACTCTTTAACTAGCGGAAATCTTAAACCTGGCCAAGTAAGCGGGCAACATCAAATTGTTGAAGCAACGACAACAGATGGGCGAAAAATTACCTTAGAATTAGTCATGGCCGTTGATGTCGAACAAGAAGACCGAATTAGAATAGATGGATCTGAACGGACAGAATTGGTGATTCCAAACGGTATATTTGGTGATACGGCGACTGCTGCTATGTCGATTAATGTGGCAAAAACCGTAGCCAATAACCCGACTGTAGGTCTTTTAACAATGGCTGACATTCCTTTATCAAGAAATTTCCATATACGAGCTCAAAACTAAAAGTTATCCCTCCCTACTACTATGTCGGGAGGGATATTTTCATCGTTAAGATGAACCAAAGGGCTTTCTTCCATCTTTTATTATAATTGAAAAAGCATGGCGTTTTTCACAGCCTTCTAAATCAATCACTGCAATGTGACCAATTTGTTGATTCTTTCGTTTTCCACTGCCAATACTTTTCCCTTTTTTAAAAAGATACTGTTTCAATACACTTATCATTGTTACTTATGCTCAATGTATAATGATCATATCCTAAATTCTCATCCGATAGAAAAAATGCTCAATGAAACCGGACACATCTATTTAGATAAAAAATACTGTCCAAAAACACCTCTGGACAGTTCTTGAAACGTACTAATTTATTCTTAATATCAAATCATAAAAAATCTCAACGGCAGGTAAAAGCGATTGTTCATTTATATCGAATTTTTCATTGTGGTGGCCAGCAGCTAAATCTGTACCTATAATACAATAAGTAGCTTGACCGCCTTTCTGTTGTACTGCTTCCATAAAATAGGTGGCATCTTCCGAACCCGCAGGATCATTACTTTCCAAAATGCTATTTTCTATCGAAGGATGTCTTTCAGCACAATGATAAAGAATTTTAGCTAAATCAGATGAACCTTTACAACTAATTGCTTCGCCAACGAGTTTAATCTCATACTCATTCTGATACATTTTGGCAGCACCTTCGACAATTGCCTCTACTTGTTCTTTCACAAAATCATTAATCTCTGATGATTCCCCACGGGTTTCAACCTTCAATAACGCGAAGTCGGGGATAATATTTCGCCCAGATCCAGCATGCATTTCCCCTACATTTACCCGAGTCATACCACTGGAATGTCGAGGTATCGCATACATATTCATTGCCGCTGTAGCCGCAGCTAATAAGGCATTTCGTCCCTCTTCAGGTTTTGCACCAGCATGAGATGCTCTACCGCGGAAGGTGATATCAAGCTTCGATGTTGCTAAAAACCCATTATTTGATGCAACAAAGTGACCTTGTGGCACACCTGTACCAATATGAGAAGCAATAAAATAGTCCACATCCTCTACAACATTTGCCTTCACCATGGATTTTGCACCACGGACACCTTCTTCTGCCGGTTGAAAAATAAGCTTGATCTTTCCTTTTAAATTTTTATGGTTGGTAGCAATCATTGTTGCTAATCCTAAACCGATTGCTGTATGGGCATCATGCCCACAAGCATGCATTCGATTCGGAACCGTTGAACGAAATCCTTCTTTATTTGGAACATGTTTTTCTTCTTCCGACTCATAAATAGCAAGCGCATCCATATCAAAACGAAAAGCAATGGTCGGACCTTTTCTTCCGGTCTCCCATGTCGCAACAATTCCTGTGTAGCCTTCTTCAAAGAATGGAAGATAGTCTAAATTTGCTCCATTTGCTTTTGCCCATTTGACATGTTCAGCTAGATGCTCTTCGCTCGGTCTTCCCATACAGTAATTTTTATTCATCACATCTTTGCCTAGTTGGAGGGCAAAACCTAATTTATCTAACGTTGCTGCGACAATGGAAGCCGTTCTCATTTCGAAAAAACCAGTTTCAGGATATTTGTGAAAATCCCGTCTCCATTGGATTAATCTCGAGGCTAAATGTTCATTAACCATATTCCAACTTCACCTCCCTATTTTTATTTAAATGTGCGGTGTGATTCCTGGTCCGAGTGGAATACCAGTAAAATAGAAAATAGCGAGTAAAATAATCCACGTGATTAAGAAGCCTAGGGCATACGGTAACATCAATGACATATAGGTTCCAATATTTGCATTTTTATCGTACCTTCTCATAATCGGTAATAGAATAACCATATATGGTGATAACGGTGTAACGACATTAAAGGAAGAGTCCGCAACCCGGTAAGCTGCTTGAGTAAAGGCTGGATGATAACCTAATTGCATAAACATTGGAATGAAAATCGGTGCTTCAATGGCCCACTTTGCTGAACCTGATGTTATTAAAAATTCAAGAAACGCCGTTAATAAAATGTATGCAATAATTAATCCCATTCCAGTAAAGTTAATATCCTTTAGAAATTCTGCCCCGTTCACAGCGATCCAGATTCCTAAATTGGACCAATTAAAATAGGCAATAAACTGTGCAATGGCAAATACTAATACAATATAACCGGTCAAATCTTTGATTGATTCTGACATATAATAGCTGACATCTTTACCTGATTTAATTTTTCCAACTGTAATTCCAAAGGTTACACCAATAATAACAAAGAATAGTAAAATAATTGGCACAATTCCGCTTATAAATGGAGAAGGAACGATTCCGCCATCCTCATTCGTTAACGGACTATTCGGCAGTAAAATTGTACTGACGAGAATCGCAATATAAATCAGTCCTGCTATCATTGCATAAATAAATCCCTTTTTCGCATTTGGCAATTCTTCTGCATTTTCTTCCACAACAGCTTCACCTGTATATTTCCCTAATCGTGGTTCAATATATTTTGTTGTTATTAGACCACCGATAATGGTTAAAACAAATACCGAAATAATATTAAAATACCAGTTATCAATAGGAGTAACAACAAAGTTTTCATCCATGATTTTCGCCGCTTCCGTTGATATCCCCGATAGCAAAACATCTGTTCCTGCAATAAATAAATTCGCTGTAAATCCAGCTCCAGCACCGGCGAACCCAGCTGCTAAACCGGCAAGAGGGTGGCGTCCAATTTTATAGAAAACTAATGCAGCTAAAGGTGGAATGAGTACAATTGATGCATCAGATGCTAAATTACCTAAAATCCCCACAAAAACGACAGTGTACGTAACAAGGGCAGGTGGAGCCTTTAAAATTGTTTTGCGAATCGCATAATCTAGTAATCCGACTTTTTCAGCAATTCCAATTCCGAAGGTCATCACCAATACAAGACCTAGTGGCGCAAACCCAGTAAAGTTTTCCAGCATGGAAGTTAACATAAATTGAATACCTTCACCGGAGGCCAAACTTTTAATTTCCAACTCTTCACCTGTTCCAGGGTGGATAACACTTGCATTAAACAAATGAAAGACCCATGATGTGAATATAACAAACAGAGATAAAATGATAAATAATATAAATGGGTCCGGTAACTTATTTCCAACTCTTTCAACAAAATCTAAAAATCTTGTAAAAATCCCTTTCTTTTCTTTCATATATTCACCTACTTTTTTTATTTTTTAAGTTTGGATGGTTTGACATCTTGTGGTATCGGACATTTGTAAGGATTCTCCTTTTTAAATTGTTCAAATTCTTCCTTTATCTTTTGTAAATCTGCTGGATTTTGTAAAATGTGTAATCCTGTTAAAGCCAGCGCTTGAGCAGCTCGAATCATCCCTTTATTAGCAATACTTGTTAAGCCTTGTGCAGTCATTTGCCAAGAATGTAATGATGTACCTAATACAGCTGTTGCACAACTTAATTGAGCAGTAGGAACAACCCAACTAACATCTCCCACATCTGTTGATCCCTTTAATATTTCCTGGGATGGAACATAAGGAGATATTGTATCAGCTAAATATTTTCCTTCAAACTCTTTTCCATCGCCGTGATAACCGAAGCCTTTCGCCATGTCTAAAAAATTCGTTTTCTCTTCATTTGATAAGGTGTTCCACATTTGTTTAGCGAAGGCCATTTCTTTATCTGTAAAAGTTTCAACTCCTGTTTCAACAAATTGATCATATAAAATTTTTTCTAAATGACGATTCGGAATATAGTTCGAACAAGCCTTATCAAAATGGATCGAAACGTCGGTCTCTGTCATAAGTGCTGCTCCTTGCGCAATTTTACAAATCCGTTGATAAATACGATCGACATCAGAAATTTTCGGAGCACGTATGAGATAGAGAACTTCAGCATTTGCCTGGACAACATTAGGCGAAACCCCGCCTGAATTTGTTATAGCATAATGGATTCGTGCTTCTTCAATCACATGTTCGCGCAAATAATTAACCGCTACATTCATCAGTTCGACGGCATCTAATGCACTTCGTCCTAAATGAGGTGTATTGGCTGCATGAGAAGGCGTCCCTTTAAAACGGAAATAAACTTGATAGTTTGCAAGACTTGATAAACTCATAATCGCATTGATTGGTGCAGGGTGCCATGTAAGAGCAATATCTACATGATCAAAAACCCCTTCTCTCACCATAAACGTCTTTCCAGATCCACCTTCTTCTCCCGGACACCCGAAAAACTTTACTGTTCCTTTGAGCTTATTTTTCTCTAAATAATTTTTCATAGCACAGGCTGCTGCAAAGGCTCCTGTTCCAAGTAAATTATGACCACATCCATGCCCATTCTCTTTACCATCTGGTTCACACTTTAATGCATTTGGTTTTTGACCAAGCCCTGACAGGGCATCATATTCACCTAAAAAGCCGATGACAGGATCTCCGGTTCCATATGATGCTACAAATGCCGTTTTCATATTAGCTACATTCCGTTCGACCGTAAACCCTTGTTTTTCACATTCCGCAGCTAAAAACGCAGCAGACTGATATTCTTCAAATCTCGTTTCAGGATGTTCATATATATACTTCGATACTGACGCAAAATAGTCACGATGATTCTTTAAATATGTTTCAACAAAAGATTTCACGCATTGACCCACTCCTTTATCAATCATGATCGTCAATAAAACAATACAATTTCATCGGTCTTCCCCGACCTCCACTTTGCATTTCACCACATTGCTTGATTAAACCACCTCTTTCAAGTTCTGATAAAATTCGCCTTGCATTACGGGAGGAGCAATTCAACCAGTTCGCAATTTCTTGTGAAGAAAATTCCGTTCGATGATAACGTTTGGTTAGTGAAATGATTTTCGATATAATCGATACACTTATCGAACTATTCTTAATTTTCTCTCCCCACTTTTTGCCGATACTAATCATGGAATATTGGAACGTATCATCGAAATCCTCACCGGATTTAATGGTTATGTTTTGACTTTCATCAACCGTAATAATTGAAAAATGGTCTCTTCCTTGTTTTAAACCAAGATGTACATGTTGCTCTGCTTGAGAAGCAGTTTCCCCAAAACCGATCGAAAAGTGAAGTTTTAGTCGATGTAAGTCAAAAATTTTTTCACTTAGTTGAATAATCGTACGTTCAATTTTATGATTAATTTCTCCCCGATTCGTATAAATGAGGTAAAAACCGTTTCCGACGGAAACAAAAGAACCGCTCACTTTTTCAGCAAGGTATAAAAGTTCCTTTTTAATATCTAGTTCTTCTTGTTTCATTTTATACGTATAATGAATATTTTCTCGTTGATCATGATGAAAATTCACTGTGCAGCCAATAATTGCAATTTGGGATTTTTTAAAGCGATGGGCTTGGGCCCGTTCAATTAGTAAATTTAAACTTAGTTTTATCGATAAATAGGATGGGTTCATCCGATATACAGGGATGTCTTTTTCTTTGAGCTGGATATAGGCGTAGTTCGTTGATGTAAGCGCAATTTCAGATTTCCCTTTTTTATACAGGTCTTCATGAAATTCCGCCAGTTTATGAATATATGTGTAGTCACTAAACGGTAAATTTGTAAATTGAATCGATTGTAAATGATAAAAAGATAATGTTTTTTTGATTTCTTCTGTAGAAAACGTGTCTATGCTTATTTTTTTAAACACTTTATTTGCTGCAAGTTGCGCTTCTAATAAAGTAGCAAACAAACTGGACCCATGTAACGGAGGATAGGTTGCCTGTTCTTCTTTTACGAGGTTATTTTGAATAGCATAATGATAATTTAATACACCAGAAAACAACCATTGGTCGATCGGTTTCATATGCTGAGCGATTAATTTATTAACTTGATAAACATCTTTGTAAACAAAAGGGATAAACTCCACATTTGGAAATTCCTTTGCGACTGATAAAATCTGTCTTACTGAATCATCTGGTCCGATAATACCGATACGAATTATGATGTGGTACACCCCCCGACTTCACGCTCTAAATAAGCCGCTAAAACAGATACACCGATTTGTATGTTCCGTAAAGGCGTATATTCATCTGGGTGATGACTAATCCCATTCACAGACGGAATAAAAATCAAACCGGATGGCCATCTTTTTGCCATGTTCATCACATCGTGACCTGCACCACTGTTCATATGACAATAGGAAATCTTTAACTCATCACAAATATTTGTTAGCTTTTGTTGAATGTCTTTGTCTAATAAAACTGCCTTTTCATTTACGATTTCATCTATTCTAATTTCAATTTGATTTTCTTTTTCTAGGCGCTTACAGTAAGTTTCAACTAAACTGACAAATTGCCTTTTTAATTTGTCATCGACACTTCGAATATCTATACCTAATTCCACTTTTCCTGGAATAACATTCATTGCATTTGGCAAGACGTTAACAGTACTTACTGTTGCTACAAACGCTTGTTCCGATTGTTTGTTTATTTCTGCGGCTTCCTTCTGCACAACATTAATCAGTGGTGCTATCGCAACGAGTGCATCTTTACGTTCATACATTTGTGTTGTACCTGTGTGATTTGATTGGCCATAGGCCGTTACTTTTAACCGAATTGGGGTAGAAATACCGTAAACAATACCAATATCGATATGATTTTGATATAAGTGATTACCTTGTTCAATATGCAATTCTATAAAACTTTCAAAGCGATTATCTTCGCAATAAGCCTGATGAAATGTCTCCCAATTTAGACCGTACTGTTCCATCGCTTGACGTATCGTGACATGTTCATAATCTTTCATGTTTTCCCATTTATTTTTGTCTACTTTTCCAATTAACGTTTTGCTACCAATCGTTGAAACACCAAAACGAGCAGATTCTTCAGAAATAAAACAAAGAATGGCAATATTTTTTTTAGGTTTTATTCTTTTTCTCTTTAATTCCCGTATCGCTCCTAAAGCAGCGACAATTCCAACGACTCCATCATATCCACCGCCTTCAATGACCGTATCAAGATGAGAACCTAATCCTATCGTAGGTGCATCGGGATCCACTTCCCAAATCGCCCACTGATTACCTACTTCATCTTGTTGAGTTTTTAACGCTAAGCTTGAAGCAATATTTCTAAACTGTTCGTGTGCTAATTTTTCTTCCCTAGAAAATCCTAATCGAGTAAAGCCCGTTTTTTGTTCCATAGAATCCGTTAAATTGAGCGCAAGTAATGTATTTTCAATCCATTCATGTAGTTTAGTCATGAACTCCCCCCCTTTTTATAAAGTAAATATTGTCGACATATGGATTATTTTTCGCCCTTTTTTAACTCGTTTAATGTGTTAATCGCAAGTTTGGTCAACAATGCACTACCTTTAATTAAAGCTTCTTCATTGATTTGAAACATAGAATCATGTAATCCTTTTTGTTTTTCAGTATCTTCTAATCTAGTACCTAACCAAAAAAATGCACCCGGAATTTCTTCTAAAAATCTACTAAAATCTTCCGCTGCTAAAGAAGGTTGAACGTCTGGTGTGGCCTCTTTTCCAAATAAACTTTGAGCGGTTTCACGGACTAGCCTTGCCCATTTTGGTGTATTGATTGTTGCGGAATAACCATCTAAATATTCAATCACAACTTCATTGTTGTACATTTCTGCCACATGATTGGTTATCTCAAAAAAACGCTTCTTTAAGTTCTTCTTAATATTTGCATCGTATGTGCGAATCGAACCTTCTAAATAGACTTTATTCGAAATAATATTTTTCGCTTCCCCACCTTCAATTTTCCCAATCGTGATCACAGATGCTTCAAGAGGATTTAAGTTTCGACTAACGATCGACTGTAAGTTCGTAATTAAATAAGCAGCTGTTACGATAGGATCATTTGTTAGATGCGGCATACTTGCATGCCCGCCTTTACCTTTAAGGGTAATCTTAAAAGTGTCGCTTGCTCCCATCATTTCCTTATCACGAATTCCAATTTGACCGACGGGAAGTTGTGGCCAAACATGCTGACCATAAATCACATCAGGTTTATAGTCTTTGAAAACACCATCATCTAGCATTGGTTTTGCTCCACCGATAGGGCCCATTTCTTCTGCTGGTTGAAAAACCAATAAAACGGTTCCATATATATAGTCTCGAAGTTGTTGAAGTATAAATCCAGTTCCAAGTAATATAGCCATATGGGCATCATGACCACATGCATGCATGATATTTTCTTTTGTAGAAACAAAAGAATGAGTATTTTCTTCTTGGATCGGAAGCGCATCCATATCTGCCCGTAAAGCAACAACACGTCCTTTATATTTTCCTTCTATAATCCCTAAAATGCCTGTCTTAGCAATTCCGCTTTGAAATGGAATTCCATATTTAAGTAACTTTTTCTTAATGTACTCGGCTGTTTCATATTCTTGATAACCTAATTCTGGGTACTTATGAAAATGTCTTCTCATTTCAATGATTTCCGTTCCGATTTTGTTCGACCATTGATAAATTAATTCGTTCATGTAACCACCTTTCTAACAGTTGTTCATTTTCGGAACATTTCCCTAAATATTCCTTTAATTGAATTATATATACTTTTGTGAATATTGTAAATATATTTTATAGACGTATTTATTTGTTAATGACAACACGAAATGGAAGTACTTGCATAAACGTTATTTATCAAAATTAGGCTAATGATTTTGTTTTCCTATAACCATATTTCCGCAATCGTTGTTCCAATTCCCGTTTCATTTTTTCAATGTCCTCTTCAAGTTCAACGGGTTCATGCCATGTTTTTTGATTGGAGTTAAGCCAATCAGGTACCGGTTCCTTGCGAATGATGTTTCTAACCTTTTTCGTATGCTTTTCCTTAAAACAAACATCTTGTTTGTGTTTTTGATGAACCAAATTCCTTAATATTGCTTCGACATACGCCCAATTTTTCACATCATATTCGACTGCTCGTTTCATTGCATGGACTACTTGTTGCTCAGATAATATTCGGCACCATTTCGATATTTTTTCTTTTATATAAGTTCCAACAGTCCCAAAACCATTTTCTTCGAAAAACGCAATCGGATCTTTTGGATCTTGAGCGCCATCATCATGATGTAATTTATTATTTTTGATATAGTCTTTTTTAATCTTTGTATTTGTCTTCCGTTCAAATGTAATAGCCTCCTCCCTTTGTTCCCGTTGGTTTTGGCTTTCTGCTGTATCGGTCTCCTCCTTTTGAACGGAAGAGGATGTGGAAAAAGTTGCCTCCTCTTTTTTAGCACAAGAGAAGGTTACGTCCATTTCTTTTTCCTCATAGGTCACGTTTTTAAGATTTTCCGGAATCGGTTCAACAAACATCACATTATTTAATATCGTACCGGTAAAAGAACGGACATTGCGAAACTCACGGCGGATGAGTTGACGTTGAACTAAATAGTCAATCGCCTCCTTTGCTTGTCGCTTGGAAAAGCCAAATTGATCTGCAAAGGATTGATAACTCCGTTGCAACATATCATCTTTAAACTTCTTTTTTTCGACGATTTGCCCTGTGTTGTCATCACGGACGATCGATGGACGATACCAATAGACAATTTCCGCTAATATTGTAATCGCCACAAAATGCGGCTTTCCATTCGCAAACGTTATATTCCGAAACCAATTAGTCGGTATCACATTTCCTGTCCAATTCATTTTGCCAATCTTTTCTACTACGGGGTGTGTCGCAAACATATCGATCTCCCTTTCTATTTTTCTTCTCATATTTGTTATGAGTGAAAAAATAAAAAAGGGTTAA
>SMEK01000100.1_pt1 | contig 34233 bp, 34 predicted proteins | sample 2456371 | NCBI WGS metagenome assembly SMEK01 (sample SAMN10132590, study PRJNA489261) | soil metagenome | isolation source: day1 antibiotic-loamy sand soil ammended with composted manure from dairy... | place: USA | collected 2015-04-01
AAATTTGTGCTAACTTCAAATAATTCGGTATCCACTTTTTCAGACAACATTGTTAATAATGCATCCGCTATCTTTGCTTCGTTTAACAGAATATCCCGCGGAATTGGTGTTTCTTCACGATTCCACATACCAACTTCAGCAAAATTTTTGAGTCTTGAAATCACAGATTCTGGTAATTTCCTTGTAACGTATATATAAGGTTTGTTTGCCATAACATTCCTTCGCTCCTACCCCTTTTATTTTAAATACTATTTTATCAAATTATATTAAGAATATATATTAGAAGGCTTTATTTACTTGTTTTTCAACCAGTCCAGTTGTGGAATCTGTCCTGAGCGAGTAGGTACGCCAGTAATTTCAAAAAAGCGTTTTAAAAACAATTCATAGTCATCAACGTTATCCAATATTCTTCTAAAATATTGAATCATTCTTTTATTTGACAATCTTTTTGTACTAAAAAAGTATGATTCCACAGCTGAAAAATAGTGGGTAGGTAAAATGAGTCGTGAATAAATTAACCGCCACGCAAATGGTGAAAGAGGCATTTTTTCTTCGTATTGTTGAAAAAATGACTGGATGTATGGAATATAATTTAAACGATTATATTCAAGATAATAGGCACGTGTCCATTCGGCTAAATCTCTGCTAACATGGTCAATAACCCAATCGAATGGGTTTCTCCAAATAATTTCTCCACTCCACGTCTCATTTGTGAATTGTTCATGGGTTACTGTCCCTATATCATAAATTCCTGGTTGAACATCCATTCTTGTATCAACAAAATATTGAATCGCATTTTCAGTTAAACCAGCAAAATATGGAAAGGATTCGACAAATAACCGTTCAAACTCATTAGCAGGACGGTTCGTTACAACTTGCTCCCAAAATGACTTCAACTGTGTTATTTTTCCTTCCCACAATTGATGCCAATCACCAAGACGTTTTAAACTCTTTATCTCACTCTGTAAAGACATGCCCTTAAGGTGGAAATTAGCTAATGATTTAGGTAAAGATTTGAACGGAGTATTTTTCCATTGATCGAGGAATAATAACAAGAAATATCCTTTGTCCCATTGCTGAACAAAGCTGCCATCCTTTGCAGGGAAAAATGCGGGAACAAATCGGACACCTGAACCACGTAAAAACTTGGTTATTTCATGACGTTCGGGCAATTCATCCTTTTCATTTTCAGAAACTTGGACAATCACATATAAATAATATCCATCATAAACTGCATCATAATCACCAATTCGTAACATTTGTTGTGGATGTATTTGAAATAATTCTTGAATCGTATTCATCATAATCTTCGCTCCCTATTAATGTTTAGAAAATAAGGAATTATACGTTATAATTAATACTATGATTGCATTGACATGATTATCCTGATGGACAGACTATTTTTATTGGACTTGACATTAGCAGATAAGTGCATTTTAATTTTTTATAATTATAAAAGATGAACCAACAAGTATATGAAAAACCACAAAACCTGAAATAGCGATAAAAAGAAAAAGGTGAAAAAAATGACAGAAGAAAACAAAATTATATTTCCTGACATTGATGAATTATCAAAGAAACTTTTAGAAGAACGTGGTGTTAAAATAATGGACATCGCGAAGTTAGTTTATTTTTTACAAAAAGATTATCATCCCGAACTAAAAATTGAAGATTGTCTTGAACATGTAAATGGGGTACTAGCAAAACGCGAAGTGCAAAATGCAGTTATTACGGGTATTCAAATTGACAAATTAGCAGAAAATGGACAATTAGAAGAACCTCTCCTTTCCATTATTCAAACCGATGAAGGATTATATGGAGTAGATGAAATTCTGGCGTTTTCGATCGTCAATGTTTACGGTTCAATCGGTTTTACAAATTATGGATATATTGACAAAATTAAACCTGGAATTTTAAAATACTTAAATGATAAATCGAGTGGAAAAGTAAATACCTTTTTAGATGATATTGTTGGAGCGATTGCAGCTGCAGCTGCAAGTCGACTTGCCCACCGCCTAGCAAATACAGAATAAAATTTAAGTGGCGATTCCATTATTGGATCGCCACTTAAATATAAACGTGAACAACATCTCCGTTTCTTAGATTCTCAAATACAGGCCATTATAAAAAAGGCCATTCTGCCAAATTATCAATGGAGTATGTCGGTTGTTTTTCATAATGTTTTATCATTTCCTTTGTGGTAACACCCGTATGGACAATTAATGTATCCAAGCCTGCACGAATCCCCGCTAAAATATCTGTATCATAGTTGTCGCCAACCATAACGGTTTCTTCTCTTTTTGTGCCCAACACTTTTAGAGCCTGATCCATAATAATTGTTTCAGGTTTTCCAATGATCGTTGGTTCCACTCTTGTTGAAAATTGAATCAGTTGTGTAAAAGCACCATTTCCAGGTACTAAACCACGTTCTGTTGGAATAGCAAGATCCCCATTTGTTGAAAGAAATTTCGCGCCATTTCGAATGGCAATACAAGCAATTGCTAATTTTTCATAGGTCACTTTCGTATCTAATCCAATTACAACAATATCCGCATCTTCCTTTGCATAACGAAAGCCCTTTTCATTAAGGGCAACTTGTAAACCTTCCTCACCAATATAAAAGATCCGCGCATCCTTATCCAATTCGTAAATATAATTGGCAGTTGCTATGCTCGACGTAAAAATTTGTTCTGGTAGAGCAGGGATATCAAAACTTTGTAGTTTACCCGCCACCTGTTCCGGTGTGCGTGTGGAATTATTCGTAACAAACAAAAAAGGGATCTCTAACCGGATTAACTCACGAATAAAATTGCCTGCTTCTTCGATTTTTTCTGATCCACGATACATCGTCCCATCGAGGTCAATCAAATAACCTTTATACTTCCTCATTTTATCCCGCCGCTTTCTATATAAGTCTATGCTTTGAAGGCAGATACTGGTCCAAGTTCCTTCTCTAAATATGTCCGGACTTTATCTGGATATTGAGAAAAAGCAGTAAGATTCTCTTTAAAAGTAGTATAGACTTTCTTATGATCAATATTTGTATAATATTGAACAAGACTCTTTCGATATGGAATCACTTTCATAAAACTTTCTGCCATTTCTTCCGTAATTACCTTTTCATCCAATAAAATATCAATTATATCATCAAAACTACCCGGATCTCGCATAATAAACCCATCAATCATCATATTCCCTACATCCAACACAGAATCTAACATCATATGCGCAACACGTTCGAGGGTTGCTTTTTGGAAAGTATGATCTAAATCATTTAATTGCATAAAAATGTCAATATTCTTATCTAAAAAGACTAAAGTTTCCTCGATTTTTGCCCGATCAACAAAATACATGAAGTCTCTCTCCTCTCAATGCTGTTCGTGTGTTTTGTAATTCTTATTTAATCATACCATAATTTTAGTAGAGTAGCGCCTTTTTTGTAATCGCTTTATTACTAGTATGTTCCTTTCCATAAACGAAAAGGGTGAGTCTCTCCCACCCTACATATCCATTTCCAGTTACTTATTCACTTTTTTTAACACAAAATAGGAGCAACCAAAATTACAGTATTCATATAAATATTCGGATAGTGTACTAATTTTCGTATCATATGTTGCCTTTTGATTTTGATCATCAAAAAATCCCTTTAATCTTAGTTGACCGTATCCCCAATCCCCAACGATATAGTCATAACGAGCCAATATATCCGTGAAACGCTCCCGAAAGGCTTGTTCGTTAAAGCCATTTTTATTTTCTTCGATTAATTCATAACAATTATTTTGAATACAAACCACTTGTATCACCTTTTCTTTTTTCCAACTCAATATAAAAACTATGGTTAATGAGATTATATCTTATTTTACACATTCAAGCATTAATATGTAAGTTTATCAACTAAAAGTTTTTTTCCAAAATATAATAATTATGTTTTTTACAATATATCACAGACTATAGATGACAGATTTGAAAACTTTACTTACATTCTTAATTTTAAATATAAGATTCTGCATTTTTTCATAATGTGCATTTGTTTTCTTTCTCTTAAAGGAGGTACAAAACCATTGCGACGATTGTTACATAGTGCATGTGTTTTATTTGTTTTCCTAATCCTTTTTCCTGCTCAATCAGCAGCTGAAATGGACCAAAAAGAAATATATCAAAAGCGGATGGAGCTTTACCAATTTATAGAAAAGGTAACGAATATTCCTTGGAATTATATTGCAGCAATCGATCAATACGAAAGAAATCTTCGCTATGTACGCAAAGATTTACCTGAACCAAACGGATTAACAGGTATTTATTTTCCACCAGAAAAATGGAATGGTCCTTTAAATCCAAATCAAGAGGATACAAACCCAGCAAGCATTCAATTTTTTGGTGGAATGGGACGTGATGGTGATGGTGATAATAAAGCAGAGCCAACAAATGATATCGACGTCCTTTTTTCATTTGCAAATTATTTATTAGATTATGGAACCGATCTTGATAGTATCAAAATCGGATTATGGGACTATTACAAAAAGGACAAGGCCGTCTTTCTGATCACCAATTACGCCAAAATTTACGGCCATTTTCAAACCGTTGACCTCGATGAACGTCATTTCCCTTTACCACTTCATGCAAATTACAGCTATCGAAATACTTGGGGAGATGCTAGAGGCTGGGGTGGTCGCAGAATTCATGAAGGAACAGATATCTTTGCTGGCTACGGTGTGAATGTATATTCTACTTGTTATGGAATTGTAGAAATGAAAGGATGGAATAAATACGGTGGATGGCGTATCGGTATACGAGATGTAAATAACACTTATCACTACTTCGCCCATTTAAATGGATTTGCTAAGGATTTATACCTCGGAAAAATTGTAAAACCAGGAGAGTTAATTGGTAGTGTGGGAGCCTCTGGCTATGGACCACCGGGAACTTCTGGTAAATTTCCACCTCATTTACATTACGGCATGTATAAATATAACGGAAGAACAGAATGGTCTTTTGACCCATTTCCACATCTAAAAAAATGGGAACGTGAAACTAGAAAGAAAAAATAAACAATTGATACCCTGTATTTATAAATTCTACAGTTTTTGACATAACTGTAGAATTTTTTGTTTTATTTTGTCAAAATATTTTATATATAAAAATATTTCTAATTTTTAAAAATATAAATATGGACGAAACAGTGTTTTTGTTTTAAAATATCTTTGAATTCTATTATTTTTATTTTTTATACCTTCTGAACATTTTATAATACTAAAATAAATTATCAGAAGGTTCAAACATTTTAAAAAGAAGGGGGATAAGTATGAGAAAGAAACTTTTACTACTCCTAATGTCTATTTTCCTAGTAGGAATGTTAGCAGCGTGTGGCGGAAGTACGACAGGAGGAGGAAATAGTTCATCTGGCTCAGACTCAGGATCAGATTCTGGTGACAGTGATACAATCAAAATCGGTTTGAATTTCGAATTGTCAGGTCCTGTTGCTTCTTATGGTTCGTCTGACGCTGAGGGTGCTGAGTTTGCAATTGAGGAAATCAACGCCAATGGTGGAATTTTAGGTAAAAAAATTGAAGTCATTAAACAAGATAATAAATCTGAAACGCAAGAAGCAGTAGCGATTGCAACACGTCTAACAAGTCAAGATAAAGTACTTGCCATTATTGGTTCTGCTACAAGTGGGAACACAATTGCCCAAGTCCAAATCGCCAATGATACAAAAACACTTCTACTTACACCGTCAGGTACAGCACCAAATGTGACAGAAAATGAAGATGGTTCAATCAATGAATATGTTTTCCGGACCTCATACATCGATCCATTTCAAGGTACTGTAGCTGCAAACTTTGCTTTAGATGAACTAGGAGTTAAAACCGCTGCAATTTATAATGATAATGCCAGTGACTATGCGAAAGGATTAGCAGATGCCTTTAGAGAAACTTTCGAAGCTGGTGGAGGTACAATTGTAGCTGAAGAATCTTATGTGGCTGGTGATACGGATTTCCGTTCAACATTAACCAATATTAAATCAGCCAATCCGGAATTTATATTTATACCTGGTTATTACGAAGAAGTTGGATTAATCGTTAAGCAAGCCCGGGAATTAGACATAACCGTACCACTAATGGGTGCTGACGGCTGGGATTCTCCAAAACTTGTTGAACTTGCAGGTGCAGAAAATTTAAATAACACTTTTATCACAAACCATTATTCCTCTCAAGACCCTGATTCGAAAATTCAAGACTTTGTTAAAAACTTTGAAGAAAAGTATGGCAAGTCTCCAGACTCTTTTAATGCTTTAGGATATGATACAGTTTATTTCTTAGCGGATGCGATTGAACGTGCAGGAAATACAGATCCTGAAGCCATAAAAAAAGCATTAGAAGAAACCGAAAACCTTGAACTCGTAACAGGTACGATTACAATAGATGAAAAACATAATCCGGTCAAGTCAGCCACAATATTAGAATATAAAGATGGAGAACAAACTTTCCGTACAAAAGTTGATCCATAAAAACATGGGAGGTGCTTTCCTCCCTTTTTCATCTCATAAGGAACATATAAAATTCACCAGAGAAAAGGAGTGAGAAACTTGGAATGGATACAGCAATTAGTAAATGGCATTTCTTTAGGAAGTATCTATGCACTCATTGCACTTGGTTACACAATGGTATACGGAATTATCAAACTACTTAATTTTGCTCATGGAGAAGTCTTTATGATCGGTGCATTTACCGGTTTTTATGCCATTACCATTTTAAATTTAAGCTTTATACCGGCACTAATTTTAGCCATGGTTGTTTGTTCGATTCTCGGTATGCTTATAGAACGCGTTGCATATCGACGTCTTCGTTCATCAACAAGGATTGCTGCTTTAATAACCGCTATCGGTGTTTCACTTTTTATTCAATATGTCATGATTTATTTTAGAGGAGCTACACCGGAAGCTTATCCAGAAGTTGTATCAAAACAAAAAATTGAAATTTTTGGGGTTACCTTCAGTTCACAAGCACTTTTTATATTACTCATAACCATTATATTAATGATATTTTTACAATTCATTGTTCACCGTACAAAAATTGGAAAAGCCATGCGTGCTGTTTCGTTAGATATGGATGCTGCTAGATTAATGGGAATAAATGTTGATAATACGATATCAGCCACATTTGCCATCGGATCGGCGTTAGCAGGTGCCGCAGGCGTAATATTTGGTATGTATTATACAAGTATTGACCCTCTTATGGGACTTTTGCCGGGAATTAAAGCTTTCGTTGCTGCTGTATTAGGTGGTATTGGAATTATTCCAGGAGCAATGATTGGAGGTTTTATTCTCGGAATCGTAGAAACGGCTGTAAGTGCGATTGGTTTTTCTAACTGGAGAGATGCTGCAGCTTTTATCATTCTTATCCTTATATTAATTTTTAAACCTTCCGGAATATTTGGCAAAAATACTCGGGAGAAAGTGTAGGTGATTAAGCATGAAAAGTCGTCACTTTTGGATTTTTTTCGTATCAGCACTCATCATATACGGAATCGGTGAATTTTTAATCGCAAACGGGAGAATTGATCCCTTTTATGAAAATTTACTAATCACCTTAGCGATAAATATTATTTTAGCCGTTAGTCTACACTTAATTATCGGTATTACTGGACAACTATCCATTGGTCATGCTGGTTTTTTAGCAATCGGAGCCTACTTTTCCGCTATTTTAACGATGAATTTCGCTGTTCCCTTTCCTGTAGCACTCATTTTAGGTGGTATCATTGCCGCAATCGCTGGTTTTGTCGTAGGTATGCCTTCATTAAGGTTACGAGGCGATTACTTAGCTATTGCTACTCTCGGATTTGCTGAAATCATAAGAATCATACTTTTAAACTGGGAGTATGTCGGTGGAGCTAGCGGCATGGTTGTTACCAAAATGACAACTTGGCAATATTCCTTCATTTTTTTAATGATCACCATTATCGTCATATCAAATTTTACAAATTCCAGACACGGCCGAGCTTGCATTGCTATTCGTGAAGATGAAATTGCAGCTGATGCCATGGGAATTAACACAACATATTATAAAGTACTTGCATTTATCATTGGCTCATTTTTTGCCGGTATAGCTGGTGGTTTATATTCCCATAACTTTTATTTTTTACAACCTGTTAATTTTGGTGTTTTAAAGTCCTTTGATATTTTAATTTATGTTGTATTAGGCGGTCTTGGAAGCATGTCTGGTGCCATCATTTCAGCCGCTTTATTGACACTTGTGTCTACTTATTTTCAAAACTTTCCAGAAATCCGCATGGTTTTATATAGTTTAGTTTTAATCATCATCATGCTTTATCGACCTAAAGGTTTAATGGGTTCAAAAGAAATTACCGACCTATTCTTGAAGAAAAAGCCTGGAAAAGGGGGGCAACAATTTGAAAACATTGGAAGTTAAACCGTTGCTAAAAGTCAATCATCTTGGCATTCAGTTTGGAGGGCTAAAGGCTGTATCAGAATTTAATCTTACTTTACATAAAGGAGAATTAGTCGGCCTCATTGGTCCAAACGGTGCGGGGAAAACAACTGTCTTTAACATGCTTACTGGTGTTTATGTACCGACAGAAGGAGAAATTATATTTGATGGTAAAAAACAAAACGGTTTACCCCCTTATAAAATAACGAGAAGAGGAATTAGTAGGACATTCCAAAATATCCGTTTATTTGCAGACCTTTCCGTATTAGATAACGTTCGTATTGGCTATCATACGCTAGCAAAAAATTCATTATTAAGTTCTATCTTACGATTACCTCCTCACTTTTCCAATGAAAAAGAGATGAAAGAAAAGTCAATTGAGTTTTTAAAAATTTTCCGTTTAGATCATTTAAAAGATGAAAAAGCTAAAAATTTACCTTATGGTATGCAAAGGAGATTAGAAATAGCCCGTGCGCTATCAACGGGACCAAAACTACTATTGTTAGATGAACCAGCAGCTGGAATGAACCCAAAAGAAACGACAGAGTTAATGGATTTAATGGCCTTTATCCGAGAACAATTTGATTTAACGATCCTTTTAATTGAACACGATATGAAACTTGTGATGGGCATTTGTGAACGTATATCTGTTTTGGATCACGGTTTACTGATAGCAGAGGGCTCCCCTGAAGAAGTTCGAAATCATCCGAAGGTGATTGAGGCTTATCTAGGGGAAGAAGTAGGTGAAGAACATGCTTAAAGTAGAAAATATTAATGTTTATTACGATGCTATTCATGCATTGAAAGACGTTTCATTAGAAGTAAAGGAAGGAGAAATTGTTACACTAATCGGTGCAAACGGTGCTGGAAAAAGTACACTATTAAAAACATTATCTGGTCTGATACGACCGAAAAATGGAACTATTGAATATGAAGGGAAATCGATCGTAAAAAGAAAAGTTCAAGCCATCGTCAAAGCTGGGATCTCCCATGTACCTGAAGGTCGTCGTGTGTTTCCAACCATGTCTGTGACAGAAAATTTAGAGCTCGGTGCCTTTTTACGTAGAGATAAAAAGGCCATTCAAAAAGATATAGAACATGTTTTTGAGTTATTTCCAAGGCTATATGAAAGAAGAAAGCAATCAGCTGGAACGTTGTCCGGTGGTGAGCAACAGATGCTTGCAATTGGACGTGGTCTTATGGCAAAACCAAAGTTATTGTTGCTTGACGAACCTTCCATGGGTCTTGCCCCCTTACTTGTAAAACAAATTTTTAATATCATTGAAATGATTAATAAAGAAGGAACTACGATCCTACTCGTTGAGCAAAATGCCAATATGGCTTTGTCTATCGCACACCGAGCCTATGTCATAGAAACAGGTAGTGTAGTGTTATCAGGAGATGCAAAGGAACTACAGACAAGTGCACTCGTGAAAGAGGCATATTTAGGTGGCGCGTAATTTAAAAAGACTATAGGGAGTCAATTTAGACTCCCTTTTTTGTTTACTATCATGCAAATCATTGGCGTCATATCCCCTTGATTTTATGTCTAACAGATGTTACAGTTCACCACCGCTTTTAAATATATGTGCTTTTTCTGTTTTCATCCCGGCTATGAACACAGTTTTTCGGAATCGAACTCCACTTTTCTGCGTTCATCCCGGCTATGAACACAGTTTTTCGGAATCAAACTCCATTTTTCTGCGTTCATCCCGGCTATGAATACAGTTTTTCGGAATCAAACTCCATTTTTCTGCGTTCATCCCGGCTATGAACACAGTTTTCCAGAATCAATCGACTTTTTTCTGCGTTCATCCCGGCTATGAATACAGTTTTTCGGAATCAAACTCCACTTTTCTGCGTTCATCCCGGCTATGAATACAGTTTTTCGGAATCGAACTCCATTTTTCTGCGTTCATTCCTTCTATGAACACAGTTTTTCGGAATCGAACTCCATTTTTCTGCGTTCATCCCGGCTATGAACACAGTTTTCCAGAATCAATCGACTTTTTCTGCGTTCATCCCGTCTATGAACACAGTTTTTTCAAAATCCATCTCCTTTTTCTACGTTCAGTCTTTCAATCAACATACTATTCCTCACTAGATTGACTATTCTTCTCATCTTGTGGAACAACGATTGATGGATAAAGCTGACCATTACTATAAAACTGTGGTACCTCTCCTTTCACTTCACCAGATGCAAGTAAAATACTCTTAGGAATATACTGGACTTCAGAATTAAAAGGAACAAGCATTTGCACACCAACCTCAATATGTAGCCAAATCTCATACCAAGAACTATTAATGGAATTATTTTTCACAACCGCTTCATAATCTGTTTTCACATCACCAATTGCTTGAAATTCAATGGAAATATCCGGACCGAGATTGGCGAGTATTACATTATCCGTTATACGTCCAAAGGGGACACGAAAGTGAATTCCTTTTTCAGAACTTGGTTGAATTTCTACAACTTCACCATCTTCTGAAACAATTTTTGTTGAAGTGTGTCCATCTTCGACTCGATTAATATTATTTAAAATATTACTAGTAATACTATTTGACACTTCTAATATTTTTTGGGTATCAAAAGCAGTCAGTGTACCATTACCTACACCAGTTGGTACGACGGTAATAATCTCATCTAAACTTAAACCCGCACCAAGTTCTTCGTTTACTGCCCGCTCCATTAACGAAGTTGCTAAATTGATGGAATAAGATTTAGCATAAGCTTCTAAAGTTGGGCGAATACCTTTATTAACAACCCATAAACCGATGGAACTAGAGATAAGAAAGAAAACGAATGATAATAATAGTACATATTTAAATGGAAGAGGTTTTCCTTCTTTCCGCTTATACTTTTTCTGTTTATAGCTAATATTTGACTTGCCAAACATAGGATTAAGCTTTTTAAAAAAATATCCCTTTGGGTAACGTCGAAACTTGACCATGAAAAAAAATCCCCCCTTACAAATAAAATGTATGCTCGTTTGGAGGGATTTACTATATTAAATGCTATTTATTTACATATTACATGCGTAATAAAGCTTCTTTACCAATCATACCTTTTTTAATCCCGTAATTTTCTGCTTCTAAAGTGACTGACTCCAGTGGTGCATTTAAAAGTTCATCAATCGTTCGAACACCCACTGCTCTGCCTGCAATAATTTTTCGATCCTTTAGTTTATCATTTAATAACTGAACATCTAAAGCTCCACACATTATATATCCTTTATCACTCATAACAGCGAGTAAATTTGTTTTCGGTAATTTAACTTCGACGGCAATAAACGTACGATCTTCAATTTTTATAGGTTTAACATTCATCATCTATCGTCCGCCCCTTTCTTATATTACATTATGAAAAAGGGGTTTTGACGTGTTATGACAAATGTCTAATTATAGATCCAAAGGATAATGTTTAGATAAGGAGTGTTTTAATAAATCTCGTAAAAACTCTGGTAAAAAGAATCGCTTCTTTGCACGCGTTAACGATGGATAAAAACGTCCAAAAGTAAACATATCGAGTGTTGCTACTTTATATATTCGGTCCATGTCCAACATCTCATCACGAATTTCGATTTGGATATTTGAACCTTCCCCAGTGATGGAAATTTGATCATAAATAATCTTACCAAAGATTTCACCACGAAAACCAAATCCTTTAAATTGTAATGTCATATATTGATCATCAACAGTTTGAACAAGTAATTCTTTTAGTTCTGCTCCAGACAATTCAACAGTACATGGATTTAATGGATGTGGACAGATGCGGTGAATGTCGTATTCTGTAACGATGCCAGCTTGTAAATCATCTAGCAAAACCCCAGCATTGAGAAAAGAACAATCAGCTTTACACCACTCAGTTAGAGTACTTGCCAATAACTCATTCAAAGGTGAATCATTAAACCAGTCCCTTTCTAATTTTTCTGGTAAAAAGGCTACTGGATTTAATAATTTTTGCTTTCCCTTTTCATATAAAACTTCTGCAAAACTTGTTTCTACAGCTTGCAATTCATGAGCTGGAATTAAAGTGGCATGCTTCGAAATTATTTTATGCTTCTCTAGGTCATATTGTAATTCTACTTTGCCAAGATTCATTCCGTATTTTCCAGTACAACATAACAATGTATTTTCTACTAATTGCCCATTTTCCAATACATGATGAGTATGTGCACCTAAAATAACATCTATTTGTGGAAATAATTTTGCCATCCGCTCATCTTCAGATAACCCGAGATGGGATAATACAACTAAAATATCACTTTGAGCTCGAACTTCTGGAACAAGACGTTCTAATTCCATAAACGGATCGGTCACATTCCAACCTAATGGTTCATAAAAGTTTGTAAAGTTTACAGTGACACCGATAACCCCGATTGTTACACCGTTATTCGTTTCATAGATTTGATATGGTTTTGCCCATTCCGGTCTCATACCGTTTTTAAAGTATAAGTTTGCTAAAACTACATCAAAATGGGCCTCATCATACAAACTTAATAGATCGTCCTGAGCCAGTGTTATTCCTTCATTATTTCCAATTGTAACAGCATCAAAATTGCACTCATTTAATAAACGAATGTTTCCTTTCCCAAGGTATGCTTCTGTATATGGATGAAACCGGTCAATATGATCTCCGATATCAAATAAAAACATGGATTCATCATTTTGTTGATGAATCTTACGTTTTCTGATCACTTCATGTTTAATATTTGGCCAAGTGTCAAAATGACTATGTATATCATTTGTGTGGTAAATAACAATTTTTTCTATCATTCATATCTTCCCTCAATTTCAAAATCACAACATCCAATAAAATGTCGGTTGCATTTAAAATAAACTTAATTGCCTAGGGGCAAGTCCTTTATATTCAATTCCTAAAAGTTCAATCATACGTTTTGCATTATCTGCAGCATCTCCGCCTGAATTATTATTAAATAACATATAAATCGTATTTGTATGTTTTTGTAGTTCGGATAAATAACGAATCCACTCACTTAGCTCTTGGTCATTATATCGATATAAGTAGCGCACATCGCGCCAATTTTTTTGGCCTTGGTTATTCCATCCATGAATATTTCGTCCATGCATGCGAATTAATGTTTTATCTTTTCTAGTTGCTTTTAAAACTAATGGTACAGATGTGGAACCCGCTTGAGGTTCATCACAAATGCTATGGATCCAGTTTTCTTCTTTCATAAATTGCAATGTTTCTTTGCGGACGGACGGAGCAAACCATGATTGATGTCGAAACTCCAAGGCACAAGGAATATCTTCCATTTGTTGTTTACACCAACGTAAATAGCGAATCGCTTTTGGTGTACATGTAAAAAAAGGCGGAAATTGAAACAATACCATTGCTAATTTATTTGCCCGAATATACGGTTGTAGCGATTCTTTATATTTCTTGAACATTTCATCCCATGAATCGAAAGGAATGTCTCGCTGCAAATGGCCGGTCATTCCTTGATATGCTTTAACAATAAATTGAAAAGAATCTGGTGTTTCACGAACCCATTTTTCACTATTAGATTCAGGTTGAATCGCATAAAAGGCAGTATCGACTTCGACGACAGGGAAATGAGATGCGTAAACCGATAGTTTATTTTTCGTATTTGGTCGAGTATACAATGAATCATGATCTCCCCATCCAGTCAAACCGATATAAATCATAATCGAACCCCTAACTCATCATTAAATTTCATTTATCTTACATTATATATCATCTCTCTCTATTTTAGCATAGATAGAAATAATAAATTAGACGAGGCGATCCTACTTTTTATTTGCTAAACAAGAAAAACGCCTAAAAACGTGTTCATCCGTTTTTAGACGCTTAATAAAACATTTGAAGCCAATGGAATTCAGCAATTTAACCAATTACTCGCACTCGTTTAACACCATCAATTTTTAATATATTCTCTTCAATATTGCGTACGACTTCAACAGGAATTCCATTATCAACATCAATTATTGTATACGCCCAAGCACCTTTACTACGATTGGACATATTGGCAATGTTAATTTGATGATTTGCTAACAACCCTGTCATTTGTCCGACCATATTTGGTATATTTTTATGAATGACGGTAAACCGTTTTTTACCTATATACGGCATGACCGTATTTGGGAAGTTAACGGAATTGCGAATATTTCCTGTTTCAAGGTATTCCCTAATTTCTTTCGCTGCCATTACCGCACAATTTTCTTCAGCTTCTTTCGTAGAAGCACCTAAATGTGGTAACGCAATAGCACCTTCCATTTGTAAAATCCGATCTGTTGGGAAATCTGTTATATACGTTTTTATTTTCCCTTCTTTCAAGGCAATTTCTAAGTCATCTTCAACAACTAATTCACCACGGGAAAAGTTAAGAATATGCACATTCTCTTTCATGATTTCAAAACTGTCTCTATTTAAAATTCCTTTCGTTTCCTCTGTTAAAGGTACATGTACAGTAATATAATCACATTCTCTAAAAATTTCTTCCATTGTCATTGCGCGTTTCACATTTCTAGATAACTGCCAAGCTGCATTGACGGAAATATAAGGATCATAAGCCATCACATCCATACCAAGGGAGGATGCATCATTGGCGACTAATACTCCAATAGAACCTGTACCGATTACTCCGAGTTTTTTTTCTGTAATTTCAGTTCCAACAAATTGTTTTTTACCAGCTTCTACTAAACTTGGTACTTGCTCACCGCGTCCGGCTAGCGTTTTCGTCCATTGTATTGCAGAAAATAAATTTCGAGAAGAGGCAATTAGACTCATAATAACTAATTCTTTTACTGCATTCGCATTCGCTCCTGGTGTATTAAAGACAACGACCCCTTCTTCTGTTAAACGATCGACTGGAATATTATTTACACCCGCACCAGCACGAGCAATAGCTTTCACCGATGATGGAATCAACTCATCATGTAAATTATAGCTTCTTAAAAGAATAGCATCTGGATTTTCCCCTGTATTAATTTTATAGTCATTTGTAAAAACATCTAAGCCCTTTTGTGCAATTTCGTTATATGTTTTGATCGTGTACATTGTTTTTCCTCTCCTTACCCGTTTTTGTTCTCAAACTCTTGCATAAATTGGACTAAAGCCTTTACACCTTCAATCGGCATCGCATTATAAAGACTAGCCCGCATTCCACCTACGGAGCGATGACCTTTTAACGTGACGAGTCCGACATTCGCAGCTTCTTTTATAAATATTTCATTCAGTTCATCTGATTTCGTTAGAAAAGGAATGTTCATCAAAGAGCGATCTTCACGTTTTACTTTTGAGAAAAACATGTGAGATTCATCAATATAGTTATATAGTAAACTAGCTTTTTCACGATTTTGTTGTTCAATTTGTTTTACTCCACCTTGTTCCTTTAACCATTCGAGAACTAATTTCGTCATATAGATTGCAAATGTAGGTGGTGTGTTGTAAAGAGAGCGATTGTTGGCATATGTCGAATAATTTAACATTGTCGGTAAATCACTTGGAGCATGGCCGATTAAATCCTCACGAATAATAACAATGGTCAATCCTGCAATTCCTAAATTTTTTTGTGCCCCTGCATATATAATCCCGAATTTTGAAACATCAATTTGTTCAGATAATATATTTGATGACATGTCGGCAACTAAAGGAACCTCCCCTGTGTTTGGGATATCAGTAAATTTTGTTCCTTCAATCGTATTATTTGTGGTTATATGGACATATTTTGTATTCTCATCTAAAATACTCACATCAATTGTCGGGATATACGTAAAATCTTGATCTTCTGAAGATGCAAGCACCTGTGTTTTTCCCACTTTTTTCGCTTCATTTAACGCTTTTTTCGACCAAGAACCAGTGTGAACATAATAAGCATGCCCACCCTTGACCAAAAGATTAAGGGGAACCATTGAAAATTGTAAAGATGCACCGCCTTGAACAAATAAAACTTTATAATTGTCTGGAATTTCCATAACCTCACGAAGTAACTGTTCTGTTTGTTCTAAAATTGTCTCGAATAACTTTGAACGATGACTCAATTCCATTACAGACATTCCAGATTGTTCAAATGAAAGAAATTCTTTTTGCGCTTTTTCTAATACCGATAACGGAAGCTGTGCAGGTCCAGCTGAAAAATTGTATACTCTATCCACTTTATAATCGCCTCTTCCTATCCTTTATCCTTTTAATAAAGTATAGTATATCATATCCATTAAATTTTTCTACCTATTGTTTGTGATTTGATTAAAATTATTTCCTAACAACTGATAAAAGGGACAAAACTCACATAAAACACGAACGATATATATGGATAAACAAAAAAAGGTTGCCTGTATAACAAACATTATACAGACAACCTATTATAAATGTAATATAAATAATTGATTATCCGATAGAACCTTCCATATTGAAACTGATTAATCGGTTCATCTCAACGGCATATTCCATTGGTAACTCTCTTGTAAATGGTTCAATAAAGCCCATTACAATCATTTCCGCTGCTTCTTCTTCAGATAGACCACGACTCATTAAGTAGAATAATTGTTCTTCAGATACTTTGGATACTTTTGCTTCATGCTCTAATGAAATATTATTGTTTAATACTTCATTATATGGAATCGTATCAGAGAATGATTCATTGTCTAAAATTAACGTATCACACTCAATTTTTGAACGTGAACCGTCTGATTTACGTCCGAAATGAGTAAGACCACGATAAGAAACTTTACCGCCATGTTGTGAAATTGACTTCGAGATAATGGTTGAGGAAGTGTTAGGTGCTAAATGATACATTTTTGATCCTGTATCTTGGAATTGTCCTTTACCAGCAAAGGCAATTGACAATGTGTACCCACGTGCACCTTCTCCTTTTAACATAACAGATGGGTATTTCATGGTTACTTTTGAACCTAAGTTACCGTCGATCCATTCCATTGTCGCGTTTTCTTCACAAACAGCACGTTTTGTAACTAGGTTGTATACGTTATTTGACCAGTTTTGGATCGTAGTATAACGGCAGTAAGCATCTTTTTTAACAACGATTTCAACAACTGCAGCATGGAGTGAGCTTGTTGTGTAAATCGGAGCAGTACATCCTTCTACATAGTTTACAGAAGCTCCTTCATCAACCACAATTAATGTACGTTCAAATTGTCCCATTTTTTCCGTATTAATACGGAAATAAGCTTGAAGAGGTGTTTCGACTTTTACACCTTTAGGAACATAAATGAATGAACCTCCAGACCAAACTGCTGAGTTCAATGCCGCAAACTTATTATCACTATATGGCACAACGGTGCCGAAGTATTCTTTAAAGATATCTTCATTTTCTTGAAGAGCAGAATCTGTATCTTTAAAGACAATGCCTTGTTTTTCTAACTCTTCTCTCATGTTGTGATAAACAACTTCCGATTCATACTGGGCAGATACCCCAGCTAAATATTTTTGTTCCGCTTCTGGGATACCTAATTTATCAAATGTACGTTTAATTTCTTCAGGAACCTCATCCCAAGAACGTCCTTGTTCCTCAGTCGGTTTTACATAGTACGTAATATCATCAAAGTTTAATTCAGATAAGTCTCCACCCCAAGTAGGCATGGGTCTTTTATAGAAATGGTCTAAAGCTTTCAAGCGATATTTCAGCATCCATTCGGGCTCGTTTTTCATTTCAGAAATTTTTTCAACGACTTCTCTCGTTAAGCCTTTTTCAGTTTTAAAAACAGATATGTCACGTTCACGAAACCCGTACTGGTATTCGCCAATTTCCGGTGCTTTTTTAGCCATTTTACTTCCTCCATTCTTTCTAAAAATTAAATTTATAGTAACACGTCTTAATTCTCTTCATCGTTGCCATTTTGTTGAAGACCTTTTTCAAGGGCTTTCCAAGCTAGAGTTGCACATTTTATGCGTGCTGGAAATTTCGATACTCCTTGAAGAGCTTCAATATCGCCTAAGTCAATAGAAGCGTCGTATTCTCTCCCTTGGATCATTTCTGAAAAAATAGCAGCAAGTTTTAGAGCAGTTTCGACATCTTTACCTTTAACTAAACTTGTCATCATAGATGCTGATGACATCGAGATAGAACATCCTTCTCCTTCAAACATAACATCTTTAATAATACCGTCTTCCTCTTTCATTGTTAAACGAATCCGGTCTCCACAAGTTGGATTATTCATATCGATTATTAAACTACTATCTTTTAATACACCTTTATTACGCGGGTTTTTAAAATGATCCATGATTACTTGTCGGTATAAGCTATCTAATTGATTAAAAGACATTGCTGAAGAACTCCTTTGCTTTTACAAGTCCATCTGCTAAAGCATCAATATCTTCTTTTGTATTATAGAGATAAAAGCTTGCTCTTGCAGTTGCTGTCTGATTTAAAACCTTCATTAATGGTTGTGCACAGTGATGACCTGCACGGATAGCAATCCCTTCCATATCAAGTGCCGTTGAAACATCATGAGGATGCACACCATCAATATTAAAGGTTACAACACCACCTTTTTTCGAGGCATCAAGAGGACCGAAAATAGTAACGCCCTCAATTTCAGACAACTTTTTCAAAGCATATTCTACTAGATCATATTCATGTTGATGAATGTTATCCATTCCAATTTCTTCAAGAAAATCAATAGCAGCTCCTAAACCTATAGCTTGAGCAATTGATGGAGTTCCTGCTTCGAATTTCCATGGCAATTCCTTCCATGTTGAATCATAAAGATTCACAAAATCAATCATTTCCCCACCAAATTCGACTGGTTCCATTTGCTCTAGCAAATCTTTTTTCCCATATAAAACACCAATTCCTGTTGGTCCACACATTTTATGGGAAGAAAACGCATAGAAATCTACATCTAAATCTTGTACATCAACTTTAATATGTGGCGCAGCCTGGGCACCGTCAACTACAATGACAGCACCTTTTGCATGTGCGATTTTAGCAATCTCTTTAATCGGATTAATTGTTCCAAGTACATTAGAAACGTGAGTAATAGCAACAATTTTTGTCCGGTCTGTAATTGTTTTTTCAACATCTTCTAAATTTAATGTCCCATCTTTTTGAAGTGGAATATATTTTAAAGTTGCCCCTGTGACCTTTGCAACTTGTTGCCACGGTATTAAATTACTATGATGTTCCATATATGAAATGACAATTTCATCGCCTTCTTTACAGAAAGCACGCCCATAACTAGTCGCAACAATATTAAGGGAAGTTGTTGTTCCTCTCGAAAAAATCACTTCTTCTCGTGAAGCAGCATTAATAAATTTTCGTACCTTATCGCGGGCTCCCTCGAATCCATCCGTTGCTTTCGTCCCTAACGTGTGTACACCTCGATGGACGTTCGAATTGTACTCTCTATAATACCTTTCCACTGATTCAATAACGGACAACGGTTTTTGGGAAGTAGCTGCACTATCCAAATAGACAAGTGGACGACCATTAACCTCTTGATCTAAAATTGGAAATTGGCTACGAATGTTCTTCATATCCATTAGCGGATTTTCCTTTCAATTACCTCAGTTAATTGTTTTTTAACACCTTCAATTGGCAATTGAGTAACAACCGGTGCTAGGAAACCATGAATAATTAAGCGTTCTGCTTCATCCTTTGGAATTCCTCTTGATTGTAAGTAATATAATTGAATCGGATCAACACGTCCAATGGATGCAGCATGTCCTGCTTGCACATCATCTTCATCTATGAGAAGGATTGGATTTGCATCTGCACGTGCTTTTTCACTTAACATCAATGCTCGAGATTCCTGTTGTGCATTTGCTCCACTTGCACCATGTTCAATTTTACCGATTCCGTTAAAGATAATTGTGGAGTTCTCTTTCGCAATCCCGTGTTTTAAGATGTAACCTTCGGATTTTTTACCATGGTTGATGACGGCTGTAGTGAAGTTTTCCGTCTGTTTACCTGTACCAGCAACAACAGTTTTAGCATCACCAACTGAACCATCGCCGTATAAGTTTGTAATATTTTCAGAGATCGTATCTCCGTCGTTCATTAAACCTAAAGACCATTCTAAGCGAGCATCTTTTTCCGTATAACCTCTTCGATTCACATAAGTTGTAATCCCACTTGCTAACGTATCAACCGCACCGAATTTAACATTGGCACCTTCGTTAACTACAACTTCTGCAATAATATTAGCGACACCTTCTGTTTCTACGTCAATGGATAAATAGTTTTCAACGTATGTGACCGAACTATTTGTATCAGCTACGATTAAGACATGGTTGATTAATGGCGCATCTGCATTGTCTTGAACAAAAATAGCTTGGACTGGCTCTTCAACTTGTACGTTTTTCGGAACATATAAGAATACTCCACCATTGACAAGAGCTGCATGGAATGCTGCTAATTTATGTTCATCAACTTTTACAGCTTCAGTCATCAAATATTTTTGTACTAGCTCTGGATGTTCTTTAACTGCTGTTAGAAGATCAGTGAAAATAACACCTTTTTCTTTTAATGTTTCAGAAACTTTTAATAAAGCCGGCGTTTGGTTCCGTTGAACATATAAGTTTGTCACTTCTCCTTCTAAATCTAGTAAAGCCTTTACTTCTTCAGGCAATTCATCTACAGAATTATACGCTTGGTTTGTTACTGTATGTTGTTTAAAACTAGTAAAATTCCATCTGTCAATTTTCGTCTTATCCGGTTTTGGCATTTCTAACGTATCCATTTTCTCTAATGCACTCAACCGAAAATTTGTAAACCATTCTGGTTCATTGTTTGCTTTCGAGTAAGACTCGATGTAGCTTCTTTCCAATGAATGTTGTGTATCAGTTGTCATGATTATCCTCCTTACATTACGTATTTAGGCGTTTAATTCCGCTTCATCTTTAATGCCGAGCTCTTCTTTAATCCATTCATATCCTTCTTCTTCAAGACGTTTTGCTAATTCTGGTCCACCAGATTTAACAATTCGGCCATTCATCATAACATGTACGTAATCAGGAGTAATATAGTTTAATAAACGTTGATAGTGTGTAATCATTAAGCATGAGAAGTCTTCACTGCGCATGGAGTTAATTCCTTTTGCAACAACTTTCAACGCATCAATGTCAAGACCTGAGTCGATTTCATCTAAAATTGCGATGGATGGCTCAAGCATCATTAATTGTAAAATTTCGTTACGTTTTTTCTCACCACCGGAGAATCCTTCGTTCACATAGCGTTGCGCCATATTTAAATCCATTTCTAAATATTCCATCGTCTTATCTAATTTTTTAATAAATTGCATTAATGGGATTTCGTTTCCTTCCTCACGTCGTGCATTAATCGATGAACGTATAAAATCAGCATTTGTTACACCGCTAATTTCACTTGGATATTGCATCGCTAGGAACAGACCTGCTTTTGCTCTTTCATCTACTTCCATTTCAAGTACATCTTGACCATCTAATGTAACGCTTCCGCTTGTCACTTCATAAGCTGGGTGTCCCATAATAGCAGATGCTAAAGTAGACTTACCTGCACCGTTCGGACCCATAATCGCGTGAAATTCGCCCGGTTTAATTTCTAAATTTACACCTTTTAAGATTTCTTTATCTTCAATTGATACATGAAGATCTTTTAAAACTAAAGTTGATCCAGCCATTTTGTATACCTCCATTTTTTATGTATATGAATATTACTCATTCTCAAATTATTATCATTATTATCTTATAACAAATAAAAAGTATTATCAACTCTTGTGAAACTTGAAAAATTAGGCTTCTCAAAAGATTTCTATATAATTGAATTGAGAATTTGAAAAGTAAATGATAAATATTTTTAAAAGTTGTTTCCCATTTACTATTTTTTGAAAAAACATATATTTGTAAGTTATATATAAACACATATTTCTGTACAAGAGCTTTTTATCGTTACTTGCAATGAATAAGGGACTAGGTAAATTCCTAGTCCCTTCCATTTTACACTTAATAATTTTCAATTACAAATTTCAACATTGATTTTTAATTTACCACTTTTTGAGAAAATTATTCGCTTGCAGGCACAACTGCACCGTCATAATTTTCTAAAATAAAGTCTTGAATCTCTTTTGATTGAAGTACTTCAACTAACGTCTTAATTTCTTCTTTATCCTCATCACCAGCATTCACAGCAATGATGTTTACATAAGGATTATCCTGACTGCCTTCTTCGATTGCAAGACTGTCTTCTATTGGATTAATATCAAACTCTAATGCATAGTTAGAATTAATGACAACTAGGTCGCCTTCACCTTGATTGTAAACTTGCGGAAGGATTTCTGGTGCATATTCAAAATCAAATTTTAAGTTTTTTGGATTTTCGACAATATCATCTAATGTTGCAGATCCTTTTTCCACACCATCTGCTAATTTAATTAACCCTTCTTTTTCAAATAAGGCCAATATTCTTCCATGATCCGGTTTATTACTACTAATTAATACAGTTGCACCATCTTCAACATCTTCTAATTTATCATATTTTTTTGAATAAATACCGATTGGCTCAATATGGATACCACCGGCATTTACAATATCATAACCTTTTTCTTCTTTTTCAAGCTCTAAGTACGGAATATGTTGGAAAAAGTTCGCATCTAAATCCCCTTCAACAAGGGCTTGGTTAATTAATTCGTAACCGGAGAACTCTGTAATTTCTAATTCAATACCTTTCTCCTTCAAAATAGGTGCTGCTTGTTCTAAAATTTCAGCATGTGGAACTGCTGTTGCTCCAACAACTATTTTTTTAGACTCTCCATCACTTGATTCACTCGTATTCCCTTCGTCTCCACCACACGCAGCCAACGTAACAGTTAAAAAAGCTGTAAATATTAATGTTAATAGTTTTTTCATTTGAATTTCCCCCTCTTATCTTTTATCTAATCTCTTTGTTATAAAGTCTCCAATAAATTGGATGATAAATACAATAATTAAGATTGCAATTGTCCCAAATAGCGTCACGTCGTTATTTCCACGGACAAATCCATATTGGTGAGCATAATTCCCTAATCCACCTGCTCCAATAATTCCAGCAATGGCTGTATAACCAACTAATGCTATTGCGGTTACGGTTAAACCAGATACAATCGCAGGCATTGATTCCGGAAGTAATACTTTAAAAATAATTGTACTTGTTCTTGCTCCCATCGCTTGGGCTGCTTCAATAACCCCTTTATTGACTTCTCTAAGTCCAATTTCCACCATTCGCGCATAAAATGGTGCAGAACCAATAATTAATGCAGGCAAAGCTGCATTCGGTCCAATCATTGTACCCATAATGCCTTTCGTAAATGGAATTAGTAAAATGATTAAAATGACAAAAGGAATAGCGCGGAATATATTCACAACAGCCGCAATCATCCAATTAATAAACTGATTATGCCAAATATTCCCTTTAGAAGTTAAAAACAATAGTAAACCTAGTAATATACCGAATATAAAAATAAAAACAAGTGAGATTCCCGTCATATAGAGAGTTTCATATGTTTTTTCCCAAAACTTATCCATTTCAACATTTGGAAAGAGGGCCTCAATCATGACTAATCACCTCCACTCCAACTTGTTGTTTTTTTAACTGTTCGATTGCCTTATCAATATGTTCGGTATCTCCTACTAACTGGATAAGTAATGTTCCATAAGATCCAGTACGTGTTTGAGAAATTTTACCTTGAAGAATATTAATAGAGATCGATTGTTCTTTTATAAGTTCTGAAATAATGGGTTGCTCCGCAGTTTCCCCGATAAATGTCAATTTTACGATCTTACCTGTAGAATATTTCTCAAGAAGATGTTGTACAGCCTCCATCGTTTCTTCTTCATCCGTAATTTGTTGTACAAAGCGTTTAGTTATGTCAGTTTTTGGGTTTTTGAAAATCTCCATCACTGGCGCTACTTCAACAACTTTACCATTCTCCATTACTGCAACACGATGAGCAATCTTACGAATGACATGCATTTCATGGGTAATGAGAATGATCGTAAGTCCCATTTTTTTATTAATGTCAAGAAGCAAATCAAGGATAGAATCCGTTGTTTCCGGATCAAGTGCTGATGTGGCTTCATCACAAAGTAAAACTTTCGGATTATTTGCTAAAGCTCTGGCAATTCCGACTCTTTGTTTTTGACCTCCACTTAATTGAGAGGGATAAGCGTCTTCTCTCCCTTCAAGTCCTACTAATTTTATTAACTCTTCAACACGTTTTTTCCTTTTCGCCTTAGGAACACCAGCGATTTCCAACGGAAACGAAATATTATCTCGAACCGTACGTGACCATAGTAAGTTAAAGTGTTGGAATATCATTCCAATCTCTTGTCGTGCCTTTCGTAATTCGGCACCTCTTATCTTTGAAATTTCTTTCCCGTCAATTGTAATGGTCCCTTTTGTTGGCCTTTCTAAACCATTAAACATCCGGACTAACGTGCTCTTACCCGCACCAGAATACCCGATAATTCCGAATATTTCTCCTTCTTTTATATTTATTTTTACATTATCTACCGCAGTAATCATGCCGGATTTTGTCTTAAACACTTTTGTTACATTGTTTAAGGAGATCATCATGCTCCTCCTTCCTTCTCTGATGTCCTTACTTTTATTTCTCTAAAACAACAAAGTCAACATGTAAAAATACAATTTTCATTGAGTAAAAGATTAGAATGAATAAAATAAAAAATACCTTTCTACTAAGATAAGTAGAAAGGCACGCGAATATATATCGTATGTCCTTTCTCTTATCTTTCAAAGCAAAAAATTGCTTTGTGTGACTTGGCACCATTTCAATACCATTGTATTGACGGTTGCCGGGTTTCATAGGGCACATCCCTCCACCTCTCTTGATAAGAGCAAGACCTAACTATTCAATTATTGATTATGTTTAGAATTGTAGCACCTATTTATTTAGACGTCAACAATTTTTTAAACGTTTTTACAGTTTGATAAATTTTAATATTCCGTCATTTTTTATTCATTTTTTCAATAAGAAACCACCGCCCTTTTTAAAATCATTGACTTGTTAATGGTAGTTTTTGGTTAAACCAAAGGATCGCTTCCATCATGAGTTGATGACGGAAGCTCCCCTCAACGATAATAGAATTTAATTCTTTAGCATCTTGTAATTTCATATGTCCATATAAAATTTCATTTAATACTGTTGAATCCCCTGATAACACTACATCCGATGTTCCTTCCCAATTATCAATAATTTCAATACATTCTTTTGACAATTGGATAGTAAACAGCTGATCTTTTGTTTTTATTTTCAAATATGTTGATTCGTTTGGAAATAAGAGGGCACGAAATTTATGGTTCACCAAGGTCTTTTTTAGTCGAGCGGTATCAATCATCGGATTCCTCCTAACCAGTTTGTTATCTTTTTCTGCGTTTAGGTAGGAAATCCTTTTTTGAAATGATGATTCGTTTAACTTTTTACATTTAACTTTTCATAAATATAAGTAACAGAATGGAAGGCATATATTTTTTCTTTAATTTCACCTTCATAAAAGATTAAAAGGCACGGCACACTTTCTACTTGAAAGGATTTCGCAAGTTCTGGCAAGTAATTTAAATCCGCTTTGCCAATAAGGAAATCCGGCATTGTATTGCTTACAATCTCTAACATCTTTCCTGCCAATTGACAAGTGCCGCACATCGGAGTGTATAAATAAAACGCACCCTTTTTTCCAGAATTTAAATGTTCAAAAAACAATTCCTTCGTCCATTGTTCCATGATGTTCATCCTTTATTCCCGACTCTAAAAATAATACGATAATATGTTAACAATTTATATTATTAATTAAATATTTTGTGTGAACGTGTATATTTGCCTGTAATAAAACGGAAGCAATATGTTTATCCGGTGCAGTTGCTACTTCGCGATACATACGGTCAATATATAAATGCTTTGCCTCAGGAAACTCCCGTTTAAATTGTTTTCGCAATTTTTCTCCTGAATTATCAGCATCTACAAGTATAAACACTTCCTTGTCATAAAGACAATCGATAAGCTCATCTAATCGACTTAAACTTAATGTGCCATTGGTACAAATGATTTCTACTGGTTCATTCACAACTGATTGTACTTTTTTCTTATCCGTTTTGCCTTCCACAATAATTACCTTCTCAACATAACGAATCATAATTATCACCTGTTTATTTGTAGTATAATTAAAACATTATTTCTTAATAAACTATGCAATAAATGCAAAATATTGAGAGATTCAACGAAAATGATTCATTTGTTCTAATGTTATTATATGCGAGTAAAATAAAAACGCCTGACCAATCAGACGTTTTTATATGGACTTATAAAATAAAAAATATATCAGTCCTTTTCTTTATTATTCACTAATTAATTTATCATAACCTTCCGAAGATAAAAGATGATCCACTTCACTTAAATCATTTGCCTCAAGTTCAATCATCCACGCCTTTTCATAAGGTGATTCATTGACAAGTTCTGGGCTATCATTTAACTCTTCATTAACAGCAACAACTTTACCGCTAACCGGTGCATATAATTCAGAAACTGTTTTAACCGATTCTACACTTCCAAAAGGTTCATTCACTTTTAACTCAGTACCTACTTCTGGTAGTTCTACGAAAACGATATCTCCTAGTTCGGATTGTGCAAAGTCAGTGATACCGACACGCACGATGTTTCCTTCAACTTTTACCCATTCATGTTCTTCAGAATAACGTAATTCCTTTGGCGAAGCCATGTTCATCCCTCCAAGAAAATATGTATCAAGTCCATCATACAAGATGTGATCTCTTTCTGACAATCATTATGTAAAAGTGTTAGGACCAATTTTTTGCAAATTCTTCTTCTTTAAAACCAACGGTAACTTTATGACCATCCGTAACAATTGGCCGTTTTATCAAATAACCATCCGAGGCAAGTAACTCAAGTAACTCTTCCTCACTTGCTGTTTTTACACGGTCCTTCAAACCGAGTTCACGATATTTTTTACCACTTGTATTAAAAAACTTTTTCAATTCTAAACCGCTTTTTTTGTATAAATCTTCTAACTGTTCTTTTGAAGGCGGATTATCTATAATATGAACAGCTTCATATTCAATTTGATGTTCATCTAACCAGTTTTTTGCTTTTCGGCATGTGCCACATTTAGGATACCAATAAAATGTAAGCGACATTACATTCACCACCAATAATAGAAATTCCTTAAATTACTATTTATTATATCACGAATAAGTGTAAATTCTAAATTTTAAGTAACGTATGAATCGATCCTTTTATTTTTTCACAATTCCTATTCCCGAAATAAAAGAAACCCGAGAATCGTCAAATAATCTTTCTCGGGTTTCTTATTGCTAACCTTTTTCAATTTTGATGTCGTTACACAACATATTTTTCCTTGTCAATAATTGTTGCAGCGGCCTCACGCTTTTTCGCAATTACATTGATTGGCGTATGGCGAGTTAATTTACGTAAAGCAGATAATGTCATACGCAGATTATCGCCACTTGCAATCGCAACAACCGTTTCTTTAGCATCATTCTCAATGCGGTTGAATGCTTCTTGACAGAAGATTTCAGTATAAAGTAACTTCTGTTTGCTATTTTCTAAACCATCACGGTGAACGGCTTTTTCAGTACGTAAAACAACAGATTCCATTGCATAAATGTTAGAAACGATATCAGCAAAGTTTACTAATATTTCTTGTTCTTTTTCAAGTTCTTGGCCATATTTTTGTAAAGCCAATCCAGCTGTCATTAGAGCAACTTTCTTAGCATTTCGTACTAAATATTTTTCTTGTGCTAGTGGCTCGTCACCTGGTTCTTCAGGCATTAACATCATAATTTCTTCTTGGAGACTTTGAGCTTTTTCAAGTAAAGGCAATTCACCTTTAAAAGCTTTTTTCACGAAAGTACCTGGCACGAGTAAACGGTTGATTTCGTTGGTCCCTTCGAAGATACGATTAATGCGTGAATCACGGTATGCACGTTCTATTTCATACTCTTGCATAAAACCGTAGCCACCATGAATTTGAACACCTTCATCAACAACATGATCTAATACTTCCGTGTTGAAAAATTTATTTAACGAGCATTCAATGGCATATTCAGCAATAGCTGCAGCGATTTCTTTTCCATCTTTTTGCTGTTCCTCAGTTAAATGGCTCATTCTTTCCTCGAACAGTCCTACCGTACGATACACAGCACTTTCAGCTGCATAAATTTCGGAAGCGAGTGTCGCAAGTTTTTCTTTTGTTAAATTGAAACCGGAAATAGGTGTATTAAATTGTTTTCGTTCATTTGCATATTTAACTGTTAATTCAAAGGCAGTTTTTGCGCCACCTACAGCACCTACACCTAATTTATAACGGCCGATGTTTAAAATATTAAAAGCAATTTTATGACCTTTTCCAATTTCACCAAGTACATTTTCAACCGGTACAGGTACATCTTCTAAAATTAATGTTCGAGTTGAAGAACTCTTGATTCCCATTTTCTTTTCTTCTGCACCTGTTGAAACTCCTGGAAAGTCGCGTTCAACGATAAAAGCAGTAAATTTATCTCCATCCACTTTCGCATATACGACAAATACATCCGCAAAACCTGCGTTTGTAATCCATTGTTTTTCCCCGTTTAAAATATAATGAGTTCCTTCTGCATTAAGCTTTGCTGTTGTTTTTGCACCTAGCGCATCAGAACCGGAACCAGGCTCAGTTAATGCATATGCAGCCAACAATTCACCTGTAGCTAATTTTGGTAAATATTTTTTCTTTTGTTCTTCATTTCCAAATAATACGATTGGTAAAGAGCCGATACCAACATGAGCACCATGGGTAATTGAAAAACCACCGGCACGTGCCATTTTTTCACCAATTAAAGCAGAAGTAATTTTATCTAGTCCAAAACCCCCGTATTCTTCAGGTACATCTGTTCCTAGTAAGCCAAGTTCACCAGCTTTTTTTAGTAACCGAACCGAATGTTCAAATTCATGGTTTTCTAAATGATCAATAACAGGTAAAACTTCATTTTCAACGAATTCTTCTGTCGTTTTTGCGATCATTTTATGTTCTTCAGTGAAATCTTCCGGTGTATACACCTGCTCTGGAAGAATTTCATCAATTATAAAACTTCCACCTTTTACTACTTGATCGATAGATTTTGTCATTTGCAAACTTCCCCCTTATTCATTTTTACTTTGTTCGTAAGCAATTAGTTGATAATGGCTGGCTTTCTTCACTATAGAAAAAGCCAAAAAATACAATTTTTCTACTGCGTGAGTGTTTGAGTGTATAGAGCTGAAGGTAGATATTGTATATGTTAATAATTAAGAATTTATAATAATTCAAATACACCGGCAGCCCCCATGCCACCACCGATACACATAGTCACAACACCAAATTGAACATCTCTTCTACGCATCTCATGGATTAACGATAACGTTAATTTTGCTCCTGTACATCCAAGTGGATGACCAAGGGCAATAGCGCCTCCGTTAACATTCACAATTTCTTCATCCAGACCTAATTCTCGAATAACTTGAATGGACTGGGAAGCAAAAGCTTCATTAAGTTCAAATAAACCAATATCAGATAATTCTAATCCAGCTAATTCTAAAGCTTTTGGTACAGCTACAATTGGACCAATTCCCATTACTTCCGGCGGAACACCACCAACAGCAAAGGAACGGAATTTTGCTAAAGGTTTCAATCCTTCAGCCTCCGCTTTTTCACGGTCCATTAATAGCACACTTGCTGCACCGTCACTCATTTGAGAAGAATTCCCGGCTGTAACCGATCCTTTAGCAGCAAAGGCAGGTCGCAAGTTTGCTAATATTTCCATCGTTGTATTTGGTCTAACCCCTTCATCAGTATCAAACACAACTTGTTTTTCTACTAGTTTATTATTTTTATCAATCGAACGGAGCGTGACTTCAACTGGAACGATTTCTTCTTTAAACTTTTCATTTTCAATTGCTGCCGCTGCTCTTTGGTGACTGCGAACAGCAAAAGCATCCTGTTCTTCACGAGAAATACCGTATTTATTTGCGACTTGTTCCGCTGTATGACCCATACTCATGTAGTATTCTGGTGCGGTTTCTACCAATGTTGCATTTGGACGAATAACATTTCCCGTCATCGGAACCAGACTCATAGACTCTACGCCACCTGCAAGTACTGCTTCAGCACCGCCGAGCATAATTTTTTCAGCACCGTAAGCGATTGATTGAAGTCCTGATGAACAAAAACGGTTTATCGTAATAGCAGGTGTCGTATATGGTACGCCAGCTAGAGCACCTATATTTCTTGCAATATTTAATCCTTGTTCTGCTTCAGGCATAGCACACCCCATTATAAGGTCATCGATCGGCCCATCGTAATTATCTGCTCGTTTTAACGTTTCTTTCACTACTAGTGCACCTAAGTCATCCGGTCGAACATGGGCAAGTGTACCCTTTTTCGCACGTCCAACAGGGGTACGTGCACCGGAGACGATAACCGCTTCTCTCATTTTAGCTCCCCCTTTGTTTGTAAATTGCAATTGTTTTTGGTTACTTGTCGTTGCGTTCTGTAGGTATTTTTATACTCATGTCTTTTATTAAGGCCATTCCTTTCGACATTTATACTGATTTTCTCTTATTGTGTCCGCGAGAATGCCTATCGCGGACATTTCTTCCTGTTTTTCTCTCTATTTTGTCCGCGATAACGTGTATCGTAGACATTTCACGTCGTTTTTCTCTCTGTTTTATCTACAATATCTCCTATCGTGGACAATTTACGCTAGAATCTTAGAGGTTATGTCCGCGAAAGCACTTCGAAAATACCTCGATTGGAAATCTCATCACACTGTCAACAGAAATGTCTATCAATTCCGCAATGGTTTTCCTTTCATAAGCATATGTTGCATTCTTTGTTGTGTTTTTACTTCACCAATTAAGCTAATAAAGGCTTCTCTTTCTAAATCTAATAGATATTGTTCATCGACTTCTGTTCCATAAGGTAACTTCCCACCAGCTAATACATATGCTAATTTCTTCGCAATATGAAGATCATAATCCGAAATATAACCAGACAAATGCATCCCTTGAGCAGCTAAAAGTAATGTTGCATAACCAGTTTCACCGACAACTGGTACTTTCCTCCGGATTGGTGGTACATATCCACTGTCATGAAGGTCAATAATCCATTGCTTTGCATCATGAATGCGATGGTCTGGATTTTTACTAATGCGGTCTAAATTATTCAAGAATCCATTTTCTCTTGCTTCAGCAGCTGAAGTCGAAACTTTTGCCATCGCTACTGTTTCAAAAACTTTATTCGCTACATTTTGTAAATCAATTTTGACCCCTTTCGGAAGGCTATTTAAATGTTTAATATACAGTTCTTTTGTTCCGCCACCACCAGGGATTAATCCGACACCTACTTCAACTAGACCTATATAACTTTCCGGTGAAGCTTGAACTCTAGCCGCAGGTAAAATAACCTCTGCTCCACCACCAAGAGCCATTTGGTGAGGTGCAACGACTACTGGTTTTACGCTATATTTAATTTTCATCATTGCTTGTTGGAACTGTCGAATAACAAAATCTAGTTCATCAAAGTTACCATCTTGAGCTTCCATAAGCATAAGTGCAATATTTGCTCCTACACAGAAGTTTTTACCTTGATTAGCAATAACTAACCCTTTATAGTTTTTCTCAACTTCATCGATCGCTTTATTAATCATTTGTATAATATCTAAACCAATAGCATTGTTTGGCGAGTGAAATTCTAGCAAGGCAACATCGTCACCAATATCAATGAGACTTGCGCCTGAATTTTTCTGAATAATTCGATTTTGTTTTTTCAATAATTGTAAATTGATGTATTTTTCATTTTGTTGGACCGGTTTATATTCACCGCTGTCATAAAAATACATTGTTCCATCTTCTTCTTTGTAAAATGAAGTAAACCCTGAGCTTACCATTTCTTTTACCCAATCTGGTACGGTAAGACCGTCTTTTTCCATTCGTTCAATTGATGCTTCTAGGCCAATTGCATCCCAAGCTTCAAATGGTCCTTGTTCCCAACCAAAGCCCCACTTCATTGCATTGTCTATGGAAACGATATCATCGGCAATTTCATTTAATAGTGACGCACTGTATATTAATGTTGGTGCAAACACATTCCATAATAGTTGACCTGTACGATCCTTCGCATAAATTAAAGTTTTTAATTTCGCACTGGTTCCTTTTTGTTGTTTAGCAAGTTCGATGGATGGGGTTTTCATTTTCTTACGTGGCTCATACTCTAATGTAGTAGGATTTAACTCTAAAATTTCTTTTCCTTTTTTCAAGTAAAAACCTTGACCCGTTTTTGAGCCGAGCCATCCTTTGTCCAACATCTTTTGTAAAAATTCAGGAACAGTAAATACTTCTTTTTCTTCTCCTTCCACCTGTTCACGAACATTATTTGCTACATGAACAAATGTATCAAGACCAACAACATCTAAAGTACGGAATGTGGCACTTTTTGGACGACCAATGATTGGACCCGTAACAGAATCAACTTCACCAATTGAATAACCATTTTGTAAAACTTCACGTAGTGTGATTAACAATCCATATGTTCCTATGCGGTTAGCAATAAAGTTTGGTGTATCTTTCGCAAGAACAACACCTTTACCGAGCACATCCTCGCCAAATTTTTGCATAAAAGAAACAACTTCTGGATCCGTATCTTTTGTTGGTATCACTTCCAAAAGTTTCAAATATCGTGGTGGGTTGAAAAAGTGAGTGCCTAAAAAGTGCTTTTTAAAATCTTCCGAACGACCTTCAGCCATTGCATTTACAGAAATTCCGGATGTATTAGAGCTAACGATAGAACCTGGTCTTCGGAATTGATCTACTTTTTCAAATACGGATCTTTTTATATCAAGTCTTTCAGTAACAACCTCAATGATCCAGTCAGCTTCTTTTAATTTTTCTATGTCATCTTCTAAATTTCCAGTTTCTATTAAAGCGATATTTTCTTTTGCAGTTAGTGGCGCAGGTTTTTGTTTTAAAAGTTTTTGCCTACCAGCATCAGCAATCCGATTGCGTACTTTTCGGTCAGAAAGTGTCAGACCTTGAGATTCTTCTTCCTTAGTTAATTGATTAGGGACAATATCAAGTAGTAAAGTTTGTATTCCAATATTTGCTAAATGTGCAGCAATGCCAGACCCCATAACACCTGATCCGATCACAGCCGCTTTTCGAATCTGTAGTGTCAAAATTCTTCCCCCTTTGCCGTCTTGAATGAATACTCATTCATTTTATGTTAAAAAAATAATCCATCTGACTCTACATAAACAAATATATAAGAATTTTAAGAACAATGCAATAAAAATGTTTCTGTTTTTACTATATTTTATGAAAAATAAAAAATATTGCTATTACACCAGAAAGAACAGATATTAATTTATATAAATGGGGGAAATGATGAATCCCCCTTTTTTTACTTTTTAAACATATTTTTAACAACAAACCACACATTTGCTGGCCGTTCCGCAAGTCTTCTCATGTAATAACCATACCAGTCTGTCCCATAAGGTACGTACACACGCATTGGATATCCCTCTTGAATGAGTTCAAACTGTCTATCGGTACGAATCCCATAAAGCATTTGAAATTCATATTGATCTTTCGGTATATTTAATTCCTTTACCAATTGTTTTGTATACTCAATGATCGCATCATCGTGGGTAGCAATGGCAGTAAAATTACCGTTTTCCAAGTGTAAACGAATCAATTTCTTGAAATTTTCATCAACATCTTTTTTATCTGGAAAGGCTACTTCCGATGATTCTTTATAGGCACCCTT